>Ga0208987_1000125_pt1 | contig 17122 bp, 15 predicted proteins | sample MedBloCARef_O2_FD_187845 | JGI IMG/M metagenome (GOLD analysis project Ga0208987, IMG submission 187845) | Forest soil microbial communities from El Dorado National Forest, California, USA - Mediterranean Blodgett CA Ref_O2 (SPAdes) (version 2) | ecosystem: Environmental > Terrestrial > Soil >... | reverse complement strand
CGGTGTAGACCAGTTCTGACCAGTTGAGATTCAGCCCCATTCGCCGCCAGCGTTCACTCATCTCGCGACCTCGCTTTTCGACCCGGTCGCGCATGTCGGGGACATAGCCGGTGCCAATGCGGCTGCCGGGAGCCGACAGCGCGGTGATGTTGTCGAACAGCCGATCCTGCGCGTCCGGGGGCAAGTACCCGAGCAGTCCTTCGGCAATCCAGGCCGTCGGCTGCATCGAGTCGAATCCGCTGCCGCGCAACGCATCCACCCAGTCATCTCGCAGATCGATCGCGACCGCCCGGCGATCGACGGTCGGGGCCGCACCAAGATCGGAAAGCGTGCGGGTCTTGAACTCGATCACCTGCGGCTGGTCGATCTCGAAGAGGACGGTTCCGGCCGGCCAGGGCAGCCGGTAGGCGCGGGTGTCCAGGCCCGAGGCCAGGATGACGCCTTGGCGCACACCGGCTTCGGCGGCTTCCAGAAAGAAGGTGTCGAAGAACCGGGTGCGGACCGCCATTCCTTGACTGAGCCGCTGCGCGGTGAAGGCGGGATCGTCGTCGGACTCCTCAACTTCGCCGTTCATCATCCGGATGAAGGCGTCGACGCCGACCGCGTTGACCAACGGTTCGGCGAACGGGTCGTCGATCAATGCGTTCGGCCCCTTGGACGCCATCGCCCGCCGGGCCGCCACCGCGGTGGCGGTGGCTCCCACGCTGGATGCCAAATCCCAGCTGTCGCCATCAAAACGCTTGCTGTCGGTGGTACCGGACGCATCGGTCATGGGAGCGCTCCTATCCAAGCGTTGCGGTCACGGCGACGATGTTGCGCAGTTGAGCCAGTGAATCGTCGTTCGGGAAAGCGCGGCCGTAGTCGGCGAACAGTTCGCGCCGTGGCCGGCTGTGCACTTGCCAGCCGCGACCGGTCAGGTAGTCGACGACATTGCTGCGGTCGCCGTCGAAGAACAGGCCGGACAGGTCGATGTCGCAGCCGATGTTGGACCATCGGTCGTTGAACTGCTTCGCGCGTTCCGTCATGGTCGTGTCGGACTCGGGGTGGTATTCGGTGGCCAGCTGGCTCCCGGTGGCGGACAGCTCGGTGATGTTGTCGAAGAGGCGGTCCTGCGCCTCGGGCGGCAGGTACATGAGTAAGCCTTCGGCGCTCCACGCGGTCGGTTGTGTCACGTCGAATCCGCTGCTGCGCAACGCCGCCGGCCAGTCTTCCCGCAGATCGATGCTGACGGTCCGCCTTTCGGCGGCGGGGGCAGCGCCCAGGCCCGACATGGTGGTGGTCTTGAACTCGATGACTTGTGGCTGATCGACTTCGTACACCACGCTGCCGCCGGGCCAGGACAGCCGGTAGGCGCGCGCGTCCAGGCCGGCGGCCAGAATCACCGACTGGCGGACACCGTCGCGGGCCGCGTTGAGGAAGAAATCGTCGAAGAAGCGGGTGCGTACCGCGATGGAATCGGTCTCCAGCTCCAGGTCACGTTCGCCGCCGTCGGCTGTTTCGGGAAGTTCGCCGTCGACCACGCGGCGGAAGAAATCAAGCCCGACCGCGCGCACCAAAGGCGCGGCGAACGGGTCGTTGATGATCGGATTGGCGTCGTTGCTGGCGACCGCGCGGGCGGCGGCGACCATGGTGGCCGTGGCGCCGACGCTGGAGGCCAGATCCCAGCTGTCTTCATCAGTGCGTGTCATGGTGCTCCTCGGTGAGTTGGGCGCTTGGCTCGATAAATCAGTCGCTGGGTAGCGCTGGGAGCCTTCGTGGCCGAGGTGGCGCCGTGCAACCGTGCGCTGCCTACCTGCGTCATCCGCGCTCCCTGCCGTCGGCGCCAGCTTTCGATACTTAGCAAATGCAATGAGCTATCAGAACTCTACGCCTCGCGGCTGTTGGCTTGCTGTGTCTTTTTGGGGCCGTTTTCCGAAGCTTGGATGACGCCCTTATTAAGGAGCTGGCCGGGCCAGCTGTTAGTCTCGAACACGATTTAACGCGCGACGCCGTTCGTCCTGGCCTGCGGGAGTTAGGCGCGTGACGCAGGATGCCCCACGGTTGCGCAGGAGGAAGAGTGCTTTCGGCTTTCATCTCGTCGCTGCGGACGGTCGACCTGAGACGGAAGATTCTTTTCACGCTCGGAATCGTCGTTCTCTACCGACTCGGTGCCGCTCTGCCATCCCCTGGCGTCAATTTCCCCAACGTGCAGCAGTGCATCAAAGAGGCCAGCGGGGGCGAGGCGGGCCAGATCTACTCGCTGATCAACCTGTTCTCCGGTGGCGCGCTGCTGAAGCTCACGGTGTTCGCGGTCGGGGTGATGCCCTACATCACCGCCAGCATCATCGTGCAGCTGCTCACTGTGGTCATCCCGCGGTTTGAGGAACTGCGCAAGGAGGGTCAGTCGGGCCAGGCCAAGATGACGCAGTACACGCGTTACCTGGCTGTCGCGCTGGCCGTCCTGCAAGCCACCAGCATCGTCGCGCTGGCGGCCAACGGCGGGTTGCTGCAGGGCTGCTCGCTGGAAATCATCGCCGACCAGAGCATCTTCACCCTGGTCGTCATCGTGCTGGTGATGACCTCAGGTGCGGCGCTGGTGATGTGGATGGGTGAACTGATCACCGAACGCGGTGTCGGCAACGGCATGTCGATGCTGATCTTCGTGGGCATCGCCGCGCGGATTCCGTCCGAAGGCAAGTCCATCCTGGACAGCCGCGGTGGCATCATTTTCGCCGCCGTCTGCGCGGCCGCGCTGGCCATCGTCGTCGGCGTGGTCTTCGTCGAGCAGGGCCAGCGCCGAATCCCGGTGCAATACGCCAAGCGCATGGTGGGCCGGCGCATGTATGGCGGAACCTCGACGTACCTGCCGTTGAAGGTCAACCAGGCCGGCGTTATCCCGGTCATCTTCGCGTCGTCGCTGATCTACATTCCGCACCTGATCACCCAGCTGGTCCGTAGCGGCAGCGGCGGTGTGGGCAACAGCTGGTGGGACAAGGTCGTCGGAACTTACCTGTCCGACCCGAGTGACCCGGTCTACATCGCCATCTACTTCGGGTTGATCATCTTCTTCACGTATTTCTACGTGTCGATCACTTTCAACCCCGACGAGCGTGCCGACGAAATGAAGAAATTCGGCGGCTTCATTCCCGGCATCCGGCCCGGGAAGCCGACCGCTGACTATTTGCGTTATGTGTTGAGCAGGATCACGCTGCCGGGCTCGATCTACCTGGGCGCGATCGCGGTGCTGCCCAATCTGTTCCTCGGGGGCAGCGGTGGCGGGGTCCAGAACTTGCCGTTTGGCGGCACAGCGGTTCTGATCATGATTGGCGTCGGTTTGGATACCGTCAAACAGATCGAGAGCCAGCTCATGCAGCGCAACTACGAAGGGTTTCTCAAGTGAGAGTGGTATTGCTGGGACCGCCCGGAGCGGGCAAGGGCACGCAGGCCGAGAAACTCGAAGAAAAGCTCGGCATCCCGCAGATTTCCACTGGCGACCTGTTCCGGCACAACATTGGCGAGGGCACCAAACTCGGTCTGGAGGCCAAGCGCTACCTCGACGCCGGTGACCTGGTGCCTTCGGAGCTGACCAACCAGCTCGTCGACGACCGTTTGAACGATGCCGACGTGGCCAAGGGTTTCATCCTCGACGGATACCCGCGCTCCGTCGAGCAAGCAAAAGCGCTGCACAACATGCTGGACCGCCGGGGCCTGAGCCTCGACGCCGTGCTGGAGTTACGGGTGTCCGAAGACGAGCTATTTCAGCGGCTCAAGGGGCGTGGGCGGGCCGACGACACCGATGACGTCATCCGCAACCGGATGAAGGTCTACCGCGACGAGACCGCGCCGCTGTTGGAGTACTACCGCGACGAACTAAAGACCGTCGACGCGGTTGGCACGCTGGACGAGGTTTTCGCCCGCGCGCTGCACGCACTGGGTAAGTAACGATGCGCCCCCTGGCGCGGCTGCGGAGTCGCAGAGTCGTGCCGCAGCGCAGCGCGGCAGAACTCGACGCAATGGCCGCGGCCGGCGCTGTGGTGGCCAACGCGCTGCAAGCGGTGCATGCGGCCGCGGTCGCCGGGGCGTCGACCCTGAGCCTCGACCAAATCGCCGAGTCGGTGATCCGCGAATCCGGCGCGACGCCGTCGTTCCTGGGCTACCACGGGTATCCGGCGTCGATCTGCGCCTCGGTGAACGACCGGGTGGTGCACGGCATCCCCTCCGGCACAGAAATCCTTGCTCCCGGCGACCTGGTGTCCATTGACTGCGGCGCGGTGCTGGACGGGTGGCACGGTGACGCCGCGATCACCTTCGGGGTCAACGCACTGATTCCGGCCGACGAAGCGCTCTGCGCGGCGACCAGGGAATCGCTGGAGGCCGGAATCGCGGCGATGATCCCGGGCAATCGGCTGACCGACGTTGCGCATGCCATCGAAACGGGCACACGTGCCGCCGAGGTCCGCTACGGGCGCGCATTCGGAATCGTGGAGGGCTACGGCGGGCACGGCATCGGCCGGGCAATGCACATGGACCCGTTTTTGCCCAACGAGGGCTCGCCTGGCCGGGGCCCGCTGCTTGCGCCAGGCTCAGTGCTGGCGATCGAACCGATGCTGACTCTGGGACGGGGAAAAACGGTCGTGCTCGACGATGACTGGACCGTGACCACCACCGACGGGTCACGCGCCGCGCATTGGGAGCACACCGTCGCGGTCACCGAATCCGGGCCGCGCATCCTGACAGTGAGCTAGAGCCTGAACTAAACACCTACTCGACTCGTATCTAGTAGACGGGAGGTGATCGAGTGGCTCGTGTGGCCAGCACCGCGGCTTCGGAAGCCGCTCTGATGAAGGCGCTCTTCGACGAGCATGCCGCGGTTTTGTGGCGTTACGCGCTGCGGCTGACCGGCGATGCCAGCCATGCCGAGGACGTCGTGCAAGAGACGTTGTTGCGGGCCTGGCAGCATCCGGAGGTCATTGGCGACACCGAGCGCTCAGCGCGGGCCTGGTTGTTCACTGTGGCCCGCAACATGATCATCGACGATCGACGAAGCGCACGGTACCGCAATGTCGTCGCTTCGACTGACGTAGCCGGTGCGCCCGAGCAGGCCACGCCCGACGAGGTGAATTCGGCCCTGGACCGGCTGTTGATCGCCGATGCCATGACACAGTTATCGGCCGAACACCGGGCCGTGATCGAGCGGTCCTACTACCGCGGATGGACCACCGCACAGATTGCTGCCGACCTCGAGATAGCCGAGGGAACAGTTAAGTCGCGACTACACTATGCCGTGCGCGCGTTGCGGCTCACTCTGCAGGAGCTTGGAGTAACCCGATGACAGCCAAACCACCAATCCGTGTGGTCATCGGCTCCGAATGCTTGAAGGGTGAAGGAGATGGATGACATGAGGACACCGCAAAGGGGTATTGGCCCACCCGGTGACAACGAGGTATTAGGTCTGATCATGGGAGACAACCACCGGTACGCGATGTGGGATGCCGCATACGTGTTGGGGTCGTTGTCGGCCAGCGACCGCCGCGAATTCGAGGTGCACATGGCGAGCTGCCCGGCATGCCGGGAGGCCGTCGTCGAGCTCAGCGGAGTCCCGGCCCTGCTTTCGCAGCTTGACCGGGAAGAAGTCGCCGCGATCGACCAGTCCGGCCCGATTCCATCGGTGACACCGGAGCTGTCGCCCGAGCTATTGCCGTCGTTATTGACGCAGGTGCGCTGGCGCCGCCGCCGTACCCGCGTCGCAACCTGGGTGGCCTCGGCTGCCGCGGCCATGGTGCTCGGGATCGGTGTGTTCGTCGGTGTGCAGGGTCATTCTGCGGCGCCTGCACAGCAGGTGACCGCGTCCGCAGAGCCGATGGCACAGGTGGGTACCAACTTGCTGGCCTCCTCGGTGCAGCTGTCCGGCCAGCACTGGGGGACATCCATCAATCTGAAGTGCGTCTGCCTGGCTCCGCTGTACGCGCACCACGACACGCTGGCAATGGTGGTGGTGGGTCGCGACGGCAGCCAGACCCGGTTGGCGACCTGGGTGGCCGTACCCGGCCACACCGCCACGCCGGCTGGCAGCATCTCGACCCCGGTCGACCAGATTGCCGCCGTGCAGGTGGTCGCCGCCGACAGCGGCCAGGTCCTGCTGCAGCGATCGCTGTAACGCCCCGCGCCCAATCCGTCCGGGTTGACGCGCTTGGGCCGCAACTACGGTAAGAAAAGGCGTGGCTGCCTCTCAGAAACGCGACCCGATCGCCGCGGCACGGACCAACTGGGAGCGTGCCGGGTGGGGCGATGTTTCGCAGGGCATGGTCGCGGTGACGTCGGTGATGCGTGCGCATCAGATCCTGCTGGGCCGCGTCGAGACCGCGCTACGCCCCTACGACCTGAGTTTCTCCCGCTACGAGTTGCTGCGACTGCTGGCGTTCAGCAGGACCGGAGCATTGCCGATCACCAAGGCCTCCGACCGGCTGCAGGTGCACGTCACCAGCGTCACCCACGCGATCCGCCGGCTGGAGGCCGATGGGCTGGTTGCCCGGGTACCGCATCCAACGGATGGGCGCACCACGCTGGTGCAGCTCACCAGCCTCGGCCGCTCCACCGTCGAGGACGCCACCGTCACGCTCAACGAGCAGGTATTCGCCGACATCGGGATGGCGACCGGCGAGGCTCAGGCCCTGGTGTCGTCCATCGACACCTTGCGGCGCAACGCCGGCGACTTCTGATTCAGCGTTGAATCAACTCGAGCGCAGTGCTTCGATGACCGCGCTGAAGTCTTTGTCCGCGTGGTCGGCGGCGAACTTGGCATAGATCTCGGCGGCGTGCGTGCCCAGCGGCGCCGACGAACCCGTTGAGGTCACCGCATCCATCGCCAGGCCCAGGTCTTTGTTCATCAGCGCGGTGGCGAAGCCGGGTTTGAAGTCGTTGTTGGCCGGCGACGTCGGAACCGGGCCCGGGACCGGGCAATTGGTGTGCACCGCCCAGCAATTGCCGGTCGCGCCGGTAATGACGTCGAACAAGGCCTGCGCCGACAGCCCGAGTTTTTCGGCCAGCACGAATGCCTCACCGATCGCGATCTGTTGCACCGCGAGCACCATGTTGTTGCACACCTTGGCGGCCTGCCCAGCGCCTGCGGCCCCACAATGAATGATCTTGCCCGCCATGGGTTCCAACACCGCACGCGCTCGTTGCACCGCGAGTTCGTCGCCGCCGACCATGAACGCGAGTGTCCCTGCGACGGCACCCTTCACCCCGCCGGAGACCGGAGCGTCCAGCTGGCAGACACCGTGCGATTCGGCCAGCGAGTGCACCTCGCGGGCGTCGTTCACCGAGATTGTGGAGCTGTCGATGAACAACGCGCCCGGCTGTGCGACTTCCAGCACGTCGGCGTAGCAGCGTTTGACGATGTCCCCGTTCGGCAGCATCGTGATGACCACGTCAGCGTTGGCCACCGCGTCGGCTGCTTTGTCGAACACCTCTATGCCGCCCGAGGTTGCCGCTGCCACCGCCGCGGGTACCGGGTCGAACCCGCGCACGCTGTGGCCGGCGTTGACCAGGTTCGCTGACATCGGGCCGCCCATGTTGCCCAATCCCAGGAACGCAATCTGGGTCATCGTGGAGCCCTTTCTAAAACGGTGGCTTAAGAAGCTCTGAACCGCGCGGCCTCGGCCCGGCCGATGACAACCCGCATGATTTCGTTGGTGCCTTCCAGAATTCGATGCACCCGCAGGTCGCGGACGATCTTTTCCAGACCATACTCGCGCAGGTAGCCGTAGCCGCCGTGCAACTGCAGGGCCTGGTCTGCGACGTCGAAGCAGGTGTCGGTGACATAGCGTTTGGCCATCGCGCACAGCTCGACCTTGTCGGGATGGTCGGCGTCCAGGGCACTCGCGGCCCGCCACAACATCATTCGCGAGGTCTGCAGCCCGGTGGCCATGTCGGCCAGGGTAAAACGGATGGTTGGCTCGTCGAGTAACGACGAGCCAAATGCCTGACGCTCGCGCACATAGCATCCCGCTTTGTCGAAGGCGGACTGCGCGCCGCCGAGCGAGCACGCCGCGATGTTGAGCCGGCCGCCGTTGAGGCCTTTCATCGCGATGCCGAAGCCGGCGCCCTCGCCGTCTGCGCCGCCCAGCATCGCGTCGGCGGGCACCCGCACGCCCTCCAGGATCACCTGCGCGGTGGGTTGGGCATGCCAGCCCATCTTCTCCTCGAGCGCACCGAAACTCAATCCCGCAGTGCCCTTTTCGACAATGAACGCCGAGATGCCGCGGTGGCCTTCACCGCCGGTGCGTGCCATCACCACATAGACGTCGGAGGCTCCCGCGCCGGAGATGAACTGCTTGACCCCGTCCAGCACGTAGTCCGAGCCTTGCTTGACCGCACGGGTGCTCAACGCCCCCGCGTCGGATCCGGCGTCTGGCTCGGTCAGGCAGTAGCTCGCGATGACGTCCATCGGCGCCAGTCGCGGAATCCATGCCTTGCGTTGTTCTTCGGTGCCGAAGGTGTCGATCATCCATGCGCACATGTTGTGGATGGACAGGAATGCGGCGGTGGTGGGGTCGGCGATCGCCAGCTGCTCGAAAATCCGGACCCCGTCCAGCCGGCGCAGCCCGCTGCCGCCGACGTCGTCGCGGCAGTAGATCGCCGCCATGCCGAGTTCGGCCGCCTCGCGCAACACGTCCGTCGGAAAATGCTGGGCCGCTTCCCATTCCAGCGCGTACGGGGCTATACGTTTGGCCGCAAAGGCGGCCGCCGTCTCGGTGATGACCCGTTCGTCGTCGTTCAGGGCGAATAGTTCCATCGAGCCGCCGACCTAATCCATTGTCGGGATCGAGAATTCGGCGCCATCTTTGATGCCGGATGGCCACCGTGACGTCACGGTCTTGGTCTTGGTGTAGAAGATGATCGACGACGGACCGTGCTGGTTGAGATCGCCGAAGCCGGACCGCTTCCAGCCACCGAAGGTGTGATAGGCCACCGGCACCGGGATCGGCACGTTGACGCCGACCATGCCGACCTGCACCCGCGACACGAAGTCGCGGGCGGCGTCGCCGTCGCGGGTGAAAATCGCGACGCCGTTGCCGTATTCGTGCTCGGACGGCAGCCGCAACGCCTCTTCGTAGTCGTGGGCCCGCACGATGCACAGCACCGGGCCGAAGATCTCGTCGGTGTAGATCGACATGTCGGTGGTGACGTGGTCGAACAGGGTGGGCCCGATGAAGAAGCCGCCTTCGAGGTTGGCATCGCCGTAGGCCAGGTCATCGCTGCCGCGCTCGCGACCGTCGATGACGATCTCGGCTCCCGCCGTGACCCCCTGATCGATGTAGTTGCGCACCCGCGCCAGCGCCGCCTCGGTGACCAAGGGGCCATAGTCGGCCTTGGGGTCCAGGCTGTGTCCAACCCGCAGGTTGTTGATCCGCTCAATCAGTCTGGCGCGCAACCTGTCCGCGGTTTGCTCACCGACGGGCACCGCGACGCTGATCGCCATGCAGCGCTCGCCGGCGCTGCCGTAACCCGCGCCGATCAGCGCATCGACGGCCTGGTCGAGATCCGCATCTGGCATCACGATCATGTGGTTCTTGGCGCCGCCGAAGCACTGCGACCGCTTGTCGTTGGCGGCGGCGGTCGCGTAGATGTAGTGGGCAATGTCGGAGCTGCCGACAAACCCGACGGCTTTGATGTCGGGGTGGTGCAGGATCGCGTCGACGGCTTCCTTGTCGCCATGGACGACCTGGAATATGCCGGGCGGCAAACCGGCTTCGAGGAACAACTCACCAAACCGCAGCGGAACTGACGGATCCCGCTCACTTGGCTTGAGCACGAACGCATTTCCACAAGCCAGGGCGGGCCCGGCCTTCCATAACGGGATCATCGCCGGGAAGTTGAACGGGGTGATGCCCGCGACCACGCCTAAGGGCTGACGCAGCGAGTAGACGTCGATGCCCGGGCCGGCGCCCTCGCTGTATTCACCCTTGAGCAGATGCGGGATGCCGAGGCAGAACTCGATCACCTCGATGCCGCGCTGAATGTCGCCGCGGGCGTCGGGCACGGTCTTGCCGTGCTCGAGAGACAGCAGCTCGGCCAGCTCGTCGATGTTGGCATTGACCAGCTCGATGAATCGCATCAAGACGCGGGCGCGGCGCTGCGGATTCCACGCGGCCCAGCCCTTTTGCGCCTCGACAGCTGAGGCCACCGCCGCGTCGACGTCCGCCGTTGAGGCCATCGAGACTTTCGCCTGCACCTCGCCGGTGCTGGGGTTGAAGACGTCCGCGGTACGACCGGACTTGCCGAGGGTGCGCTTCCCGTCGATGAAGTGCGGGATTTGAGTGGTCATGACTGTCCTCATGTTGATCGCGGACGGGCTACGCCCAGATTACTTGCATATCCTAGTAACCCTGCGTCGGGGTTGGCAAGCGCGATGACGGTGACAGGTCCAGTCGGTCGGCGCAGCGCGCGCACGATCGCATGCGGATCGCCGATGCAGGCTCGGAGGCGCACGGCGAAATCTACAGCGAACGCTCCAGGAGCACCTGGCCGCTGTCGGCCGAAACCACCTGGACAGAGGCGATTTCATCGACTTGCGTGGAAATGCTGCCAGCGGGCGTCGCCGTATGGCCCGGATTCGCCACCCAGGTTGCCAACCGAGTGTGGCTACCGTCGCGACCTACTGCGACCATCGCTAGCTTGTCGTGATCGGAGTTCACCGGCGCCAGGCAGGCAACGTTCATCGAGATGAACGTTCCCCACTGCTGGCCGCTGAGTGAGACCGTCGAGGCCAGCCTGTTCGTCCCGACCTGGGCCATCGGCTGAACCGCCACGCTCGCCTGCGGCGGGGGCGCGGATGTCGGAGAAGGGCCCGCAACGCCGACGAACACACCGATCGCCAGTACCGCGGCTGCGGCGGCACCAGCCGTCCATGTCACGATGCGGGACCGGCGGCGCCGCCAGTTCACCTTGGCCAGCAGCGTCGGCAGCAGCTCGTCAGGCGGCCGCGGTTCGACGCCGCGGCGGTTTGCCTCGTCGATCGCCGCAATATCTCCACGATCGAGCTGCGACAGGAGAGCTGGCAAGCCGCTGAGCTCACCAATAGCGCTGGGGCACACCGGGCAGCCAGCCAGGTGCGCTTCGAATTCTCGCCGTCCAACGGACGACAGCGATCCCAGCACGTATGCGGCATCCCACATCGCGTATTCGTCATGCCCGGAAAGGTCACCGCCGAGCGGCGTCCCGGGCCGCCGTAGCGGCATCATCGTGTAACTCTCATTTCCTGGTACGTCAGATATTCGTAGTCGGCCGGCTCAGCGAACTGAACTTCCTTGCGGGCCAATGCTGTCCGGCTCTGGTCGACAGTTATGTTGCCGGCGATGGTGAACCGCCAGTGCTGGTGAGCATGGACACTGGATTCACCTCCTTGCTGGTAAAACGATCGACACGCCCGTTTGGTTCATTTGTGCCACAACGGCCGGGGTTAGCTGAGAACCCGGGCAACGTCAACGACCGGGCGGTCGCCAGCGGTCAGACGCCGCCCATCCAGCTGTGGAATCGACCGTCTGGATCGTAGGCCGAGCGCACCTTGTCCAGGCGTGCCATGTTCGATTCGGTGATGAATTGCGCCGGACGGCGGCACAGATTCTCGTCGGCGAGCGAAATGCCGGTCGCCAAGTGCGACATGGCCGCCATATTCGACGCGGCCCAGTCGCGGTACTTTTCGTCGTCGGCCGGATCCTGCCAGATGGTGTAGAGCGCCAGGTAGATTTCGTCTTCCACGCCGTACACCATGTCCGCTCGCTCCTGGGACGTCTTCCAGCCCGTGAAAATGAAGTGCGAGGGGTGCGGTGGCATGGTTTCGATGATTCTGCGGATGCCCGGAAGTAGTTCTGCTGCGGAAGCCGACGTGAACATGTTGTCGGCGATATAGCGATGCCCTTTCGGGTAGCTGGCCATTATGGCGGTGTACCAATTCGCCAAAGTCGTCGGCGCATAAGGGAGCGCGACGATCGCCTTGTCGATGACCGGGCAAGTACCCAGCGGGGCAAGGGCTTTCACCGCCTCCTCCTCCGAGTCGGCGAATACCGGGCAGGCGACCGTGATGCCGGGTTGGTCGAGCCCGGATCCCGGAACGCTCCGCCCGGTGTGGATCTGCAGTTCGACCCGGTCGTCGAGTTCGGAAACGATCGAGCGGGCCCAGGTGAACACCTCGTCCGCGACCTCGATCGGGTATATGTACAGGCAGGTGCCCCAGGCCGCGGGACGTGGGTAAACCCGCAGCTTGAAGGAGGTCACCACACCGAAGAAGCCGGGTCCAGAGCCGCGAGCCGCCCAATACAGGTCTGGATGGTTTTCCGGGTCGCAGTAGAGCTGTTCCCCGTCGGCGGTGACGACTTCCAGTCCAAGCACGCTTTCGCATGCCGGACCGAGCACCGGACTGTTCCAGCCGTAGCCGCCCTGCAGCAGAAAGCCGCCGAGGCAGATGCCTTCGCAATGGCCGGCGGGAAAGAACAGTCCTTGCGAGTCTAATTCTGCCGCAAGGACGCTGGCGACTTTACCCGGACCGGCATCTGCGATCATCTGATCCGGATCGACGGTGCACTGATCGAGGCGGCTGACGTCGAGCAGCAGACCACCGTCGCGCAGGTGACTGGCCGCCCAGCTGTGCCCACCCGAACGCACGCCCACATGATGTCCGTTGTCCCGCGCGTAACGCAGCGCTGCGATCACGTCGTCGGTGTCGCGCGCCTGCACGATTACATCGGGAAAACGTTCCGGCAGAAGGCCATTCCAGACCGTTTCGCGACGGGCCGTTTCGTAACCATCTGCGCCACGAAAGAAGGTCTTTTCGTCGGAAAGTAAAATCATTGTGCTCCAATGCTTTTCGCATACGCCATCAAAATCATTGCGCACCCGGAATTTTCGCGTGTGCCGTCACCGACCGCATTCCCCGGATGCCGCCGTCAAACGTTCGACACTGCCGCACTGGACTGGTCCGCTCCAGGTAGAGCGCGACTTCGGCGGCCAATGGCGTCGCGTGCAGACGGATCGCCCGGAGCGGGCCGTTGGGCGGAATGCCGTATCCGATCGCGAACATTCCGTCACCGACGTGTGAGGAAAAGCCGCCGCGCGGATTGCCGTGCTCGTCCAGGACGCCAAGATGTCCGACCATCCCGTCAAGATCCGTGCCGAACCCGGTGGCGGCGATGATCACCTGCGGCGCCACGGACGTGCCGTCGGCGAGGATCACGCGGTCGGATTCGACCGCCTGGACGGCGCCGACGACCTCGACGCGCCCGGCCCGCACGACGTCGAGCAGCTCGTCGGCCAGCGTCGGGATCCGACCTCGTGTTTCCACTGTCGCCTTCAGCCCGAGCGACGGCCGCTGGAAGCCGTAGGCCGACAGATCACCCCATATCAGGCGGTACATGCGCGCGATCAGCGGATCGACAATGCGTGCGGGGACCCGCGAGAAAAGTTCAAGGAAGATGTCGGATGGAATCGGTCCCATGGCCCGCTTGACGAGGTGCGGCGGGGTTCGTACGGCAAGCCAGATTCGTCCCGCGCCGTCGTTAACGAGCTGGACGGCGATGTCGGCGGCCGAATTGCCCGCGCCAACGACGAGGACGTCGCGGCCACGATAGGGCCAGGCGTTGGTGAAGTCCCCGGAGTGAACGATCTCGCCGTTGAAGCCGCCGAGTCCCGGCCACGCCGGGATGGTGGGTGCACTGTAGTTGCCAGTGGCGAGCACGATTGCCGGCGTTCGGATTTCACCTGAAGACGTGTCAAGGTGCCAGATTCCGCCGGCCCGGTCGACGTGGTGGACTTCACACCCGAGCTCTAGCGCAATGTTTTGCTGCGCAACGTAGTGATCGAAATAGCGGACCATGTCCTCCTTGGTCGGCCAACGGCCGGCGGTCAAGGGAATTCGTTGTCCGGGCAGGTGTGACAAGAACCCGGTCGTATTGAGGCGGAAGTTGTCATAGCGTGTCCGCCACGAAATCGCCGGGGCCGCTGCGCGGTCGAGAACGAGCGCTTTGATGCCATGTTGATGATCGAGTTCGCGCGCGACGGCCAGACCAGCGGGCCCGGCGCCGATCACAACGGCGTCGGGGCTGTCCAGGGTCTGTGTAGTCATGATCTCCGGTCGTGTTTTTCGGTGGCAAGGACCTCGGGGCCTGCCAGTGACACGATCCGGAACCGCGTGCGGTTCACGAAGGCGCGGGGTCTGCCAGATAGTGGGCGAGTACCGGCCGCAGCCATTCGATGAGTTGTGCGTCGTCCATGCCTGCTAGGGACGGAATGCAAAGAATGTAGCGAGCCACCGCGAGGCCGAGCAGTTGGGAGCCGACCAGCGCAGCTCGCTCGGCGGCGCGGTCCGGGACAACCGCAGCCAGGGCCGGGGCCACCTGGTCGACAAACACCGCGAGCAGAGCGTCCGCGGCAGCCCGGTTCGTTGCGGCCGCGCGCAGTAGTGGCAGAAACGGCCCGTGCGGTCCCCACACCGCGATGAACATCGGCAGCAGCACGTCGGCAATGTGCTCTGGTGCGATGGCGGAGAGATCGGGGAAATTGATGTCGAATCGGGAGGCCGCGGCGAATAGCTCTGCCTTGCTGCCGAAGTAGTGCATGACGAGCGCCGGATCGACGCCGGCTTCGGAGGCGACCGAGCGGATGGTGGTGCGTTCAAAGCCGTGGTTGCCGAACTGCGAGCGCGCGGTGATCAGAATCGTCGAGCGGGTGGCTTCTCCATCACGAACTTTCGTCGGCATGCCGCCAGTGTATTCAACAACTGTTGACACCGCTAGGGGCCACGGCTTACCGTTGAGTTCAACAGGTGTTGAACTCAAGGCGAGAGGTCTCGGCCCATGACGTCACAGCCGTCCGACCTCGGCCTAGTCGACGACGACAATGTCACGGCGTTCCGAGCGAGCAATTCAACACGCGTCGATCAAATCGCCTCTGCGCGGCCGGTTTCCGTCGACGACGGCCGGATGCCCCGGGCGGGTTGGCTGCAAATTTCGCCCGCGAGTGAACCGAAGTCGCCCGCACGTCGTATTACCGGCATAACAAGTTAGGTGGGGGCATATGCCAAGACAACAGAGGGTGGTCGACCATATCGTCGAGCACCTCGCGAGGATCGACAGCGATTACATCTTCGGTGTCGACGGCGCCAACATCGAAGATCTTTACGATGCCGCGCATTTCTGTTCAGACATCACCGCGGTATTGGCCAAGCACGAGTTTTCGGCGGCCACGATGGCCGACGGATACAGCCGCAGCGGCGCCGGTTTGGGAGTAGTTGCGGCGACAGCCGGCGGGGGCGCTCTCAATCTCATTCCGGGCCTGGGGGAATCATTCGCCAGCCGGGTGCCGGTATTGGCATTGGTGGGCCAGCCCGCGACCACGATGGACGGTCAGGGCAGCTTTCAAGACACCAGTGGCCGCAACGGTTCATTGAACGCCGAGGCGTTATTTTCCGCCGTGTCCGTCTTCTGCCAGCGGGTGCTGACGCCCGCCGACATCGTCACCGCGTTGCCCAAAGCAATCGCGGCCGCGCGCACCGGCGGCCCAGCAGTATTGTTGCTGCCCAAGGATATTCAGCAGGCGACGGTCAGCGTCGAGGGCTACGGCGGTATTGACCGGGGCGGCTTAGATTGCTCCGGAGCGCACATCGGTGATCCCCGCCCAATCGTGCGCGCCCTGCGCCGGGCGAGGGGACCTATCACCATCATCGCTGGGGAGCAGGTCGCTCGCGATGATGCCCGGTCCGAACTCGAGGAGCTGCGGGGCCTGCTGCGTGCGCAAGTGGCATGCGTGCCCGACGCCAAAGATGTAGCCGGCACACCGGGCTCAGGTTCGTCGTCCTCACTCGGTGTGACGGGCGTGATGGGCCATCCCGGTATCGCCGACGCGGTGGCCGCGAGCGCAGTGTGCCTGGTGGTCGGCACCCGACTGACGGTGACCGCGCGCGCCGGCCTCGACGACGCGCTCGCGGCGGTGCAGACACTCTCCATCGGCTCGGCACCCCCGTACCTGCCCTGCACCCACGTGCACACCGAAGATCTGCGCGGATCGCTGACGATGCTGATCCGGGCGTTGTCCGGGCACGGGCGGCCGAGGGGACTGCGCGTGCCCGATTCTGTGGCAAGCGCCGAACTCAGTCCACCACCGTTCGCCGGTGCGGGCGTGCGGTACCGCGATGCCATGGCCGTGCTCGATCAGGTGTTGCCCGACGGAACCGACATCGTCGTCGACGCCGGCAACACCGGCGCATCCGCCATCCATCAGCTCCCGGTCCGCCGGGACGGTCGGTTCGCCGTCGCGCTCGGCATGGGCGGCATGGGCTACAGCTTCGGTGCCGGTATCGGAATGGCGTTCGGCCGCGCGATGAAGGGCGGGCTCAACGGGGCCAGCCGGCGCACCGTGGTGATAGCCGGGGACGGCGCATTCTTCATGCACGGCATGGAGGTACACACCGCGGTGCAGTATCAGCTGCCGATGACTTTCGTACTGTTCAACAACAACGCCCACGCTATGTGCGTCACCCGTGAGCAGCTGTTCTACGACGACCTCTACAGCTACAACCGGTTCACTCCCAGCCAACTGGGGGCCGGCCTGGCGGCCATGTTCCCCGGGCTGTCTTCGGTCGACGTGGCCGACATCGACGCAATACCAGCAGCACTGGAATGGGCGATGGCGGTCGACGGTCCGTCGGTGGTCAGCGTTGAGTGTGCGGCCGACGAAATCCCGCCGTTCGCAGCATTTCTCAACAAACAACCCGCCAAACACAATGTCGAACAACAGATCACAACGACAAAGGAGAACAGGTTCCATGTCCCTAGCAGCGCTTGACGATATCGCCGTGCACAGCGGCAGCACCGAGCCGATCGAGGGTTTGGTCCGTATCGAGACCACGCCGTTGGAAGAGACCGCGCCGATGTTCATGGAAAAGATGCGCTCGGTGTATCCGCACGAAGAAGTCTTCGGCCAGTACTGCACGGTCAACGACTACGTCGACTGCCCACCCGACGAGCTGTTCGAATACCTGTCCGACACCCGCAGCCTGAATGAGTGGACCTACACCCTGCGTGACTTCACTCCCACAAAGGAGTCCGGGCTCTGGCTGGCCTACGACCGGTTACTTCCGGACACCGAG
>Ga0208987_1000124_pt1 | contig 17133 bp, 15 predicted proteins | sample MedBloCARef_O2_FD_187845 | JGI IMG/M metagenome (GOLD analysis project Ga0208987, IMG submission 187845) | Forest soil microbial communities from El Dorado National Forest, California, USA - Mediterranean Blodgett CA Ref_O2 (SPAdes) (version 2) | ecosystem: Environmental > Terrestrial > Soil >... | reverse complement strand
GCTCAGCAGCCAGTCGAGCTGCTCGGCCATCAGCACCAGGGTGCCGATCGCCGGTGTGTTGTAGGTCTGGTCCTTGAGGCTGTTCTCGATCGCGATCGGCAGCGAGAGGAAGTCGGGGACCCAGCGACCGGACGCGGCAATGGCCTCGACCCGGGCCAGTGCGGCCGGGCTCATGACCGCCAGCCACAAGCCTCCGTCGCTGGCGAAGTTTTTCTGCGGCGAGAAGTAATAGGCATCGGTGTCGCTGATATCGACCGGGAGGCCGCCCGCGCCAGACGTCGCGTCGATGACAACCAACGCGTCACCGGAATCCGCCGGGCGCTGGACTGGTAACGCAACCCCGGTCGACGTCTCGTTGTGCGCCCAGGCGATCACGTCGACGGACGGGTCGGACTGCGGTTTGGGTGCGCTGCCGGGTTCCGACTTGATGATCACCGGATCGCCGACGAAGGGGTTCTTGGCGACCGAGGAGGCGAACTTCGCGCTGAACTCGCCGAAGGACAGGTGCAGTGAACGCTTGTCGATCAGCCCGAACGCGGCCGCATCCCAGAACGCGGTGGCGCCACCATTGCCGAGAATGACCTCGTAGCCGTCCGGCACGGAGAACAGGTCCGACACGCCCGACCGGACCCGGCCCACCAAATTCTTGACCGGCGCCTGCCGGTGCGAGGTGCCGAACAACGCGGCCGCGGTGGTGGTTAATGCCTGCAATTGTTCGGGTCGGACCTTCGAAGGACCGCATCCGAAGCGGCCGTCACGGGGTTTGATGTCAGCGGGGATCTGGAGCTGGTCAGCCATGCTCATCAGGGTAGTGAGGGGACCTGACCGGCCTATACAGTGGCCCGACCCTCGGCCGTCGCGACCGCCGGATAACGCCTGGATGGACGGGTTGTGGCGTACGTTAAGTGTGAGCCAGACCACACCAAATCGGTGACCACTGGTCAGGCCACAGTGCCGGATAGGGCCCTAGATAATTCCCGGTACCTGCGGTACCGTCTAGACATACGACGCCCAAATGTAAACCTCGTGGGGGAGGCTTGGATATGGCTAGGACGCGAATGGTCCGGCGTTGGCGGCGCAAGATGGAAGTGCAAGACGACGCCCAGTACGTTGACATGCTCGCCACACTGTCCGAGGGGTCTGTGCGGCGAAACTTCAACCCGTACACCGATATCGATTGGGAGTCCCCGGAGTTCGCCGTCATCGACAACGATCCCCGGTGGATTCTGCCGGCGACCGACCCGCTGGGCCGCCATCCCTGGTACCAGGCCCAGCCCGAAGATCGCCAGATCAAGATCGGCATGTGGCGTCAGGCCAACGTGGCAAAGGTGGGTCTGCACTTCGAGTCCATCCTGATCCGCGGCTTGATGAACTACACGTTCTGGGTGCCCAACGGGTCCCCGGAATACCGGTACTGCCTGCACGAGTCGGTTGAAGAGTGCAACCACACCATGATGTTCCAGGAGATGGTCAACCGCATCGGGGCCGACGTTCCCGGGATGCCGCGACTGCTGAAGTGGTTTTCGCCGTTGGTTCCGCTGGTGGCAGGCCCGCTGCCGGTGGCGTTCTTCATCGGTGTGCTGGCCGGTGAGGAACCGATCGATCACACGCAGAAAAACGTGCTACGCGAAGGCAAGTCGCTGCACCCCATCATGGAGCGGGTGATGGCGATTCACGTCGCCGAGGAAGCGCGGCACATCTCGTTCGCGCATGAGTTCCTGCGTAAGCGGCTGCCGCAGTTGACCAAGCGGCAGCAGTTCTGGACAGCTCTGTACTTGCCCCTGACGATGAAGGCGCTGTGCCGGGCAATTGTGGTGCCGCCCAAGGCATTCTGGCGGGAATTCGACATCCCGCGTTCGGTCAAGAAGGAACTGTTCTTCCGGTCCCCGGAGTCGCGCAAGTGGCTCAGCGATATGTTCGGCGATGTGCGGATGCTGGCACACGACACCGGGCTGATGGAGAATCGCTCCGCGCGACTGATGTGGCGACTGTGCAGGATCAACGGGAAGCCGTCGCGCTACCGAAGCGAGCCGCAACGCCAACACCTCGCCGCCGTCCCGGCTGCGTAACACCCCGCGAGTTCCTTTATGCCGCATGTCATTACCCAGTCGTGTTGTAACGACGGGTCCTGTGTTTTCGCTTGCCCGGTGAACTGCATTCACCCGTCGCCGGATGAGCCGGGATTCGCGACGACGGAGATGCTCTACATCGATCCGGTCGCCTGCGTGGACTGCGGTGCATGCGTGAGCGCCTGTCCGGTGGGAGCAATCGCGCCCGATACCCGGCTGGAAACCAAACAGCTTCCGTTCGTTGAGATCAACGCGTCGTTCTATCCGAAACGGCCCGCCGACGTGAAGCTGCCGCCGACGTCGAAGTTGGCCCCGGTGATTCCGGCCGCCGAGGTGCACGCCCGCCGACGGCCGCTGACCGTGGCCATTGTCGGATCCGGGCCGGCGGCGATGTATGCCGCCGATGAACTGCTCACCCAACATGGTGTGCGGGTCAACGTCTTTGAGAAGTTGCCGACGCCGTACGGGCTGGTGCGCGCCGGGGTCGCCCCCGATCACCAGAACACGAAAAAGGTGACCCAGTTCTTCGACCGGGTGGCCCGGCATCGCCATTTCCGCTTCTACCTCAACGTCGAGGTCGGCAAGCACCTCAGCCACGCTGATCTGTTGGGCCACCATCACGCCGTGCTCTACGCGGTCGGTGCCCCCGATGACCGCCGGCTGGACATCGACGGCATGGGTCTGCCCGGTACCGGAACCGCGACCGAACTGGTCGCGTGGATCAACGGGCATCCCGACTTTACTGATCTCCCAGTCGATCTCAGCCACGAACGGGTGGTGATCATCGGCAACGGCAATGTCGCCCTTGATGTCGCTCGCGTACTCACCGCCGACCCCGAGGAGCTGGCCCGCACCGATATCTCCGAGCACGCGCTCAAGGCGTTGCGCGGCTCCGCGGTTCGCGAAGTGGTGATCGCCGCGCGGCGCGGGCCCGCCCACTCGGCTTTCACCCTGCCCGAATTGATCGGGCTCACAACGACATCCGATGTCGTTCTGGACGCCGACGACCACAAGCTGGTGGCAGTTGATTTGGCGACCGCGTCGGACAGATTGACCAGGAACAAGCTGGAGATCTTGCGCGAGCTCGGCGACGCTTCGATGCCGGCGGCGCGCCCCCGAGTCCGGCTGGCGTATCAGCGCACGCCCAAACGCGTGCTGGGGCAGCAGCGCGCCACTGGAGTGGAGTTCGCTATCACCGGCACCGGGGAATCTTGCCAACTCGACGCGGGCCTGGTGCTGACGTCGATTGGCTACCGCGGCAAGCCGATTCGCCATCTTCCTTTCGATGAGTCAGCGGCTGTGGTGCCGAACGAGAACGGCCGTGTCGTCGACCCTGGCTCGGGCCGGGCGGTGCCCGGTGCATACGTCGCGGGGTGGATCAAGCGCGGACCGACCGGATTCATCGGCACCAACAAGTCGTGCTCGTTGCAAACCGTGCAAGCCATGGTTACCGATTTCAACGCCGGCGAACTGACCGACCCGGTCGGCAAGCCGGAGGCGCTGGACAACCTGGTGCATGCCCGCCAGCCCGACGTCGTCGACTCCGCGGGATGGAGCGCGATTGACGCTGCCGAGATCGCGCGGGGCAGCGATGAGGGCCGGCCGCGCAGCAAGTTCACCGACATCGCGGACATGCTGGCGGTCGCCGCGACCGCGCCGCCCGCGCCGCGACGCGGGCTGTTGGCGCGGCTGCGCGGCTAACTACCCGCTTGCGCCCGACATTGCCGCTTGGATCTCTTCGGGGCTGACCTCGCGCACCGGCTGTCCCAACGACCAGTGGTGGCCGAACGGGTCGGCGACCACGCCGTAGCGGTCACCCCAGAACTGATCCTGCAACGGGGCTATTACCGTGGCGCCCGCCTCCACCGCCCGCTGGAACTTCGCATCGACGTCGGTGACCGTCAGATGGATGGTGACGGGGGTTCCGCCCAGCGACGTGGGCGTCATCGATTTGCCGCCACACGTCTGCGGGAAGTCGTCGTTGAGCATGACGTTAAAGCCGTTGATGCGCACAGCGGCGTTGACCAGCCTGCCGTCGGGACCGGGCACGCGGCCTAGCTCCTCGGCGCCAAAAGCCTTGACGTAGAAATCGATCGCTGCGGAGGCATCTCCGACGACGAGGTGCGGAATTACTGCGGGTTCGACGTTGATGGCCATTGTGGTCTCCTTGTTGACGGTCTCCAGCGCCCGCCGGGGAGGTCGGGCTCACGGTTATTGACCCCGTCCGCGACTCAAAGTCATCGCGGTCAGCATCATTCAACCGACGGGCACCGACAACAGGTTCAGGCGTCGGTGAGAACCCGGTCCCAGCCGTCGACGGACGATGGGCTGCGCGGGGCCGGGCCCACATAGATGGCCGACGGTCGGACCAGCTTGCCCAGTCGCTTCTGCTCGAGAATGTGCGCGCACCATCCCGCGGTGCGCCCGCAGGTGAACATCGCCGGCATCATGTTGGCCGGCACCTGGGCGAAGTCCAGGATGACCGCGGCCCAGAACTCGACGTTGGTCTCGATCGCCCGGTCCGGACGACGCTCGCGCAGCTCGGCCAGCGCTGCCTGTTCCAGTGCGACCGCGACCTCATGGCGCGGCGCGCCCAGTCGCTCGGCGGTGGCGCGCAGCACCCGGGCCCGCGGGTCTTCCGCGCGGTACACCCGGTGCCCGAATCCCATCAGCTTGTCGCCGCTGTCCAGGATCTTCTTGACCAGGGCCCGGGCGTCGCCGGTCCGCTCGACCTCTTCGAGCATCGGCAGGACCCGCGCCGGTGCCCCGCCGTGCAGTGGCCCACTCATCGCCCCGATCGCACCGGAGAGCGCTGCCGCCACGTCGGCGCCGGTGGACGCGATCACCCGGGCGGTGAAAGTGGAGGCGTTCATGCCGTGCTCGGCGGCCGACACCCAGTAGGCGTTAATGGCCTCCACGTGTTTGGGGTCCGGCTCACCCTGCCAGCGGGTCATGAAACGTGCTGTCACCGTTGGGCATTCATCGATTACTCGCTGCGGAACAGCGGGCTGGTAGATGCCGCGCGCGGACTGCGCCACGTAGGACAGCGCCATCACCGACGCCCGGGCCAGCTGGTCGCGGGCGGTGGACTCGTCGGTGTCGAGCAACGGCTTGTATCCCCAGATGGGTGCCAGCATCGCCAGGCCGGCCTGCACGTCGACCCGCACATCGCCGGTGTGGATCGGCAGCGGGAACGGCTCGGCGGGCGGCAGCCCGTGGCCGAACCTGCCGTCGACCAACAGCGCCCACACATCGCCGAAAGTGACCTGCTGATTCACCAGATCCTGAATGTCGACGCCGCGGTAGCGCAGGGCGCCGCCGTCTTTGTCCGGCTCGGCGATTTCGGTGGTGAAGGCCACCACGCCCTCGAGGCCGGCTACGAAGTTTTCCGGGACGACAGTCATACGAAAATTCTTGCACTCCGGCTTCGAGGCCACGCTACCGGCCGGTAGCTAAGCCCCGGTAGCGTTGGCTCGATGCCAGGACCAGACGAGCTGCACCTGCAACGAATGCGAGCTGAGTACGGGTCCGTCGAGCGCGACGGCAGTCCCGATCTCGACGCGGATTGGCTCGCCGACGGTTGGGTCGAGCTATTCCGTACGTGGATCCAAGACGCCGAACACTTCGGGCTGGCCGAGCCCAACGCCATGGTGCTGGCGACCGTCGCAGCCGGGCGGCCGGCCAGTCGGTCGGTGTTGTGCAAAGGCGTCGATGAGACCGGAATCACCTTTTTCACCAACTACGACTCCGCGAAGGGGCTCGAGCTGGCCGAGACGCCGTACGCGTCAGCGACCTTTCCGTGGTACCAGCTGGGGCGGCAGGTCCACATCCGCGGGCCGGTGAGCAAGATCGACCCGGAGGCGACCGAGGATTACTGGTCCAAGCGGCCGCGCGGATCGCAACTGGGCGCCTGGGCGTCGCACCAATCGCAACCGATCGCGTCGCGTGCCGCATTGCTCGACCAGTTGGCAGAGGTGACCGCACGTTTCGCCGACTCGACCAGCGTCCCGGTGCCGCCGGGGTGGGGCGGATACCTCATCGCGTCCGAGGTGGTGGAGTTTTGGCAGGGCCGGGAAAATAGGGTGCACAACCGGATTCGGGTTATCGGCGGACGCGTGGAGCGTCTGCAACCGTGAGCACCAGCCAGGCCATTGTGCGCAGACAACCGGTCGGGATCACCCGGCGTTCACCCGAGCGAAAGCCGCCACACCTGCAGAGCCGACCCCGGACAGGCGCGCCCCGTCGATAACGACTACCTTCTGCAGTAAGCGCCTAGTCAGGCGCATCCATACCAGCCAGAGCGCAAAGGGGTTCTCGTGGCCGACACCGATGACACCGCAACTCTGAAGTACCCGGGGGGCGAGATCGACCTGCAGGTCGTCCGCGCCACCGAGGGTAATGACGGTATTGCGCTTGGCCCGCTATTGGCCAAGACCGGTTACACGACGTTCGACAACGGCTTCGTCAACACCGCCGCCTGCAAGAGCTCCATCACCTACATCGATGGTGACGCCGGCATTCTGCGCTACCGCGGTATTCCGATCGAGCAGCTCGCCGAGAAGTCGACCTTCATCGAGGTGAGTTACCTGCTGATCCACGGCGAGCTGCCGAACACCGAGCAGCTGGCCGACTTCACCCGTCAGATCCAGTTGCACACCATGCTGCACGAGGACCTGAAGCGGTTCTTCGACGGCTTTCCGCGCAACGCGCACCCGATGCCGGTGCTGTCCAGCGCGGTCAACGCGCTCTCCGCGTACTACCCCGACTCGCTTGACCCGACGGACGGCGAGCAGGTCGAACTGTCGACGATCCGGTTGCTGGCGAAACTGCCGACCATTGCGGCCTACGCCTACAAGAAATCGGTCGGCCAGCCGTTCCTCTACCCGGACAACTCGCAGACGCTGGTGGAAAACTTCCTGCGGATGACATTCGGGCTGCCCGCCGAGCCCTACAAGCCGGACCCCGAGATCGTTCGGGCGCTGGACCTGCTGCTCATCCTGCACGCCGACCACGAGCAGAACTGCTCGACGTCGACGGTTCGGTTGGTGGGTTCGTCGCAGGCCAACCTGTTCACCTCTATCTCCGGTGGCATCAACGCACTCTGGGGACCGTTGCACGGTGGTGCCAACCAGGCCGTCCTGGAGATGCTCGAGGAGATCCGCCAAAGCGACGACGACGTCAGCGAGTTCGTCCGCAAGGTCAAGAACCGCGAGGCTGGCGTCAAGCTGATGGGCTTCGGCCACCGGGTGTACAAGAACTACGACCCGCGGGCCCGCATCGTCAAGGAACAGGCCGACAAGATCCTCGGCAAGCTGGGCGGGGACGACGAGCTGCTGACCATCGCCAAGGAACTCGAAGAGGCGGCGTTGACCGATGACTACTTCATCGAGCGCAAGCTGTACCCCAACGTCGACTTCTACACCGGCCTGATCTACCGGGCACTGGGATTCCCGACCCGGATGTTCACCGTCTTGTTCGCCTTGGGCCGGCTGCCCGGGTGGATCGCGCACTGGCGCGAAATGCACGACGGAGAGGACGCCAAGATCGGCCGTCCGCGTCAGATCTACACCGGATACACCGAGCGCGACTACGTCGGTATCGACTCCCGGTAACCCTTACAGCGAGGCCAACACCGCCATCGCGGCGTTGTGGCCCCCGATGCCCGACACCGCCCCGCCGCGGCGAGCTGCTGAGCCGCACAACATGATTCGTTCGTGTGCAGTGGCCACGCCCCATCGCCGCGCCGGGGTGTCCAGCGGATCCCCGTCCTCGGCGAACGGCCACGACAACGCGCCGTGGAAGATGTTGCCCGCAGTCATGCCCAGTGTGCGCTGCAAATCCAGCGTGGTCGTGGTCTCGATGCACGGCCGGCCGGTTGCGTCGCTCATCAGCACGTCCTGAATCGGTTCGGCCAGAACAGAATTCAGCGAGCTCAGCACCGACTCGGTCAGCCGATCTCGGGCTGCGTCGGGGTCGATGCCATCGAGTAACGGGTGTGGAGTGTGCAAGCCGAACACCGTCATCGTCTGAGCGCCCGAATCGCGCAGTCCCGGTGACAGAATGCTCGGGTCGGTCAGCGAATGGCAGTAAGCCTCGCACGGTAACGGATCGGGGAGTTGTCCGGCGGCTGCTTGCGAATAAGCGGTATCAAGTTGGTTCCATGTCTCGTTGACGTGGAACGTCCCGGCAAAGGCTTGTTCGGGTGTGACGTGGTCGTCGCGCAACCGCGGCAGCCGTCGCAACACCATGTTCACCTTGACCTGCGCCCCGGGTGCCGGCGGCGCCGGCTGTTCGCCCAGCAATTCAGCCAACACCGCCGGCGTGACACCGGCCAGGACGAACCGACCCCGGCTGAGGTGCTCGTCGTCGCCGCGCCGATAACGTACCTGGCCATCTGGATCCACGGCGTAAACCTCTGCGCCAGTGGCTATTTCGACGCCATGGCGGGCTGCGGCCGTTGCCAGCGCCGCGCTCACCGAGCCCATCCCACCGATGGGGACATCCCAATCCCCGCCGACCAGGTGATACAGAAAGCAGATGTTCTGCCGCAGGGACTGGTCGTCCAGACGGGCGAAAGTACCGATCAGCGCATCGGTGGCGATCACACCGCGAACCAGATCGTCGTGCACCGCCTCGGCGATGGCCTGGCCGATCGGTTCGTCGATCATCGCCCGCCACGCGTCGGCGGCCTCGGGCTCACCGGAGGCTAGGACGTGGCTTCGAGCCCGCTCGCGGGTGCGCAGTGGTTCCAGCAGCGTCGGCCACAGCCGATCGGTGACCAGCCGGCAGCGTCGGTAGAACGCGGCGAAGCCGGGCTCGTCGTCGGCAGCACCGATCGCGGCAAACGCGCGACCGTCATCCGATCCGACCAGCAGCCCGGAGCGCCCGCCGGTAGCCGGTACCGGGGTATATGAGGAAAACTGCCGGTGCGCCAACCGAACCGCGGTGCCCAAGTCCTCAAGGATGCGTGGCGGCAGCAAGCTGACCAGATAGGAATAGCGCGACACCCGCACCTCGACGCCGTCGAAGGCCTGCGCCGAGACCGCGGCGCCGCCGATCTGTCCCAACCGCTCGAGCAGCTGAACCCGAAGGCCCGCGCGGGCCAGATAGCCCGCCGCGACCAGTCCGTTGTGGCCGCCCCCGACCACGACGACATCGAAATCCCGCGCATCGTCGACGGCCATGCCGGATGTCGTTTGCTAGCCGGGATTTCTAGCCGAGGTACCCCTCGACCTGTCCGGCCGGACGAACCTCCGCCTCCTTGGGGTCGCCACCGGTCTCCCGCAGTGCTCGACGCTGTCGCAGCAGGTCCCAGCACTGGTCGAGTTCGATCTCCAGCCGGCGCAGGCGATCGTGCTCCTCCGATTCACTGATGTCGTGCTGCTGCAGTTGTGACCGCAGGGTTTTCTCCTCGGCGACCAGGTCGCGGATCTGTGCCAGTGTCTCGCTGTCGGTTGGTTTACTGCCATCGCCCATCGCTCTAGTGTGCCCGACGTAGACGATGTCGCGGTGGCAACTCGGTAGGCTGCATATCGCCCGCGGGTCGCAGCGAGTCGCGGCAGGTCAATGGGGGCAAGGGGGAACCGGTGGGTGCACGGGTGCGTTTCGGCCAGACGGCCGCAGCCACCGACTCGCGGCGAGCTCCGGCGTCGCGCTGGCGCTCGCTCGGCCTGCCCTGGCTGATTGGGCTGGTGGTCATCCCATTGTTGATAGCCACAATCGGTTACGGGGAGCTCGATCGGTCCCGTTCCGCGTCGTCAGGCGCGCTGGCGACGCTGGGGCCATCGGGCAAGCGCGGTGCGCCGAAGATGAACTTGGCGCCTCTTTCAATTGTGCGCAGCGCCAACAACATTACGCTGACTGGCGACTTTCCCGACGATTCTGCCAAAGCGATTTTGCTGAAGACGCTGAAAGGATCGCTGCCCTCGGGCGTCAACATCGTCGACCAAATCCATCTCAACCCCAACATCGACGCGCTCAATTTCTCGCACGCTGGGCCGATTTTCAAAGACAGCGGCTCGATCACCGACTTCAGTTTCACCGTCAACACCGACACCATCACCCTGGCTGGAACGGCCGGCTCGCAAGATCAGAAGAAAACGATCGAGCGGGAGGTTAAGCGCACCTGGTCGCATCTGAATGTCGTTGACAACCTTGCCGTTAACTCCTCGACTGCACCCGCTGCGCCGCCCGCGTCTCCCAGCCCCGCTCCATGCGCCGACTTGCAAAAGTCCGTCGACGCCGCAACCGGCGGACCGGTGAGCTTTGACACCGATGGGATCAGCTTGACTCCTGCCGACCAGCAGGTTCTGACTCAGGTGGCAGACAAGCTCAAGGTATGTCCGAGCGCGCACGCGACGATCGACGGCTATGCCGACAATGCCGGCACAGACGCGATTAACGTCCCGTTGAGTACCCAGCGAGCTCAAGCTGTCGCCGATTTCCTTGTCGCTCATGGCGTTGCCGGCGGCCAGCTGGTCGTCAAGGGTCTTGGCTCGATCGACCCGGTCGCCAGCAACGACACGGCCGACGGCCGCGCCAAGAATCGCCGCGTCCAAATCGTGGTCAGCTAAGGAGATTCAGCGTGGATTTCGTGATCCAGTGGTTGTGGTACCTGCTGGCATTCGTGGCCGGTTCGGCCGTTGCCTGGCTGATCGCCGCCGCGCTGGCCAAGTTCGGCGCACGACGATGAATTACGTGAACTGGTGGCTATTCGGCTTGTCCTCCGCGACGGGGTTTGTCTTGACATCCGCGTTGACGGTTCGCCCCGTCAAGCGCCGAGCTCGGCAGCCAACGTCAGCGGAGCCCGATCCGCCGACGACCAAGATTCCCGTCGACGCGCCAACGACGAAGATTCCGGTCGCCAACGAGTCCGCGACCACGAAAATCCCTGTCGGGCAAGACTTCCCGACGACGAAGATTCGGGTCGCCACGGAGTCCGCGACGACCAAGATCCCGGTGTCGCCGCTGGCGCCCTACGGCCCGGGCTCCGCGAACGCCGGGCCGGACGGCGGCGGGCCGCCCGGGTGGCTAGTGAAGGGCCGGATGGACACCAAGCTCTACTACACCCCGGACGATCCACCGTATGACGCAGGCGCCGCCCATGTCTGGTTCATCGACGAGGAATCCGCGGAGCGGGCCCGGTTCACCCGGTGGAGCCAGAGATCGCAGGGCTGACTGTGTCAGCTGGGCCCGGGCAGCCGCAGCAGTAACCGGGCTCCGCCCAGCGGGCTGTCGTGCAGTGACGCCGTCCCGCCGTGCAGGTGGGCCTGCTGGGCCACCAGTGCCAGTCCCAGACCCGACCCCGAATGCGACGCAGTCGACCCGCGGGAGAACCGCTCGAACACCACCTGACGCTCGTCTTCGGGCAGTCCGCTGCCGTTGTCGTCGACAGCGATTTCCACTCCGGCTCGTGAGCTGACCGCTGATACCTGCACCTTGGTGGCGCCGCCATGTTTGACGGCGTTGGCGATCGCGTTGTCGACCGCGATGCGCAGACCCGCCGGCAACCCGACGATGATGCAGGTCGGTGACGGCACCAGGGACACATCGAGGTCGGGGTAGATCCGGCTGGCGTCATGGGCGGCGCGGTCCAGCAGGTCGGTGATGTCGACCGGGACATGATCGTCGGATGTCGACAGTTCGCCCTGGGCCAGCCGCTCCAGGGCGGACAGCGTGGCCTCGATCCGGGACTGCGTTCGGATGACGTCGGTGATCACCTCTTTGCGCTGGTCATCCGGTAGATCCAGGGTGGACAGCACCTCGAGGTTGGTGCGCATCGCGGTCAGCGGCGTCCGCAGCTCGTGGGAGGACACGGCAGCGAAGTCGCGCGCCGAGGCGAGCGCTTCCTTGGTCCGATTCTGCTCGTTCCAGATGCGTTGCAGCATGCCGCGCATAGCCTCGGCGATCTCGACGGCCTCGGTGGCGCCGTGCACTTCCACCTGCGGTGCCTCGTCGCCCGCATCGATTGATCGAGTCTGCTGGGCCAGCTGTTTGAACGGGCGCACCGCGAACGAAGCCAGCAGCCAGGCGAACACCGTCGCCGCGAAGATGGCAAACCCGCAGATCAGCAGCACCCTGCGATGAAGATTGTTGGTCTCGGCGACGGTGGCGTCATACGTCGCGCCGACGGCCACCGATCTCGGCCCCGGCCCAGGGATGTCCACCGTGCGTACTCGGTAACGCACGCCGTTGACGTAGGCATCGGCATAGTCGACGTTCAGCTTGGGCAGGGTGACGTCGGAATTCGACTGGACCATCCCGCCGAGGCGCACCGTGATGATGGCGTCCTGGTCGTTGGGCGAGCGCGGGATTTCATTCATGCCACGACCAACGAACGGGATCGCGAAGCCTGCGGCCTCGTCTAGCCGGCGGTCCAACCGTTCCTTGCGGTCGTTGGTGATCCCGACCCAAACGACGATGCCGACGATGAGCACCGGAATTGCGGCGCCGATGGCGGTGGCGAGTACCACCCGGGTCCGCAGCGAGGGCGTACGGGCGAAAATCCGCGACAGGAATTTCATGACAGCCGTGTGCTTAGTGCACCGTTACTGCAACCGCAGCACGAACCCGACCCCACGAACGGTGTGCAGCAGCCTGGGACCGCCGTTGGCCTCCAGCTTGCGGCGCAGGTAGCCGATGAAGACGTCGACGACGTTGGTGTCGGCGGCGAAGTCATAGCCCCACACCAGCTCCAGCAGCTGGGCGCGGGACAGCACGGCGGTCTTGTGTTCGGCCAGCACCGCCAGCAGGTCGAACTCGCGCTTGGTCAGGTCGACGTCGACGCCGTTGACCCGGGCCCGTCGACCAGGGATGTCCACCTCCAACGAGCCGACCGTGATGGTTTCCGAGGAGGTGCTCGCCACGGCGCCGCGGCGGCGCAGCAGCGCCTTCACCCGTGCGACCAGCTCGGCCAGCACGAACGGCTTGACCAGGTAATCGTCGGCACCGGCCTCTAGGCCGGCCACCCGGTCGTCTACCGAGCTGCGCGCGGACAGCACGCAGACCGGCACATCGTTGTCCATGGCGCGCAGTGCGGTGACGACGCTGACGCCGTCCAGCACGGGCATGTTGATGTCGAGCACGATCGCGTCGGGCCGGGTCTCGGTGGCCCTGCGGAGCGCCTCGGCTCCGTCGACAGCAGTGGACACCTCGAATCCGGATAGCCGGAGGCCGCGCTCCAGCGAGGCAAGTACGTCAGAGTCGTCGTCGACGACCAAGACGCGCGGTGAGCTCGCACCAGTGTCCATGCCGCCCATTTTGCCTGATGGTTGGCCAGAACCGGTCATTGGGGAGTGGTCCGGTAGCTAAATGGTTATGTTTTCGAGGCTCAGTCGCGACTACCCGCTGTTAACAGCATGACATCATCGAATTCGAATGGCGGGCCGAGACATTCGCTGCCTTGGTCGGCGTTGACGTTGCGGGCGTTCGATTTTGGGTCCACCCTTCGCAACGAACCGGAGAGATCGATCGTCGTGACTGCCCTGTCTGGGCTCGACGTAAGCCCCGAGGCCCTGCGACTGGCGCTCAGCGGGGCCACCGGCATCGTCGTCGCACACCGGCTGTACACCGTGCTGTTTGCCGATCGGGTGGTGTTGCTGGAACCCGACGATTCTGTCGGGGCGACGATCACCCACGTCGGAACGCACGAGGAGCTGTTCGCCCGGGTGCAGCGGTACCGCCAGCTATTAGTCGCAGATCATGAAATGGACTATTTAGCAACATATTTCACGATATAAACGATGGAGGGTCGATCGCCTTGCCTTCGCGCGGTGTGAACCTGCGAGGTCAGGGCAATCCGATCCGGCGGTAACGCTGCAATCGCGCCGCCCGGCGCTGCGCATCGGGTATTTCGCGCAACGCATGTACTTCTGCGGCGATGGCGTTGGACAGTCGCTGGGAGAACTCGATCGGCTCGTCGGCGGCGTCGGGATATTCGCCAACGATGGCGTCGACAATCCCGGACCGCAACAGATCGGCTGATCGGATGCCTTGGGCCGCAGCAAGTTCGGGGGCGTGCGTGGTGTCGCGGAAAACAATCGCGCTGGCACCCTCGGGTGGTAGCGGTGCCAGCCAGCCGTGCAGCGCGGCCAGGACCCGGTCGGCGGGCACCATTGCCAGCGCCGGCCCGCCGCTGCCCTGACCCAGCAAGACCGACACCGTCGGGGTATCCAGCGTCACGAGTTCGGCCAGACACTGCGCGATCTGACCGGCCAGGCCGCCCTGCTCCGCCTCGGTCGACAGCGCGGGGCCGGCCGTATCGATCACCAGCACCAGCGGCAGCCGCAGCTCGGCCGCCAGCGCCATGCCGCGCCGGGCTTCGCGCAATGACGCGGGCCCGACGAGCCCGCCGGTGACCCGCTGTTGGCCGAGGACCACCGCGGGCTGGCCGGCGAATCGGGCCAGCGCCAGCAGGGTAGTCGCCGCCTCTCCCTCACTGGTACCGGACAGCAGCACCCGGTCGGTGGCGCCATGCCGCAGCAGATACCCGACGCCCGGCCGGTCCGGTCGCCGGGACGACTCCACCGAATCCCAGGCCGGCACGTCGGGAATCGGTTCCGATGGCAGCCGGCACGCCAGCGGCTCCGGAGCATCGGCGATGACCGTCAGCGCGCGATCCAGAGTCGGGCGTAGCTCCCCGAGGGCAACGACGCCGTCGATCACCCCGTGGCGGTGCAGGTTCTCCGCGGTCTGCACGCCGGATGGAAACGGTTCGCCGTAGAGCTGTTCGTACACCCGAGGCCCGAGAAATCCGATCAAGGCGCCGGGCTCGGCGACGGTGACGTGACCCAGTGAGCCCCACGATGCGAAGACGCCGCCGGTGGTCGGGTTGCGCAGGTAGACGAGGTAGGGCAGGTGCGCCTCTTTGTGCAGCCTGACGGCCGCGGCGATCTTCACCATCTGCAGGAACGCGACGGTGCCCTCTTGCATCCGGGTACCGCCGGAGCTCGGCGAGGCCAGCAGCGGGAGCCGCTCGGCGGTCGCCCGCTGCACGGCGGCGGTGATTCGTTCGGCTGCCGCCACCCCGATCGAACCGCCGAGGAAGCTGAACTCGCAGACCACCACCGCCACCCGGCGCCCGAATATTCGCCCCTCGCCGGTCAGCACCGCTTCGTCGAGGCCGCTGACCTCGCGCGCGTGGGCGAGTTCTGCCGCGTAGGCCTCGCTGACCGGCAGTGCAAGCGGCTCGCTGTCCCAGCTGACGAAGGAGCCCTCGTCCAGCACCTCGGTCCGCAGTTGTTCCGTCGTGATGCGACTCACCCGTCGAGGCTATATAGGCTGGCGGCCATGATCGGTGTCACCCAGGCCGAAGCCGTTATGACCATCGAGTTGCAGCGGCCCGAGCGCCGCAACGCCCTGAACTCGCAACTCGTCGATGAGCTGCGGGAAGCCGTGTTGAAAGCCGACGATGGGTCCACCCGCGCGATCGTGCTGACCGGCCAGGGCACGGTGTTCTGCGCCGGCGCGGATCTCAGTGGCGACGCTTTCGCCGCGGACTATCCAGACCGGCTCATCGAACTGCACAAGGTGCTGGACGCGGCTCCCATCCCGGTGATCGGCGCCATTAACGGCCCCGCTATCGGAGCAGGCCTGCAGTTGGCCATGCAATGTGATTTGCGGGTGGTCGATCCGTCCGCGTTTTTCCAATTTCCAACGTCGAAATACGGTCTGGCTCTGGATAACTGGAGTATCCGCCGGCTGTCTTCACTGGTCGGCCACGGGCGGGCCCGGGCGATGCTGTTGTCCGCCGAGAAATTGTCCGCCGAGACGGCACTGCAGACCGGAATGGCCAATCGCCTTGGGACGCTGGAAGATGCGCAGGCTTGGGCCGACGAGATCGCCGGTCTGGCGCCGCTGGCGATTCAGCACGCCAAGCGGGTGCTCAACGATGACGCTATCGAGGAGGCGGAGCCGGTGCACAAGGAGCTCTTCGACAAGGCCTGGGGCAGCCAGGACGTCATCGAAGCACAGGTGGCGCGTGTCGAAAAGCGCCCACCGAGGTTCAAAGGGGCCTGATGGTAATGGTGCGCGCTGCGCTGCGACTGGCCGCGGGCACGGTGTCCCTGGCCGCCGGGGGGTGGGTGCTGCGCGCCCTGCATGGCGCTCCGGACGCTCTCGGTGCCGAGCCGGTGGCAATCCAGGCGGCGGCAGCGGGTTCCCCCAACTACCGCGATGGCGTCTTCGTCAACTTGGAGCCCGCGTCGGCGCCCAATCCCGACGGCGAGCAATTACGCAACGTCGCATGGGAAATGGTGAGTCAACGCGCCGCGAGCCGTCCGAAGGCCACGATTCCGCTGGGCTCGCCCGACATTTACCAGGGTGATGCCAGTCAGCTGGCCGTCAGCTGGCTCGGTCATTCGACGGTGCTGGTGGAAATCGATGGTTACCGGGTGCTCACCGATCCGGTGTGGAGTGACAGGTGCTCGCCGTCGGACGTCGTCGGCCCGCACCGGTTACATCCGCCGCCGGTGCTTTTGGAGGGGCTGCCCGCGCTCGACGCGGTGGTGATCAGCCATGACCATTACGACCATCTCGACGTTGACACGATCATTGCGCTGGCCCGCACGCAGCGGGCCCCGTTCTTCGTGCCGCTCGGTGTCGGTGCGCACCTTCGCGCGTGGGGCATCCCCGAGAGCCGCATCGTCGAACTCGACTGGAATCAAAGCGCAAAAGTCGACGAGCTCACCGTGGTCTGCCTGCCGGCACGGCACTTCTCGGGGCGCCTGTTCAGCCGCAACAACACGCTGTGGGCGTCGTGGGGGTTGATCGGTCCGAAGCATCGGGCGTATTTCGGCGGCGACAGCGGCTATACCAAGAGCTTCGCGGAAATCGGCGCCGAGCACGGACCGTTCGACCTGACCCTGCTGCCCATTGGGGCCTACAACGCGTTGGCGGCCGACGTCCACATGAACCCCGAGGAGGCGGTCCAGGCCCACCTGGATGTCACGGCGGCCGGGTCCGGACTACTCGTGCCGATTCACTGGGGGACCTTCCGGCTGGCCCCGCACCCGTGGGCTGAGCCGGCCGAGCGGCTGCTCGCGGCCGCCGAAGCCGCCGAGGTGGA
>Ga0208987_1000123_pt1 | contig 17352 bp, 18 predicted proteins | sample MedBloCARef_O2_FD_187845 | JGI IMG/M metagenome (GOLD analysis project Ga0208987, IMG submission 187845) | Forest soil microbial communities from El Dorado National Forest, California, USA - Mediterranean Blodgett CA Ref_O2 (SPAdes) (version 2) | ecosystem: Environmental > Terrestrial > Soil >... | reverse complement strand
GTGGCTCGCCGGCGCGGCGAGGAGCGGGCCGCGGCGGGTGCCGAGGCACGGGCCGCCGAAGCTGAAATCGGCAAGAACGTCGCCGCGGTCCAGGCTGATCACGGCGAGCAGGCCGCGGATGCTCATCGGACGCCGGGCAAACTCGTGTCCCTCTGGCACGGCAGCCTGACCGTGTTGCAGTCGATGCTGGCCGTCGCCTTCGGCGCCGGGCTCTTCATCGCCTTCGACCAGCTGTGGCGATGGAACAGCCTGGTGGCGCTGGTGCTCTCGGTGTTGGTCATCCTGGGTCTGGTGGCGGGCGTGCGGGTGGTTCGCAAGACCGAAGACATCGCCAGCACGTTGATTGCGGTGGCCGTCGGGGCGCTGATCACTCTGGGACCGCTCGCGCTTTCCTTGCAATCGGGCTAGCCGCCACCGACAAAACTGTGCGTCCAGCAATCAAAGTCGGCCTGTCCACGGCATCGGTCTATCCATTGCGGGCGGAGGCCGCGTTCGAATATGCGGCCCGGCTCGGCTACGACGGTGTCGAGCTGATGGTGTGGAGCGAGACGGTCAGCCAGGACGTCGCTGCCGTTGAGAAGCTGTCCCGCCGCTATCACGTCCCGGTGCTTTCGGTGCACGCTCCCTGTCTGCTGATCTCGCAGCGGGTGTGGGGCTCCAACCCGATTTCCAAGCTGGAACGCAGCGTGCAGGCCGCCGAAGAACTGGGCGCGCAGACCGTCGTCGTGCATCCGCCGTTTCGCTGGCAGCGGCGCTACGCCGAAGGATTCACCGACCAGGTTGCGGCCCTGGAAGCGTCCAGCGACGTGCTGGTCGCGGTGGAGAACATGTTCCCGTTCCGGACGGACCGTTTCTTCGGGACCGACCAGTCGCGGGAACGGATGCGCAGGCGTGGCGGTGGGCCAGGAGCAGGCATCTCGGCGTTCGCGCCGTCATACGACCCGCTGGACGGCGACCACGCCCACTACACGCTGGACTTGTCGCACACCTCCACGGCGGGCACCGACGCGCTCGACATGGCCGAGCGGATGGGCGCCGGGCTGGTGCATCTGCACCTGTGTGACGGCAGCGGCCTGCCCGCCGACGAGCACTTGGTGCCCGGGCGCGGCACCGAACCCACCGCCGAGGTGTGCGAGATGCTGGCCGCCGGCCAGTTCGCCGGCCACGTCATCCTCGAGGTGTCAACGTCCAGCGCGCGGTCGGCCAACGAGCGCGAGGCCATGCTCGCCGAAGCGTTGCAGTTCGCCCGCACGCACCTGCTGCGGTGAGCTTGCCCTGCCCGTTAAGACCTCTCAGGAGACCATGACCGCGCTATTCACCACCGCAATGACGCTGCGGGAGATCGAGCCGGGCGTCTATGACGGCGAGCTCAACAAGCATTGGACGATCGGGCCCAAGGTGCACGGAGGCGCGATGCTGGCGCTGTGCGCCCAGGCCGCGCGCACCGCGGGCGTTGGGGGGTCGCCGGGGCTTGAACCGGGCATGGAACCGGTCTCGGTGTCGGGGAGCTTCCTGTGGGCGCCCGATCCGGGGCCGATGCGGCTGGTGACCTCGATGCGCAAGCGCGGCCGACGGATCAGCGTCGTCGACGTCGAGCTGATCCAAGGCGACCGCACGGCGGTGCACGCCGTGGTCAATCTCGGCGAGCCCGAACATTTCTCCCCCGGCGGCGACACGGCCCCGCTGCTATCGGCCAACCCGGTGTTGGACCTGATGGCCCCAGAACCGCCGGACGACGTCGAACCGATTGGGCCCGGCCACCCACTGGCCGGCCTGGTGCATCTGGGCGCAGGCTGCGAAATCCGGCCGTTGCTGTCGACGATGCAGCCCGGGTCCAGCGGGCGGGCGCCGATGCTGCAGATGTGGGCGCGTCCGCGAGACGTGGCCCCGGACGCGCTCTTTGCGCTCATGTGCGGCGATCTGTCGGCACCGGTGACCTTTGCTGTCGATCGCACGGGCTGGGCGCCCACGATCCAGCTCACCGCGTTTCTGCGGGGCCGGCCCGCCGACGGCTGGTTGCGGGTGGTGTGCACCTGCCTGGAGATCGGGCACGACTGGTTCGACGAGGACCACATCGTCGTCGACAGCCTGGGCCGGCTCGTTGCGCAGTCGCGGCAACTGGCGATGGTGCCCCCGCCCCGGTAGCCGGGATCTGCCGAGCTGTCTGCGATGCTTTCTCCCATGGCAAGAATCGCGATCATCGGTGGTGGCAGCATCGGCGAAGGATTGCTGTCGGGTCTGCTTCGCGCGGGGCGTCAGGTGAAAGACCTGGTGGTGGCCGAACGCGTCCCCGAACGCGCGAAGTACCTGGCTGACACCTATTCGGTGCTGGTGACATCGACAACCGACGCGGTGGACAACGCGACGTTCGTGTTCGTCGCGGTGAAGCCGGCCGACGTCGAGTCGGTGATAGGGGAGCTGGGCCGGGCCGCCGCCGCAGCGGAGGGCGACAGCGCCGAGCAGGTGTTCGTCACCGTCGCCGCCGGGATCACGATCTCCTACTTCGAGTCCAAATTGCCGGCCGGTACGCCGGTGATCCGGGCGATGCCGAACGCGGCGATGCTGGTGGGGGCGGGAGTGACCGCGCTGGCCCAAGGCCGCTTCGTGACCGCAACACAGCTCGAGGAGGCTTCCGAGCTGTTCGGCGCGGTCGGTGGCGTGCTGACCGTTCCGGAATCCCAAATGGACGCGGTGACCGCGCTGTCGGGCTCAGGTCCGGCGTATTTCTTCTTGATGGTCGAGGCCCTGGTGGACGCCGGGGTCGCGGCCGGCCTGAGCCGGCAGGTGGCGACCGACCTGACAACGCAAACTCTGGCGGGCTCGGCGGCGATGCTGCTGGAACGGCTGGATCAAGACCTGGGACCGGACGGGGCCCAAGCGCCGGGCGCCTGGCCCGACACCACAGCGGCCCAGCTGCGAGCGACGGTGACCTCACCGGGCGGCACCACTGCGGCTGCGCTGCGCGAACTGGAACGAGGCGGATTACGGGCGGCTGTCGACGCCGCCGTTCAGGCCGCTAAAAGGCGTTCTGAACAGCTAAGAATTACATCCGAATAATTTTAAGATTTCAAATTGATTTCCCCCCACCAGTACCAGTAACCCCACTAGTCCCGCTACTCTCCTTGGTGTATGCCCGTGTGGGTGCCGGCGGAGGGGAAGCCGCTGGCGTTGCGCGGGCCTGACACGATTGGGTTGCGATGACGTCTACCAATGGGCCATCGGCGCGAGATTCTGCGGGTAAGCCGCGGGATACCGCTTCTCTCGATGGCCAGCAGGCCAGGACACAATTTCTCACTGTCGCGGAAGTGGCGGCCCTGATGCGGGTCTCCAAGATGACGGTCTACCGCTTGGTGCACAACGGCGAGTTGCCGGCGGTGCGGGTTGGCCGGTCCTTCCGCGTGCACGCGAAGGCCGTCCACGACATGCTAGAGACGTCGTACTTCGACGCCGGCTGAGGCGAAACCTCGCGCGACGTTGGGGGCAACGGACTCGACGGTTGTCGTTGGCTGACGCGCGGTGCGCCTGTGGCGTGGGCTGCCCCAACGGGCCGGTTTGGTGTTCGGTGCGGCCCGCCGGGTAAAGTGACGGGGTTCCTTTAGCAGTCCTTAAGAAGCGGTCACGGGTTAGATAGCGGAGTTCATGGGTTCAGTAATCAAGAAGCGGCGCAAGCGCATGTCGAAGAAAAAGCACCGCAAACTGCTGCGTCGCACGCGAGTGCAGCGTAGAAAACTCGGCAAGTAAGCCCAGCCCGCGTAACTCCCGGCACTCGCCCCGCGCGACACGCTGCTACAACGCCGTTGTGTAGCGCGGCCGTTAGGCTGTTCGGGTGGATTCATCGAGCGGGGACGGCGCCGGAACCGGCGGCACCGCGAGCGACACCATGCATTACCCCAAGGTGGTGCTGGTCACTGGCGCGTGCCGGTTTCTCGGCGGCTACCTGACCGCCCGGCTAGCGCAGAACCCGTTGATCAACACGGTGATCGCGGTGGATGCGATCGCCCCCAGCAAGGACATGCTGCGCAGGATGGGCCGCGCCGAATTCGTGCGCGCCGACATCCGTAACCCGTTCATCGCCAAAGTGATCCGCAACGGCGACGTCGACACCGTGGTGCATGCCGCTGCGGCGTCCTACGCGCCCAGGTCCGGCGGCACGGCGGCGTTGAAGGAACTCAACGTCATGGGCGCCATGCAGCTGTTCGCGGCCTGCCAGAAAGCGCCCTCGGTCCGCCGCGTCGTGCTGAAGTCGACCTCTGAGGTTTACGGGTCGAGCCCGCTCGATCCGGTGATGTTCACCGAGGACAGCACTAGCCGCCGTCCCATTCGCAGTGGTTTCGCCAAGGACAGCCTCGACATCGAGGGTTACGCGCGCGGGCTGGGCCGTCGCAGGCCCGATATCGCGGTCACAATTCTGCGGCTGGCCAACATGATTGGCCCGGCGATGGATACCACGCTGTCGCGGTACCTGGCCGGGCCGCTGGTCCCGACGATGTTCGGGCGCGACGCCCGATTGCAGTTGTTGCACGAGCAAGACGCGCTGGGTGCGCTGGAACGTGCCGCCATGGCCGGCAAGGCCGGCACCTTCAACATCGGCGGCGACGGCATCGTCATGCTGACGCAGGCGATCCGGCGGGCCGGCCGAATTCCGTTGCCTGTTCCGGGGTTTGGAGTATGGGCATTGGATTCGCTGAGACGGGCTAATCGTTATAATGAGATCAACCGTGAGCAATTCAATTACTTGAGTTTCGGCCGCGTGATGGACACCTCGAGGATGCGCTCCGAACTCGGCTATCAGCCAAAGTGGACGACGGCGGAGGCCTTCGACGACTACGTTCGCGGCCGCAGCTTGACTCCCATAATCGACCCAGATCGGGTACGCTCCTTGGAGGGTCGCGCCATAGCCTTAGCGCAGCGCTGGGGAAGCCGTAATCCAATTTCATGGGGTGGGGTCAGGTAGATATCGTGGCGGGTGAAACCAGAGCGAATGTCATTCCCCTACACAGCAATAGGGGTCGCGTCGCAGCTCGCCGGAGAGCCGATCAACGCGCCGACGCGTCGCGTCAGCATCCGTCGTTATTGACCGATCCGCACGGTCGCGCATCGGCCGAACAGCTCGCGGCCGTCGTCAGCGAAATCGATGAGCACCGGCGTTCTACGGGTGCGGCAGCAACAGCCGAAGCGCCCCTCAACGAGTTTGCTCAGCAGGTGGCGGCGGTTGCTGGATTCTTCCGGAAACGGTTGACGGGTGACTACACCGTTGACGAGTTCGGGTTCGATCCGCACTTCAACAACGCCATTGTTCGGCCTTTGCTGAGGTTCTTTTTCAAGTCGTGGTTTCGGGTGGAAGTCAGCGGCATCGAGAACCTGCCGACCGAGGGGGCCGCGCTGCTGGTCGCCAACCACGCGGGGGTATTGCCGTTCGACGGCTTGATGTTGTCGGTGGCGGTTCACGACGAGCACCCCGCGCAGCGGGACATGCGCCTGCTGGCCGCCGACATGGTGTTCGACATGCCGTTGGTCGGCGAGGCGGCCCGCAAGGCGGGACACACCATGGCCTGCACGGCTGACGCGCACCGGTTGTTGGCCGCGGGCGAGCTCACTGCGGTATTCCCGGAGGGCTACAAGGGCCTGGGCAAGCGTTTCGAGGACCGCTACAAGTTGCAGAGGTTCGGACGCGGCGGCTTCGTGACGGCGGCGCTGCGCACCAAAGCGCCGATCATTCCCTGCTCGATCATCGGTTCCGAAGAGATCTATCCGATGCTCACCGATGTCAAGCTGCTGGCACGGCTGTTCGGACTGCCTTACTTCCCGGTCACCCCGCTGTTCCCGCTGGCCGGGCCGGCGGGCCTGATTCCGATGCCGTCGAAATGGCACATCGCCTTCGGTGAGCCGATCCACACCGGCGACTACGCGGCCTCTGACGCCGAGGACCCAATGGTCACCTTCGAGTTGACCGATCAGGTGCGGGAGACGATTCAGCAGACGCTGTACCGGCTGCTGGCCGGGCGCCGCAACGTCTTCCTGGGCTGAGGCCGTCCCCCAAACGGCAAAGCGCCCCGGCACCAACGGCACCGGGGCGCTTATGCGTGTAAGTGGTTACTTGACCATGGTGAACTGGCACACGTTCGTGTAGCCGTCACGGAACAGGTCCGAGCAGCCCCGCAGATAGTGCAGGTAGATGTCGTAGGTCTCCTGCCCCTTCAGGGCAATCGCCTCATCTTTGTGGGCTTCCAGAGCGTCGCCCCAGGCCGTCAGCGTCGGAACGTAGTTCTTCCCGATGAAGTGCTCACGCTCGATCTTGAATCCGGCGTCCGTGGAGTATCGCTGGACCTGTTCAACCTGGGGCAACCGACCGCCCGGGTAGATCTCCTTCAAGATGAAGCTGATGAACCGCAGCAGGGTCATCGTGGTCTTCAAGCCCATTTCCTTACCCTCTTCGGCGGTGGGCACCACGATGGAGTGCAGCAGCATGCGGCCGTCGTCGGGCAGCAGGCTGTGGAACTTCTTGAAGAAGGCGCCGTAACGCTCGTATCCTGCGTCGCCCGCTCCGTCGGCGAAGTGCTCGAACGCGCCCAGTGACACGATCCGGTCGATCGGCTCGTCGAATTGTTCCCAGCCCTGGATCCGCACGTCTTTGCGACGGGAGCTGTCCACCTCTTCGAACTTGGCTACACAATGGGCGTACTGGTTCTCGCTCAGCGTCAAGCCGATCACGTTGACGTCGTACTCCTGCACCGCGTGCCGCATCGTCGAGCCCCAGCCGGAGCCGATGTCGAGCAGCGTCATGCCGGGCTTGAGGTCCAGCTTGTCCAAGGAGAGCTTGCGCTTGGCGTACTGCGCCTCTTCCAGCGTCTTGGTCAGATTCTGCGGGTCCGGATTCTCGTCAAAGTAGCCGCAGCTGTAGGTCATCGACGGGTCGAGCCAAAGCTTGAAGAATTCGTTCGACTTGTCGTAATGGGAGCGGACTGCCTCGACCGGCGGCCTCAGTTGGGTGCCACCCGTTTCACCCTGTGACATAAGAACGGCCCTACTTTCCAGCGGATATGGATGCGATCGCGGCGACGGTTGCTTCAGCGCCGGCTTCTTGCTGTGCGGCTTCACCCAACATTGTGACGGTGCTGGTGATTACCGGGTTCCCATCGGCATCTGTGACTTCGCTGCGAATTTCTGCGATGACGGTGCCGTGGGACTCAATTACCGAGTCTAGATACGTATCGAAGTAAAGCCTATCGTTCGCCAGCATCGGCCGGTGGAACGTGAACTTCTGGTCGCGGTGCAGGACTCTGGCGATGTTGATCGGGATGCTGAACTTGGTGAAAATCTCCAGCTGGACCCGGCGTCCTGCAACGGCCAGAAAGGTCAGCGGGGCCACCACCGCGGGGTAGCCGGCCGCCGCGGCGTCCTCGTCGCTGTGGTGCGTGGGGTCCTCGTCCATCACGGCGAGTGCGAACTCCCGGATCTTTTCGCGTCCGACCTCGAAGTAGTCCGGCGCGCGGTAGTGGCTGCCGATGATCGCTGCGGCTCCGTCAGGGACTGTCATACCGGTGTGCTCCGCTCGAATAGTTGCTAGCGGCGCAGCTTATCAGCGCGATTGGCGCCGGGATGCCAACGCTGCTAATGCCCCGCCCGCTGCGCCCAGCGCCAGGGCCGATGGCACCCCGATTCGGGCCGCTTTGCGGGCGGTTCGAAAATCGCGGATTTCCCAGTCCCGTTCGCGGGCCAGACTTCGCAGGCGCGCATCAGGGTTGATGGCGACTGCGGTGCCCACCAGCGACAGCATCGGTACGTCGTTGAAGCTGTCGGAGTAGGCGGTGCAGCGTTTGAGGTTGAGGCCCTCCCGGATCGCCAGCGAACGGACCGCATGGGCCTTCCCTGGACCGTGCAGGATTTCGCCGACCAGCTGGCCGGTGAACACCCCGTCGACCGACTCGGCGACGGTGCCCAGCGCGCCGGTCAGCTCGAGGCGACGGGCGATGGTCGCCGCGAGCTCGTACGGTGTCGCGGTGATCAGCCAGACCTGCTGGCCGGCGTCGAGGTGCATTTGGGTGAGCTCGCGGGTGCCGGCCCAGATCTTGTCGGCGATGATCTCGTCGTAGATCTCCTCGCCCAGCGAGACCAACTCCTCGACGGAGCGGCCCTCTATGAAGGCGAGCGCTTTGCGTCGGCCTGCAGCGACGTCGTCGCTATTTTCCTTGCCGAGCAACTGAAACTTGGCCTGGGCGTAGATGAATCCGAGCACATCGCGGTAGGTGAAATAGTTGCGAGCGGCCAGTCCCCGTCCGAAATGCACTGCCGACGAGCCCTGCACCAGCGTGTTGTCCACGTCGAAGAACGCGGCGGCGGTCAGGTCGACCGGCGGCGGTGGGCGGGTTTCGCCAGCGGCCTCGGCCTCCGCCTGCAGGCCTTCGAGGGCGCGGGCGGCGCTGGCGTTGGCGGCCACCGATTCCAGGTCGATGTGAGCGGACGATTCGGCGTTGCCCGACTCGCCCGACTCAGAGGAAGTCATCGCCAAACCTCCCAAATCGCTGTGCCGCCCGGTGGCCGATGGTCACTTGCTGCGGCCGCTATCAACCCTATCCGGCAGGTGTCGAGGGGAGGTTTGCGCCTCTGGGTGCTGCGGGGACGCGCGGAGGGCACGGCCTCGGCTACGACGCCCGTTAGGTATTCGGCGGACCCCAGTACTTCACTTCCGCCAGGCGGCGTTACTTCCGCCAGAGCGCGACTTGCGATGTGATGCTTTCCGGCATGCCGTCCAGTAGTTCCGCCGTCAGTTCTTCGAGCGAGACGGCAAGAACTCCCATCCTCGGTTCTTCGTCGGGCAGTGCAAATCCGTAACAGCCGAGATCGTCGTCGAGCGTGTACTTCTTCAGGTATTCCTCTGCAAAACCGTCTTTTAGGGTTGGGCTCTCCCGTTTCAAAAAATCAACGACATCGCGACTTGCGGGCTCCATCCGTATGCGCGCGTCAAGACCTCTCTCTTCCCAGTTGACGAACAGGCTTTTTAAACGTATGTCACGACTAGTTCGGATACTGTCACCGACTCGCATGACAATATATTTGCCGGCATCCAAAAAACGTGAAAATATGACTTGAATCGTTTCGGACCGGTCGACCTCTCGTTCATGCAGCAGTGAGCGTACTACGCAGAAATAGCCTTCGTGCTTCGGCTCGATAATCCAAGCACCCCAATAACCTTGCTCGGCCCATTCGGGCCATTTCCTGACCTTCTCCGAGTAGTCCGATCGAAAATAGACACGGCCATCTTGCAAGTCGGGCTCGTCATACGGCCCGCCTCCGACGAGGTTGGCAATCTTGCGCCAGAGCTCGTAATAGCGATAAACATCTGCAGGTTCATCGCCTTGACCATCGCCTGCTTTCACGTCCGAAGCCCTTCTTTTGGCATCCCGTTATCCCCGTGCCAGGTAACCATCTTCGATCAAATCATGGATCAGCACTATCTCGCCGTTGTTGTCGACGACTACCCATTGAGTTCCGCCGCCAGGCTGACCGAACGCGTCGGCAACCGCTCCATACCTGACTTCCCAACCTTCAGGTAATTCTTTGCCTGTGCCGTGAAACCGATGGTAGTCGCCGGATGAACCCGGGGCCAGGCCGCGTCCGGGATAACTGTCGCCGGCTGCGCCCATAAAGTCTCCTCTGGTATCGCTAACCTCACCAATTCGATCGAGGTGCAACGTTTCTGGAATGCTGCGAGCCGTTTCCCATTTTCCGTTCAGGAAGCCCTTGTTTTCTGGCCAATCCCACGTACCTTTTACGGGGTCCCAGAATCGGTTCAAGATGTCCTGGGCGCTCATTCCCTCGTAAGGGCTGTGCAGCGCCGACTCCGCTATATCTCGCGGGCACCCGTGCTTTAAAAGGTCGTCCATTAGCCGCTGGGGCGCTTCTGCGAGCGTTAACTGCGCCTGGTGCCACGGCTTCAAATCCGACGGTGTCGGGATTTCTGGTGGGTGCCCGTCGGCGGGATCGTCAGGCGGCGGGCCGTCGTGCGCTGAATGTGGATCGTGGGGCCCATCGCCGGGTCCGTGCGGCGGCCCGTCGCCAAGACCGTGTGGTCCGCCACCGTCGCCGGGACCGTGCGGTCCGCCACCGTCGCCGGGACCGTGCGGCGGCCCGTCGCCAAGACCGTGTGGTGCTCCACCGCCCGGGTCCCCACCGTGCGGCAGCCCGCCACCGGCTGGCGTTGCCTCGCCCGGAAGTCCGCCCGCAGGCGAAGTCGGCACCTCGGGGATCGAAGGCAGCTCAGGGATCGACGGGATCGACGGCATCGAAGGCAGTGAGGGCGCCGAGGCTGCCGGTGCCGGTAACGCGGCGCCCGGATGCGGCTCGGCCGGAGTTCCATGCGGTGCGGCAGCGACGGGGACGGGCTCGTGCGGATGGGGCGCGGGGGCCGGTTCAGCCGGTACCGACACGGGCGGCTTGGCCGATTCTGGCGGCACTGCAGTCGGTTTGGGCGGTCCGTCGACGGGCGGCCTGGTCTCCGTAGGACCGTGCGGCAGCGGACCCTCGCCGGGGCCGGGTCCTGGCTTGCCCGACGGCGCGGGTGCGGGACGGCCGGGTTCTGGCGGCTTGGGTGCTGGCTCCGTCGGCTTGGGGACCGCGGGCGGGGGCTGTGCTGTGGGCGGCTTTAAGGGCGGCAGTTCGGGAGGTTTGAGGCGCGGCGGCTTCAAACCCTTGAGTGCATCGGCAGCGTCGCGACTCCACTTGCCCAGCTTCGTCAGTGGTCCACCGGGCAGAACCAACGTGCCGACGTCGAACACGCTGCGGCCGAGGGCTTCAGCGGGATTCTTTTCCCACTCGTCCCAATGCACGATGCCTTTGCCGAGTGTCTTCCACGATTCCCCTACGCCCGGGCCGCCGTCGGGCCCCAAGCCGACTAGTGGCAGCGCGCCCTCCACCTCGTCTCTCGTGTCGTGATAAAAGCCAACGGGATCCAACATCGCGCGGGTTGAGCTGAGACCCCAGATGCCCTTGACGAATCCAAAGGCCTCGCCCCACATGCCTTTGGCGTACTGCCCGACTTGATCGATGGCTCGTCCCACATCGGTCCCGTGCAGGAACTGATCCCACTGCTTGGTGGCGTAGTCGCCCATCGTGGTAGCGATCGTGGCGGCCTCGGAAAGGGTTGCCGCGATCTCGGCCTCCAGTGCACTGACCTCGCTCGCGAAATTGTTTGCCACCGTGCGGATGTCGTCAGCGATCCTTTTGATCTCGTCTTCGTCTTCGTCGGTCAGGATGTCCCAGACCTCTTTGAACCCGGTCATTGGATCGCAGATGCGCGACAACAGATCCAGGATCGCCGCGTGCACCCTGTCGATCTTGGCCGCGTAGCTATTGAGTTGGGCGGCGATCTTTTGACTCTGCTGCACGATGCCGGTCGTGCTGGTGTAGGCAGCGGTGAACGCCTGATCGATAGCAGGGCCTTCCGGAATTTGTTGGGCGCGAACGGCTCCCATCGGCCCGCCAGTCCCGACGATTTCAGCTACCCCGAACTGGGTAGCTGCCGTGCTCCAGCCGGCGGCAGCTGCACGTAGCTTGCCGGAATCCCCTGTGGGCCAGATCATTCCGATAAAAGGGGCGACCCACCCCCAGCCGGCCGGGGGCCGGCGCCGGCTCCGACGGACGTCGGCGGTGAACTCGCCGAGATCGGGCTCGGCGCAGGAGGCGACGGCAGCGGGTTGCCATGACCGGAGATGTTGGACTGCGCTTCGGCCAGCGAGTAGTTGTGTGCCGACATCCGCACGCCATAACCGATACCGCACAACCCATTTCGGGTAGCGGCCATCGCCTGGAAAAGCTTGGCCGTTGAGCTGTCGTAGCTGTGGCCGAACGCCTCGCCGACGGGATCGTCGCCGGCCATTCCGGTGCAACCCGACAGTGCGGTGGTCAGCGTGGAGATCACCGAGCCCAACCCCTCGCCGGCCGTCGCCACCTGGGCGCCTGCACTGTCGAGGGCCGCGGGGTCGACAGTCAGCGGCGCCATTAGCTCACGACCACATGCTCAGATTCTTGGCGATAGCGCCGGTGTAGTTGCCATGCGCAGTGTGCCCAGCGTCTCGCAGCTGAGCCAGCGCCTCACGCATCGTCGCTTCACCCTGAGTCCAGCGCCGGTGTGCTTCGGCGTGTGCTGCCGCTGCCTCGCCCGTCCACGTAATGTGCAGATTGCTTACCAGAGAATCGATTTCGGAGAACATGCTCTCTGCGTAGCGCTGAAATTCAGACATCCGCTCGACCGCGTCGGCCAGCGCCTCGGGGTCCACCCGAAATGCCTCAGCCACCGCGCACCCGCAACGACTGCGCGGATGCGGCCTCGTTTTGCTGATAGCCCTTGCCGGCCTGACCGACCGCCTGGGCCAACATCGACAAGCCCTGCTCCACCTCGGTGGCTCCGTGGTGCCACTTCTCCCATGCCGAGCCGTAGGCGTCACCGGATGCGCCGTGCCAGCCGCCCAGCATCTCGCCGATCTGACCGTCGAGCTCGGAGAGCTGATTTCGCAGCGCCTCGGCAGCGCCGTGCAATCCCTGGGCGAACCCCTGCATCACCTGGGGGTCGACGCGCAGATTTTCGTTAGCGGCCACAGCCAAAATCTAACGATTGGCAGGCCGGGCCACAATTCACTGGCGGGGCCGCCGGCTACCGATGACACACTGGTGCCGTGACTCAGCCGCTGGTAGAACTGCTGACCCGGGACGGGTGCACCATTTGCGCGCGCGTGCACGCCCGGCTGGCCGAGCTGGCCGGCGAGTTGGGTTTCGATCTATCGACGACCGACGTCGACGCCGCCGCACAGGCGGGCAATCCCGGGCTGCGGGCTGAATTCGGCGATCGACTGCCGGTGATCCTGCTGGACGGGCGCGAGCACAGCTACTGGGAGATCGACGAGGCTCGGCTGCGCGCTGATCTCGGACGATAGCGGCGCGGCCCCCTCATGTGACGGGGAGAACGGGAGCCGTTGACCCATTATTTGGTAGCCCACCGAATAAACGATTAACGTAGACGACGAGTTCAGTTACTGCTGGAAGCAAGGGAGCTGGCCAGGTGATGCTGCCGTGAGCATCTTGCTCTTCGGGGTTTCGCACCGGAGTGCGCCGGTCTCCGTCCTGGAACAAATCAGCATCAACGATTCCGATCAGATCAAGATCGTCGACAAGGTGCTGGAGTCCGAGCTGGTCACCGAGGCGATGGTGCTGTCGACGTGCAACCGCGTCGAGGTCTACGCGGTGGTCGACGCATTCCACGGCGGGTTAGCCGCGATCGGGCAGGTGCTGTCGGAGCACTCCGGCATGTCGATGTCCGACCTGACCAAATACGCCTACGTGCGCTATAGCGAGGCCGCCGTCGAGCACCTGTTCGCCGTTGCCAGCGGCCTGGATTCGGCGGTGATCGGCGAGCAACAGGTGCTTGGCCAGGTGCGCCGATCCTATGCCGCTGCCGAGACGAACCGCTCTGTCGGCCGGGTGCTGCACGAGCTGGCCCAACGGGCGCTGTCGGTGGGCAAGCGGGTGCATTCCGAGACGGGTATCGACGCCGCCGGCGCCTCCGTCGTGTCGGTCGCACTGAGCATGGCCGAGCACAAGGTGGGCGGACTTTCCGGCAAGACCGGCGTGGTGGTCGGTGCCGGTGCGATGGGCGCCCTGTCGTCGGCCCACCTGATCCGGGCCGGCATCGGGCAGGTCGTGGTGCTCAACCGGTCGCTGCCCCGGGCGCAGCGGCTGGCCCGCAAGATCCGCGAATCCGGCGTGCAGGCCTCGGCGCTGACGCTCGACCGGCTCGATGACACGCTGGCGGCCGCCGACGTGGTCGTCACCTGCACCGGAGCCGTGAGCCCGGTGGTCTCCCTGGCCGACGTACACCACGCGCTGGCCGCCGCGGGCCGCGACGAAGCGGACCACCCGCTGGTCATCTGCGACCTCGGCATGCCGCGCGACGTCGATCCGGCCGCGGCCGGCCTACCTGGCGTCTGGGTCGTCGACGTGGACCGGATTCAACGTGAACCGGCCGCCCATGCCGCGACCGCCGACGTCGACGCCGCCCGTCACATCGTGGCGGCCGAAGTGGCCGCCTATCTGGCCGGACAGCGGATGGCCGAGGTGACCCCGACGGTGACCGCGCTGCGTCAGCGGGCCGCCGATGTGGTCGAAGCTGAGCTACTGCGCCTGGAGAACCGACTGCCCGGCCTGCAGAGCGCTCAGCGCGAAGAGGTGGCCCGCACGGTCCGCCGGGTGGTGGACAAGCTGCTGCACGCACCCACGGTGCGGATCAAACAGCTCGCCAGCGCGCCCGGCGGGGACAGTTACGCCGAAGCGCTGCGCGAGCTTTTCGAGCTCGACCAAACTGCCGTCGACGCCGTTGCTGCTGGCGAATTGCCAGTTTTGTCAACAGGATTCGAGACTGGCAGTCACGCCCACGGCACGGCCGGCCTGCCCGGCAGCCCAAAGCAGTCCGCTGAGTAGCTGATTGGCGCACGTGATCCGGATAGGCACGCGGGGCAGTCTGCTGGCCACCACCCAGGCTGGTGTCGTCAAAGACATCCTTATCGCCAACGGCCATCCCGCCGAGTTGGTCATCATCACTACCGCGGGCGATGAGTCCTCGGCGCCCATCGAAAGTCTTGGTGTCGGGGTATTCACCACCGCGTTGCGGGAGGCCATGGCGGACGGGCGCGTCGATGCGGCTGTGCACTCGCACAAGGATTTGCCAACCGCCGACGATCCGAGGTTCACGATTGCGGCCATACCCACCCGCAATGACCCGCGTGATGCGCTGGTGGCGCGCGACGGGCTGGTGCTCGGAGAGTTGCCGGCAGGTTCGCTGGTGGGTACGTCCTCCCCGCGGCGGGCCGCACAGCTTAGAGCACTGGGTCTCGGTTTGGAAATCCGCCCCCTACGAGGCAACCTAGATACCAGGTTGAACAGGGTAAGCAGTGGTGATCTTGACGCCATCGTGGTGGCACGGGCCGGTCTGGCCCGACTGGGCCGCCTCGCTGATGTCACCGAGACGCTAGAGGCGGTGCAAATGTTGCCAGCTCCGGCTCAGGGCGCGCTCGCCGTTGAATGCCGGGCCGGTGACAGCGGGCTGGTGGCAGTGCTGGCGGAGCTGGACGACGCCGACACGCGGATAGCGGTCACCGCGGAGCGAGCCTTGCTCGCCGAACTGGAAGCGGGCTGCTCCGCACCGGTGGGCGCGATCGCGGAAGTGGTCGAGTCCATCGATGAGGACGGCCGAGTTTTCGAAGAGCTGTCGCTGCGCGGCTGCGTGGCGGCGCTGGACGGATCCGACGTGATCCGCGCGTCCGGCATCGGCACTCCCGGTCGGGCCCGAGAGTTGGGGCTCTCGGTGGCCGCGGAGCTGTTGGAGCTGGGGGCCGGAGAGCTGATCGGTAATGCGCGGCAGGACCCCGCGCATGGAAACTGAATGAGATTCACTTGGGAGCGACAATGACGACGCGAGGGCGTAAGCCGAGACCGGGCCGCATCACGTTCGTGGGCTCCGGCCCGGGCGATCCGGGATTGTTGACCACGAAGGCCGCTGCGGTGCTGACCAACGCGGCCCTGGTGTTCACCGACCCGGACGTACCCGAACCGGTGCTGGCGCTGGTCGGCAGGGACCTGCCGCCGGTTTCCGGCCCGGCGCCCGCCGAGCCGAAACCCGCGAATGCCGACGGGGCCACCGACATCGATCAGGGCCAGACGGCGCCGGCGGTGATAACCGGCGGCCCCGATATCCGCCCCGCGCTTGGTGAGCCCGCGGAAGTCGCCAAGACTCTGGTCGCGGAGGCACGCACGGGAGTCGACGTGGTGCGCCTGGTGGCCGGTGACCCACTGACGTTGGACGCGGTCATCACTGAGGTGAACGCCGTCGCGCGCAGCCACCTGCACATCGAGATCGTGCCCGGCCTGGCCGCCACCGACGCGGTCCCGACCTACGCGGGGCTGCCGCTTGGGTCCGCGCACACCGTCGCCGACGTGCGCGGCGATGTCGACTGGGAGGCCCTGGCCGCGGCTCCTGGGCCACTGATTTTGCAGGCCACGGCATCACATTTGGCCGATGCGGCCCGCACCTTGATCGAGCACGAGCTGGCTGAGACCACCCCGTGCGTGGTGACCGCGCAGGGCACCACCTGTCAGCAGCGTTCGGTGGAAACCACCCTGTACGGGTTGACCGAGCCAGGCGTTCTGGACGGCGGATCCAGCCCTGCCGGGCCGTTGACCGGTCCGCTGGTGGTCACCATCGGCAAGACGGTGACCAGCCGGGCGAAGCTGAACTGGTGGGAAAGTCGCGCCCTGTACGGCTGGAACGTGTTGGTGCCGCGCACCAAAGACCAGGCCGGCGAGATGAGTGAGCGGCTGACTTCGTACGGCGCATTGCCGATCGAGGTGCCGACCATCGCCGTCGAGCCGCCGCGCAGTCCCGCCCAGATGGAGCGTGCCGTCAAGGGATTGGTGGACGGTCGCTTCCAGTGGGTGGTGTTCACCTCCACCAACGCGGTCCGTGCGGTCTGGGAGAAGTTCGGCGAATTCGGTCTGGACGCCCGGGCATTCTCCGGCGTGAAGATCGCCTGCGTCGGCGAGGCCACGGCCGATCGGGTCCGGGCGTTTGGGATCAGCCCCGAGCTGGTGCCAGCCGGTGAGCAGTCGTCGCTTGGTCTGCTGGACGACTTCCCGCCCTACGACAGCATTTTCGACCCGGTGAACCGTGTCCTGCTGCCACGCGCCGACATCGCCACCGAGACGCTGGCCGAGGGGCTGCGCGAACGCGGTTGGGAGATCGAGGATGTCACCGCTTACCGGACGGTGCGGGCCGCACCGCCGCCAGCGGCCACCCGCGAAATGATCAAGACGGGCGGCTTCGACGCGGTGTGCTTCACCTCGAGCTCGACGGTGCGAAACCTGGTCGGCATTGCGGGCAAGCCGCATGCGCGCACCATCATCGCGTGCATCGGCCCCAAGACGGCCGAGACCGCAGCCGAATTCGGGTTGCGGGTCGACGTGCAGCCGGAAACGGCGGCCATCGGTCCGCTGGTCGACGCACTGGCCGAACATGCCGCGCGGTTGCGCGCCGAGGGCGCGCTGCCACCGCCGCGCAAAAAGAGCCGCAGGCGCTAGTGGCGATCGCCAGCGCGGCGAAGCCGGGCACAGCGGGTCGCCACGCATGAGCGGCGCCTACCCGCGGCAACGGCCGCGCCGGCTCCGCACCACCCCAGCGTTGCGTCGTTTGGTGGCGCAAACGTCCTTGGAGCCAAGGCATTTGGTGCTGCCGATGTTCGTTGCAGACGGTATCGACGAACCAAGGCCGATCCCGTCAATGCCGGACGTGGTGCAGCACACCCGGGATTC
>Ga0208987_1000122_pt1 | contig 17473 bp, 19 predicted proteins | sample MedBloCARef_O2_FD_187845 | JGI IMG/M metagenome (GOLD analysis project Ga0208987, IMG submission 187845) | Forest soil microbial communities from El Dorado National Forest, California, USA - Mediterranean Blodgett CA Ref_O2 (SPAdes) (version 2) | ecosystem: Environmental > Terrestrial > Soil >... | reverse complement strand
TGCAGTTCGCTGGCCACGTCGCTGGTTAGCGAGTCGATGCAGTGATGAGCGCCCAGTTCGCGGGCGAGGTGGCATTTCTCGGGGCCGCGCGCGATCGCGACGGTGCGAAAACCCATCTTGACTGCGAACTGAACCCCGAGATGACCAAGGCCACCAATCCCGAGGATGGCGACCAGATCGCCGGGCCCGGCGCCGGTGCTGCGCAGCGAATTGAACATGGTCAGTCCCGCGCATGCGAGCGGCGCGGCGTCGACCGCCGATAGTTCATCGGGAATACGGGCCAGTGCGTTCGCCGGCGCCACGACGTATTCGGCGAATCCGCCGGGAAACGTTGCGCCGGTGATCATGCCGGCCTCGCAGTGCACCAACTCGCCGCGCTGACAGCTGCGGCAGCGCTCGCAATAGCCGCCAGACGCGCCGATCGCCACGCGTTCACCCTCGCGCCAACCCTGCACACCTTCGCCCAGCGCGTCGATGCGCCCGGCGATCTCGTGACCCGGCGTGAGCGGGAACTGCAGACCCGGCCACTGGCCGTCGACGAAGATCGCGTCGGAGTGGCAGATGCCACAAGCTTCCACGGCGACCCGCACACTGCCGGGTGCAGGATCGGTCAGTGTTTGATCGACAAGGGTCAGTTGTCCTCGTGGTGAGGTGACTTGGGCCGCGCGAAACGTTGTCATGATGCGCCTTCCCTAGTTCGGTGCGATACGGGGCGGGTGGGAAATATGCGAAAGCAATTCGGGGGCTGGGGATATCGCTACTCACCAGACCGCTTGGCCCGCACTAGATCGGCACCTTTTTCGCCGATCATGATGGTGGTCGCGTTGGTGTTGCCGCCGATGATGGACGGCATCACGGAGGCGTCGATCACCCGAAGGTTGTCGACTCCGCGCACCTGGAGTTCGGGGTCGACGACGGAATCTTCATCGACGCCCATCGCGCAGGTCCCGACCGGGTGGTACTGGGTTTGTGACCAACGCCGGATGTGTTCGGTGAGCGCGGCGTCGTCGGGAACGCTGTCGGGCAGCCGCAGCGCACCGAGGTTGGCCTTGAGAGGTTGATGGTCGGCTATTTCCAGTACCGCGCGCAGGCCCTGCATGACGACCTTGAGGTCGGCGGGCTCGCTGAAGTAACCGGCGTCGATGCGGGGTGCGCCGAGCGGATCGCTGGAACGCAAGGTGAGTCGACCTCGGCTGCGCGGACGCGTAGCTGTCACCAACATGGTGAAGTTCTCCAGCGGCAGACTGAATCGGCCATGGTGCACAAATGATGTTGGACCAGCGATTAATTGAATATCCGGGACGTCATTGCCGTTGGTGCAAAGAAATCCGCCGACATCGCCACCGTTGGAGGAGAAGGGGCCACCGCCGCGCTGCCGCCAGCGGGCCATGTTCTCCGGGGTGGCTAGTTGCAGCAGATCGGTCGAGTTTTTCGTCGCCCAGACGATGGGCGTCATGGTGTGGTCGTTGAGGTTGGCTCCGACGCCGGGCAGGTCGACCTTGACCGCGATGTCGTGTGCGCGCAACTGCTCGGCCGGGCCGATGCCGGACAGCATCAGCAGCTGTGGGGAATTAATCGCTCCTGCGCAAAGGATCACCTCGGCATCGGCGCGCGCGGTGGCCTCGACGCCGGCGTGCACATAGGCCACCCCGCAGGCCCGCTGACCATCGAACAGGATCTCCGTGGCCGGCGAATTGGCCCGCACCGTCAGGTTGGGTCGATCGTGCACGGGCTTCAGATACGCGTCGGCAGTCGACCATCGCCAACCGTCGTGGCAGGTCAGTTGGTATGCGCCCGCACCGATTTGGCCCGACCCATTGAAGTCGTCGTTGAACGGCAGACCCCATTTGACGGCCGAGCTGATCCAGCTCTGCGAGAGCTCGTGGGTAAACCGCATGTCCTCGACGTACAGCGGGCCTTCTTTGCCGTGAAATGGTGCTTCGAGTCGGCTATTGCTCTCGGCCTTGACGAAGTAGGGCAGTACCGCGTCGTAATCCCAGCCGCTACAGCCTTTCTCGCTCCATCCGTCGAAGTCGGTGCGGTGACCGCGAATGTAGATCATGGTGTTGATCGCGGACGATCCGCCCAGTGTCTTTCCCCGGGGGTACAGGTCAGACCCGGCGTAATGCGGTTGGGGTTCGAGGCGGTAATCCCAATCGACTTCCGAGCCGAACAACCGGCTCCACAGCGCGGGCACCCGAATGGTGTCCAGGGTGTCGGGCGGGCCGGCCTCGAGCAATAACACTTGGACCGACGGATCCGCTGAGAGCCGATTGGCCAACACGCAACCCGCGCTGCCGGCGCCGACGATGACGTAATCGAACGTGTCCTGCGATGAAGGAACGTTCGTGTCGTCGTACTCGCTCATCTCGGCCATTTCTCTTCTCTCGTCGTTAGCTGTGCCTCCGAGTCTTTGGCAGTCCGTTGCGCGTGTCCAAGACCTGTTCCGCACCCCGCGATACCGAAATGACATCGACCGAGGCAGCCGAACACGTGACACCCCCAGGACCGACTTGGCGGATGCGTGATTCGCATTCGACAGCGGTACCTACCACCGCGAGACGGGCACGAGCGGTTCTCTTATGCGTTCGTCATCGGATTCGTCGTCAGCCTCCCGATGGGGTCAGAACAATGCGGCAGACGGCAACGCACGTGCCGAAGGCGCCGCAGCGGTGCAGACGGTCAGAGACGCGGTCAAGTTCGAGGCGCCGGATCGAGACCGCGCAGAGTCTGCTGAGGTATGAACAGGCCGCGATTGCTGAATGGTCACAAGCCAAGACCCGTCGTTCAACAGCTGCCGACGCCGCCCTGGCCCGCTTGGACAATGTTTAGGACGGGATAGCCGCAAAGACCGACAGCCAGAAAACTCTGGTCTGGATGTCCTTTTCCAACCTCGACAAGATCAGCCAGGCACGCAGCGTGCGCCTACTCACCGCCCGCGAGGTCGCCTGACTGCCCTGGTCACTGGGCGGTCATCTTCCTGACGAGCGCTATGGTCCTTGGCGTCGTGATCATCTACGGGGTGAAAAACCTGTTCGGCACTACCCGATGGTGGCGATCGTCGCCGTCAGAGCAGCTCTAAGGCCTTCTGTTGTTGGAAGGCGGCTCGCACGATTGCGCCGGCGGTCTGGAATACGGGCTTGTCACGGTCGCCGGCCTGAACGGGTAGGTTGGCGGCGCAGCGCAGCAGCATGATGGCGAGCCCGCTGTGGGTCGTATAGGACACGATCAGCAGCTTGGCGCACGCATGCGTGCCGGTGATGGTCATTACGTGCTGGTGTTTGTGTTCCCATCCCGGCCAGTTGAAGTCGGGTGGCCGTTGCAGCGGTGACCAGTTGACGTTGATGGAGGTGATCTCTCCGAGCAGGGGAGTCAGAACAGCGACGAGGTTTGGCAATTCATTGGTGATGCGGTCTGCGCGTGGCCACCACGCACCGTCGATGTCTTGGCCGAGCTCGCGAGCCACGGATACCCGGACGGGATTGGTTGAGCCGCGGCTTCTCAGCGGGCGAGTCACGGGAGATACCGTCGGTGGCGCAGGAAACAATGTCGCGCCGTAGCTGGGGCCGCACAATCCACGGAGAGTTCCTTCACGGTTGGCATCGTCTGCCCGCGGGCGCATAGCAAACGGAGGAATCACATCGTCCGTGGGGTCTTCTGCGCCGAATCGCGAAGCGACCACCGCCGACGACGAAACGGCTCATACTTAACGCTACGCCACCAGTATCGCGGTTCGGTGACGGCCCGAGTGTGGGCTCTCAATTGTGATCGCGGGGTCGCTAGTGCTGGCGGCGGGGGCGCTCGGCAACTACACCGCGTCAGCGAAGGATGCGGCTCGCCGAGTAGCCTGGCTCTTACAACGCGGGAAGATGGTGGGTCATGGGCATACAAGACTGGTGCGAATTGCCAGAGATTCATCCGTCGAAGATCCGGGTCGGCGACATCATCGGGACGATGAAGCCCTCTAAATCGCGTCTCACCGTCAAGATGATCAGTGGGCCGCAAACATCTCCTCGGCGGTGGACATTTTTCGGCCGCGACGACATCGGCCGGCAGCACACGAGCACGTTCGGAGAGGACGAGCTCGTTCGCAAGTACTCATAACAGCGTCCTAGTACTCGCGCCCGCCGATATACGCGCACTGCTCGACCAGGTCCGCGGGTCAGCGATGCCGGCCAGCTCGCGTCTGGCGGAAGCCAGGGCCGGGGCGACTGTGGTCGGGTTCCCACCGGGCGGCACTATGAATGCGTGAAGCCGTTTCGAATCGACGTTCCAGACGACGTTCTTGACGATCTGCGAGCACGTCTAGCGCGCACCCGATGGCCGGAGTCTGAATGCGTGGACGACTGGAGCCAAGGCATTCCGCTGGCGTACACCCGGCAGCTGGCCGACTACTGGGCCAATGAGTACGACTGGCGGTCTCGTGAGGCCGCTCTCAACCGCTTCGACCAGTTCGTCACCGAAATCGACGGATTGGACTTTCATTTCATCCACCAGCGCTCGCCGCACGAGAACGCCTTCCCGTTGGTGATCACGCATGGCTGGCCCGGCTCAATCGTGGAATTTCACAAGGTGATTGAGCCGCTGACTAACCCGTCGTCCGGACGCGCCGAAGACGCCTTCCATGTGGTGTGCCCGTCGCTTCCGGGATACGGCTTCTCGGGCAAGCCCAGCCGTACCGGGTGGGGCGTGCAGAAGATCGCCGAAGCTTGGGAGACGCTGATGCAGCGCCTCGGCTACGACCGCTACGGCGCCCAGGGCGGCGACTGGGGTGCGGCTGTCACCACGCAGCTTGGCCGCAACGGCGGTGCCGGTGGGAACCATTGCGCGGCAATCCATCTCAACATGCCGATCGGCAGGCCGACGAAGGAATCGCTGGCCAATCCGACCGAGGAGGAAAAGGCCGCCTTGGCCGCGCTGGCCGAGCATCGGAAAACGGGCACCGGTTATTCCAAGGAGCAGTCCACCCGGCCACAGACGTTGGGCTACGGGCTCGCCGATTCGCCGGTGGGGCAGATGGCGTGGATCGTCGAGAAGTTCTGGGCCTGGGCGGACTGCGACGGCCATCCCGAGAACGTGTTCACTCGCGACGAGCTGCTCGACAACGTGATGGTGTACTGGGTGACCGGCACCGGGGCGTCCTCGGCCCGTCTTTACTGGGAGAGTTTCAGTTCCTGGGGGAACATGGACCGCGTCGAATTGCCCACAGGCGTCGCCGCTTTCCCCAGGGAGGTGCTGGGCGCGCCACGGACCTGGTGTGAACCGGTCTACAACATCGCCCACTGGACTGATATGCCAAAAGGCGGCCACTTCGCCGCATTCGAACAACCGGAGCTGTTCGTCGACGACGTCCGCGCGTTCTTTGCGACGGTGCGCTGACGGGTCACCCCGGAAGCGCGAAGAACTCCAAGGCAATACCGTCGGGATCGCGGAAACTCAGGCCTGAGCCGTAGGGCGCGTCCACGACACCGCCGTGCTCGATCCCAAGCTCGTTCAGCCGGGTGGCCCACTTCTCCAGCGCGGCGCGGTTGGCGCAGCCGAAGCCGACGTGGTCGAGGCCGACGCGATGTTCGCTGAATTTCTCATCGGGGGCCGGGCGGTCGTGTTGATGGATGCCGAACAACGTGCCGCCATCGAGCAACCACACCTGATGCCGGTAGCCGGCATCGTCGTGCTCGTCGGTGAGGGGGTCGGCGCCGAGAAGACGGCGGTACCAGGGGCCGCTGACGTCGAGGTCGCGCACCGTGACCGCGACGTGGTTGAGGGCGGGAAAAGTCATGGCCCGACTCTACGTGCCGTGCCGAGCATGGGGCCGCTGGCCGAGTATCCGCCGTCGACGGGCAGTGCGGCCCCGGTAATAAACGAGGCTTCGTCGCTAGCGAGAAATAGCGCGGCGGCTGCCAGTTCGGCGGGGTCGCCCCAGCGGGCCATCGGCGTCGGCAGATAGCTGCCCGACGGCACCTCGTCGTCGGGTTTGGCCCCGGCCAGGCCGGTGTAGGTCATGCCAGGGCAGATCGCATTGATGCGGATGTTCGTTGTGGCATAGTCCAGCGCCGCGGATTTCGTCATCTGCACCACCGCGGCTTTGGCCGCGGCGTAGCACGACAAACCCTTCCAACCGACCAGCCCGGACGCCGAGGCGGTGTTGACGATGGCACCGCCACCTGCGTCGAGCATCGCGGGGATGGCGTACTTCATGCCGAGGAACACACCTTTGAGGTTGATTGCCAGGATGCTGTCGAACAGGGTCTCGTCGGTGTCGGCCAAGGCGACGTGCGGCCCGCCGAATCCCGCGTTGTTGAGCAGAACATCGACCTGGCCGAACCGGTCGACGGTGGCGGTGACCATGTGCTGCACGTCGGCGGCGTTCGTGACGTCAACGCGCACCGGCATGGCGATGTCGCCGAGCCGTTCGGCGATCTCGCGTTCCTGCCCGCTGATGTCGGCGCAGACGACGCGGGCTCCTTCGTCGGCGAATCGGCTGGCGGCCGCCCACCCGATACCGGAGCCGGCGCCGGTGATGATGGCGACCTTGCCTTCCAGACGGCCTGTGTCTCGGCCCATCTAGACGATCCGCCAGCCGCGTCGGGCTCGAAATCGGATGTCCCACAGGTAAAGCTGATAACCGAAGATCCAGACGCGGTGCGGAATCAGCCGATCGGCCAAGCGCAGGGCGGACACCAACCGCTCGAATCGGCGCTGCTGGCGCTCCGACCAGTCGAGCTGCATCATCGACCGAAACTCCGGGGCCAAGAACCCCGTCGTCGCAAACAGGTTGAACGGTCCTGCCAGCGCCCGAAGCGGCCACGGCAGGAACGCGACCGACGCCACCCCGTGCAGATGCTCGCGGACCGGCGGATCGATACGCAGCTCCTCGAGCGAGCGCTTCCAGTACTCGTCGAACGCGACCCGGTCCGGCGGCCACATTCGCTCGGCCACTTGCAGCGTGGTGCCCAATCGCTTGGCGTCGTGGTAGACCGCTTCGGCGGTGGCGTCGTCGAGCGGGCCGTAGAGAAACTCGTGTTGGTCAACGAAGTAGCGGTACAGGCACGCGGCCACCCACAGCTGCAACTTGGGGTCAAAAGCGTTGTAGGACACCGGACTCGAAGACCTGGACCGGACCTGCCGGTGCGCGACGTCGACGGCATCGCGGATCAGCGCCTGGTCGGATTCGGTCCCGATGGTGGCGACAGCGAGATAGGTGCCGGTGGTGCGGGCCCGCTTGAACGGATGCTTGTAGACGTTGCCGCTGTCCACCGGGCTTTCCAGCACGCCGTACCCGACCCCGGGCAGTGACAGCTGCATGATCACGTTGGCGGCTGGCAGCAACGTCGCGGCCGGGTTCAACAGATCGGCGACCCGGGTTGCGCGCCGCTTCATCGGCACCATGAGATCGAGTAGATCACTTATGAGACGCTGCCGGGGTGTTTGTGACGACGCGACAGGCCAGGATCGTCGGCGTGCTGGGCGGCTATCTGGCCGACCTCGCGCTGAGCGACCCGAAACGGGGCCACCCGGTCGCGCTGTTCGGCCGGGCGGCGGCCGGGCTGGAGCGGGTCACCTACCGCGATGCCAGGTGCACCGGGGCGGTGCACGTGGGCCTTGCGGTCGGCGTGGTTGGCCTACTCGGAACGGTCGTTCAGCGGGCCGCCGCACGCCGGGGCGGGCTGTGGTCGGTCACGGCCACCGCCGCGGCCACCTGGGTGTCGTTGGGCGGCACCTCCTTGGCGCGTACCGGCCTAGAGATGGCGGTGCTGCTGGACCGCGATGACGTCGAGGCGGCGCGGCAGCTACTGCCGTCACTGTGCGGACGCGATCCGGCTCGACTCGACGGCTCCGGCTTGACCCGCGCGGCCCTGGAATCGGTGGCGGAGAACACCTCCGACGCCCAGGTGGCCCCGTTGCTATGGGCGGCGGTAGGGGGGTCGCCCGCGGTGCTGGTGTACCGGGCCGTCAATACCCTGGATTCGATGATCGGGCATCGTTCGCCACGGTATGCCCGATTCGGTTGGGCCGCAGCACGATTAGATGATCTGGCCAACTATGTCGGCGCCCGGGTGACCGCGGTATTAGTGGCGGCATGCGCGCCGCTGGTCGGCGGATCGCCGTCGGATGCGCTGCGGGCCTGGCATCGCGATGCGGGTCGCCATCCCAGTCCCAACGCCGGTGTCGTCGAAGCGGCCTTCGCGGGGGCGCTCGGCGTGCGACTCGGTGGGCCCACCCAATACCTCCATGAGCTGCAGATCCGGCCCACTCTGGGCGACGGCCCGGCGCCTTCGGTGGCCGACCTGCGCCGTGCGGTGGCGCTGTCGCGCGCGGTGCAGGCGGCGGCGGCGCTGCTGGCAGTGTTCTCGACTGTGCGCTAACAGCGGCGTCAGTGCACGCTGAAAGCCCTTAGCACACACTCAATGCCGGCGGCCGTAGCGGTCGGCGAGTTTTTCCTCGGCGGTCATCGCAGCTTCGGGAGCCGGCGCTTGTAGGCGCGCTTGTCGGTCAAGGCGGCGGGCCCGGATCTCGGAGTAAGCAAAATAGCCCAGTCCGATGGGCGCCAGGATGCCGAACGAAATCCACTGGATGCCGTAGGACAAAAACGGCCCGGCGTCCAGATGCGGCACGCCGATCACGCCGAGCCCGCCGGGCTGGTCCTCGACCAGTTGCAGATAGGACCCGGCGAGCGGAATTTTGGTCAGCGCCGAAACCTGTTCGGTGTTAACCGAATACACCTGCTCAAAACCGTCTCTGGAGAACGGGTCCTTGTTCGGCACGGTGGGCTCGGAGTCGCGCAGCCGCGCGGTGATGGTGACCGTTTGCTGCGGCGGACGGGCGATCGGCGGGACGTGGGAGCCCGGCTCGGGCCGTACGTAACCGCGGTCGACCAGAACGGTTGGCCCGTCGTCGACGGCAAACGGCGCCAGCACCTCAAAAGCTTGATCTGAATCCACGACTCGCAGCCGTGCCAGCACCTGAACATCGGGCAGGTAATGCCCGGTCGTCGTCACCCGACGCCACTGTGCGTCCGGAGCTGACGAGTCCTGCTGCGGCAGGAAGGTTTTCAGTGAGACGGGGGCAGTGTTGAGGGAATATTCGATCTGCTGGTTTTGCCGCGATGTCCTGGAGTTCTTTCCCAGCTGCCAGGGCGCGAGCACCATAAAGCACAAGTAGGTGAAGGCAAGGACCACCAGAATCAGCGCTATCCAGCCTGGCCGCAGCAGAAATGACAGGCGACGCATCAACCGTGTCCGTTCTGCGCCAACTGCTGGTCGACCCACTCATGCAGACCCGGCAGGGCGGCCTCGATGACGGTGAAAACCTCCTCGAAGTCGGCGTTGTCACCGTAGTAAGGGTCATCGACGTCGAGGGCATGGGCCGCCGAGCGTGGATCGAACGACCGCAGCATCCGGATCCGGTCGCCGTCGACGCCCAACTGCTGCAACTGTCGAAGGTGGTTGCGGCCCAAGGCGATCATTAGATCGGCAGCCAAGTGGTCGTCGTCGACCTGTGCGGCGCGGTGATCGGTGGAGTACCCATGGGCGCGCAGTACCCGCGCTGCGCGCTCGTCGGCGCCGCTGCCGACGTGCCAGTTGCCGGTGCCCGCACTGGTTACCCGCACCGCGTGCTCGAGACCACGCTCGCGGAGCTGGTCGGCGAACATCTTCTCGGCCATCGGGGAGCGACAGATGTTTCCGGTACAGACGAACGTCACGTGTAGCTCAGACACCCAACGCCCTCCGCAGCTCCGCGATGGTCGCCGCGTGGGTTACGCCGGTAACGGCGAACCCGTCCACGAAGTCGGCTTGTCCGTAGCCCCAGCCGACCACCACCGTGTCGATACCGTGCGCGGCGGCCCCGTCCACGTCATGGCTGCGGTCGCCGACCATCAGCACCCGCTCGGGCAGCGGACGCAGTTGGGCCAGGGCGTGGCCCAACACCTCCTCCTTGCTCTTGCGTGAGCCGTCCGGACACGCGCCAGCGATGACCTCGAAGTGCTGATCGAGCCCGAAGTGGGTAAGGATGCGACGTGCCGTCGGCTCCAGCTTGGAGGTGGCCACGGCCAGCCGCACCCCGGCGCCGCGCAGATCGGCCAGCAATGCCTCGATTCCATCGAACAGGCTGTTGATCGCCCAGCCCCGAGCGCCATACTCGGCCCGGAACGCCGTGAACGCCGCATCGGCATCCTCGCCAAGGCCCATCGTCTGGAACGTTTCGTCCATGGGTGGGCCGACGATCTGGGCGGCCAGATCGCCCTCGGGCACGGGGGCACCGATGTGGCTAAGGGCGTGCAGGAAGCTGGTAACGATCCCCTCAGCGGAGTCGGTCAGGGTGCCGTCGAGATCGAAGATCACCAACTGCGCCGCCGTGCCATCGGCTGAGACTGTGCCTGTCACCCCACCATTGTCGTTGATGGGGTATTGCGCGGCTTTAAGGGTGTGGCCGCGAACGCGCCGGGTTCATTTCTGGGGGATTCTTACTGTGGCCGGCAAAGGTCTCGTGTCATAGCGTTTTGGCAGCGACGGGCACTCTGGAAGGGGCCACCATGACCGATGGCAGCGTGACGGCCTGGGAGCAGGCAGAGATCGAAAGAGCCAACGACTCTGGGCTGACGCCAGTGGTATTCGTGCACGGTCTGTGGCTGCTTTCCAGCAGCTGGCAACGCTGGCGCGACCTATTCGAAGCCAATGGCTACACGACCATAGCTCCTGGCTGGCCCGACGATCCGGCTACCCGACAGGAGGCGTTCGAACATCCAGAAGTGTTCGCGCACAAGAAGGTTCAAGCGGTCACCAATCACTACTTGGACGCCATCAAGGCGCTGACGAAGAAGCCGGCGGTAGTTGGCCATTCGTTCGGCGGATTGATAGCGCAGAAAATCGCCGGCTCGGGAGTGTCCGCGGCGACGGTGAACATCGACAACGCGCCGTTCAGAGGTGTTCTGCCGCTGCCGATCTCGTCGCTGAAGTCATCATTTCCGGTGCTGGGAAACCCGACTAACTACGGCAAGGCGATCGCACTGACCCTCGAACAGTTCAAGTACGGATGGGCTAACAATCTCGACGACACCGAAGCCAAGGAACTCTACGAAACCTTCCACGTCCCGGCGCCGGCCGTGCCGCTGTTTCAGGCGGCGGTGTCGAATTTCAACCCGCTCAGCGAGACCCGGGTGGACTCCAAGAATCCCAGTCGCGGTCCACTGTTGGTGATCGCGGGCGAAAACGACCACACCATACCGTTGGCGATTACCGAGGCCACCTTCAAAATCCAGTCCAAGCACAACTCGGGCGTCACCGAAATCGAGCGAATTCCCGGCCGGGGCCACTCCCTGGTCATCGACAACGGGTGGAAAGAGGTCGCCGACGTCGCGGTGAAGTTCATTCAGCGCTTCGTCTGATTTCCCGCGCGGCCAAATCCAGAGACCGCAAATTATTTGCTGCAGGCGCCGGGTGCCCAGGTTATGCTCCGTTGACCACGGGGCTCCGAAGGGTGACAACGCATGCGCCGATTAACAGTCGGAGTCGCCGTCGCTGCTAGCGCGACCCTGGTTGCTGCCTGCGGCGGCAGCGGGAACGGCCCCGCCGCGTCGACCACGGGCACCACGACGACCACGTCCTCGAAGCCGCCGATCGCCCAGGCCGCGCTGTCGAATCTGTTGCTCACGCCGGCCGAGGTCGACGGTTTGCTGGGCGTCACCGGGACGGCGAGCAAGGAAAAGATCGACAAGCTGCAGGACGACTCGACTGGTACGCCGGGACCGCCGGGGTGGAAATTTCCCGACGAGTGCCTCTACGCCAAGGGGCCCGTCGCTGCCCCCGTATACGCGGGCAGCGGCAACACCGCGGTGAGCGGCGACATGGACACCACCTCCCTGAACAACGACCAGGACATGATGCTGGGCCAGGCGCTGGTGTTGTTCCCCTCCGCCAAAGAGGCGAATGACTTCTTTGCCACGTCCGCCCAGCGCTGGCCTGCCTGTGCGGACCGTCAAATCGCCGAGCCCACCACCCCGGACGGCACGCAGACGACCTATCAGGTCGGCCCCTTCGCCAATGCCAATGGAATTTTGAGCGTTACGCTGACGACGACCATGAGCCTGGGTGGCCAGCCCAACCCGATGGTCCTCACGGCCCAGCGGGCGCTGACGGTGCGCAACAACGTCGTCGTCGATGTCGTCTTGATGCGCAAAGACCCGGCGGACTTTGGCGTCAAGGTCGCAGCTCAGATCGCCGGCAAAATCGACAAGCAGTAGTAGCCGCACCCGGGCCGCGCCCGGGCCTGCCAGCGGCGCACTAGTGTTTCACGGATGGCGAGTCTGGACCCGAGCGTGCTTGCCGCGGCGCGCTATCACGGTGACCAGGCCGTTGGGCCTGGCATGCTGGACTTCGCCGTCAACGTGCGTCATGGACGACCGCCGGACTGGCTGATACAGCGGCTGGCCGCCCGGTTGCCGGATCTGGCGGGTTACCCCAGTGCGCAGGACCAGCGCCGGGCGCAAGACGCGGTCGCGCAGCGACACGGTCGAGCCCGCGACGAGGTGGTGCCGCTGGCCGGCGCCGCCGAAGGGTTCGCTTTATTGCCCAACCTGCGTCCGGCGCGGGCGGCGCTGATCGCGCCGTCGTTCACCGAGCCGGCCGTCGCGCTGGCCGCGGCCGGGGTGCCGGTGCACCATGTCGTGCTCGAGCCGCCCTTCGCGCTCGATGAGACCCTGGACATGGTGCCGGAGGACGCCGACTTGGTGGTCGTGGGCAATCCGACCAACCCCACCTCGGTGTTGCACACCCGCGAGCAGCTGCTGGCATTGCGGCGGCCGGGGCGAATTGTGGTGGTCGACGAGGCGTTCGCGGATTCGGTTCCCGGCGAGCCGGAGTCGTTGGCCGGTATCTCGCTGCCCGATGTGTTGGTGCTGCGCAGTCTGACCAAGACGTGGTCGTTGGCCGGATTGCGGGTGGGCTACGCGCTTGGTTCGCCAGAGGTGTTGGCGCGACTGACCGCCCAGCGCGCGCACTGGCCGGTGGGCACGCTGCAGCTGACCGCGATCCAGGCGTGTTGTGCCGCTGATGCCGTCGCCGACGCCGCCGCCGACGCAGTTCGGCTGGCCGAGTTGCGCACCGAGATGGTGGTCGGTTTGGCGTCGGTGGGCGCCGACGTCGTGGCCGGCCAAGCCCCGTTTGTCCTGTTCCGTTCACCGGACGCAGTTCAACTACGAAAAGCCTTGCAACACAAGGAAATTGCCATCCGTCGCTGTGATACCTTCGTCGGCCTGGATGAGCGGTATCTACGCGCAACGGTCCGCCGGGAGTGGCCGCTGCTGGTGCAAGCCATCCACGAGATCTCCCGGGTATCGATGTGCGCGAGCAAGGGAGGCCATCGGTGAGTGTGCGGCTATCCGACGTCATTGAGGTGCTGGACGAGGCGTATCCGCCGCAGTTGGCGCAATCGTGGGATTCGGTTGGCTTGGTGTGCGGGGACCCCGACGATGTGCTGGATTCGGTGACCGTCGCCGTCGATGCCACGCCTTCAGTCGTCGACGAGGTTCCCGAGGACGGCATGTTGCTGGCGCATCACCCGTTGCTGTTACGCGGCGTCGACACCGTCGCGGCCAGCACGCCCAAGGGCGCTCTGGTGCACCGCCTGATCCGAACCGGGCGTTCGCTTTTCACCGCGCACACCAACGCCGACTCGGCATCACCCGGCGTCTCCGACGCGCTCGCGCACGCCCTTGGACTCACCGTCGAAGCCGTGCTCGAGCCCGTGTCAGGGGCGGCGGATCTGGACAAGTGGGTCATCTACGTGCCACGCGAGAACGCAGAAGCGGTGCGGGCGGCGGTGTTTAATGCCGGCGCCGGCCACATCGGCGACTATTCGCACTGCAGCTGGAGCGTCACCGGGATCGGGCAGTTTTTGCCACACGAAGGGGCAACGCCTGCGGTGGGCAGCGTTGGCAACGTCGAGCGGGTGGACGAAGACCGGTTCGAGGTTGTCGCACCCGCACGAGTTCGGGCCGATGTCGTGTCCGCGATGCGTGCCGCCCATCCTTACGAAGAGCCTGCCTTCGACATCTTCGCGTTGGTTTCGCCGCCCAGCGACGCCGGGCTGGGCCGCGTCGGTGTGCTGTCGCAACCGGAACCGTTGCACGCGTTCGTCTCTCGCGTTGCAGCCGCGCTTCCGCAGACGTCCTGGGGAGTGCGCGCCGCCGGCGATCCCGAGATGCCGGTCTCGCGAGTCGCGGTCTGTGGCGGCGCAGGGGATTCGTTGTTGACCGCCGCGGCCCGGGTGGGTGTGCAGGCCTACGTCACGGCCGATCTACGCCACCATCCGGCCGACGAGCATCGCCGGGCTTCAGAGGTGGCTCTGATCGACGTCGCGCACTGGGCCAGCGAATTTCCCTGGTGCGACCAGGCCGCCAATGTGCTGCGGTCCCGTTTCGGCGCCGCGCTGCCGGTGCGCGTGTCCGCCCTGCGCACTGACCCGTGGAACCTTAGTAATTGTAGCGGTGGAGAAGAGTCATGAAAGCTGAAGTAACACAGCAACGTTCGCTTCTGGAGTTGTCAGATCTGGATGCTGACCTGTCCCGGATCGCGCACCGGGCCACGCACCTGCCGCAGCGCGCGGCCGTTGAGCAGATACAAACCGAATACGCCGCCGTCAACGACCGGCTGGCCGCCCTTCGAATCGCGGTAGAGGACTTGAACACCCAGGTGTCGCGGTTTGAGTCCGAGATCGAGGCGGTGCGTCAGCGCGAAGATCGAGACCGGGCATTGCTGGCGTCCGGGGCGACCGATGCCAAGCAGTTGTCGGACCTGCAGCATGAACTCGAAACGCTGGAACGCCGTCAGGCCAGCCTGGAAGATTCGCTGCTGGAAGTTATGGAGCGCCGAGAGGAGCTACAAACCCAACTCACCACCGAGCTGGGGGCCCTCGAGGCGCTGCAGGCGGATCTGTCCAGCGCGCAGCAGGCGCTGGATGAAGCATCTGCCGAAGTCGATGAGGCCCGCGAATCGCAATCGTCGCGGCGTGAGGAGTTGTCTGCGACACTGGATCCCGATTTGTCGGCCCTCTACGAACGGCAGCGCGCTGGGGGAGGGCCGGGGGCCGGACGACTGCTGGGACACCGGTGCGGCGCGTGCCGGATCGAGATCGGCCGCGGCGAAATGTCGCGCATCTCGTCGGCCGCCGAAGACGAGCTGGTGCGCTGCCCGGAGTGCGGCGCGATCCTGCTGCGAGTCAAGGGACTCGACTAGTGAAGGTTGTCATCGAGGCCGATGGCGGATCCCGCGGCAATCCCGGCCCGGCCGGCTACGGCGCCGTGGTGCGCTCAGCGGACCGCTCAACCTTGCTGGCCGAGTCCAAGCAAGCTATCGGCAGGGCGACCAACAACGTTGCCGAATACCGTGGCCTGATAGCGGGTTTGGAGGAAGCGGTCAGGCTCGAGGCCACCGAGGTCCAGGTCTTCATGGATTCCAAGCTGGTGGTGGAGCAGATGTCCGGGCGATGGAAAGTCAAGCACCCCGACCTGGTGGAGCTGCACAGGCAGGCCCGCGCACTGGCATCGCGGTTCGACTGGATCCGCTACGAGTGGATGCCGCGGGCCCGCAACTCGCATGCCGATCGGCTGGCCAACGAGGCGATGGACGCGGCAGCTGCTACCGAAGATCCTGTCGAGAAGTCCACAACGCCGGTTGCCGGGCCCGCGAAAACGGTTGCGGCGCAATCATCGCCCGGGTGGAGTGGAGCGCGCGGTATACCAACCAGACTGCTGTTGCTGCGTCATGGCCAGACCGAGTTGTCGGTGAATCGGCGGTATTCGGGACGGGGCAATCCTGAGCTGACCGAATTGGGCCGGGGCCAGGCAGCGGCAGCGGCCGGGTATCTGGCGCAGCGCGGCGGGATCTCCGCGGTGGTTTCCTCGCCGTTGCAACGTGCCTACGACACTGCGGCGGCGGCCGCCAAGGCGCTGGGCTTGGACGTGGTTGTGGACGACGACTTGATCGAGACCGACTTCGGGGCGTGGGAGGGATTGACGTTCACCGAGGCCGCCGAACGCGATCCCGACCTACACCGCCGCTGGCTACGCGACACCCGCACCAGGCCGCCGGGCGGGGAGAGCTTCGACCAAGCGCTCGAGCGGGTGCACCGGGCGCGGGAACGAATCATCGCCGCCCATCAAGGCACGACGGTGCTGGTGGTATCGCACGTCACCCCGATCAAGATGTTGTTGCGGGTCGCCCTGGACGCCGGCCCGGGCATCCTGTACCGGTTGCATCTCGACCTGGCGTCGCTGAGCATCGCCGAATTCTATTCCGACGGAGCATCTTCGGTGCGGCTGGTGAACCAAACCGACTATCTGTGAAGCGACGGCGAAGTGTCGCCGAAGTGGCGATTCAGGCCGCGTCGTGAAAGATCAGCCCCATGGCGTACCGCTCGCCGGAACGGATGGTCGATACGCCGTGGCGCACCGGCGCGGCAGACCAGCCGCGGGTCGTTTGGACCGGCCGATCGCGGGTGGTGAACACAAAGCCGTGTCCGTGCGGCAATTGCATTGCGGTCCCGCGGGATTGGGCCCGGTATCGCTGCTCGACGAGTAGAAATTCGCCGCCGGCGTAGGTGTCGGGGTCGCTGAGGTTGATCACCACTTGGAGCGGAAACACCAACTCGCCGTACAGGTCTTGATGGAGGGCATTCCAATCGTTGGTGCCGTACTTCAGCATCAGGGCGGTGGACTTGGTCTGGCCCACTGCATGGCACGCAGCCAGCCACTCATCGAGGTCATCTGGCCACGGCGTGTTCCGGCCCAGCTTCGTCCACCACTCGCGGGCTATCGGTAGCAGCTTGGGGTACAGCGCCTGTTTGAGTTCTTCGATCGGCTCGGGATAGGGCGCATGGAAGTACCGATACTGCCCTGCGCCGTAGCGCTTCGGCGCCATGTCCACCGTCGACCGGAAAAGCTGGTCGTCGGCATAGAGCTTGCGTAACCGAGCTGCTTCGCTGGGCGTGACCAGCTGCGGGAGCAGCGCCCCGCCGTATTCATTGAGGCCGTCAGCGACGGCCGCCCAATCGCCGGAGCCGACGCGCTTTTCCCACCGGGACATCACCGGGACAGGATAATTGCCTGCTCTGGACAGTTCTGCTCGCCGGTCTTGGCCTGCGGCTCGAGGTCAGCGGAGACGTCTTCGACCAGCAGGACGCAGTGGCCGACCTCGTCGGCATCGAAGACCTCCGGAGCCAGGCTGTAGCAGCGGCCGTGCCCGACGCAGCGGTCGGCGTCGACGACGACGTGTGTCATGGCTTAAGCACCAGAGGTCACCGGGAAGATCAATGGCAGCGACTCCACCGATCGCAACGCGGCGGTGAAAGCCAGCTGGGTGCCGGGCTTGATGTCGTAATCCGGGATGCGGCGATGGAATTCGCGCAACGCCACCCGCAGCTCCATGCGGGCAAGGTGCGATCCCAGGCACCGGTGTGCGCCGCCCCCGAAAGCGCG
>Ga0208987_1000121_pt1 | contig 17920 bp, 14 predicted proteins | sample MedBloCARef_O2_FD_187845 | JGI IMG/M metagenome (GOLD analysis project Ga0208987, IMG submission 187845) | Forest soil microbial communities from El Dorado National Forest, California, USA - Mediterranean Blodgett CA Ref_O2 (SPAdes) (version 2) | ecosystem: Environmental > Terrestrial > Soil >... | reverse complement strand
CCGGTGTGCGCCGCCGCCGAATGCGCGGTGCCGATTGGGGTTGCGGGCGAAGTCGACGACCTCCGGGTCCGTGAATTCCTCCGGGTCGGTGTTGGCCGCGCCCAGCAACGGGTTCACCAGTTCCCCCTTGCTGATGGGGCAGCCGCCAATCTCGACATCGTCGGTCGCCCTTCGGGCGACACCGGGCACCGGTGTCTCCCAACGCAACATCTCCTCGATCGCGTGCGGCAGGATGTCGGGCTGCTCGACGAGCTGATGTCGGCGCTCGGGGTGGCGGGCCAGGTATACGAAGAAGCAGTCGAGCGAGTCGGTGACCGTGTCGAGCCCCGCGATCAGGAACAGGAAACAGATGTCGAGCAGCTCGTCGCGGGACAACGGTCGGTCCTCGCTGGCGACCGTCGCGGCGATCATCGCCGCCAGCACGTCGTCGCGGGGGTTGGCGATGTGGTCGTCGATAGCGCGGTCGAAGTACTCGTAAATCTCTTGAGCCACGGGAGCCGACGCCTCATGGCGGTTCTCGAAGCCGTCGGCGCCTTCCGGACGGATGATGCCGTCCTTCCACTCGAGGAATTTGTCGAGGTCTTCCAGCGGCAGACCCAGCAGCTGCAGAAACACGGTGCACGGAAGCGGTACCGCGAACTCCTCGTGGAAGTCGCACTCGCCCCGATCGGCGAACCGGTCGATCATCTGGTTCACCTGCTCGGCGACGCGCGGCTCGAGGCGCGCCATCTCCCGCGGGGTGAAAAGGGGGTCGAGGATACGGCGGTACTTCGCGTGTTCGGGGGGATCGACCTGCAGCGGAATCAGCGGGCGCGTGTTGCCCAGGTCCACGGCGTCCTTCGACGAGAACAGCTCGGTGTGTTTGAGGACCATCTCGATGTCGGCGAGGCGGCTCAGCACGATTCCCTGCGGCGATCGGAACACCGGGGTCGACTCACGCAACGCCTTGTACATCGGCTGCGGCTCATCGAGACCAATCGCCGCCTGGTTTACATAGCCGTCGGTTTCTGTCATGCGGTCAGCCTGCCTCCTGCGCTCCTATTTTTGCAATGATTGAATTGATTGGCTAATAGATGAGCCGCTCGGTAAGGCCGCTGGCCAGGAGTTTGCCGGGCGGGTACCGTGTTCGTGCGGACGAGTTGGCTGGGCGGCCGCGGCTCGCACTGGACCGAAAGGCTCAGTGCCGGGTCGAGGAAAGTCCGGACTTCACAGAGCAGGGTGATTGCTAACAGCAATCCGAGGCGACTCGCGGGAAAGTGCCACAGAAAACAAACCGCCACCCTCGCGGTGGTAAGGGTGAAACGGTGCGGTAAGAGCGCACCAGCATTCCGGGTGACCGGAGTGGCTAGGCAAACCCCACCCGAAGCAAGGTCAAGAAGGCCGCACCTAGTGTGCGGCCGCGCAGGTGTTCGAGGGCTGCTCGCCCGAGCCTGCGGGTAGGCCGCTCGAGGCACCCGGCAACGGTGTGTCCAGATGGATGGTCGCTGCCGCGCCGCCGTTGGCTATGCCGCGGCGGCGGGGAACAGAATCCGGCTTACAGGCCAACTCGCCCGCCCCGCCCCGCCCGTACACCGGGCGCGGGCGTCAGGCGTTACGTACCGACTTGTCGAGTTTGCGCAGCGCTTGGTCGAGCTGTTGACGGGCGCGGTCGGCCAAATCGGCCTCTTGCTGGTGCAGCAGACCGTAAGTGAAGGTGTCCTCACCCGCGGCAGAGGCGGCGTCAGCCTGCTGGAGCAGATGTTTACGGCTGACCACGCTGTCCTGATGATCACCGAGTAGCGACTGGATGGCCTTCGCCTGCTTGGATACCTCGTCGGCACCGGTAGCTGCGGCGGTATACCGAAGTCGCTTGGCGCGCTTACGAATCCGATGCAGAGCTTCGTCTGGATCGTGCTCTTCGGCATCCGTTCCATCGGTGTCGTCGACTTGGTCGGTTTCCTCGGCTTGGGAGGATTCGTCGGCTTGGGCGGCTTTCTCCGCTTTGGCCGCGGCCTTCGCCGCCTTGCGCACCTTCTTATAGGCGGCGTCAATGGTGACCGTCGGCGCTTCCTCGCCGGAAGCGGTGACCGGGCTCTCGGCCACCAGGGCATCGAGCGCGTCGAGTAGACGGAAGTAGCGCGGCGAGCGCATGGCGATCAACGACCGCCGCAGCCCGGTCTGATAGCGGCGCTGGGCGCCCTCAACCAGGCGTCCCCGCACCGGGCCGCGCACCAGTTCCGACGGCAGCCGATTGAGTTCCAGCTCGTAACGCTCCGCGAGCACCTCGGCGTCGCGGGCCACCCCCAAAACACCGGCGAGTTCGCGTAGTTCATCGAGGATCCATACGAAGGCGTCATCGGTCGACGCGAGTGCTTCTTGGGCGTCCTTCAGCAGGCTGCGGATCTTGCGGGTGGTCACCCGCATCTGGTGCACGGAATCGTAGGTATCGGCGCGTACGGCGCGATCCCACACCAAAAGCTCGTCGATCTGCTCGGCCACCGCGCGAAGGACCGGGTCCTCGGGTAGCCGCGTGTCCTTGGACGGCACCGTGGTGCCCAGCACCCGCGCCAGCTTGGAGGCATGACCGGCGGGCTCCGCACCGGCATCGAGCAGCCGGTTGCTCAATCGGCTCAACAGTTCGGGGTCGGCGTCCTCATCGGATTCGGCGAGTTCGAGTTCCCACTCGCGCCACTCTTGCTCGACGGGACCCGAGTCGGCGCTGTCGGCCGTACCAGCCGACCATGCGGTCACGTGGTCATTGCTGAACTCAGCCAGCGCCGTTCCGGCGGAGCCGTACAGCACCTGGCTTTCGCGTTGGGTGGTGATTCGGGCGACCGGTTTGACCGGCTGGTCGCGGACAATCGCCAGCACCACGTCCAGCAACTCGCTTGGCACGGCATCGTCGGCACCGGACCCCAGCGGCGTCCTGATCTCGGTGCGAGCATCGGGTCCGGCCGGCAACTTCAGGTGCCAACCCGCGTCGTGGCCACCGGTGCGGCGTCGTAGCGTGATCTTGTTTCGGGCCAGATCCTGTGTCGGCGTGTCGAAGTAGATCGCGTCCAGCGATTCCGTCGGCACCGTCTGCACTCGAGCCACCGCCGCGATGCCTTCGAACGACGGTGTCACCGTCGATTCAACGACGTCGAACTTGCGCTCAACCTCCAGATGACGTGAGGTTTTCGGCGCGTTTCCAGACATTTTCGGCTCCGTTGGGGGCGCGTCGCCGCGGTTTTAGCTAATCGTCGACGGTCGTGGATGGGCACTCACAGGGTGCCACACCACGGTGAACGCCTTGTCGGCATGCGGCGGCCGCGGCGTGTCCGTCAGCGTTACGGCGGCGGGGGAGGCGGCGGCGGAGGGTCTTCCGGCATCGGCGCATACGCTCCCGGCGGGGGTGCGTAACGCGCGATGGCATCGCCGACGTTGGCACAACCACTGACCGAAACGCGCCGGCCGGCGTTGACACAGACACTTGCGTCCGCCTGCCCGGCAGAGTGCGTGGCGGCCACGATCCCGGTAATCGGGGTAATCGCCAAGAACGCCAGCAGTGCAGTGATCCAGCGGCGCTGAGTCATCTCCGATCTCCTTCCTGCCACCAGCGAGCTGCTGTGCGCAACTGCGAGGGCGGGCAGAGGATTGGAGTATATCGACTCCGGCGCTGACAAAAGGCGGACTTTCGCCGCTTCATATTCTTTGCCGTTGTTTCGCCATTGCGCGGGCTTGAACCGCCTATGGTTTGCGGTGCGGGTAAGTTTCGGATACCTGAAAAGAGGAGCTAACAATGGGGTTTTTCGCACTCGCCACGTCCCGCGTGATTGTTGGCAGAATTGCCGCCGGCGCGATCAGCGGCGTCATGCTCTTCGCGTCTGCCGGCTTGGCCTCCGCGGATTGGAAGGCGGACCCGGCGGATCCAGTACCCGCGCCATTGCCGGGCTGCACGGCGGCCGACCTGGCCCAGGTTTCCGCGGGTGTGGCCGCAGCGACATCGGGGTATCTGTTCAGCCATCCAGACGTCAATGCCTTCTTCACCGGCCTGAAAGGTCAGCAGCGCAGCGATCAGGCTGATCAGGTCAAGCAGTACATGGACGCCAACCCCCAGACGCACACCGACATGGAAGGCATCCGCCAGCCACTCACCGATTTCCGTAATCGGTGCAATATGGAATAACTCAGAAGCAGTGTTCGTCGGCGGGGAAAACCCCGCTAGCCACTTCTTCTGCGTATTGCACTGCGGCTCGGCGTAATTCGCCCCCGACATCGGCGAACCGCTTGACGAAACGGGCGGCCTTGCCGTCGCTCATCCCGGCCATGTCCTGCCAGACCAAAACCTGGGCATCGCAGTTGGGCCCCGCTCCGATCCCGACTGTCGGAATCGTCAGCTTTCCGGTGATCTGGGTCGCCAATTCCGCTGGCACCATTTCCATTACGACAGAAAATGCGCCGGCTTCGGCGACGGCGATCGCATCATGAACAGTCTGTTCGGCCGCGTCGCCGCGGCCCTGCACCCGAAAGCCGCCCAGGCTGTTGACGCTTTGCGGCGTAAAGCCGATGTGTGCCATCACCGGGATGCCCGCCGCGGTCAGGCAGGCGATCTGTTCGGCCACCCGCTCGCCGCCCTCGAGCTTGACGGCGTGCGCGCCACCCTCCTTCATGAATCGGATGGCGGTGGCCAGCGCGTCGGCCGGACCGGACTCATAGCTGCCGAACGGCAGATCGGCGACGACGAGAGCGTGTGGTGCGCCCCGGACAACGCCGCGCACCAATGGAATCAACTCGTCGATCGAGACGGGCACCGTGGTGTCGTATCCGTAGACGACGTTGGCGGCCGAATCGCCGACCAGCAGCACCGGGATACCGGCCTCGTCGAAGACGCGGGCCGTGGAAAAGTCGTAGGCGGTGAGCATGCCCCACTTACGGCCTTCGGCCTTCATTTTCTGCAAATGGTGGGTGCGGATCTTTGTCCTGGGCGTTGAAGGCGCCGAGTTCACGGACGAGTTTGCACCATAAACATTCTGCTCAGACATCATTGTCCCTGGTTGTGGTCGGGTCGATCCTCGTGGCCGGTAAGGTCCCCGGGTTCGTCTGACTTTCGCTATTCTGCCATCTCGATTACGCAGATGCACCGTCTGTCAGTGTGAGACGTGCCATCTCTGCGATGCTGCCGCCGCTGGTGCCGCTCATAAGAATCTCAGGATGGCTCTGGCAGCATAGGTGAGCATGGGCCCGTCTCGTCGCGACAAGATCGCGCGCATGCTGCTGATCTGGACGGCGATCTGTGCCGTGGCGTTGCTACTCGCCGGATGCGTCCGCGTTGTCAGCGGACGTTCGCTCATGTCCGAGCCCAAGCTCGGACAACCGGTGGAGTGGACACCGTGCCGGGTGGTGGGCGGCTCAGTGAAGCTCCCCAGCGGCGCGATGTGCGGCAAGCTCGCCGTGCCCATCGACTACGACCACGCAGGCGGCGACACCGCGACGCTGGCGATGATTCGCTTCCCGGCCACCGGAGACAAACTGGGCTCGCTGGTGATCAACCCCGGCGGTCCCGGTGAATCCGGCATCGACGCGGCGTTGGGTGTTGTTCAGACGCTGCCCAAGCGGGTGCGCGAGCGATTCGATCTGGTCGGGTTCGACCCGCGCGGCGTCGGGTCGTCGCGCCCGGCGGTCTGGTGCAACTCGGATGCCGACAACGACCGGCTGCGTACCGAGCCGAATGTCGACTACAGCCCGGCGGGTGTGGCACACATCGAGGACGAGACCAAACAATTCGTCGGCCGCTGCGTCGACAAGATGGGCAAGGACTTTCTCGCCAACATCGGAACCGTCAATGTCGCCAGGGACCTGGACGCCATTCGCGCGGCGCTGGGTGACGACAAGCTGACGTACCTGGGCTACTCGTATGGCACCCGGATCGGCTCCGCCTACGCGGAGGCCTACCCGCAGAAGGTGCGGGCGATGATCCTCGACGGCGCCGTCGACCCCAACGCCGACCCCACCGAAGCGGATCTGCGGCAGGCCAAGGGATTCCAGGACGCGTTCAACGACTTCGCCGCCGACTGCGCCAAAAAGCCCACCTGTCCGCTGGGTACCGATCCGACCAAAGCCGTCGATGTCTATGGCAGCCTGGTCGACCCGATGGTCGACCCGAACAACCTGATGGTCGGCCGGCCGGTCCACACCAACGATCCGCGCGGACTCAGTTACAGCGACGCGATCGTGGGCACCATTATGGCGCTGTACTCACCGACGCTGTGGCACCACTTGACCGACGGCCTGTCCGAACTGGTCGACCATCACGGCGACACGCTGCTGGCACTGGCCGACATGTACATGCGCCGCGATTCGCACGGCCATTACACCGATGCCACCGACGCGCGGGTAGCGATCAACTGTGTTGACCAGCCGCCAATTACCGACCGCGCCAAGGTGATTGACGAAGACAAACGCTCCCGCGAGATTGCCCCGTTTATGAGCTACGGCCAGTTCACCGGTGATGCGCCGCTGGGTACCTGCGCCTTCTGGCCGGTGCCGGCCACCAGTAAGCCGCACGCCGTCTCGGCGCCGGGCCTGACCCCGACCGTGGTGGTGTCGACCACGCATGATCCGGCGACGCCGTATAAGGCCGGGGTCGATTTGGCGAATCAGCTTCGCGGCTCGCTGCTCACCTTCGACGGCACCCAACACACCGTGGTCTTCCAGGGCGACAGCTGTGTCGACGACTACGTGACCGCGTACCTGATCGGAGGCACCACGCCACCCAACGGCGCGAAGTGCTAGCGCGTTGTCACCCCGCGCAACAAGCCACGCCGGGCCCGAGATCAAGGCGTGACCTTTTCGCGCTGTAACGGGTATTCGCGGCTGCGACGATGTCTCCCATGCCGCGCCTGAAACCGTTGAGTTTGGCGCTGCTGTCGTTAGGTCTGCTGTTCGCGGGCCAATCTGGGGTGGCACTGCCTAATGCCCATGCAACGCCGGAGCCCGGTGCAGGCCAGAGCCCAAGCCCGGCTCCGCCACCGGCTGCCGCGCCGGTGAAATGGGGCAACTGCAGCCAATTCCTCAACGACAGCAGCAAAGTCCCCACCGCACAATGCACCACCGTGTCGGTCCCGGTCGATTACAACAATCCCGGTGGGGCGCAAGCCAAATTGGCGGTGATCCGCATTCCCGCTACCGGCCAGCGGATCGGATCGCTGTTGATCAATCCGGGTGGACCGGGCGGGTCCGCCGTCGATATGGCGGCGGGGATGGCGTCCGACCTACAGGGCAGCGACATCACCCGCGACTTCGACTTAGTGGGATTCGATCCACGTGGGGTGGGGCACTCGACCCCGGCCTTGCGATGCCGGACGGACGCCGAGTTCGATGCCTACCGCCGAGAACCGATGGTCGATTACAGCCCGGCCGGTGTGGCACACATCGAGCAGCTCTACCGTCAGCTGGCCCAGGAATGCGCTAGCCGGATGGGCAACGGGTTCTTGGCCAACACCGGCACCTCATCCGTCGTCCGCGACATGGACACCGTGCGTCAGGCGCTCGGTGATGAGCAGATCAGCTACCTCGGCTACAGCTATGGCACCGAGATAGGCACCGCCTATTTAGAGGCATTCCCCGACCGCGTGCGGACCATGGTGCTCGACGGCGCCATCGACCCGACCGAAGGGCCGGTCCAGCAGAACATCGAACAAATGGCGGGGTTCCAGACCGCGTTCAACGACTACGCCGCGGACTGCGCCCACTCGCCGGCCTGCCCGCTGGGCACCGACCCGGCCCAGTTCGTCAACCGGTATCACGCGCTGGTTGACCCGCTGGTCGGCAAACCGGGCCCGACGTCGGACCCGCGCGGTCTCAGCTATGCCGACGCGACGACCGGCACCATCAACGCGCTGTACACGCCGCAGCATTGGAAGTACCTGACCAGCGGCCTGCTTGGACTGCAGCGGCACTCGGACGCGGGCGATTTGCTGATGCTCGCCGACGACTACAACGACCGCGATAAGAACGGGCACTACAGCAACGACCAGGACGCGTTCAACGCCATCCGATGTGTCGATGCGCCGTCGCCGACGGACACGGCGACCTGGGTGTCGGCCGATCAACAGATCCGTCAGGCCGCGCCGTTCCTGGACTACGGGCAGTTCACCGGGAACGCCCCGCGGGATTTGTGCGCGTTGTGGCCGGTACCCGCCACATCGCAGCCGCACGCCGCGCCACCGGTGCCGCAGGGCAAGGTCGTCGTGGTCTCCACCACGCACGACCCGGCCACCCCGTATCAGGCCGGGGTCAGCCTGGCCCGCCAGTTGGGCGGCCCGCTGATCACCTACGACGGCACCCAGCACACCGCGGTGTTCAACGGTGATCAGTGTGTGGATAGCGCGGTCGTGCGCTATTTGCTGACCGGGACGATGCCGCCGCCTGCGTTGAACTGCCGGTAGTTACGAAGTGGTCACCACCCGCTCACCGCAGCTCTGAGCTGCCCCGTTCGTAAAGTACGCAATGGTTCTGACCGCGCGTCGGTAACACAGAGTTAACAGCTGTTGCCTACTGTGCGGGGTATGGATCGACAGAAGGAATTCGTCCTCCGCACGCTGGAGGAACGGGACATCCGCTTCGTGCGGCTCTGGTTCACTGACGTGCTCGGTTTCCTCAAGTCGGTCGCGATAGCCCCGGCCGAACTCGAAGGCGCATTCGAGGAAGGTATTGGTTTCGACGGGTCCTCGATTGAGGGCTTCTCGCGGGTCTCGGAATCTGACACCGTGGCAAACCCCGACCCGTCGACCTTCCAGGTGCTGCCGTGGGCGACCGCAGCCGGCCACCACCACTCGGCGCGGATGTTCTGCGACATCACCATGCCGGACGGCTCACCGTCGTGGGCGGACCCGCGCCACGTCTTGCGGCGCCAACTGCAGAAGGCCAACGACCTCGGTTTCTCCTGCTACGTCCACCCCGAAATCGAATTCTTCCTGCTCAAGCCCGGACCCGAGGACGGATCGGTGCCCATTCCGGTCGACAACGCCGGGTACTTCGACCAAGCGGTGCACGACTCGGCGTCCAACTTCCGCCGGCTCGCTATCGATGCCCTGGAATTCATGGGCATCTCGGTCGAGTTCAGCCACCACGAAGGCGCGCCCGGCCAGCAGGAGATCGACCTGCGTTTCGCCGACGCGCTGTCGATGGCCGACAACGTGATGACCTTCCGCTACGTCATCAAAGAGGTCGCGCTCGAGAACGGCGCCCGGGCCTCGTTCATGCCCAAGCCGTTCGGGCAGCACCCCGGCTCGGCGATGCACACCCACATGAGCCTGTTCGAGGGCGACGTCAACGCCTTCCACAGCCCTGACGATCCGCTACAACTGTCGGACGTGGGCAAATCGTTCATCGCGGGAATCCTCGAGCACGCCTCGGAAATCAGTGCGGTCACCAACCAATGGGTCAACTCCTACAAGCGGTTGGTGCATGGCGGCGAGGCGCCCACCGCCGCGTCGTGGGGAGCGGCCAACCGGTCGGCTCTGGTCCGGGTCCCGATGTACACCCCGCACAAGACGTCGTCGCGACGCATTGAGGTGCGTAGCCCCGACTCGGCGTGCAACCCGTATCTGACGTTCGCCGTGCTGCTGGCCGCCGGGCTGCGTGGTGTGGAGAAGGGTTATGTGCTGGGCCCGCAGGCTGAGGACAACGTCTGGGACCTCACAGCCGACGAGCGCCGCACCATGGGCTACCGCGAGCTGCCGACCAGCCTGGACGCCGCACTTCGCAGCATGGAGTCTTCCGAGCTCGTCGCAGAAACCTTGGGAGAGCACGTTTTTGACTTCTTCTTACGCAACAAGCGCACCGAGTGGGCGAACTACCGTAGTCACGTCACCCCGTTTGAGCTGAGCACCTACCTGTCGCTGTAACTCGTTTGGTGACGGCTGCTCTAAGTGAACTCCGGGTTGCGCTACCGTTTTGGGCGTGACCAAGCCCGCGACTGAGCGCCCAAGACTGCCCAGCGTCGGTCGACTTGGGCTGGTCGACCCGCCGGCGGGCGAGCGTCTGGCGCAACTGGGCTGGGCCGGTCAAGACGACCAGGCGCACGTGGACCTGTTGTGGTCGCTGTCGCGCGCACCCGACCCCGACTCCGCGCTCAAGGCGCTGGTTCGGTTCGCCGAGAATCCGGACGCCGGCTGGGACGAGCTCAACGCCGCCCTGCTGACGGAACGCCCGCTACGCGGCCGGCTGTTCGCCGTGCTGGGCGCGTCGCTGGCCCTCGGCGATCACCTGGTTGCCAATCCGCAGTCCTGGAAGCTGCTGCGGGGCAAGGTCAAACTGCCCACCCGAGACCAGTTGCACCAGACGTTCCTGGCCTGTGCCGAGGACATGTTGAGCGAGCCCGCGTCGGCGATTTCGCGATTGTGCACCCTGTACCGCGACCACCTGCTGGTGCTGGCCGCGCTCGACTTGGCCGCGACGGTCGAAGACGAGCCAGTGGTCCCGTTCACCGTGGTCGGCGCTCAGCTGTCGGACACCGCGGACGCGGTGCTGGCGGCCGCGCTGCGGGTGGCTGAGGTAACCGTCTGCGGTGACCAGACGCCACCGCGGTTGGCGATCATCGCGATGGGCAAATGCGGTGCCCGCGAATTGAACTACGTCAGCGACGTCGACGTCATCTTCGTCGCCGAGCACGCCGACGCGGTCTCGGCCCGGGTGGCCGGCGAGGCGATGCGGGTGGCCTCGGAGGCGTGCTTTGCCGTGGACGCCGGACTGCGGCCCGAGGGCCGCAGCGGTGAGCTGGTCCGCACGGTCGAATCGCACATTGCTTACTACGAGCGCTGGGCCAAGACCTGGGAGTTCCAGGCGTTATTGAAAGCTCGGGCCGCGGTTGGCGACGCCGAACTCGCCGAGCGCTACCTGGCCGCGCTGATGCCCATGGTGTGGGTCGCCTGTGAGCGTGAGGATTTCGTGGTCGAAGTCCAGGCCATGCGGCGCCGGGTCGAACAATTGGTGCCGTCGGAGGTGCGCGCCCGCGAGATCAAACTCGGCAGCGGCGGTTTGCGGGACGTGGAATTCGCCGTGCAGTTGCTGCAGCTGGTGCATGGCCGCGGCGACGAGTCGCTGCACGTGGCGTCGACTGTGGACGCGCTGGCCGCATTGGGCGCGGGCGGCTACATCGGTCGCGAGGACACGGCGAACCTGACTGCCTCCTACGAATTTCTGCGACTCCTCGAGCACCGGCTGCAGCTGCAGCGGCTCAAGCGCACCCATCTGTTGCCCGAGGTCGACGACGACGAGGCGGTGCGCTGGCTGGCCCGCGCCGCCCACATCCGGCCGGATGGCCGGAACGATGCGGCGGGGGTGCTGCGCGACGAGATCAAGCACCAGAACCTGCGGGTCTCCCAGCTGCACGCGAAACTCTTCTATCAGCCGCTGCTCGAATCGATCACCCCCGCCGGCCTGGAACTCGCCAACGGCATGACGTCGGTTGCCGCGGAGCGGCAGCTGGCCGCGCTGGGCTACGAAGGGCCCCAGACCGCGCTGAAACATATGGCGGCGCTGGTGAATCAGAGCGGCCGGCGCGGCCGGGTGCAGTCGGTGCTGCTGCCCCGGCTGCTGAACTGGATTTCGTATGCGCCCGACCCGGACGGCGGCTTGCTGGCCTACCGCCGCCTGTCCGAGGCGTTGGCCGCCGAAACCTGGTATCTGGCCACGCTGCGTGACAAGCCCGCGGTGGCCAAGCGGCTCATGCACGTACTGGGGACGTCGGCCTATGTCCCGGACCTACTGATGCGCGCACCCCGGGTCATTGAGACCTATAGCGACGCCCCGGGCGGGCCGAAACTGCTGCAAACCGACCCTGCCACGGTGGCCCGCGGGCTGATCAGTTCCGCGGCTCGCCATCCCGATCCGGTGCGGGCGATCGCGGCTGCCCGCGCCCTGCGCCGCAGAGAGCTGGCTCGCATCGGTTCCGCGGACCTGCTCGGCCTGCTCGAAGTCCGAGACGTGTGCGCGGCGCTCACGTCGGTGTGGGTGGCGGTACTGCAGGCCTCCTTGGAGGCGATAATACGGACCAACCTTCCCGAAGACGGCAAAGCCCCTGCGACCATTGCCGTGATCGGCATGGGCCGGCTGGGCGGCGCCGAGCTGGGCTACGGATCCGATGCCGACGTGATGTTTGTCTGCGAACCGGCCAGCGGCGTCGCGGATACCGATGCGGTCAAATGGACGAACTCGGTCGCCGAGCAGATCCGGGCGCTGTTGGGCACGCCCAGCGTCGACCCGCCGCTCGAAATCGACACCAATCTGCGGCCCGAAGGGCGCAATGGACCGATGGTTCGCACGTTAGGGTCCTACGCCGCCTACTACGAGCAGTGGGCGCAGCCGTGGGAAGTTCAAGCCCTGCTGCGTGCGCACGCGGTCGCCGGCGACGCGGATCTGGGTCGGCGGTTCCTGCTGATGGCCGACAAGACGCGGTATCCGCAAGACGGAGTGTCGGCCGAAGCGGTGCAAGAGATTCGCCGGATCAAGGCCCGCGTCGAGTCCGAGCGGTTACCGCGGGGCGCTGACCCGAACACCCATACCAAGCTTGGGCGGGGCGGACTGGCCGACATCGAATGGACGGTACAGCTGCTGCAGCTGCAGCACGCGCACGAGATCACGGCGTTGCATAACACCTCGACGCTGCAGTCCCTGGACGTGATCGCCGAGGCGGAACTGGTTCCCGCCGACGAGGTGGACCTGCTGCGCGAAGCTTGGCTGACCGCCACCCGGGCCCGCAACGCGCTGGTACTGGTGCGTGGCAAGCCAACCGACCAGCTACCCGGCCCCGGCCGTCAGCTCAACGCGGTCGCGGTCGCGGCAGGCTGGCCCAACGACGATGGAAGTGAGTTCTTGGATAACTACCTGCGGGTGACGCGTCGCGCAAAAGCGGTCGTGCGCAAGGTGTTCGGCAGTTGAGTCAAGAGGCCGGCGCGTTCAAACCCATGTACGAAGCCATCTTCGAGGTGCTCAGCGCGCCCGACGCCGATCGAGTCACGGCCTTGTACGCCCCGCTGGCCGATGCCGTCCGGGAACTCATCGACGCCACCATCCGTACCGAAGTCGACGATGATGTCGTCGGCCAGGCGCGGACCGCGATCGAGGCCGTCACCGAGTCACTTCGGCAACGCACCCGGCCGGACAAGGTGAGCTACCGCGTCGGCGATCGCCCGCTGCCGCTGGGTAACGCCGTGGTCGGCGTATGCAACCCGATCGCGCCGCCAGTCATCGTGCAACACGAGGGCGGCGGCCGCTGCTTCAGCGAATTCGTCCTGGGAACGGCCTACGAGGGCCCGCCCGGTCTGGTGCACGGTGGTGTCAGCGCGCTGATACTTGACCACCTGCTCGGCGAAGCGGCCAGCGAGGGACTGTCCAAGGCGCGATTCACCGGGACCATCACGGTGAAGTATCTCCGGGGCACCCCGCTGGGCCCGCTTCGCTGCGAGGCTTGGATCGACCGCGCCGAAGGCGTCAAAGTCTTTGCGCGCGGCACAATTTCGGACGCCGCGGGCGTCACCGTGGAGGCCGACGGCGTCTTCATCGAGCCAGCGTGGGCGAGGGACGGCCAGTGAAGTTCTACATCAGCAGCGCCTTCCTGAATACCCGCGAGATCGTTGAGATCGCCAAGGCCGCCGACGAACTCGGCTACGACGGCATCGGGATTCCCGACCACGTGGTGAACCTGGAGACTCTGGAAACGCCATACCCGTACACCAAAGACGGGCAACGACGTTGGCAGCCCTTCACCGATTGGCCCGACCCCTGGGTCCTCGTCGGCGCGCTGGCCCAGGTCACCTCCCGGCTGCGGTTCGTCACGACCGTCTACATCCCCGCGATGCGGAACCCGTATTCGGCGGCGAAAGCCATTGGCACAGCAGCGGTTTTAGCGTCGGGTCGAATTGAACTCGGCATTGGCGTCGGCTGGTGTCGAGAAGAGTTCGCGTTGATGGGCGAGCAATTCGCTGCCCGCGGAAAACGCACGGACGAGATCATCGACTTGATGCGGGCGCTGTGGCAACCAGGCTGGACGGAATTCGACGGTGAGTTCTATCCGACGCCGCGACTCGAGATGCAGCCCACCCCACCGCCGATACCGGTCTACGCGGGCGGACTCAGCGACGCCGCGCTGCGCCGCGCGGCCCGCAACGACGGCTGGATCGGCGACCTGATCAGTACCGATCGCGCCATCGAAGCGGTTGACAAGGTACGCGCTATCCGACTTGAAAACGGTTTATCGCTAGATGATTTCACCATCCTGACACCGCTCACCGATGCCTTCACCCGGGCCGATTACCAACGTGCCGAGGACGGCGGTATTAACGGCATTATCACCATGCCGTGGATGTTCTACGCAGGTCCTGACGCGACGCTGGACGACAAGATCGACGGCATGCAGCGTTTCCGCAAGGACCTGGCGCTCGACGGCTAGTCGGTCTGGCCGCCATACTCGTTTCCATGACATTCACGGTGGTATTCAGCAGTGGCACCCCACGGGATTACGGTGCATTCGACAGTTTCGAAGTCAGCGATTCGGGCGTCCTGCTCATTCGTATGCAACGCGAGGACGTGAGTCGGCACTACATCGCCCCGGGCGGTTGGCTCGAGGTCGTTGAAATGGCTGAGGGGCACCCCACCAAAGGGTCACGCGGGATATTGGCGCCCCGGTCGAATAACAATGTCATTTAGTGCAGAACAGATTTCGCGGCTGTTTGAGCTTTCGACGGGGCCTAGCGTCCACATCCCGAGTTGGTAGCGTGCAGGGGACAGACAACGTTGCTGCATGAGTCAGGTGGGCGATATGACACACAGAATCCTTGTGGCGACCGCAGCGATCGGCTTGGTCGCGACAGCCTGCAGCAGTTCGCCCAACTCGAGCACCGCAACGTCGACCAGCGCGACGGCTTCCAAGACGGTCACCGCGTCGGTGTCGCAAGCTACGACGACCACCAGCAGCAACACGGACCTACAGTCGCTGATCCCGGTACCGGCGAACACGCAGCGAACCGACGGTCCTGATTCCATACAGGAAAACGGAATCCATCTGCACTTCGTAGTCAACGGGGCGCCGACGGACGTCATGGGCGCCTACAAGACCGGGCTGCAGGGCAAGAGCTGGTCGCTGATCGTGGACAGCTCAAGCGGCGGCGGGGGAGGTGGCGGGGCCACCTACACCGCAAGCAATGGCAACGCGTTTGGCGTGTTCAGTGGAGGAGGATGGGGGAGCACGACCGACATCGATGCCTGCGCATGGCCGTCGAAGCCGTCGGACAACTCGTGTGGTCACCGGCGATAACCGAAACAACTGCAGGAGAAATGTGACAGCACAACGCCGCGGGTTTGTTCTAGTTCCCATCATGTTGGCGCTGGCACTGTTGCTCGCGCCGCTTGCGAGTGCCGACACCTACACAGACCAGATGGCGGCGCGGTTTGACGGCCGGACGCATGTGGTGGCCGACCCGGATGCCAGGCCGCCGTTGCAGAATCCCGACCAGCTGAACCAGCAGATCCTCAACGCACCATGGTCGTGGAGCTCGGCACCGCAGCTCTGGGTCGCGGCGGTAGCCCCCAACCAGACCGGTGTGACCACGCCGGATGCCATCCACGACGTGATGCTGGGCCGCACCAGCGAGTTCAGTGGGGTCATCTTGGTAATCGACGCCAAGGGCTATCACGTGCGCGCCTACAACGTGCCGAGGGCCGTCGCGGACAACGTGGACTCACTCATGAGTCAGTCGGCCCGAGATCACCGCAACGACCCGTTCGGCGCGACCAGTGAGTTCGTCCGAAAGCTGGCCAATGTGAATGCGGGATCCGGCGCGCGCGTGACGACGTCCCCCGTTGCGAGCGCGAAGCACAACAGCTCGTCCTGGCTATGGACGATGCTGACCCTCATCGGCATTGTGCTGGCAGTGGTCGGCCTGATCATGTTCGCTGTGAGCCGAAACCGTAAGCGCCGCAGGGACGCCGAAGCCCGAGACCAGGTCAAGCAGGAGTTGATCGACGCCGAGTCCGGTGTCAACGACCTTGATAACGCGGTGCTCAACAATACCGAGGTAGACGTCAGCGCAGAGGCCTTGAAGGCCAACGCCAGCCTGCACGACGCCCGCAAGGCAAACCAGGCCGGCGACTACGGCGCGGCCCGGGCGCACCTGCGGGTCGTGCAGGCCACGGTGGCCAAGGGCAACCAGAAGATCAACCCGGGGGCTTACCCGCCCGACGAGGACCGCAAGCAAGCCACAGTGCACACAAAAGACCCCGCGACCGGTCAGCCGGTGACGATCACCAACAACAATTACAGCACCACGCAACAGCCCGGGTACTCGAACTACTACGGGGGTGGCTACCACAACGGGATGTTCTTCTATCCCGGCTACTACCCGTACGCCTTCTGGGGACCGGGCTGGGGTTGGGCCGTCGGGGACGTCCTGTTGATGGATGCGCTGCTGGACGACCATTGGGGCGGCGGCGGCTATGGGCAAGGCTTTGAGGCGGGCCGGGACTCGGCGTTCGCCGATGGCGGCTACGGCGGCGGCCAAAACGCTGACTACGACAGCCAACAGGGCAATGTCGGATTCGATGGTGGCAGCGGCTCATACTCCGGCGGCGGTGACGTCGGATTCTCGGGAAACGACAGCGGCGGCGGTTATGACTCCGGTGGTGGCGGATTCGACTTCGGCGGCGGGTTCGATTCCGGTGGTGGCGGATTCGACTCAGGCGGCGGCGGGGACTCTGGGTTCTGACGCGTGCTCTGACGCCGCCGTCACGGCATCGCCGCGGCCCACTTCATGTGGCCTTCGAAGCCCAGCGATGTCGCCATGGTGCGATAGCGGTCGCGGCAATCGCGGTAGCTCGCTTCCTCCCCGCGGGCGCGGGCCAGCAGCGCCCGTAATCGCAGCAGCGAGATCTCGTGCAGTACGAAGCCGGGATCGGTTGGCACGGATGCTAAGTGGGCAATCGCGTTCTCGGCTTCGTCTACATCACCTGCACCGCCGCGTTGCAGCAGTGCTTCCACCAGGACGGTGACGACCAGCGCGGTCCAGATGCACCCACCGCAGTTGAATAACTCGTCGGCCACTTCGCGAGCCAATTCGATGGCGCCGCCGATATCACCGGTGCGCGCTTTTTCCCGTGCGATGTGGATATCGATCAACGGCAGATTCGTCAGGGCGAACCGGTTGTCGGCTGTCCGCTCTCGCACTTTGGCGAGCAACTCGAAGCCACGCTCGCGCGCAGGGCCGTCCTGATATGCCAGAACCAGGCCATGAATCCCTTGAGCCAGGTCGACGGCAAGGTCATCGCCCGATTGCTCTGCTACGGACAGATATTCCGCGGTGTTGCGCAGGATTGTCGCATCGGGCAGCAGTATCCCGTTCGGGATGGCGGGAACGTACTCGAACCACATGACGCCGGCAAACGTTCCCGGGTCGGTCGTGTGCGCGCGCGCAGCCACCATGGCCTGGTCGAAGTCGTCCTTCCAGCCGGCAATGCCCAGACACCATCGGGCGAGACCGCGCATGGCGGTTGCGACGGTCAAGGGAGATTCGAAGATCAGGTTGCCTTTGGCGGGATCGCCCTTGGCCAGGTCGATGACGAGTTGGGCGAACCGAAGCACGTCGGCCATTTCGGCGGTCTCGTGTTTGGCGATCATGGCGGCATAGGGCAGCGCAACCGTCAACGTTGGATCGCCGATCTCTGCCAGCAGTTGGACGAGTTCGTCGGCGAGTTGCGAGGCCTCCCGGCGTTGCGCCTTCATCGTCTGCCGCGTCAGCAAGCCCGCCATGCCAATCGCTAGCGAGTGTTGATCATCTGCGGCGGTGCATAGCTCGCGTAGCTCTTCGAAGCCGGTGTCGGCGCCGCTGCCGCCAGCTCGAAAGGCTGTCGCACACAACAGTGTTCGGGGAGCGATGCGCATGCTTAAAAGATCCCCTTCGTCCTG
>Ga0208987_1000120_pt1 | contig 17924 bp, 21 predicted proteins | sample MedBloCARef_O2_FD_187845 | JGI IMG/M metagenome (GOLD analysis project Ga0208987, IMG submission 187845) | Forest soil microbial communities from El Dorado National Forest, California, USA - Mediterranean Blodgett CA Ref_O2 (SPAdes) (version 2) | ecosystem: Environmental > Terrestrial > Soil >... | reverse complement strand
AGATAGACTCACCTGCACATTGCCCCCGTAGCTCAGGCGGATAGAGCAAGGGCCTTCTAATCCCTAGGTCGCACGTTCGAGTCGTGCCGGGGGCACTGGCTGCTGGCCTCGTCGGGCATACGGTGAGCTGTCATCGACGGGGCCGATGGGGCGGCGGCCACGCGATACCTTGATGCCATGGTCGCGGCGGACACTCCGGATGACATTTCCAAGACCGTCGAGTTCTGGAACCTCGTGCAGCCGCAGCGCCTTACCGACGTGGTAGACGTCGGGGCGAATCCGATTGATCGCGAACCACTGCCCTATAAGGCGATGCTTGCCGCGAAACTCTGTCGTGTGACGGGATTTGAGCCACAGCCCGAGGCACTGTCCGAGCTGCAGAGAGACCAAGGACCTCAGGAGCGTTATCTCCGTACACGGTGGGTGATGGCGGCACGCACACGCTCAACATCTGCCGCGGATCCGGTTTGACCAGCCTGTTCGAACCGAACCCAGCGGTTCTGGACGTGTTCGAGGTTCTCAAGCTTCACACGCAAGTGATTGACCGCGTTCCCGTACAAGCGCGCAGGCTCGATGATATTTCCGAAATCGAACACCTCGACTTCCTGAAGATCGACGTGCCGGGGGCGAACTCGCGGTCTTTCAAAGGGGGAAATCCAAGCTGTCGGAGACGGTCGCGATCCAGACCGAGATCTCTTTTGCGCCCCCGTATAAGGATCAACCAACCCTGGGTGACATCGACCTCGAGTTACGCAGCCAGGGATTCCTTCCGCATTGCTTCCCCGCGATCAAGCTGTGGCCGATAGCGCCCTGCGTGGACCCTCGCCAGCCCTTCAACCAACTCCTCGAGGCTGACATCGTCTACGTGCGCGACTTCACCGATCCGGACTCGCTGAGCGACGAGCAACTCAAGCATCTGGGCCTCATCGCGCACTACTGCTATCGATCATTCGACCTGGCTCTGCGCTGCGTGATGCTGCTGGAGCAGCGGCAGGTAGTAGAGGCTGGAACCGGGCAACGCTATCTGGGGATCGTGGCGACCGGATAGCGGTCAGGTAATTTCCTTACCCCACAACATAATTGGTGGCCCGGAGCGCCACCTCAGCCAAATTAGGGTGGACAAGTCCGAATGGTGGTGACGCTAATCACCCCATCCGTAGCGCCACAGGCTACGAATACCGGACATGAGTCATCCACTCGAACGCGCCGACGACCTCGCTGTACAGGCTTTTTGGTTTCTCGGTCAGCACTGGTTGAGCCGTCTGGTGGCTAGCGGAGACGAGGAGCTGGCGGCGCTGAGAACCGCCGCGTTCCGGTTCTCAGAGGAGATACACGGCAGCGAACCGCTGATATTGAAGGCCCGTGATATCGCCAACGCTTTCCTCGAATTGTTGTCCCAGTTCCGGGTACCCGACAGCCTTCAGAAGCTGAAAGCAGCCAGCGAGGCCTACGAGCAGGAAAGACTCCTGCAATCGCGAGATGCGTTGCCTCGCGTGTCCGACAGCCCTCGTGACAGCGCCTTCTAGTCCCTAGGTCGCGCCGCGCTGACGACGGACGAAAAAGCCCACGGACCCCCGAGGCCACCGGGCTTCATCGTTTTCGTCATTCGAGGACGAAGACTGGAATCTTCCTGTCCGTCAGCGACTGCAGCTCGATGTAGTGGGGATAGGCCTCGATCGCTGTCTGCCACCACTGCGCGCGCTCGTCACCGTCGACCTCGCGCGCCGTCATTTCGAAGACCTTATCCCCGTCTTGCACAGTCACATTCGGGTTTGCCTTCACGTTGTGGTACCAGGTCGGGTGCTTGGGGGCTCCTCCGATGGAGCCGACCATCGCATACCGCCCGCCGGATTCCACGCGCATCAGTGGCACGTACCGCTTGAGGCCACTTTTTGCGCCGATCACCGTGAACAGGACGATGCGCCGGTCCAACACCTGAACGCCGTCGGTGGTGCCCTGTTCCAGAATTTGTTCGGTCTGCTCTCGCACCCAATCGGTGGTGCTGAGCCGTACTTCTTGCGTCATGCCCGCCTCAACGCCTCGGCGTTCCAGGCCATTCCCACGCCCGGGGGTCGGCATGGCGCGACGTGGACGGTGGCCGTCCTTCGCAATATGTGAGCATGGGGACGTGAATGCACGCCGATTCGCTCGTTTGCTAGGTGTTGCGGTGGTGACAACGTCGGCTTCGATGTTGAGCGCACCGACCCTCGTTGCTCCCGCGTCCGCTGCTCCCTGCCCCGACGTCGACGTGACGTTCGCCCGCGGCACCAACGAGCCGCCCGGCGTTGGTGGTGTCGGACAGGCATTTATCGATTCACTGCGTTCGCAGGTTGGGGGTCGGTCCGTCGCGGTCTATGCGGTCAATTACCCCGCCGGCGACGATTTCGCCCCGTCCGCATCTGCCGGCGCCGTCGATGTGCACGCTCACGTTACGTCGATGGTTGCCAACTGTCCCAACACCAAACTGGTGCTGGGTGGATACTCGCTGGGCGCGATGGCGATAGACCTGGCCACCATCGCCCGAATGTCGATTGCCGGCTTGAACCGCGACATTCTCACGGCGGATGAGGCTGCTCACGTCGCTGCGCTTGCGACCTTCGGCAATCCATCGGACAGGTATCTGGGAGGCCCAATCAGCGAGGTCAGCCCGTGGTATGGAGCAAAGGCCATTGACTTATGTGCGCCCGGCGATCCGGTGTGCACGCCGGGCGGAGCGCTCGCGATGCCTTCGCATGACGAGCTCTTTTCGCCGGTGCACCTGTCCTACCCGGGGTCCGGGATGCCCAGTCAGGCCGCAACTTTCGTGGCGAGCCACCTGTGAGGCAATGCCTCGTGTTCAGCTCGGTAGATGCAGCTTGATCAGTTCGATCAGGTGACGGGCAACATCGTCGAGCGCGTCCGGCGACTGCGAGGCGAGCGCAATGATGACAGCGCCTTCGATGGCCGCGATAGTCATTGTCGCTAGCGAGCGTGCGGTGTCACGATCAGCTCCGCTGCGGACCAGGCGGTCGGCGAGGATCGCCCGCCAGTCATTAACGGCTTCAACGGCTACCCGCGCGGCGGCCGGCGCGTCAGCGCGGCCCAGGATCGCGGCAACGATAGGGCAACCCGCTTGCGACTGACTCTCCCGGAGCGCCGCCTTCCACGCGTCGATGAAGGCCTGGACCGCTTGTGCCGGATCATCGCCATCGTCGGGTGACTGGATTAACGCGGTCAACGCCTGCCCGGCCACGCGGGTCGCTTCAGCTATGAGTTCCTCTTTGCCGCCGGGGAAATTCAGGTAGACGGTTCGTCGCGCCACTCCGCTGTCCTCCAGCAGTGCGTTGAGACCCGTACCGGCGACACCCCTGCGGCAAACCAGTCCGGTGGCACTGGCGATCAGCGCATCGCGCGCGGACATAAAGTGCCGCCTTTCGAATAGGGAACTTCGGGTTGAACTATACCAATCGGTCTACTACTATACCAATCGGTCTACTAGCGTTTAACAACAAACGGGCTGAACACATTCGACGGAGATGACAATGACGAACACTCGCGAGGACAAGACGGTGCGCAAGTTCCGCAGGGAACGTGCGGCCGGCCGCTATCTGATGAACCCGACGGTAAAAGTGTTGAGCCGACTGGGGCTGCGTACCGCGCTGGCCACCGAGCTGGAGACCATCGGCCGCAAGAGCGGCCAGGTGCGCCGTGTTCCGGTGTCGGCTCAGTTCGACAACAAGGGGGCGTGGCTGATCAGTCAGCATGGCACCCGCTCCGGTTGGGGTAGAAATATCGTCGACAACCCGAATATCCGTGTCCGCCATGGGAATAACTGGCATGCCGGAGTGGCGACCTTCAGGCCAGACGACGATGTCGTCGCGCGCGGTCGCAAGTTCGGACGACTAGGCGCCAGGGTGGTAAAGGCGCTCGAAACGACACCCGTATCGGTGCGAATCGATTTCACCGACTAGTCGAATCGGAGTTTGTCCCAGCCGATCTGGGCGCTACCGAGCCTTGACCGACGCGCCAGAACACGATCCAGCCTTCTCGGCGCGGCAAAGTGCGGGAAGCATAGTGGTGCTGTACTTTTAATTCAAGTCGCCCAGCGTCGCACGATTCCCCGCTCGGTCGGATGGAGCACGATTATGTACAAACGCGAAACTGAAAAATGTCGGAAATGTCAGGGACAGGCCGACGCTTTGGTCTGGTACCAATACGCGTCTAACGGGCAGCAGGTCGGAAGGATTATCCACCGGATCCGCTGCAGATTGGGTTGCACGGGCTTGGTGGTCGACGGACCCGGCGCGCGCAGCTAGAGGCGGGCGCGACCCGCGGACAACCCAAATCCGTTGAACCGCTGCGTGGTTACCGCCAGCTAGCCGGCAAGTCGACGATGTGATTCGGGCACAAGTCTTGAGCGGCCTGGGACATGACATCCCGCGCGCCTTGAGCTGACATCGTCGCGCGTAGCTGCATGAAGGCGTATTCAGCTGGCGCGTAACCCATTTGGGGCCCCGCCGGATCGTCCATCAGCTGGCACGCCTGCTGCTCCCGGGCGTTGTCGGCGTGAGCGACACTCGAACCCCACAGCGACGCCAGACCAAGCAGGCCACCAGCGGCGAGCGTCGCAATAACCTTCACCGGTGCTCCTCTCCTACTCGCGGGCCGACGACCAGGATATGACTCAGACGTCAGTCGGCACAGACCAGCGGTGGTAACGCTCACTCCCGGCCAGGTGCGGTAACGTCATTCTCATCCGATTGCGTATCTCGGTGAGGAGGTGAGCAATGGCGAAATCGAGCGCGCGGCCGCAGCCCGAGGCTCGCCTGGACACCGAGGACCGGGTCAGCCGATTCATCAAGTCCGCTCTGGCAATTCTCAGCGAGACCGGACGCACCGACTTCACCGTGCTCGAGGTCGCCGAACGGTCGAAGACCTCGCTGCGGTCGTTCTACCAACATTTCTCATCCAAAGATGAACTGCTGCTGACCCTGATCGACAGCATCATGTCGGAGTCGACACAGCGCTGGCGCGAGGAAACCGATGGACTGGACGGCCAAATCGCATTGCGGAAATTGATCGAGCGGATAACCGCGCCGGCCTCATCGTCGAAGCAGGACAGCATTAATCGCGGTTTGACCTTCTACAACGACCACCTCGCGGAGTCGCTGCCCAGCGACTACGCCCGGGTCCTTTCTCCCTTACACGTCCTGATTCAAGACATTCTGAAGCGCGGTATCGCCGAGGGCGCGTTTCGCCACCAACTCGAGGTCGAGACCTGCTCCACGTTGATCATGCAATCGGTTCTCGGCGCCATGCGACTGCGCTCGCTCGGGGTTGAACTCAACGGACGCCCCATCGACGGCAATGACATCTACGAGTTCTGCGTGGGTGGCGCTCTAGTCCCCGATCCACACCGCTGACCTGCGCAACCGCACCCGCGCCAACCCGTCCCGAGGGCGTTTTGCGACGTTACACTTCGAGCTGGTAATGTAATTACCACTACGCGCAATCAAGACGTCCAGGAGGCGATAGTGCCATCACGCGAGCTTTCTTACCCGGTGTTCGATGCCGACAATCACTTCTACGAGCCCAAAGAGGCGTTGACGCAGTTCCTGCCGGATCGCCGCAAGGGCATCATCGACTACATCGACGTGCGCGGCCGTACGAAGATCGTGGTCCGCAACACCATCAGCGACTACATCCCCAACCCGACCTTCGAGGTGGTCGCGAAGCCGGGCGCGCAGGAGGAATACTTCCGCCACGGCAGCGGCGGCAAGAGCTTCCGCGAGGTGATGGGCAAGCCGATGAAGGCCATCCCCGCCTTCCGCAACCCGGAGGCTCGTCTCGAGGTGCTCGACTCGCTCGGCCTGGATTACACGCTGATGTTCCCCACGCTGGCCAGCCTCGTCGAGGAGCGTCTGAAGGACGACCCCGACGCCATCCTGGACATCGTCCACGGGTTGAACCAATGGATGTATGAGACCTGGCAGTTCAATTACGAGGACCGCATCTTCTCCACACCGGTCATCAACCTTGCCAGGATCGACCGCGCCCTGGAGGAACTCGAGTGGTGCCTGGAGCGCGGCGCCAAGACCGTCCTGGTCCGTCCCGCGCCGGTGCCCGGCTACCGCGGCAGCCGCTCCTTTGGCCTGCCGGAGTTTGACCCGTTCTGGGACGCCTGCGTCAAGGCCGGCATTCCGGTGTCGATGCACGCCTCGGACAGCGGTTACGCGGAGTACCTCAACGACTGGGAGCCCGGCGACGAGTACAAGCCGTTCAAACCGACCGCGTTCCGTATGGTCGCAATGGGCAAGCGGCCCATCGAGGACACCATGGCGGCCCTGGTGTGCCACGGTGCACTGACCCGCAATCCCGATCTGCGCATCCTTTCGGTGGAGAACGGTGCGTCGTGGGTGCCTTACCTCTTCTACCAATTCAAGGACGTCTACTCGAAAATGCCGCAGGAATTCCCCGAGGACCCGGTCGAGGCGTTCAAGCGCTGCGTGTACGTCGCACCCTTCTGGGAGGACAACTTCAAGCAAATGGCCGACTTGTGCGGCATCGACCGGGTCATCTTCGGCTCGGACTGGCCGCATCCCGAAGGCCTGTCCGACCCGATCAACCTGGTCGACGACCTCGAAGCACACGGTCTCGATGAAGAGGGCGTCCGAAAGGTTATGGGCGGCAACATGGTCGACCTGTTCAAGGTCGAGAACAAGAAGGTCTACAAGCCGGACGTACCCGCCCTCGTTTTGGCCTGACCGCACTTTGACGTGGCGAGTGTGCCGGTTTCGACCGGGACACTCGCCACGGTCTTTTTCCAGCGACGGTCAGCTCATTACCGCGCGTCGATCTACTTCGCCATCGCCGTGATCGTCGTCAGCGGGAAGCGTGCTCGTTAGCCTCCGCCTCCGCCTCCGTCGCCGCCGCCGTAGTTCCACCAGTCGTAGTCCGGGGCCGTCTGCCGTCCCGGAGGCGGTGGGGGTGGTGGCTGTGGGGGTGGTGGCTGTGGCGAATTGGTGGATGGCGGCGGTGCCGCGGGGTGCGAACCGGTGGGCGTCGCGTGCACGGAGATGCTCAGACCGACCGCGGGCACAGCGGCAAATACCGTCGCCACCGTCATCTTTGTGATGATGCTGCGGACACAGGAAGACCCTTGCGAACTCATCGTTGACTCCTCACGCATTCCTATGAATGCCAATGGTGCCAACTGCGTGGTCACGGCTGCGTTAAGCAGTCGTTACGTTCGTTGCGCGGGGCTTACACCCAGTTGTATTGCCAGACCAGGCTGTGGTGTCCGATCATCGCCCGGTCGCACCACATCGTGCGCCCATCCCGATCCTGCATGGTGGCATGCCGCACCGAACACGATTGGCCCGACGACGGCGCGTTGAGGTGGATGAGGACGATGCCCAACGCGACGACGGCCGCCAAAATCAACGAGACCGCCGCTAGTCGGGGCGCGTAGGACGTGGGGATGGCCTTCATGTTGCGCAGCGAGTTGACCATTGGGCCTCCTTCGGTTGCTGTTCGGTGTTGTCCTGCAGCATCACGACTAGGCCTTGGCGAATTCTCAAAAGAACCTTGGCAAGTCGGGCCCGCAAACGCGCGAAGTACGCTTGCGCGATGGCCAAATCCGACCTCGTTTTGTTCAGCGTGAGCGATCACGTCGCACTCATCACCGTCAACGATCCGGATCGACGTAATGCGGTGACGGCCGAGATGTCGGCGTTGCTGCGTGGCGCCGTCGACCAGGCCGAGGCCGATCCCGACGTGCATGCCGTGGTCGTCACCGGGGCGGGCAAAGCGTTTTGCGCCGGTGCGGACCTGAGCGCGCTGGGCGATGCGGGCAGCGCAGGGCCGGAATCTGGGCTGCAGCGGCTCTACGACGGATTCATGGCCGTGGGTAGCTGCACGCTGCCCACCATCGCAGCGGTCAACGGCGCGGCAGTCGGCGCGGGATTGAACTTGGCGTTGGCCGCCGACGTGCGAATCGCCGGGCCCAGCGCGTTGTTCGACGCACGTTTCCAGAAGTTGGGGCTGCATCCCGGCGGGGGCGCCACCTGGATGCTGCAGCGGGCGGTCGGTCCTCAAGCCGCCCGGGCGGCGCTGTTGTTCGGCATGCGCTTCGACGCCGAAGCCGCTGTGCGGCATGGGTTGGCGCTCAGCGTCGCCGACGATCCCGTTGCCGCGGCGCTAGAGCTGGCCGCGGGGCCGGCCGCGGCGCCGCGCGAGGTGGTGTTGGCGACCAAGGCCACGATGCGCGCCACCGCCAGCCTGGGTGCGTTGGACAACGAGCACCACGACCTCGCTATGCGTACCGAGCTTGGGCCGCAAGCACTCTCGATCCAGTCACCGGCGTTCGCCGACCGCTTGGCCGCCGCACAACGGAAGTAGCTGCGTTAGGCGGGTTGTTCGTCGACGGCGTTCGCGGGGCGGGGGACCTCCCGGAACGCGGGGTCCACCCGGCGCACGATCGCCACGAAAGCCAACGCGATGAAGGGTGCGATGCCGCCGTAAACTCCCGCTGGGGTGGCTATTTCGGCGCTGTTGAGTAACTGCGGGCTCAGCGCGATGCCCAGGGCCAGCGCGGCGTTGTGCATTCCGATCTCCAAGCTGATGGCGATGGCCTGCCGTGGGGCCAGACGCAACCAGCGCGGCACCAGATAGCCGACGGTCAAGCTCACGACGCAGAAGCACACCACGGCGCCCATCAGCGGACCAAGATTGTTCCAGAGCGTGGTCCGCCCGCTGGCGATCGATGCGATTACGACAACGACGAACAGCAGTGCCGCGAGTATCCTGACCGGCTTTTGAAGTCGCTGGGCCAATTCCGGGAATCGGTGGCGTATCGCGATGCCAATCGCGACAGGGATGAGCACAAACCCGAATACCGCGATGAATTTTCCCGGCTGTGGCGGGATGAGACGTCCTGCTCCGTCGAACCATGTGATCGAGACCGCCAATATCGCCGGCAGGGTAAAGACCGACAGCACCGCGTTGACCGCGGTCAGCGTGACGTTGAGCGCCAGGTCCCCATTCACCAAATGACTGACGATGCTCGACATCGTCCCGCCCGGCGTCGCGGACATCAGCATGAGCCCGATCGCCAGCTTCGGCTCGAGGTGGAAGGCTTCGGCAATCAGCAGGCACAGGGTCGGTAGGACCAACGACTGACAGATCAGTGCGACCAACAGCGGGCGCCGCACAGTGGCGGCCCGCTTGAAATCGGCAACCGTCAACGTCAGCCCAAGCGCGAGCATCACCACGACGATGACGAACGGGAAATACTGGTTGCCCATACCTCTCCAGGATGTCGGTGCACAGCTGCCGTCGAGTTACGACCGGCGGAATGCTAGCTTGCCTTATACCTCAGGAGGTTGCAGCGGTCCGAACAACAAGTGGATTCCTCCACCACGTTCGCCCAGGCCGAACCTCAATCCATCGGAAATCATCCTGAGCAAATCGCCGGGCTCGGTGACCCCCGCGCAGCAACTCAAAAATCCTGAATTCCAAGGGTTTTACCCGGCCCAGCTTAGCTAGCCTGCGGACTCCCCCGCCCGCCGCAGCATCATCGACGCGTGCTTGAGCACCGGCGAGTCGACCATCTGGCCTTCGAACGCGAACACCCCGCGCTCGGTCTTCGCCGCCCCTAGAACCCTTCGCGCCCAGTCCAGCTTCTCCGCGCTGGGCCGGTAGGCCTCGCGTACCACTGGGATCTGGCTCGGATGGATACACACCGTTCCGGCAAAGCCAAGCGCCACGGCGTCTTCGGCCTCTTCTCGCAGACCCTCGAGGTCGCGGATGTCCAGATGCACCGCATCGAGCGCAACCCGGCCGAAGGCCGACGCCGTCAGTAGGGCCGTCGACCGCACGTGAAGCGCGACATCCCGGTACGTGCCGTCGGCCTTGCGGCTGGAACTCCCGCCCAGCGTGGCGACCAAGTCCTCGGCGCCCCACATCAGCGCAACCGTGCCGCGTGCCGCGGCAATTTCGGTCGCGAACACCGCGCCGCGCGGCGTCTCCAGCAACGCGATCACGTCGCGCGGCGCCAACGCCGCCACCTGCGCCGCCGATTCGGTCTTGGACAGCATCACGGTCGTGTACGCGGTAGCGGCCAGAGCGTCGAGGTCGCGCGGGTGTTCCTCGGTGTCGGCCGCATTGATCCGGACCACGGTGCGCTCCGGGTCCAGCGGGGTATCCCGCAACGCCTTGCGCGCAGCGGGCTTGTCCGCTTCGGCCACCCCGTCCTCGAGGTCGAGAATCACCACATCGGCGGCCGCGGCGGCCTTCTCGAAACGCTCGGGGCGGTCAGCCGGGCAGAACAGCCACCCGGGCCCGGCGGCACCGAGGTTCATCGGGGCTCCTCGTCAGCCGGTCGTTTTTGTACCAGGGTGGTACGAACCGCGCGCGCAACGATGTCACCGTGTTGATTGCGCCCGGTGTGCTCCAGGGTGACGATGCCTTCGCCGGGGCGGCTCTTCGATTCACGCTTGCCCGTGCAGACCGTCTCGGCATACAGGGTGTCGCCATGGAAGACCGGCTTGGGGAACGACACCTCGGAGAAGCCGAGGTTGGCCACGATGGTGCCCAGCGTCAACTGGGTGACCGATAACCCGACCAGCGTCGACAGGGTGAACATCGAATTCACCAGCCGCTCGCCCCGAAAACCCGGCTGCTCGGCCGCCCACGCCGCATCAAGATGCAGCGACTGGGTGTTCATCGTCAACGTGGTGAAGAACACGTTGTCGGCCTCAGTGACAGTGCGGCCCGGCCGGTGCAGATATGTCGTGTCCGTCTCGAACTCTTCAAACCACAAGCCGCGCTGGACAACCGACTTGCCTTCCGTCATGAGAGTCCAAGCGATCGGGCAATGAGCATCAGCTGCACCTCGGTGGTCCCCTCGCCGATCTCGAGAATCTTGCTGTCGCGATAGTGCCGGGCCACCGGATACTCGTTCATGAACCCGTATCCGCCGTGAATCTGGGTAGCGTCACGAGCGTTGTCCATCGCAGCCTCCGAGGAGATCATCTTGGCGATTGCCGCCTCCTTCTTGAAGGGTTTGCCCGCCAACATCTTCGCCGCCGCATCGTAGTACGCCGTCCGCGCCACGTGGGCACGCGCCTCCATCCGCGCAATCTTGAAACTGATCGCCTGATAGGAGCCGATCGCTTGGCCGAATGCCTCGCGCTGCTTGGCGTACTTCACGCTTTCGTCGACGCAGCCTTGCGCGGCGCCGGTCGCCAGGGCGGCGATGGCGATGCGGCCCTCGTCGAGGATGGACAGGAAGTTGGCGTACCCCTTGCCGCGAGCGCCCAAGAGGTTCTCCTGCGGGACGCGGGCGTCAGCGAAAGTCAGGGGGTGGGTGTCCGACGCGTTCCAGCCGACCTTGTTGTAGACCGGTTCGACGGTGAAACCCGGTGTGCCGTTGGGGACGACGATCGCCGAGATCTCCTTCTTGCCGTCGGCCACTGCACCGGTGACCGCCGTGACGGTGACCAGCGACGTGATGTCGGTGCCCGAGTTGGTGATGAATTGCTTGCTGCCGTTGATGATCCATTCGTCACCCTCGAGGCGGCCCGTCGTGCGGGTCCCGCCCGCATCGGATCCGGCGCCAGGCTCGGTGAGCCCGAAGCCCGCCAATGCCCGACCGGCCACGAGTTCCGGCAGCCATTTTTGCTTTTGCTCGTCGGTACCGAATCGGTAGATCGGCATGGCGCCCAGGCCCACCCCGGCCTCCAGGGTGATCGCCACCGACTGGTCGACCTTGCCGAGTTCCTCGAGCGCCAGCGACAGTGCGAAGTAGTCGCCGCCCATCCCGCCGTACTCCTCCGGGAAAGGTAGGCCGAACAGTCCCATCTCGCCCATCTTCGCCACGACTGCGTACGGGAAGCTGTGCTCCTCATCGTGTTTGGCCGACACCGGCGCGACCACCGTACGCGCGAAATCGGCCACCGTGGCGCGCAGGTCTTCGTATTCCTTGGGGAGCGTCCCCGCCGCAATCGTTGTCGTCATGATCCTCTAATCCTTGCTTTCTTCGTCCGGAACCAGCCGGGCCAACACCTGGTCCACCGTGACCTGCTGACCGACGGAAACCAGCACTTCCACTCTTCCCGAGACCGGTGCCGGCAACGAGTGTTCCATCTTCATCGCCTCGACAACGACCACCACGTCGCCTTCGGCGACCTCGGCGCCGGATTCGGCTTGCACGGCAATCACATTGCCGGGCATCGGGCTGAGAATCTCGGCCTGCTGCTCGCCGGCCGCGCGATGGATCTGCTGAGGTTCGGCTTCACGAAGGTGCCAGGTTCCGCGCTCGTCAGCGATCCACAAGTGCCGGCCGGCTTCGGCCCACCGGTAGTCACGGCGCAGGCCGTCCAGCGTCACAGTGAGTTGATCCGACTCGACTTGCACACTCGCCGAAACGATCTCGCCGGCACCGATTTGAACCTTGGCGGATTCAGGCAAGCCCCACACCGACACGGTTTCGGTGCGCAGCGGCGTACTGAGCGCGGTGCGGACGGGGGCCACTATGCCGCCGACACGCCAACCCGTCGGCGCTGCCCACAGATTGCCGTGAGCGTGGCGGGCCAACGCCCACTGCCGGTAGAGGCCAGCCGCAGCGAGCACATCGTCGGGCGCCGGCAACGGCTCGAAGTCCACCACCCGCTCGTCGAGCAGCGCGGTGTCCAGATCGCCAGCCCGCACCCGCTCGTCGGCGAGCAGAAATCGGAGGAACTCAATATTGGTCTGGACGCCGAGCACCGCAGTGTGTGCCAATGCACGGTCGAGTCGCAGCAGTGCCTCATCGCGATCGGCCCCGTAGGCGATCACTTTGCTCAACATCGGGTCGTAGTCGCTGCCGACCGTCGTGCCTGCCAACAGCGAAGAATCCACCCGCACACCGGGGCCCGCGGGTTCGAGCACTCCCAGCACCTGACCACCGGTGGGCAGAAATCCGCGTGCGGGGTCTTCGGCGTATACCCGTGCTTCGATCGCGTGGCCGTTCAGTTCGATGTCGTCTTGGACCAAGGTCAGCTTATCGCCGGCCGCAACCCGCAACTGCCACTCGACCAGGTCCAGCCCGGTGACCGCCTCGGTGACCGGATGCTCCACCTGCAGCCGGGTATTCATCTCCATGAAGAAGAATTCGTCAGGGCGGTCGGCCGAGACGATGAACTCCACGGTGCCCGCGCCGAGGTAGTCCACGCTGCGAGCGGTGCTGCAGGCGGCGGCTCCGATCCGCGCCCGGGTCTGCGGGTCAAGCAGCGGTGACGGTGCCTCCTCGATGACCTTCTGGTGACGCCGCTGCAGACTGCATTCACGCTCACCGAGATGCACCACGTTACCGTGGCTGTCCGCCAGCACCTGCACCTCGATATGCCTGGGCCGCAACACGAAGCGCTCCAGAAACAGCGTGTCGTCGCCGAAGGCTGAGGCGGCCTCCCGGCGCGCGGTCGCCAGCGCATCGCGTAGCCGGGCCGGATCTTCCACCAGATGCATGCCCTTGCCGCCGCCGCCGGCGGACGGCTTGATGAGCACCGGGTAACCGATTTCGTCGGCCGCCGCGACCAGATCGTCGTCGCTCAGTCCGGGCTTGGCGATTCCCGGGACCACCGGCACGTCGAAGGCGGCGACCGCATTCTTGGCGGTGATCTTGTCGCCCATCACCTCGATCGCACGCGCCGACGGACCCAGGAACACGACTCCGGCACGTTCGCATGCCGCAGCGAAATCTGCTCTCTCGGAGAGGAATCCGTATCCTGGATGAATTGCTTGGGCTCCGCTGCGTACCGCGGCATCGAGCACCTTATCGATGTCCAGGTAGCTCTGGCGCGCCGCTGCCGGGCCCAGCCGCACGGCGGTGTCAGCCTCTCGCACGTGCCGCGCGCCTGCGTCGGCGTCGCTGTAGACGGCGACCGACCTGATGCCCAGCCGGCGCAGCGTTGCGATCACCCGCACCGCGATCTCGCCGCGGTTGGCCACCAATACGGTCTCGAACACTGCACTCACATCCGGAATACGCCGTAGGAAACCGGCTCCAGCGGCGCCTGAGCGCATGCCGAAAGGGCAAGCCCGACATGAGTTCTGGTATCGGCTGGGTCGATGATGCCGTCGTCCCAGAGGCGGGCCGTCGAATAGTACGGGTTGCCCTGGTCTTCGTACTGCGCGCGGATGGGTGCCTTGAAGGCCTCTTCTTCGTCAGCCGGCCAGGGTTTGCCTGCGGCGGCGAGCTGCTCGCCCCGCACCGTGGCCAGCACAGACGCGGCCTGCTCGCCGCCCATCACGGAGATTCGCGCGTTGGGCCACATCCACAGGAAGCGCGGCGAGTACGCCCGGCCACACATCGAATAGTTGCCCGCGCCATAGGAACCACCGATCACGACTGTCAGCTTGGGCACTCGCGCACAGGCCACCGCGGTGACCATCTTGGCGCCGTGCTTGGCAATGCCTCCGGCCTCGTAGTCGCGGCCAACCATGAAGCCGGCGATGTTCTGCAGGAACAGCAGCGGGACGTTGCGCTTGTCGCACAGCTCGATGAAATGCGCGCCCTTCAAAGCGGACTCACTGAACAGCACGCCGTTGTTGGCGATGATCCCGACCGGGTGGCCATGGATGTGGGCGAAGGCGGTCACCAGCGTCTTGCCGTATTTGGCTTTGAATTCACTGAATTCGCCGCCGTCGACCAGCCGCACGATGACCTCGTGTACGTCGTAGGGCACCCGCGGATCCGGGGGCACGACGTCGTAGAGCTCGGTCTGTGCGTGTTTGGGCTCGACCAGGTGTCGCACCTCCCACGGGCTGGGCTCCCGCGGGCCGAAGGTCGCCGCGATCGCGCGCACGATGCGCAGCGCGTGCTCGTCGTCGTCAGCGAGGTGGTCGGTGACGCCGGAGACCCGCGAGTGCAGGTCGCCGCCACCGAGGTCTTCGGCCGAAACGATCTCTCCGGTGGCGGCTTTCACCAGTGGCGGACCGCCGAGAAAGATCGTGCCTTGCTCGCGGACGATGACCGCCTCGTCGCTCATCGCCGGCACATAGGCGCCGCCCGCGGTGCACGAACCGAGCACCGCGGCTACTTGGGGAATTCCCTTGGCGCTCATCGTCGCCTGGTTGTAGAAGATCCGCCCGAAATGCTCGCGGTCGGGAAACACCTCGTCTTGGCGTGGCAGGAACGCGCCGCCGGAGTCGACCAGGTAAATGCACGGCAACCGATTCTGCAGCGCGACTTCTTGGGCGCGCAGGTGCTTCTTGACCGTCACCGGGTAGTAGGTGCCGCCCTTGACCGTCGCATCGTTGGCGACGATCACGCACTCGCGCTCCGATACCCGCCCGATTCCGGTGATGATCCCGGCCCCCGGGGATTCGTCGTCGTACATGCCGTCGGCAGCCAATGGAGACAGTTCGAGGAACGGGCTGCCCGGATCGACCAGACGATCGACCCGGTCGCGAGGTAACAGCTTGCCGCGGCTGACGTGCCGTTCGCGCGCACGCTCATTGCCGCCCAGCGCGGCTACCGCGAGTTTCGCATTCAACTCACCGACCAACCGGCGGTGCTCATCGGCGAACGACGGCGCAGCCGCTACGGATGCAGTCACCTCCGGCCTCCTTGCCGTCCTGCTGCCGCTTTCAGTTAATGATCATTAACTGGCGCTGAGAATACCATCGTGCGCATTGCCGCGTCCAGGTTCGCTGGGCGACTACCCGCATACTTGCCTGAGTTGAGTTAATGGCGAATAACTCATGTTACGTTAGTGGCGATTAACCAAACGAAGGTTCGCCATGACAACGTCTGCCTCCGAGGGCCAGCCTGACGCCCCAAATCGTCGCAGCCAGTTGAAGTCTGACCGGCGTTTGCAATTGTTATCGGCGGCCGAACGACTATTCGCCGAACGCGGTTTTCTAGCGGTGCGGCTGGAAGATATCGGCGCGGCCGCCGGCGTCAGTGGCCCGGCTATTTACCGGCATTTCCCGAATAAAGAGTCGATGCTGGTCGAGTTGTTGGTCGGCATCAGTGCCAGGCTGCTGGCCGGGGCTCGCGACGTCAGCGGCCGAAGCTCGGATGCGGCCACCGCGCTGGACGGCCTGATCGATTTTCACCTCGACTTCGTGCTGGGCGAGCCAGACCTGATCCGTATCCAGGACCGCGACCTGGCACACCTGCCGGCCGTCGCCGAGCGACAGGTGCGGAAGGCACAACGTCAATATGTAGAGGTCTGGGTGGTCGTGCTGCGCGAGCTGAATCCCGAGCTGGCCGAAGCCGATGCCCGCCTGACGGCACACGCCGCCTTTGGCTTGCTGAACTCGACACCGCACAGCTTGAAGTCGCCGGAAAAGCCGGTCCGCGCGGTGCGGTCACGCGCGGTCATGCGGGCGATGACCGTGGCCGCGCTGGGAGCCGGGGGCCAGCTGCACTGAGTTGCTCGTCATCGGATGAGTCCGCGTCCACCCATCCTGCCCAGGTACCCTGCAAATCATGAGGTGGACATGAACGATCCGTGGCAAACGGAGCGGTTCAGTTCGCCTCCCCCGGGTTCCGGACCGACCGGGCCGCAGGGCCCGCGAACTGCGCCTCCCACTGATCCGGCCTACGCGGAACAGGCGCCGTATGCGCCTACCTACGGCGGCTATGCCCCGCAGTGGGCGCCTGGCCTGAACGAAACCAACCCGACCAAACGGTTGCCGGCCTACTGGCAGCAGGACCAACCGCCGCCGGGCGGTGACCTGCCGCCGGACGGGATGGGCGCCCCGCCGCCTGAGGGTCCGAGATCGCCGCGCTGGTTGTGGATCGCCGCCATTGTGGCTGTGCTCCTGGTCGTGGCGCTGCTGATCGCGCTGGTGTTGACCAACGGCGCAATCAAAGACCAGACCACCGTGCCGCCGCTGCCCGCCATGCCGGGGTCAAGTTCGGAGAGCCCGACCCCCCCGTCGACACGCCCGACGCCCCGCAGCCGGCTGCCGCTGCCGCCTCCCGGCGCTACCAGCCCGAGCGGCCCGACCACTCCCGGCGCAACCCAAAACGTCGTCTACAACGTCGACGGCGACGGACGCGCGATCAGCATCACCTACTGGGATACCGGCGACGTGATACAGACCGAGTTCAACGTCTCGTTGCCGTGGAGCAAACAGGTCAGCTTGTCCCAGTCAGCCGCGCATCCGGCGAGCGTCACGATCATCAACATCGGCCACAACGTCACCTGCACCGTGACAGTGGATGGGGTTCAGGTACGTCAACGCAGCGGGGCCGGCATCACCATCTGCGACGCCGGACGCTAGGTCTGTTCCACCGCGACGCTGTGGCGTGGCGGGACACGAACCGCCAGCATCGCCAGCAGTCCGGCGATGAGCACCAGCGCGATTCCGCCCAGCCCGGCCCGGACGGCACCGAAGCCGTCGACAAAGACGGAGAACAACCACGGCGCCGCGAACGCGACCGCTCGACCCGTCATCGTGTACAGGCCGAACGCCACGCCTTCCCTGCCGTCCTTGACCATCTGCAGCAGCAGTGCCCGCGCCGACGATTGCGACGGCCCGATGAACAGCGCCAACAGCAGTCCGCACGCCCAAAAGGCCACCGGACCTGACAGCACCATCAGCGTCAGCGTTACGGTGACGATCGCCACCAGCGACGCGACGATGACCGGTTTGGATCCAATCCGGTGATCGATGGAACCACCCAGCACGGCGCCGATCGCGGCCACAACGCTTGCCACCACACCGAATATCAGCACAGTGGCCGGGGTGATGCCGTAGGCGTTGACACCCAGCACAGCGCCGAAGGCGAATATCGCCGAAAGCCCGTCCCGGAAAAGCGCGCTGGCCCCCAGGAAGTAGACCAGGTTGCGGTCCCGGCGCCACTCCGCGGAGATCTCGTTCCACAGCTTGCGATAGCCACCCAGCATGCTCGTCGGTTGGTATACCTCCGTCGAGGCGGGTAGCCGGTG
>Ga0208987_1000119_pt1 | contig 17956 bp, 12 predicted proteins | sample MedBloCARef_O2_FD_187845 | JGI IMG/M metagenome (GOLD analysis project Ga0208987, IMG submission 187845) | Forest soil microbial communities from El Dorado National Forest, California, USA - Mediterranean Blodgett CA Ref_O2 (SPAdes) (version 2) | ecosystem: Environmental > Terrestrial > Soil >... | reverse complement strand
CCGATGCGCCTGCCGATGGCAAACGTGACCGAATGCACCACGGCGAGTGCCACAATCGAGGCGCCGGATACTTGAGCCAGGTTCGCAAGCGTGCTCATATGGTTTACTCGCCGTCCTCCCGTGCGAACGTCCACTGGTAGACATTCAGATAGCCCGATCGGAACCCCGCCTCCGAATATGCCAGATACAGCTCCCACATCCGCGCGAACACGTCGTCGAAGCCCAAGTGCTCCAGCCGGTCTCGGCGTTGGACGAACTGCTCTCGCCACAGCCGCAGGGTCTCGGCGTAGTGCGGACGCAATGAGGTCGTCTCGACCGTGCGTAAACCGGTGCGCCGCTCGGTAATAGCGGAGATGGCCTGGGTGGACGGCAGCAACCCGCCCGGGAAGATGTACTTCTGGATCCAGGTGTGAGTGTTGCGGCTGGCCAGCATTCGGTTGTGCGGCATGGTGATCGCCTGGATCGCGACCCGGCCACCGGGCCGCACCAGTTGCTCGAGCGTGGCGAAATATCTCGGCCACGCGTGATATCCGACTGCTTCGATCATCTCCACCGAAACCACGGCGTCGTAACACCCTTCGATGTCGCGGTAGTCGCAGAGGTCGATTTGCGCCAACTCAGACAGCCCTGCGGCGGCAACCCGACGCCGGGCCAGGTGCTGCTGTTCGACCGACAGCGTCACCGAGCGGACATGCGCTCCGCGGCTGGCCGCGCGGATACACAACTCGCCCCATCCAGTGCCTATCTCGAGAAGCCGACTGCCCGCGCGGACCCCGGCGAGGTCGAGCAGTCGATCGATCTTGTGATGTTGCGCCGCAGCCAAATCGGGCAATGACGCGGGCAGCTCGTTGAAAATCGCGCACGAGTAGGTCATCGTCTCGTCGAGGAATTCGCGGAACAGATCGTTCGACAAGTCGTAGTGCTCGGCGACGTTGCGCCGCGCCCGATCCCGGCCTGCGCTTTGCCAACGTGGCCGGAAGGCCGGCGCGATCGGACGCAGCCATTGCCAGGTGCGCGGCACCAGATCGGTCATCGACGCTCCGAATACGGTCAGCAGTTCGGTGAGCTGATCGGACGACCATTCACCGGCCATGTAGGACTCACCGAACCCGATCAGCCCATACCGCCCGATCCTGCGGGCCAGCGCTTGCGGTCGATGAACCATCAGGGTCGGCGCAGTCGAGTCGGCCGCGCCGATCACGGTTCCATCGGGGTAGACCAGTCGCAGCGGCAGCCGTGCCGCGGCGCGCCGCAGCAGCCGATCGGCGATGACCGCCGCTGCCGCAGCGGCGGGGCCGGCAGGCACCTTTGCGACCGCTGGCCACCGTGTCGAATCGATTGAGGCCGAAGGCTTTCGGCTGGTTTCCACGCTCATCGCGGTACCACCGGAACCTGACGTAACCACAGTTTGACCCCCTGCATTCGGATGCGCGCCGCCACCACCAACGGCGCCAACGGCGAAATGAGTTGCATGATCGCGACGTGCCAGGTGGACGCCGGCCGCCGCTGTCCGTGCATGTTGGCGACGAACGCGGGCGCAAGGTCGCGGTGCAGCTCCACGGTGATATCGACTTCACCGTCGGGGCGTGGTGCGCGCACCGTGTAGTAGCCGTCCACCGGGTTGAACGGCGAAACGTAGAGCTTTTTGGTCGTCGGCACCGGCAGGTCGGCCGGAGGCAACAGATACGCATGGCGCCCGCCGTAAGTGTTGTGCACCTCGGCGATCACATGACGCAGTCGGCCATCTCGGTCGTGGCACCAAAAGACGCTCAGCGGGTTGAAGACATAGCCGAGGACCCGCGCCTGCAGCAGCGCCGTGATGCGGCCGTCGGGCACGGGCACGTCGCGGTCGGTGAAGAAAGCGTTGAGCCGATCGCGCAGCGAACCTTGCGGCAGGCTGTCCGAGGTGTCGGCAAAGTGATCGTCGGCGCGAAATCGCGCGAATGGTCGCAGCCACCAGGGCAGCCGGGGGAGCTCGTCGACGTCGACATACCAGCTGTAGCTTCGGTATTCGAAGGCGTGGCGCACCGGGGCCTGCCGCGAATGCGTGATCGTGGTGCGATAGATCGCCGGGGTCAGCGCGTGGCTGGGCATCCGACTGCGGCCTCCGTCCTGCTCGCTGCCGGCCAGTCCACGCCGAGGCTGCGGGCCGCGGCCACGCCCGACGCGGCGCCATCCTCGTGGAAGCCCCAGCCGTGGTATGCGCCCGCGAATACGACCCGATCGTCGTTAAGCGTTGGCAGATTACCTTGGGCTGCAACAGATTCCGGTGTATACAGCGGGTGGCTGTAGGTCATCTCGGCGATCACCGATGCAGGATCGATTCGGTCACGACCACCAAGGGTCACCAGGTACCTGCGGTTACTGTCCAGTCGCATCAACCTGCTGACGTCGTAGCTGACCACCACCTCGTCGGTCCCCGGTGTCACCAGGTAGTTCCATGATGCGCGGGCGCGCCGGTGCCGGGGCAGCACCGATTCGTCGGTGTGCAGCTGGGCGCGGTTGGTCGAGTACGGAATCGCACCCAGCACCGCGCGTTCCCACGGGGTGGGATCGTCGAGCAGCAGCAGCGCTTGGTCGGGATGAACGGCAACGACGGCCGCGTCGAAAAACCGCGGCGCATTACTCCCCGCCTGCACCCGCACCCGGCCGGACACCCGACGCAGCGAGTGCACCGGCGTGCCGATCGACACTTCATCGAGCCTCGCGGCGATGGCCTGCACGTAGTGTGCCGAACCTCCGGTCACGGTGCGCCATGTCGGGGAACCGAACACCGACAGCATGCCGTGATGGGCCAGAAACGTGAACAGATAGCGGGCCGGGTACCGCAACGCGTTGCCGGCCGCGCAGGACCACACCGCGGCTACCAGGGGCGTGATGAAGTAGTCGATGAAATACGACGAGAACTGGTGTCGGCTCAGGAAGGCATCCAGGGTCTCGAGGTCGTCTTGCGCGGCGTCCGCACGCAGCAGTCGGTCCGCGGCGCGATGGAAGCGGACGATCTCGCCGAGCATCAGCAGGTAGCGCGGCCGCAATGACTGCCGACAGGCAAACAATCCACGAACCCCGAGGGCGCCGGCGTATTCGAGGCCGATGTCGTCGGCCCGCACCGACATCGACATCTCTGATTCCTGGGTGGCCACTGAAAGCTCGCGCAGCAGCCGGCACAACGTTGGATAGGTCCGGTCGTTGTGCACCAGGAACGCCGAGTCGACGCCGAGGGTGTGGCCGTCGTCGTCCACGAAATGGGTATGCGCATGACCACCGAGCCGCACGTCGGCCTCATACAGGGTGACGCGGTCGCGCCCGGACAAGACGTAGGCGGCGGTAAGGCCGGCCACGCCACTGCCGATGACAGCCACCGAACGCGCGCCTGACGGGTCCACAAGTCTTATTCGGAGCCAACGACGTGGCGGATGGGCCGCTGCCCGCTTACTGATGTCTAGCCGAAGGTGAACGAAAACACCTGCAGGCCTTTGCTGACCTGCAGGTCGAGCTGATCGCGGCGCGCGGCGGGATCGGCCACGATCTGGCGCAGGGTGGGCGGGCCACTGATCGGCACCGTGGTCGTGTTTCCGTCGCGGTTCACGGTGATGGTTCCAGTGCCGCCGACGACGGCAAAAACGTCTTTCGCCGAGTAGTTCAGCCGAATGGCGGCACCGTCGCTGTCGGCGGTGACGCCCTGGTCATCCAGGGTCCAGCGGCCGGTTAAGGCGAACTTGTCGGGGGCTAGCTGCGCCGGGAAGCCGAACCCGGCGGTGCCCGCTTTGTATTCGCCGTCGCCGCCGTAATTTGCGGACTTGCCGGCCGCTAGGTAGGTCTCGGGCGTGAGGCGGGTCTGGGGAGTGGTGTCGGCCGAATTCACCGGAGCGGGCAGGTGGACGTCGGGGTTGGCGTCGACCAGCAATTGCCGGATCAGCTTCTCGGTCGTGTCGTAGTCGCCTTCGCCGAACTTGGTGTGCCGCACGGCGCCGTTTGCGTCGATCAGGTACTCGGCGGGCCAGTAGAGGTTCTGGTAGCTGTTCCAGGTGGCGTAGTCGTTGTCCAGCGCGATGGGGTAGTCGATGTGCAGTGCGGCGGCACCGCTGGCCACGTTCGCGGGGACCCGTTCGAAGGCGTATTCGGGGGTGTGCACCCCGATGACCACCAACCCGTCTTTGTAGCGGTCGTACCAACCGACGACGTGTGGGATGGCGCGTTGGCAGTTGATGCACGAGTAGGCCCAGAAGTCGATCAAGACCACCTTGCCGCGCAACGACGCGAGGTCGATCGGTTTGCCGTCGGGAGTGTTGAGCCATCCGGTGATGCCGGTGATGGCAGACGCCGGCCCGCACTGCTGCAGCTGGTTGCCGCCGTCGGCGCAGTCGGCCAGATGGCCGTTGATCGTGCTGCTGAGAGCGCGTCGAATTCCGTTGCCGCCGAAGCTTTTCTGCATTGCGGAGGTGTAGTCGGGAACTGCGCGCTGCAGCGTCGCAGGCAGGTTGAAGACCAGTGCCACGGCCAGCACGATCATCGTGATTCCGCCGGCGATGCGGATTGCCTGCTGCCGACGGCGGAACGCCGCGACACGTTCGGTCACCCGTTGGCCAGCCAGGGCAAAAACCAGTAACGGCAAGGCATTACCGATCGCGAAGGTCGCGGTGAGGATCAGCGTCGCCAGGCCGATCTTGGCCGTCCCGCCGGCGACCACGATCGCGGCCAGCACCGGCCCCGCGCACGGCACATACAACGCACCCAGTGTCAGTCCTAGACCGAAACCGCTTCTGCCGCTTCCGATGTCACGTTGCGGAATGCGGGAAAACGGCCGTTCGAGCAGGTGCTGCAGGGGTGGGAAGATCAGTCCCAGACCGATGAGCACCAGCACCACCAGCGCGGTCCACCGGATCGCATCTTGGGGCAGGTGCAGGGCCGACAACAAGGCGGAACCGGCCAGGGTGACCACGCTGAAGCTGCACACCAGGCCGGCGATCACCAGATAGGGCCTGGCCGCGGAACGTTGCACATCCGGGCTGCTCGCGCCGGACAGGAAGATCACCGGAAGTACCGGCAAGATGCACGGTGAGATGCCGGTGATCAGGCCTCCGAGAAAGCCGATCAGGGCGATGGTGGGCATGGACGAGTCGACGGTTCTACTGGCTGTGCACCAGGGCGCGCACCCACGGACGGGGTCCGCTGGAACGAAGTAAGGTGCTGGCCGGCCGGGTGCGCACCCGCATCGGCCACCAGAACCAACGGCCAAGCAGCGCAGCAATCGCCGGCGTCATGAATGCGCGGACGATCAACGTGTCGAAGATCAGGCCGAGGCCGATCGTGGTGCCTACCTGGGCGATAATTCGCAGGTCACCGACCACCATGGACGCCATCGTGAACGCGAATACCAGCCCCGCGTTGGTCACGACCTTGCCGGTACCGCCCATGGCGCGGATGATGCCGGTGTTCAATCCGGCATGGATCTCTTCTCGGAACCGGGAGACCAGCAGCAGGTTGTAGTCGGATCCCACCGCCAACAAGACGATGACCGACATCGCCAGCACCAGCCAGTGCAGCGGGATACCAAGCAGGTACTGCCAGCACAGCACGGATAGCCCGAACGAGGCCCCCAGTGACAGCGCGACGGTTCCGACGATGGCGGCGGCGGCGATCAGCGCTCGGGTGAGGACCAGCATGATGACGAAAACAAGGCAGAGCGACGAGACTCCGGCGATGAGCAGGTCCCACTGGGCGCCGGCGGAGAAGTCTTTGAAGACGGCCGCGGTGCCGGTCAGATAAATCTTGGCGTCCTCCAACGGAGTTACTTTGAGCGCTTCTTCTGCGGCAGTGCGAATCGCGTCGACGCTTTTCATGCCTTCGGTGGTGGCGGGGTCGCCTCGGTGCAAAATAATGAACCGGGCCGCGTGTCCGTCTGACGACAGGAAGCTGTCCATTGCCCGTATGAAGTCCTTGTTCTTGAAGACATCGGGCGGAATGTAGAACGAGTCGTCGTTCTTGGCGTCGTCGAAGGCGTGCCCCATTGCGGTCGCATTGTCGTTCGAGCTGTCCATCTGGCCGAAGACCCCGGCCATGGTGCTGTGCATCGACAGCATCATGTTCCGCATGGACCCCAGGATTTCGATCTGCGGCAGCAGTTGAGCGGTGACCTGGGGTATGAGCACGTCCACCTGGTCGAGATCCGCTACCAGTGCGTGCATTTTGTCGGTGATCCCGTCGATGCCGTCAATTGTGTCGAAGACCGACCTGATCGACCAGCAGATGGGAATGTCGTAGCAGTGCTTTTCCCAGTAGAAATAGCTACGAATGGGACGCCAGAAATCCTCGAAATCCGCTATGTGGTCGCGTAATTCGTTCGTCTTGTCTTCAATTTCATGCGTCATGCCGGTCATCTGATGAGTAATCGCGTTGAGTTCCATCAGCAGCGAATACATATTTTTCATGATTGCGGTCATCTTGCCCAGGTCATCGGCCTGGGTGAGCAGGTCGTCCATCCGCGTTTCCTGAAACTTCAGGTTCTGCTGCTGGAAGGCGTTGGACATGCTGAGCAGGAACGGCAGCGTGGTGTGGGCCATCGGCGTCCCGTCGGGCCGGGTGATCGCCTGCACCCGGGAGATGCCCGGAACGTCGATGAGGGCCTTTGCCAGCCTGTTCAGCACCAGAAAGTCCGCCGGGTTTCGCATGTCGTGATCCGACTCGATCATCAGGATCTCGGGCTTCATCCGGGCCGGCGAGAAGTGGCGATCCGCGGCGGCGAAGCCCTGATTCGCGGGTATCGAGGGAGGCAGATAGGCACGGTCGTTATAACTGGGCTGGTATCCCGGCAGGGCGAGCAGACCGACCAGCGCTACTGCCAATGCGGCGACGAGGATGGGTGCCGGCCACCGCACGATGGCCGTGCCGATGCGCCGCCAGCCCCGAAATTGCAGCTTCCGCTTGGGCTCGAACAGGCCGAACCGGCTGCCGAGCACGAGCAGCGCTGGGCCCAGCGTGAGTGCGACCGCGATGGCCATCAGCAGGCCTGCCGCGCACGGAACGCCCAGGGTGTGAAAGGACGGCATCCGGGCGAAGGAAAGGCAGAACATGGCCCCGGCAATCGTCAATCCGGAACCCAGGATGACGTGGGCGGTGCCGCGGTACATGGTGTAGAACGCGGTTTCTTTGTCCTCGCCGGCCTGTCGGGCTTCCTGATATCGCCCGACAAGGAATATCCCGTAATCGGTCCCTGCCGCGATCACTAGTGACGTGAGCAGACTGATCGCAAACGGGGTGAGGCCGATAGCGCCGGTTTGTCCGATCGCCGCGACAGCGCCGCGGGCCGCCGACATCTCGATGCCGACCGTGAGCAGCAGCGCAATCACCGTGAAAATCGAGCGGTAGACGATCATCAGCATGATGCAGATCACCGCGACGGAAACCATGGTGATCTTGGCCGTGGATTTGTCGCCACTTGTGCGGGTATCGGCGGCCAGCGCTGACGCCCCGGTGATCCAGACCTTCACCCCAGGCGGTGGCGGCGTGCTCTCGACGATCTTGCGCACCGCGTCAATGGATTCGTTTGCCAGCGCCTCGCCCTGGTTACCGGCGAGATTCACCTGAACGATGACGGACTTGCCATCGCCGCTCAACGCGCCCTTGGCCGTGAGCGGATCGCCCCACCAATCCTGAATGTGCTGAACGTGTTTCGTATCGCCGCGCAACTTGCGGATCATATCGTCGTAGAAGGTGTGCGCCGCGTCGCCCAGCGGCTGGTCGCCCTCCAGCACGACCATCGCAACGCTGTCCGAATTTCCTTCGTTGTACACCTTGCCGATGTGGCGCATCGCCCGCAGCGACGGTGCATCGTCGGGGCTCAGTGAGACCGCTCGCTGCGCCCCGACCACCTCCAGCGTGGGCAGCGTGGCGCCGAGCAAGATGACGAACCCCACCCAGCCCAAAACGATGAGCAGCGCGAACCGGTGCATCAGCCTGGCCAAGAAGGGCCGTTCGGTGTGCGCTTCCGGGGCAGCGTCGTTGGCGAACTGAGTGGTCACGCGAACGCCACCAGGCCGCCCACCGAGAATCGGTAGCCGGCCCACAACTGCGCCAGAAGCCTAAAGATTCGGAATCCCTTTCACCGATTGGTGTTCCGCCCGCGGACACCCCGACGTCCGTACCCGCATGCTAATGACTGATCGCCGCTCGGCGCTGGGGCCGAATTACAACGAAGGCTACCCTAAGCCGAATTCCTCAGGACGCCGTGCAAATCACATAGCGTGCGTTATACAAATCACGCAATGTGCGTTATCCTCTGGCCCGTGGCGCAACTCACGTTTCAACGCGCCCGCACCGAGGAGAACAAGCGCAAACGTGCGGCGGCCCTGGTCGAAGCCGCACGTTCACTGGCCGTAGAAAGCGGCGTCGCCTCGGTCACGCTGACCGCGGTCGCCGGCCGCGCCGGTATTCACTACTCCGCGGTGCGCCGTTATTTCTCCTCACACAAAGAGGTGCTGATGCACCTCGCCGCCGAGGGATGGGTGCGCTTCTCGGAGAGGGTGTGCGCGGAGATGGCCGAGGCGGGACCCCGGTCGCCGGCACAGGTGGCCGAGACGTTGGCCAACGCCCTGGCGGCCGACACGCTGTTTTGCGACCTGCTCGCCAACCTGCACCTGCACCTCGAGCACGAGGTGCACGTCGAGCGGGTGGTCGAAATCAGGCGGACCATCAGTGCGGCCGCGGTCGCGGTCGCCGACGCGACCGAGCGGGCGCTGCCTGTGCTCGGGCGAAGCGGCGCCTTCGACATCCTCATCGCTGCCTACTCGTTGGCCGCCGCCTTCTGGCAGATCGCCAACCCGCCGCAGCGGCTCACCGATGCCTACTCGAATGAGCCTGAGGTGGTGCCGCCCGAGTGGAACATCGATTTTGCCTCCGCACTAACCCGACTATTGACCGCCACGTGCATCGGGCTCGTTGCCGAATCACCATGAGCAGAAAAGGGATTGGCATGCATCAGGTGGGGGCGCGCACGTCTGTCCAGGTCGCAGCGCGTGCCGTGGCAACGATGTGCCTAGGATACTTAGCGCACCAAAGCAAACCGTCTCAGCAGCACCGGGTGGTCGGCATGGCTGCAGCATTGGAACGGGCGGTCGGCCGCTCGATTAACGGAAGGTCTTGAGTGGCAAAGGCTCCGGTTGCTAACGCGGTGAAACGAGTGTGGGTCGCACTCGTCATCGTCGTCGTGGTCGCGGTGGCGGGGTTCGTCGTCCTTCGCCTGCGCTCCTTCTTCGGCAATCACGACACGTCGGGGATCGGCAACAGCAGCCTGGATGACATCAAGCCGTTCAACCCGAAGCACGTGGTCTACAAGGTCTACGGATCCGGGGCCACCGCGAATATCAACTACCTGGACATCAACGCCCAGCCGCGGCGGGTCGACAACGTGCCGCTGCCCTGGACGCTTTCGGTCACCACGACGCTGCCGTCGGTCAGCGTGAACGTCGTCGCGCAGACCGATGGAGACCAGATCGGCTGCCAGATCATCGTGAACGACGTAGTCAAGGACGAAAGGTCGATCACCGGGGTGAACGCTGAAACCTTTTGCATAGTGAAGTCCGCGTGACCGACAACAAAGCTGTCGGGCTTCCCCACATGCCGTTCTTCGCGAAGAACGTCCACAAGTACGCGGTGCTGATCGTCCTGGCCTGGATCGGACTGGTCGTGTGCCTGAGCCTGTTCGTCCCCGACCTGGAAACGGTCGGCAAGGAACACACGGTGCCGATGAGCCCGAAAGAGGCGGCATCGATGCAGGCGACGCAGCGCGTCGGCAAGGTGTTCAACGAATTCGACAGCGACAGCAACGTCATGGTCGTCCTGGAGGGCAGCCAGCCGCTCGGCGACGACGCGCACCACTACTACGACCAGCTGGTCAAGAAGCTTGAGGCCGACACCACGCACGTCGAGCACGTGCAGGACTTCTGGGGGGATCCGCTGACGGCGGCCGGCTCACAGAGCTCGGACGGTAAAGCCGCCTACGTGCAGATCTATCTCAGGGGTAATCAGGGCGAGACCAAGGCCAATGACTCCGTCAGGGCGGTCCGCAAGCTGGTGGAAGACTCGCCGCCGCCGCCCGGGCTCAAGGCCTATGTGACCGGCGCGGCGGCCCTGACCGCCGACCAGTCGGCGGCCGGTGACAAGGGCGTCATCTTGGTCACCCTGCTCACGTTCGTCGTGATCATCGTGATGCTGCTGTGGGTCTACCGCTCGATCGTCACCATGTTCGTGACCCTGCTGATGGTGGTGCTCGAACTGTTTGCGGCGCGGCAGGTGGTCGCGTTTTTGGCCGATAACAACATCATTGGCCTATCGACTTTCGCGGTGAATCTGCTGGTGTTGATGGTGATCGCGGCGAGTACCGACTACGCGATCTTCGTGCTGGGCAGGTATCAGGAGGCGCGGTCGCTCGGCGAGGACCGGGACGAGGCCTTCTTCACGATGTTCCACGGGACCGCGCATGTGGTGCTGGGCTCCGGTCTGACCATCGCCGGTGCGATGTACTGCCTCAGCTTCACCCGCCTTCCGTATTTCCAGAGCCTGGGCGTCCCGTGCGCGGTGGGGACGCTGGTCGCCGTACTTGCGGCGCTCACGCTGGGCCCGGCCGTGTTGACGGTGGGCAGTCGCTTCGGCCTGTTCGACCCGAAGCGCAAGATGCGGACGCGGGGCTGGCGGCGGGTGGGTACCGCCATTGTCCGGTGGCCCGGGCCGATCCTGGCCGTGTCGATCGGCATCGCGCTCATTGGCCTGCTCGCGCTGCCCGGGTACCGGACCAATTATGACAACCGCCAGTACCTGCCTGAGAGCACGAAGGCGGTCGTCGGATATGAGGCCGCGGAGCGGCATTTCTCCAACGCCAGGATGAATCCGGAACTGCTGATGATCGAGACCGATCACGACATGCGCAATCCGGCAAACATGTTGGTGCTGGACAGGATTGCCAGGAACGTCTTCCATATCCCCGGCGTCGCCCGCGTCCAGACGATCACCAGGCCGCTGGGAGCACCGATCGAGCACACCTCGATCCCGTTCCAGATCAGCATGAACAGCATTACGCAGGTCGAAAACCAGGAGTACATGAAGAAGCGGATGGCCGACATGCTGAAGCAGGCCGACGCGATGCAGGATTCCATCGACACGATGCAGCGGATGTACAACATCACCGCGCAGATGGCCGCGCTCACGCATCACATGTCCGGTTTGACCCACGACATGCTGGACATCACGGGTCAAATGCGGGACGAGATCGCCAATTTCGACGACTTCTTCCGTCCGATCCGCAGCTACTTCTACTGGGATAAGCACTGCTACGACATTCCCGCCTGCTGGTCGCTGCGATCGATTCTGGACGCACTTGACGGCTTGGATCAGCTCGTCGAGAAGTTGGGGGGCCTGGCCGGCGACATCTCCAAGCTGGACCTGTTATTGCCGCAGATGCTGGCCCAGATGCCGCCGATGATCGCGACCATGCAGACGATGAAGCAGATGATGCTGACCATGCACAGCTCGATGAACTCGATGTATGACCAGATGGACGTGATGAGCGAGAACTCGACGGCGATGGGTCAGGCGTTCGACGCGGCCAAGAACGACGACTCGTTCTACATTCCGCCGGAGGTCTTCGACAACCCGGATTTCAAGCGCGGCTTGAAGATGTTCCTGTCGCCCGACGGCCACGCCGCCCGTTTCATCATCTCCCATGACGTTCCTCCGGCGACGCCCGAAGGGATTTCGCACGTCGACCCGATCAAGCTAGCGGCGAAGGAAGCCATCAAGGGCACCCCCCTGGAGGGCTCCAAGATCTGGCTGGGCGGCACGGCGGCGGTCTATAAGGACATGCGCGACGGATCCAAGTACGACCTGATGATCGCCGGGATATCGGCGGCCAGCCTCATCCTGATCATCATGTTGATCATCACCCGGAGCCTGGTCGCCGCGATCACCATCGTGGGAACGGTGCTGATTTCACTGGGCGCCTCGTTCGGCCTTTCGGTGCTGGTGTGGCAGGACATTCTGGGCAAAGAACTGCACTGGATGGTGCTGGCGATGTCCGTCATCTTGCTGTTGGCGGTGGGATCGGACTACAACCTGCTGCTGGTATCCCGATTCAAAGAAGAAATTCATGCCGGAATTAAGACCGGCATCGTCCGGTCGATGGCCGGCACCGGCGCCGTAGTCACCTCCGCGGGTCTGGTCTTCGCCGCCACCATGGCGACGTTTGCGATCAGCCCGCTGCGGGTGATGGGCCAAGTCGGCACCACCATTGCGCTGGGTCTCTTGTTCGACACGTTGATCGTGCGGTCGTTCATGATGCCGTCCGTCGCCGCGCTGATGGGGCGCTGGTTCTGGTGGCCGCAACGAATTCGCAACCGCCCGGCCAGTGAGATGCTGCGGCCCTACGGATCGCGGTCGGCGGTGCGTACCTACATGTTGCCCCCCGAACCGCAAGCGCCGGCTCGGGGCAGCAATGGTGATTCGCCCGACTCGGAGAGCACCGATCGGTTCCGGGTGGGCACGCCGCACTACTGACCCGGCTCGCCCGGCTTCACCTTGCGACCAGGTCGCGCGTGATGTCCTGCGTCTGGTCCACTTCGGCACGGCAGGTTGGGGATGTCGATGATGTCTCCAACCAAGGCTCCGTTGGGATCGCGGCGGGCCTGCACGTGCACGACTCGGGTGGCGTCAGTGATTGTGCGCATGCCCTAACTGTTGCGCGCGAACTCCGCGGTGAATATCCGCCGAACAGCCCCTCAGGGGCTGATTTGGTTGTCCCCCGATTAGGGGACGGACGCGGGACGTTTGTCCGCTACGCCCAGTTCCACACCGACATGTCGCCGGCCGGGTAGGTCGCGCACGCATCGGTGGACTTGGCGACGACGCCCTTGTTGTTGAAGAAGATCTTCATATGGTTGGGCCAGGCCAGCCACAGCGGATCGGCCTGGGGTGCAAAAAAGTTTTCGGAATAGTTCCTGCGGTCTTCTGGCGACAACGCAAAAAACCAGTGCGCCTTGTCGATGGCCGCCTGGTTGACGTTCGGGTGGTTGTTGAAGTCGATCATGTACCGCTGGTAGTACACCGGGCTGGTGTCGCGGGTCGCCGCCAGCAGCTGCTCGGCATCGCAGGTGGTGTTGATCATCCTGCGCGGGATCGGGAAGTCCTCTGTGGAGTCGGCCGCTGCGGTCTGCGGGAAGGCAGTAGCGGCAAAACCCAAGGCGAGAAACGCGGCGCCTGCGCGCAGGCAGTTACTAAGCCGAGACATAGTAATTACGGTAGCACTTCTGCGCCCGGTGGGGCGACCGGCTTCGGATTTTTTAGCCGACCTTACTAGTCATCGTCAGCAGGAACGATGACGTGCGTGGGGTCGGGCCGCAGCTCCGGCGGGGCCTGGCTGTAGTCGCCAAACGGGCCGTCCCGGCGCTCAACCGCGGCCCGTATGCCCTGGGTTTCGGCCGTCCGGATGAACTCCAGCGCGTCGGGGGTGTTGCGCATCAGCCCGTCGAGAATGACGCCCAGCGTTTGGGTGGACGCCAGGCCCATATTCTCGTAGGCCTGGTTGACGATCAGCTTCTGCGCCCGCAGCTGCGACAACGGGATCTGCGACAGTTCGGCGGCGATCTCGGCGACCCGGGCCTCGAGGCGCTCGAACGGCACCGCCTCGTTGATCAGCTCGATCTCGGCGGCCTGCACGCCGGTCAGCGGCCGGCCGGTCAGCGAGTGCCATTTGGCCTTCGCCAGGCTCAGCCGATATAGCCACATTCCGGTCAGGTAGGCCCCCCACATCCGGCTGTACGGGGTGCCGATCACGGCGTCTTCGCTGGCGATGACGAGGTCGGCGCAGAGCGCGTAGTCGCTGGCCCCGCCGACGCACCAGCCGTGCAATTGGGCGATCACCGGCTTGGACGCCCGCCAAATGGCCATGAATTTCTGCGACGGTGCGATCTCGCGGGCGGTGGCCATCGCAAAGTCCTTGCCCGGATCCCACTTGCCGTCGGTCATCATCGCTTCGCCCCAGTGCTGAAATCCGCCGCCGAAGTCGTAGCCGGCGGAGAACGCGCGCCCGGCGCCGCGCAACACGATGACTTTGATCTGCGGATCCCGCTCGGCCAGCCCGATGGCCGCTTCGATCTCGTCGGGCATCGGCGGGACGATGGTGTTCAGCTGCTCGGGGCGGTTCAGCGTGATGGTCGCGACCGCGCCGGCCGTCCGGTACAGCAATGTCTCGAAGTCGGGCATGTCCACGTGTGAGCTAGCGCCCTTCGTCCGGCGGATCGGGCTCCCGGTGTTCCGGGCTCGCCGCATAGATCTGCCCGCCGATCTTGAGGTAGGGCGTGATCATGTAGGCCGATCCGACGATGATGGCGGTGAAGATCAAGGCCGAGGCGACGGCGTTCGGCCAGATTCTGCCGGTTCCGAATGCGAAGCAGACGACGCCGAGCAACGAGGCCGTCCAGTAGAAGCGTCGGCCCCGGTGTCGGCCGCGGACGAAGCGGTAGCGTGCCTGCGCGTGTCCGGCGATGATGAAGATCAGTCCGGCCACCGTAGCGGCGAGTTCGAGATGTTCTATCGACACGTCGACATCCTATGGCCGGCCCGCCGTCACGAAGCCAGCGTCCGCCAGAGGAACGAATAACTCAGCGCCGCCTTGAACGCGGCCTGCTCGTTGTCTGCCGCGCCGGCGTGTCCACCCTCGATGTTCTCGTAGTACCAGACTCGATGGCCGGCGGCTTGTAGCGCGGCGACCATTTTGCGGGCATGCCCCGGATGCACACGATCGTCACGGGTGGACGTGGTGAACAGCACCGATGGGTACTGGTCGCTAGTCGAAATATTCTGGTATGGAGAGTATTTGGAGATGAACGCCCAGTCGTCCGGGTTGTCCGGATCGCCGTACTCGGCCACCCACGAGGCGCCGGCCAGCAGCAGGTGGTAGCGCCGCATGTCCAGCAGCGGGACATCGCATACCAGCGCGCCAAATTTCTCCGGGTATTTGGTCGCCATGATGCCCATCAGCAGCCCGCCATTGCTGCCGCCTTGTGCGCCGAGTTGCGCGACCGTCGTGATGCCGCGATTCACCAAATCCTCTGCCACCGCGGCGAAGTCCTCGTCGACCTTGTGTCGGCCCTCGCGCATCGCCTGGGTATGCCAGCTTGGTCCGTACTCGCCGCCGCCCCGGATATTGGCCATCGCGTAGGTGCCGCCCCTGGCCAGCCACAGCCGGCCCAGCACGCCGCTGTACCCGGGTGTCTTGGACGATTCGAATCCGCCGTAGCCGCCCAGCAGCGTGGGGCCGGGCCCGGTGACATCCCGGGATCGTACGACGAAGTACGGGATCAACGTGCCATCCTTGGACGGCACGAAAAACTGTTGCACGTCCAGGTTTTCGGCGTCGAAGAAGGCGGGAGCGGATTTGATCTGCTCCAGGTGTTGGCCGTCGGTGCTACGCAGCAGCCGCGACGGCTGGTCGAATCCACTTGAATCCAGGAAAAACTCGTCGCCGGTGTCGTCGGCGGCGACGACCACGGTGTTGGTTGCCGCGGGGATGCCCGTCACTGGCTCGCGAAGCCAGGTTCCGGGTGTGACGACTTCGATCCGGCTGGCCACATCGGCCAGTGTCACCAGCAACAGCCGGTCGCGGGTCCAGGCACTCTGATGCAGGCAGGTGTGCTCGTCAGGTTCGAAAACCTCCCGCAATTGTGCTGTGCCGGAGAGGAATTCGTCGTAGTCGGCGGCCAGCAGCGAGCCGGCACGGTAGGTGAGCCCGCCGACGGTCCAATCGGTGCGCGGCTCGATCAACAGCCATTCGCGGTGAATCGACACGCTTGCGTCGGTGGGTACCTCGATGCGAATCAGCTCCGCGCCGCGCACCTCGAAGATCTCCTCGTTCCAGAAGTCGATGGCGCGACCGGCAAAGGTGCGTTCGAAGCCGGGCGTGCGATCCGCGTTCGCGGACACGCTGACGTCGGCGCGTGATCCCTCGAAGACCGTCTCGGCCTGCGCCAACGGCGTGCCCCGGCGCCAGCGCTTGACGATCCGCGGATAGCCGGATTCGGTGAGCGAGCCGGGACCGAAGTCGGTGCCCACCAGCACGGTATCCGGATCGGCCCAACCGATTTGCGACTTGGCCTCCGGCAGCGCAAACCCGTCGGCAATGAATTCCCGTGTAATCATGTCGAATTCACGCACGATCACCGCATCCGAGCCGCCGCGGGACAGACTGACCAGGGCGCGGGTGAACTCCGGTTCGATCACCGTCGCGCCGGCCCACACCCACTTCTCGTCGTCGGCACGACCCAGCTCGTCGACATCGATCAGCACATCCCACTCGGGGGAGTCGTCGCGATAGCTGTCCAGGGTGGTGCGCCGCCACAGCCCGCGCGGATTGGTGGCGTCGCGCCAGAAGTTGTAGAGGTGCTCGCCGCGGCGGCGGACGTAGGGGATGCGTGCATCGGTGTCCAGCACCTCCAGCGCCTCGGAGCGCAGTTGGCCGAAGGTCGCATCGCAGAATTCCGCCTGGGTCGGCTCGTTGCGCGCGCGCACCCAGTCCAGCGCTGTCTCGCCGGTCACGTCCTCGAGCCACAGGTACGGGTCGTCGTTGTCCTCGGCAGGCTGCGCTGTCATGGAACACATTGTGGCCCCGACGGTAGTGTGAAGTGCATTACAGCCGTAGTTCGCGGGTCGAGTGAGGAGCCGAGCAGATGACCGTTTTTGCACGTCCAGGTTCTGCCGGGGCGCTGATGTCGTACGAGTCGCGATATGACAACTTCATCGGGGGCGAGTGGGTGGCGCCAGCCAAGGGTCTTTACTTCGAGAACCCGACGCCAGTGACCGGTCAGACGTTCTGCGAAGTGGCGCGCTCCGACGCCGACGACGTCGGCAAGGCGCTCGACGCCGCGCACGCGGCCGCCCCGAAGTGGGGCAAGACCGCCCCGGCCGAGCGCGCCGCGATCCTCAACAAGATCGCCGACCGCATCGAGGCCAACAAGGATGCGCTCGCGCTGGCCGAAGTGTGGGACAACGGCAAACCGATCCGCGAGACGTTGGCCGCCGACATCCCGCTGGCCGCCGACCATTTTCGGTACTTCGCCGCGGCGATCCGCGCCCAGGAGGGCTCGCTATCGCAGATCGACGAGGACACCGTCGCCTACCACTTCCACGAGCCGCTCGGGGTGGTCGCACAGATCATTCCGTGGAACTTCCCGATCCTGATGGGTGCCTGGAAGCTGGCGCCGGCACTGGCGGCCGGCAACACGGTGGTGCTCAAGCCCGCCGAGCAGACGCCGGCTTCGATCCTGTACCTGATGTCGCTGATCGGCGATGTGATCCCGCCCGGGGTGGTCAACATCGTCAGCGGTTTCGGAGTCGAAGCCGGCAAGCCGCTGGCCTCCAGCGACCGCATCGCCAAGGTCTCGTTCACCGGGGAAACCACCACCGGGCGGCTCATCATGCAGTACGCCTCGCAGAACCTGATCCCGGTCACCCTGGAGCTCGGCGGCAAGAGTCCGAACATCTTCTTCTCCGACGTCATGGCCGCCAACGACAACTTCCAGGACAAGGCGCTGGAAGGCTTCACCATGTTCGCCCTCAACCAGGGTGAGGTGTGTACCTGCCCGTCGCGCAGCCTGATTCAAAACGACATCCACGACGAGTTCCTAGAACTGGCGGCCATCCGCACCAAGGCGGTTCGGCAGGGCGATCCGCTGGACACCGAGACGATGCTGGGTTCGCAGGCCTCCAACGACCAGCTGGAAAAGGTGCTGTCCTACATCGAGATCGGTAAGGGCGAGGGCGCCAAGATCATCACCGGCGGCGAGCGCGCCGAGCTGGGTGGCGACCTGTCCGGCGGCTACTACATGCAGCCGACGATTTTCTCCGGCAACAACAAGATGCGCATCTTCCAGGAGGAGATCTTCGGACCCGTCGTCGCGGTGACGTCATTCAA
>Ga0208987_1000118_pt1 | contig 18018 bp, 13 predicted proteins | sample MedBloCARef_O2_FD_187845 | JGI IMG/M metagenome (GOLD analysis project Ga0208987, IMG submission 187845) | Forest soil microbial communities from El Dorado National Forest, California, USA - Mediterranean Blodgett CA Ref_O2 (SPAdes) (version 2) | ecosystem: Environmental > Terrestrial > Soil >... | reverse complement strand
ATATGACGTATTAAATCATCAGAAATTCTAGTGGTATTAGGTCCAACCCTATAAAATCACTCAGGATGAATATCTCTAACATATCTAACAACTCTACTAAGGTCTGCATGACGAATACCTACTGGATGACTATGGCCGTGATAATCAGCAAACATAACACCAGATGCTTGAATAAACTTACCTTTAAAATGTTCCAAATGATTAGCTAATCGATCTGTATCTCTAATCATTACAGTATCAAAATAACCAGTGTGATTACCAAAATTGGGACCAGGACCTGGATTAGAATTGGGATTAGAATTGGGATTAGAATTGGGATTAGGGTTATTTGAAGAACCTCCTCCACTATTAATATTATGTGGATTAGATCCTTGTGAAGAACTTTCCCCAATAAATAAAAAACTATCTTTATCTAATAGTAGTTCATTAAAGTAAGAGTACAATTGAAAAAAAAATGATAATAATAAAAATCCAATATATAAAGCAAATATAAAGGGAATTACATTATGCCTTACTAAAAAAAGTCTAAAAAAAAATAAATTTAAATCTAAACGGCTTACAACATAAGTATAAACACGCATTTCTTAAACTTAAAAAAAATCATAATTCAATAATAAAATATTATCTAATTTCATTATTAAATTATAAAACAAAGGATGTAATAAGTGAGACAATCAAGTAGAAGTCTGTTTCAAGGTCATCCTTTTCACTTAGTCTCACCATCACCATCACCATAACCTTGATATATATACTATATATCATTAATAAACTAAACTAAATTACAGTAAACTTATGTTACTAGGTATTATTTCAAAACTATATAATATACATGGTACTAATACAATAAAAGCAATTACTAAAGGTAATAATACAGTTCAACAGAAAGACATTAACTGATCAAAACGTATTCTAGGGAATGAAGCTCTAGCTCATATGAAAATAAACACCATAATACAAGATTTTATACCTAAAGTAAACCCATATACTAATCCTTGTATTACCGGGTCTGAAAGTATACTTTCTTCATATAAATTATTTATATAGTAGTCAATATCAATATATTGCATAAAATGGAATAAATAAGCACCTAAAGGTATATAATCATATAAATAACCTCCTAAAAATAAAATAGTAGTTAATATACATATTAATACAATACTAGCGTATTCAGCTAAGAAGAAGAAAACAAAAATAACTGCAGCATGTTCTGTCATAAAACCACTAACAAGCTCTGATTCTGCTTCTGCTAAATCAAAAGGAGCTCTATTAGTTTCCGCTATAGATCCAATAAAAAATATAATAAATATAGGTAACAATGGTATTATAAATCATATAGCTCTTTGAGCCTCTATAATCACAGTAAGATTTAAGCTACCTGTTAACATTATAACAAGTAATATAGCTGAACTTAAAATAAGTTCATAACTTATTAATTGTGCTGTACTTCTTAGTGAACCCAGAAAAGCATACTTACTGTTAGCACTTCAACCTGCTAATAATATACCATATGTAGCTAATGAAGAAACTGCTAACATGTAAAGTATACCTAAATTAAGATCATTCAAAGCTAAACCAGGTGCATAGGGTATAACTAGATAACCTAATAATGAAAAGATTAAAGTTATAATAGGACCAAGAAAAAATAAAGCTAAATTAGCTTGCGCAGGTGAAACATATTCTTTTAATAAAAGTTTTAAGGCATCAGCAAATGCTTGTAAAAGACCGTAATACCCTACTATATTGGGACCTAATCTTCTTTGCATACTAGCCATAGTTTTCCTTTCTGCTACAGTAACATAAGCTACAGTTAACAAAACAGGCACAGAAACAATTAAAACCTCTATTATAGAAATTAACGTAGGCTGATACAACATATATGTGTATATTTATATTTTGGTTTAATATATACAAAATATAATTATGAAAATATATTTTTAATATTAAATTTTTAATTAATATTACCATTATAACTAAATAATTCAATTAGATAATAGTAACTTATTATTATGTGAATGTATGTTTAAATTTTTATTATTATTATTAAATAATAAACTCTTATCCAAGACTTGAACTTGGATCTAGATATTAGAAGTATCCTGCTCTACCATTAAGCTAATAAGAATTATAAATATTTTTTATTTATAATTAAGCAACGTATAGTATTAAAAAAGCCATCATAAGAGCAAATAATCCAGTGGCTTCTGCAAAAGCAAAACCTAATATAGCGTATGCAAATAATTGACCTCTTAAGGATGGATTTCTGGCCACACCTAATATTAATGCACCGAAAACTACTCCAATTCCTACACCTGCTCCAATTAAACCAGTAGTTGCTAATCCTGTTCCTATAAGTTTTGCTGCTTGTATCATATATTATATATTTATAAAAATTTATACAAAAAAATTAATTGTAAATTTTAATCATTAATATCTCTTAAAGGTAATATTAACATAGATTACTAATATTAGATACATATATACCTTAAGTACATTAAATATATTAAATAAATTAAAATCTATAATGAGCAGGAATATCCTTATGAATAGCTCTAATCCCATTTATTAAAGTATCATTTATTGGTGTTATGCCAGGGCTATCCTTAACAAATAATGTAGAATGATCCACTCTAACAAATCTGGCAACTGTACTAAGATATCTATCCTTATTACTTGTTTGTCAATAAGCCTCCGAGTGATCACGAAAGTTAATACCAACCTCGCTTAATCTTTCACCTTTATGTTTTGTTAAATAATTAGCTAATATATCTGTATCTGTTTCTGCATCTTTAATCATTACAGTATCTCAAAAAGGGAGTTGGGAATTGGGTCTGGGATTATTTGAAGAACTTCCTCCATCACTAATATTAGGTTGAGTAGATCCCTGTGAAGAGCTTTCTCCAGTAATATTTAATGTAAAGCAATCTTCATATATTATGCCTTTATAAAGTAAAAAGTTATAAAGATATTCTAAAGAGAAAGCTAAAAAACTAAATACTAATAAAGAAATTAAAATTATTGCCTTATTTTTTATAATAAATAAACCAAATCTATATAATAATAGCCTAAAGAAATCTAAAAAGCTAGGTTGATATATACGAGTATACATTTTCATTTTCATTTTTTTTTTTTATAAATTTTATTATTAACTAATTAAAGTTAGGGGTTTTACAGGACTTGAAATTTTCTTTATTTTATATAAATAACCTCCTAAAAATAAAATAGTAGTTAATATTCTGGTAAACGTGATTAGTTACCACTAATAAGCTTAATATTTAAGCTTTTACATAAATTGTAATTTTTTTTTAAATAAGGTTTTTAATAGTACTTTAAAAAAATATTATACTTATATTGTTATCTAATTAAATATAAAGATTTAATTTACCTCAGAATTAAATACTTAGATTTAATCTTTACTAACACCATACTAAGAATATAGTTTGTAGGCTAAACAATATAAGTATAAAGCTATTAATTATTCACAAACAAACGATTTATTGTTTTTTATTTTTCTTTAAGAAAAATAAAGAAAAATAAAGGTAATTGGTAAATTATAATTATTAATATTTATTTTTTATAATTATAATTTACCTTACTAATAAGTTTATTACACTAGAAAAAGTATATTGATCCGTGCTCCGCAGAGGGATCGAACATATAATTTAAAAGGTAATAAAAGGGTATGGAGGGATCGAACCTCATATTTAAGATCTGCAATCAAAACGTAGAACCATCTACAACATACCCTTAATACACATAAATATATTAAATATACATTATTTTGTGTATTATAGTTACAAAGCTTACATGATATTATTTTAAACAATTATATAAAAAAAAAGCTATTAGCTTTGTAAAGGTAAACTTGCAAATGCATGAGGTTTAGGTGGACTAGTTAACGCTCATTCTAATGAATTATAACTTCTATTTAACAATGATTGTAGAATATCAGTATAAAACTGTGGAATTAATCAAGGATAACGACTTGTAGCCTTACCCTCAACTAATTGTATATAAACTATATATAAAAATAATCATGTAGCTATAACACTAATAATACTTCCGTATGAACTTATTAAATTTCAACCTGCATAAGCATCAGGATAGTCACTTATCCGACGAGGCATTCCTTGTAAACCAAGGAAATGTTGTGGGAAGAATGTAACATTAACTCCTACAAAGAATATTCAAAAATGAACTTTACTTAACATTATATTATAATCTAATCCTAACATCTTAGGTATTCAGAAGTATCATGCACTAAATAAAGCAAATACTGCACCCATACTTAAAACATAATGGAAATGAGCAACAACATAATAAGTATCATGGAAAGCAACATCAAGAGAAGCATTAGCTAAAACAACTCCACTTAACCCTCCTATTGTAAACATAAATACAAAACCTAAAGCAAATAACATTGAAGGTGTTAATTGTAAAGATCCCCCATAACATGTTGCTAATCAACTGAATATTTTAATACCTGTAGGTACAGCAATAATCAGTGTAGCAGCAGTAAAATAGGCTCTTGTATCTACATCTAAACCAACTGTATACATGTGATGACTTCAAACAACAAATCCTAATACACCTATAGACATCATAGCATAAACCATACCTAAATACCCAAAAACACTTTTATTAGAACTAGCAGATATTGTAGTACTTATTATACCAAAACCTGGTATGATTAGGATATAAACCTCCGGATGACCAAAAAATCAAAAAAGATGTTGATATAATATAGGATCACCACCACCAGCAGCTTCGAAAAAGGATGTATTGAAATTTCTATCAGTTAAAACCATAGTAATTGCACCAGCTAAAACAGGTAAAGATAATAATAGTAAGACAGCTGTAACTACTACAGCTCAACCAAAAAGGGCCAATTTATGTAATTTTATACCAGGACTTCTCATATTAAGTATAGTTGTTATAAAATTAATTGCACCTAATAAACTACTTATACCTGATAGATGTAAAGCAAATATAGCTAAATCAACACTAGGTCCACTGTGACTTTGTACACCACTTAAAGGTGGATACAATGTTCAACCTGTACCTGCACCATTTTCTATACCACCAGCAAATAAAAATAATATTAAACTAGGTATTAATAATCAAAAACTTATATTATTTAATCTTGGGAATCGTTTAAATAAAAAAAAAATCATCGCAGGTATGGAGGAATTAATCCTCATATTTAAGCAAGATAACCTTAGCATATAACCTAAATATATAGTTTACTATACATACCTTACGTTTACTTAATGTACACTGAATGTACATTAAGCATCTAAAATAGACAATAATTAGCTAAAAGTTCTAGGAACATCCATACGAAGAGTTCTAATGTTATATATTAAACCATCAGTAATTGGCTGAGTATTAAGTGAAACCCTAAACCAGTCACGATGAATAAATCTAACATATCTAGCAACTCTACTAAGATCTTTATCAAAATAACCTACTGGTTGATTATTAGGACCATAATTACCAAACATAATACCAGCCTTCTGTAAATCTTTACCTGTATGATTTGCTAAATAATTAGCTAATCGATCTGTATCTTTAATCATTACAGTATCTAATCAACTAGGGTGATAACCAAAATCGGGACCGGGACCGGGACCTGGATTGGAACCGGGATTGGGATTATTTGAAGAACCTCCTCCACTATTAATATTATGTGGATTAGATCCTTGTGAAGAACTTTCTCCAGCATTTAATATAGAATAATCTTCACTTAATAGTACTTCATTAAAGTAGTAGTAAAATTCAAAAGAAAATACTATTAATAAAATCCCAATAATGAAAGCAAATGTAAAGTAAATTAAATTTACTTTATACTTTATAATTAGTGAAATAAATCTAAAAATCAAGGTTTTAAATTGATATATTATAAGAGATCATTTATAATCTAGTATTTTCATACTAGAATGGACTATGTCTTCACCCTTAATACTAAGGGGCTTCGCATGTAGTCTCTGAGGATCCTACTCATAATTTAAAGTATTTTAAATTATTTTGGTTTCCTGCACATTATTCCCATGTATACATAAGTGTTACGACTAATTCAATTGCAAAATACAACTTTATAAGTTAAAAACTTCAATTAGGTGTCTATGTATCTGTTAACTGAAAAATTAATTTCAAAATCGAGAAATTCCATGCATATAGCGTAGTCATAATTAAAAAGTTTACACCTTTTAACGGCATTCCTTTATTTTTTTTTGTTTAGGGTTTTTATATAAAATAAGTAAATATATATATATATTTAAAAAGATAATAAATACAAGTAATCTCAAGAAAAATAACTCCTTTTTCTGTTCATATTGTTTTTTACAAGCTCTGTTTTAATTATACCTTCATCTGTATAATGTTTATTTTCAAAGATTAACAAGACTATTTTTTTTCAATCTTTATAATCTAAGAATTTACTTGAAAATAATGGATATTTTTCTATATAGTTTATTATTATTTTCAATGAGATTTTATTAGAGGCAGTTAAGGTAAAATATTTATTACCTGTAGATTTTTGTTCTTTAGTTAATAATGTACAATTAAGAAAATTAGATATTTCTTTAAAAACCTTTAAATAACTATCATTGGTTATAGGATCTAGTGTTATTCGTTCAATTCTTAATCTACAAGAGATTTTTCTTTTCATGCGAAGTAAGGCACCGTTTTCTACTTTAGTATCTTGTACAAAAAAACTACCATTTGAATCGATAAACCCGCTTAGCCAACCATCTTCAGATAATGGATCACACTTCAAATATGATCTTATTATGTTAGTTCTATGATTCTTATTTAATCAATCTACTAAAGAATTAAATTGAAATATCTTAGGTGTTCTTAACTGACCACTTAATAAACTAACTACTTTTTTTAACCCTTTAACAGATGAAACAACTAAAACACAAACATTCTTTTGCAATTTGTATTTAATATATCCTGATCCTATTAATTCTAATAATCTTTTAGCTAATGCCTCATTTTTCATATTAAAATTTATACAAAATCTAGGGTTTTGTTGTTTCTTTTGATTAAGTTTTTGAACTCAAATGTGACCATCACCTTCAAATAAACCAGCTAAATAAGTTTTATACTCATTATTCAAATAAATTCTATATTTATTATCTTTTAAATTATTATTACTAGATCCTATACCCTCTTTCAGAAGCAAACCCAAGGCAGGTCCTTTTTCTTTTGCCATGTCAGGACCTCCTACTAGTAATGGTAATAAGAAATTACCAAAACCACCTATTAAAGCAGGCATAACCATAAAGAATATCATTACTATTGCATGAGCAGTAATTATACTATTATATAATTGATTATCTGCAATATATTGAACACCAGGTCCACTCAATTCTATTCTAACTAAAACAGAAAAAGCAGTACCTATTAATCCTGAAAATAATGCAAATATAAGGTATAATGTCCCTATATCTTTAGCATTTGAAGATAAAAATCATCTTTCAGTTCATAAAGACATATCAGACTTTAAGACTGAAAGATTATTTGGAAGTGAATTAGCCGAATGAGAAGAACTCAACATAAATCAGTTTAGCTCGGACACTCCAGTTACAACTGTATATATTTACCTAAATTAATATTGGGTATATAAACAACAGGTAAATCATAAATTTAATTTACAAACCGAGAGGTAGATTATTACTTACACATACTAATTAATATTATTGTAAAAAAAATATTAATATTAAAATAGTTTAACTATTTAAATTTATAATTATATAAATTAGATTCACCTAAGTCTTTTAATTATAAATACCTTAAAGATTATGGAGATGAACATCACTTTAGCTTTAAGTCCCCTGCGCCAGCTAAAGCTACTCTTTTATATTTTTATACATAGTTAATTCTATTAAACTATTTTCAAATAAACTAACAAAAGGGACTACAATTAAAAAATAAGCAAAATAAATAGCTGTACTAATTTGTCCAAATTCTATAAAAGGTGATTCAACATGTTTAGCACCTAATACCATTAATATTAAAAAATTAGCAACAAATGTAAAGAAAGCTATTTTACTTAAAGGTCTAAACTGTATACCTCGAGATCTTCCTAAATCAGTATAAGGAATAACTAATAACATTAAAAGAGCACCAAACATAGCAATAACTCCTAATAATTTATTAGGAATAGATCTTAATATAGCATAAAAAGGTAAAAGGTATCACTCAGGTACTATAGCAGGAGGAGTTTGCATAGGATTAGCCATAACATAGTTTTCACTATCTCCTAATGCATTTGGCATTAAGAATACAAATGCACTCAATACAATCATAAAAAGGAATATAGTTATTAAATCTTTGAATAAATAGTAAGGGGCAAAAGATATTCTATCATAATTAGCTGATATACCTAAAGGGTTATTCGCTCCTGCAGTATCATGAAGTGCTATTAAATGCATTAAAGCTAAGGCAGCTAATATAAAAGGTAATAAATAATGTAAAGCAAAGAATCTATTTAAAGTAGCATTATTAACACTAAATCCACCTCAAAGAAATTCAACTATATCTTGTCCAACTCAAGGTATAGCACTCATAAGGTTAGTAATAACTGTAGCACCTCATAAACTCATTTGTCCATAAGGTAAAACATAACCCAGGAATCCTGTAGCTATCATTAATATAAAGATTATTGTACCTATAACTCATGTTAATGTTCTAGGACTTCTGTAAGATCCATAATATAAACCTCTACCTATATGAAGGTATACTATGAAAAAGAAAGCTGAAGCAGTATTACTATGTAAATAACGTATTAATCAACCATTATTTACATCACGCATAATATGTTCTACTGAATTAAAAGCTTCTGCTACACTTGGATTATAGTGCATAGCTAAAAATACACCTGTAGCTATTTGTATAACTAAACAAAGACCTAATAAAGAACCAAAATTTCATAAATAACTTAAATTAGAGGGTACAGGAGCATCCACTACATAAGCATTAACCAACTTTAAAAAAGGATAACTTTTAAATATTCTCATTTTATTTTTATTTTTTTTTTATTTTTTTTATTTAGTTTTCTAGATATTCGAATTAGTTCATTAAAAATCTATATTAATCTAGTAATAGTTTAAATTAACCATCTATTTTTTTTTCCGCTTGTAACATTTCCTATTAATTTATCAATAATTATTAACAAATTTATAAATTAATAACTCAGATTACAATATAATTAAAAATTACTACACAAAAGAGTAATCCTTGCCGCCTAAAATAACGATTTATTAGCTTAAAAGTTTTCCTTTAAAAAATTTAAAAGTTTTCCTTTAAAAAATTTTTAAATAAATTAAAGTTTTTCTTAAAAAGACTTTCTTAAATAATATTTAAGTTTATTTAAGATTAATTTAACTCACTCGACAAACTTTAGTTTTAGTAGAAATAAATTTATTATCCTTTATTTTTAATTGTAAAAAAGCCTAAAAAAATTAAAATTAAAAGTAATAAACTAGTATCAAACATAGCTAAAGAAGGTGTTAAAATATAAGTAATAAAACCTATTAAAATATATAAAGCATAACTTGTTATTACACCAGAATCTAAACTAGCTATACTTCTACTTAAAGCAATTAAACCTTTTTCTAAACCATAAGGTCCTAACAGTTCTACACTTCCTTTGTCTATAACTTTAGTTGTTTGACCACCTAATGCAAAAACTAGATCTGTTACATATTTATTATATAAAAGTTCTATGTAGAAACGTTGATTAAAGAATCCAAATACATTATAACCTAATCTAGAAAATTTGAAATTAACAATAGATTTAGGTAAAAATTCAGAGATAATAATAGCTAAAGCACTAAGAGAAACAGTAAAAATTAAGGGTAATAATTTAAATAAAGTAGGTACTGCAAACTCAGTATCTAACATTATCTCATGCATAGGATGTATGAACAAACTATTATCAGCAAAGAAATCTGAACCTAATCCTATAAATATATCTTTAGTTATATATCCAAAAAATATAGAAAAAATAGCTAAGATAATTAAAGGTAAACTCATAAAAATATCACCTTCATGAGCATGTTTATAACTTACAAGAGGTCCATTAGGGTTAGTTAGGAAAGTTAAGTATAAAACCTTAACAGAGTATAAAGTAGTAAACATAGCACCAATAGTAGCTATAAAGTATACAACAGTACCGCTAAAATAAAATTCTCCATATGCAGATTCTAATATAAAATCTTTACTATAGAATCCTGTCATAAAAGGGAAGGCAACTAAACTAAGGCTTGCTATTAACATTACAGAGTAAGTTAAAGGTAATAATGATCTTAATCCACCATATTTTCTAAAATCTTGATTATCAGCAACGGCATGAATTACTGCACCTGCTCCTAAGAATAATAATCCTTTATAGAAAGCATGATTTACTAAATGAAATAAAGCAATATTATATGAAGATAAACCAACTGCTATAACCATCATACCTAATTGACTCATAGTAGAATAAGCAATAACTTTCTTAATATCTTGTTGAAATAAACCTATAAGACTACTAAATACAGTAGTTATTGCTCCTAATCATAAGCATAGTATTAATACAGTTGAACTATATTCAATTAAAGGACTTGTACGCATTAATAGGTAAACACCAGCTGTAACCATAGTTGCCGCATGTATTAATGCACTAACAGGTGTAGGACCTTCCATAGCCATAGGTAATCAAACATGTAATCCAACTTGAGAACTTTTAGCCATAGCACCAATTAATAAACATATTCCTATAATAGTAACAATATTTTCATTAACAAAAGGAGCTAAAGAAAAAACCACAGCGTAGTCAATGTTTCCAAAAGATCATAGAATAGCAAACATACCTATAGTTAAAAAGCAATCTCCAACTCTGTTGGTTAAGAAAGCCGACATAGAACTTTGATTTGCTGCTATTCTAGTAAATCAGAAACTAACTAAAAGATAAGAACAAATACCTACACCTTCTCATCCAACAAACATTAATAAAAAATTATTAGATGTAACAAGTATAATCATCATAAAAGTGAATAAACTTAAGTAACTAAAAAATCTTTGATTGTGAGGATCATGACTCATATATCCTATAGAATATACATGTACTAAAGAACTAACTATTAGTACAGGTATTAACATAGATACAGTCAGACTATCAAAATTGAAACCTCATAAAGCATTAAGTGACTCACTATCTATTCATCTAAAAAGATTTATAGATGTGGGTATATTATTTAAACCTACTTCAAAGAAAGTAATGATAGCCAATAAAGTTGTGATTATTACACATGTACATGTAATTAATTGTGCACCACTTACTCCTATTTTTCTACCGAAAAACCCAGAAGCTATTGATCCTAATAATGGTAAAGTAACTATAGCTAAATACATTATTTGTATTCTATCGTAATACTTCCTCTTAATCTGTAAAATGCAACCAATATACCTAAACCAATAGCTGATTCTGCACCAGCTATTGCGATTATATATATAGCATATGTTTGACCTAATATATCATCAAAGCTAAGTGAACTTACCAATATTAAAAACGTTACGGCCAATAGCATTATTTCTATTGAGATAAGCATTAAAATTATGTTTTTTCTATTTAAAACAAAACCCAAAATTCCTATTAAAAAAAGTATTAGGGATAAATTCATAGTATACTATTATAAACTAATTGTTATATATATTTAATATTACTTAAAGTAACTATCTAAATTAATCATATTTTTCATTACTAATAAACCAGCATTTTATTTTTTCTGCTTTTTCTTATTTTTCTTTCTGCTTTCCTTACGGAGTAAGGATCAGTCGAGGAAAAATAAAGAAAAATACATCTTATATACATAATTTAAAGATTAATCGGAATCATCTCAAACATATGTTTGAGGTTCCGTTGATTCTAGTTCATGTACATATTCTGTAGGTGTTTGTTTAGGCTTTTCATTAGTACTTTCATTTGATTTAGGGTTGATAGAAACTTCAGCTACATTTTTAGGTGTATTTTCACTAATATTCTTGGGACTATCCTGCGAGAGAGATGAAACATTTTCCATATTAGAAGAAGATGTTCCACTGGAAGTTGCTATTGATTCTTCATCAGCACTTTTTTTAACAGAAGGTTTATTATACCCATGCCCTCAAAAATCAGGCACAGGAGGTAAAGGTTCCCGTCTTTTAAGCTTATGTTGTAATAATTGTTCTAAAGTATCTATTTGTTCATATATTTTGTAATCAATTTTATCTTTTACTTTTTCTTTCAATTCATCGATAACTTCTTGAATATCATCATTAAGTTCAGGGTCACTATCTATATCAGATTCTTGTTTAGGCTCTGTATATGAATCTGGGTTTGGGCTTGAGTCTGAGTCTGAGTCTGAGTCATTATTTTGATTATCTTTACTACTACTACCACTACCACCATCCATAGGAACTGAGTCCTTACTGTCATAATCAATGGCTCTACGTTTACCCTTATCTAATGATTCATAGATGCTTTCGTCATCAGTAGCTTTACGTTTACCCTTATTTAATGTTTCATATATGCTTTCATCGTTATCAGTAGCTTTACCTTTTCCTTTATCTAAAGGATCACTTCTATCTCCAGTAGCTAAAACTAACCCATCTTCTAAGGTATTTTCTATATTTTCTTGATTTTTAATATAAAAATAATACATTAGAAGCATTAAACATTTAGCTATTGCTCCCGCAGTCATTCTAAGAACTTTTCCAACCCAACCGCTTCTATTACTATAGGCATAGAACTATGTAAAATACCACATATTTCTGAACATTGACCATAAAATGTACCTACTCTATTTATAAGAACAGAAACTTGATTTATTCTACCTGGATAAGCATCACATTTAATACCTAAAGCAGGTGAAGCTCATGAATGTATAACATCTCCTGATGTAACAACAAATCTTACGTGTGTTGCTTCTGGAAGTATAACTCTGTTATCTACTTCTAACATTCTTAATCCCCCCTCTTCTAAATCAGATTCTGGAACTATATAAGAATCATATTCTATAATATCATCGCTAGAGTCTAAGAAATCAGGATATTGATAACTTCAATATCATTGATGACCTTCTACTACTACAGACATTGAAGGATCACTAACCTCATCCATTAAATATAATAATTTAAAAGATGGGAAAGCTATTAATATTAATATTAAAGCAGGAGTTATTGTTCAAATTAATTCTATTAATGTTCCATGATTTAAATATTTATGAGAAATAGGTGATTTAGTATGTACGTAATTTCTAATTATTGAAACCATAATTCAACCTACTCCAAATAAAATTATAACTAAATAGTACATTATATTATCATGTAATTCAATCAATGCTTCCATTTGCGGACTAGCACTATCTTGGAAATAAAGACCTCAAGGCCTTGGAGTATCACAATTATTTAAAATACTTAAATAATATAAATTTAACATATTTTAATTTTATATACTATCTCTATTCTAATGAATTATACATTATATTTTTGTTCTCAAAACTTTGTATAATTCTTTATCCTGTAATTAATTAAGAATAGAAACCATTGAACAGATTATATAGTAGAATTTTTACTATATAACTTTCTATTAAAGAAAGATTTTAAAGAGATTTACTGTAAAGATTATTCTTTGTATTTTTTTTTACAAAAAAAAAAGATAAACTTACTATTACACGTTTACTAATCTATAAAACTAGATATTAAAGCTATTGTGCTTTTATTATTATTATTTAAAGTATACATTTGTCTACTATCTATTTTTAAAGCATTTTTACCTAATTCAAAAGCAAACCCTAATGTTAATGCTAAAAAGAATATTAACATTATTACTAATCCATATATACCGTTTGTATATGCACTAACTACATAAGGATAAACTAAAAGAATTTCTAGATCAAATAATAAGAAAAGAAGTGCAAAAATAAAAAATGAGATACTAAATTGTGTTCTATTTTGACCTAAAAAAGAATGGAAACCACATTCAAATGCACTATCTTTTTCTTGATAGGGATTATGTGTAGCAAATATTAAATTAACCGCTAATAATATAATAGCTAATAAAGGTATAAAAACAAAAAAGAAAGTAGTACTTGTCATTTATGTATTGAAAAGCATTAATGCTAAAATATTAGCCATACTTAATCATTCTTGAGGTATGAATATAAATAATAATATTGTTAAAGTTAATATAGAAATAGTAATAGTTAAAGAACTAGATAATACTATATTATCTAATTTAAAAGTTAAACTATTAATTAATTTATTATTTTTCATTATATTAGCATACATATTTATACCATTAAGTTCAGGGTTAACTTTATATTCTGGTTTATCAAAAAAAATTTGTTTTACTACCATTAAATAATAAACTGCACTTATAACACTAGTTAATATTGCAACTAAAGTAAGGAAAATATAACCACTATCTAAAGCAGCACTTAATACCATCTGTTTAGCAAAGAATCCTATAAGAGGTGGTATACCTACAAAAGAAAAAAGTGTAATAGCTAAACTTAAAGCTAACATAGGGTTTATGTAAAAATAACCTTTCATTTGACTAATTAACTGTATAGGTGAATTGTTTTTATCTTGTAATTCTTTATACTCTTTACTATTATTAATATAATAATAAAAAGAAAATCCTATACTTATAAGTATAATAAAAGCATTTAAATTACTAATAGAGTATTGCATTAAATAAAAAATAAATGCTTGGATAGACTCTATACTATTGATACTTAAAGCTAATAATATAAATCCTATATGTGATATAGTACTATAAGCAAATAATCTTTTAATTCTATATTGAGTTAAACCTACTACTGTACCTATTATTAATGAAAGTAAAGAACTTATAAGTAAACTTGATGTTCAAGTAAATTGAAATGAAAATAAAGAATTACTTGTAAAGTGTACTAATTCTAAGAAGAATATAAATATAGATATTTTAGCTACAATAGCCACAAATGTTGTTACTATTGTAGGAATAGCATCATAAACATCCGGTGATCAGAAATGAAATGGTGCAGCACTAACTTTAAATAAAAACCCTACACTCAATACAAGTAAAGAGAAATTTATATAATAAGATTTATATCAATATAAATGTAATACATTAGTACTATCATCATTTGTTATATCACTTAAACTAGTAATAACATATATACCATCTAAATTAGTTGTACCTGAATTTGCATATAATAAACTAGTACCTAATAATATAAAACAAGAAGCTAAACCACCTAATAAAAAGTAAGTAAGACCTCCTGTAGTAGCTAATTCTGAATTTCTATATAAGGTACTTAATAAATATAATCCATAACTTTGTAATTCTATAGATAAAAATATAGAAACCAAGTCACTAGTTGAAATTAAAAATACAGCACCTATAATAATAAATAATAAAATTAATGGGTATTCTATTATTTTGAATTGTTCTCCCATTTTATTAACTATTTTAGTTCTATAGTATAATAAATTATATAAAAATAATTTATTTAATGAAGAATATTCTGCTAATCATACTTTTCTAGGATAAAAACTAGTTAACTGTAAAATTATTGTACTTATAAGGAATATAAATATATGAAATATTTGTGTTGTACTTGTAGCTTGAAACAAACCACCATATAAACCTATACCTGCATCTAAGGATACAAGGTATAAACTATTTAAAGCTATTAAAGAAGAATATAATAAAATTGTCATACCAATTCTACTAAAAAGTATAGACTTATCTCGTCTTAAAGTAACGGCACTAGATAATAATAAAAATAAATTTGAATAAATTAACATTTAATTTAAAGAGTATTGAACTTTTCAAATCATAAAATATATAGATATATTACTATAATGTAATTGTATCTGTTTAGACTATTCCATACAATTATACTAAACTCAGAATTTACACAACATAAAAACAAGTATAAATAAACCTATTATAACATACGTATTCACTTAAAATAATTATTATTTTTATATTATTAAATTCATTTTTTATTATAATATTAATTTATTCTAATATTATTTTATTCTATTGTAAATGAATAAAGACTAGCCGGAGGAGAAAATCGAATTCTCATTATTAATGCATGAAATTAATGTTCTAACCATTGAACTACTCTGGCTAAATTACTAGCATGCATATAAACTTAAAAACTATATTGCTATATTTTTTATGAATACTATTAAAAGTAAAAAAGAAGGGAGGATACCCTGATTTGAACAGAGAACTTTCTGAGCCACATACAGACGCTCTACCGTTGAGCTATACCCACCTATATTATATATATATATTAATTAAGTTTATGCTGGAGTGATTCGAACACCCATAAGTAAATACCAAAAATTTATGACTTACCACTTAGTCTACAACATATTTTTACAATAAACTAAAAAAATATTAATAAGTTAAGTTAACCTTTTTAGTGGTAAGTATTATCATAGCTATAGGCGACAAGACTCGAACTTGCACGATGTTAATCATTCCATCCTAAGTGAAACTTGTCTACCAATTCCAACACGCCCATTTTTATATTTTATTGTTAAAGATCTATGCTCGAGATAAGATTTGAACTTACAGCCTAAACATCTTCAGAGTTCCGCTCTACCAAATTGAGCTTCTCAAGCTATTACTAAACGTAGTACATTAACATATTATATGTTTATATAGTATATATATAATAAATATATTATTATAAATTGGAGACATCAGGACTCGATCCTGAAATAACGATACGCAAAATCGCAGTTTTACCAATTAGACTATGTCCCCTAAAAACACACTATTAAAAAAAAAAGAAGTTAGATTTTTTTTTATCCGAAAAACGAATCGAACGTTCACGATTTAATATCAGTAAATCTTAAGTTTACCCTGTCTACCAATTCCAGCACTCGGATATTACACTAAACATACTAAACACACATATATTTTATAATGATGTAATTAAGGCCAGAGTGAGTTGAACACTCATCTCAGCTGTCATGAGCAGCTTGCTTTACCAATTAAGCTATAACCTTGATAATAAAAAAACTTATAAGTTAATTTTTTATACGGGAAAAGGATTTGCACCAATGTTTATTGGTCATGAGCCAATTATGTTACTATTACATCATCCCGTAATTAGAAAATAAATAATCTAATTAATTTAATTTTTAAACTTAAAGTATAATATAAAAAATATAATATATATAACCGTAAAGGGGTTCGAACCCATGCATATAAAATTGAAAGTCTTACGTCTTAACCACTTGACTATACGGTCTTTATGCCTAGTATAAAATATATATACATATATATTTTTATGTATATAAAGCCCAGTACAAGTATCGCACTTGTTTCAGCTGGTTACAAAACAGCTACATTACTTTTATGCTAACCGGGCAAAGTATGTAGTTGTTTAAATTATATCATATGCTATTAGGGATATAATTAATGAAGATGATATCAATAGTTCTTAGTTAAAAAATAAAATTAGTACTTTATGCCTAAAAACATTTAAATTCTTTCAACTAAAGCCTATTAATTATACTTTATCTCGGCTCATCCTTTAGCTTCGCAGAAGTAAGGAAAGCATAAAATAAAATATAAAATCGTAGTCTTATACTACGTACATTAAAGAATATCTTAAGGTAAGTTTCACGCCTATATGCTTTCAGCATTTATCTTTCACTAACTTAGCGTTCCTGCCGTGCCTATGCTACAAATTTACTTAAGTGAAAGCAAATCCCCTGTATAATATATATATTATACATGAATTAATATTGGGCACATAAACAACAGGTAAACCATAGGTTAATATACCCAGCTCCTTTCGTACGAGGGAGATATCCTTATTTTATTCTAATTTCCTCTAGAAGATAGAAACCATACTGTCTTACGACGTATTTAACCCAGCTCGTGTAACTTATTAATCGACGAACAGTCGGACCCTTCATAGTTTCTGCGTCCATGTGGATAAGTCAAGCCGACATCGAGGTGCCAAACTCCGC
>Ga0208987_1000117_pt1 | contig 18186 bp, 18 predicted proteins | sample MedBloCARef_O2_FD_187845 | JGI IMG/M metagenome (GOLD analysis project Ga0208987, IMG submission 187845) | Forest soil microbial communities from El Dorado National Forest, California, USA - Mediterranean Blodgett CA Ref_O2 (SPAdes) (version 2) | ecosystem: Environmental > Terrestrial > Soil >... | reverse complement strand
TCGACCGAGGTGCATGCCTCGGCGGCACAGGTCTATGCGGTGGTCTCGGATGTCACCCGAATCCCCGAGTGGAGTCCCGAGACGATGCGCGCGGAATGGCTGACACCAGAACGCTTTCGGGCATGGACGACGGACGTACGACTCGAGACCCGCGTCGCGGTCGGCTGCCTGCTGAATCGGCTGACCAATGTCACCCTGTTGACCGACGACGACCCGCACATCCACGGGCAACCTTTCCGTTCGCCGACTGCTCTTCCTGTCACGTTCGACGCAAAGTAGGGTCCCCACAATGGTCAAGGTAATGGCGGGCTTTCGGGTCCTAGAGGTTGCGCAGTTCACGTTCGTCCCGGCAGCAGGAGCCATCCTTGCTGACTGGGGCGCCGACGTCATCAAAGTCGAACACCCACTACGGGGCGACACTCAGCGCGGCTTCCTGAACATGGGTGGCATCCAAGTCGACCCGGAGCGGCACCCGCTGATGGAGCACCCCAACCGAGGCAAGCGCAGCGTCGGCATCGACATCACCACACCGGGCGGCCAGGAAGTGATCTACGAGCTGGCGAAGACCGCCGACGTGTTCTTGACCAACTACATGCCGTCGGTTCGGCAGAAGAACAAAATCGACATCGAGCACATCCGCGCAGTCAACCCCAACATCGTCTACGCACGCGGGAGCGCCTACGGCGACAAAGGCGCCGAACGCAACATCGGCGGCTACGACGGGACGGCCTTCTGGACCCGCAGCGGCGTCGGTTACGCACTGACGCCCGAGGAGTTGGGTGGTGCACTAGGACAAGGCATTCCCGCGTTCGGCGACTCCATTGGCGGCATGTTCATCGCCGGCGGCATCTCGGCGGCGCTGCTGCATCGGGAACGAACCGGCGAAGCGCTCGAGCTCGACGTGTCGCTGCTGAGCACGGCGTGGTGGGCCGCAGGCGCGAGCATGACGCAGGGCATGGAGACCGGCGAAGTCATGCGCACGTTCATGCCAGGCTCCGCTGCCGCGATGTCGGTGAACCCTTTCATGGGCAATTACCTGACCTCCGACGGCGGCACGATCAACCTGTGCATCATCAGTCCGACCGCCTACATCCGGGACACCTTCGAGCACCTCGGCATCCCCGAGGCCGCCGACGACGAGCGCTTCTCCGAGGTGCTGCCGTTGATCCAGAACGCGAGCGCGGCCGCCGAACTGATCGGGAAAGCCTTCGCCGCCAAACCTTTTGAGTACTGGCGTCAGCACCTGAAGACGATGAAGGGCCAGTGGGCACCGTTTCAGAGCCTGATCGACCTGGCCTCCGACGAGCAGGCAATCGCCAACGACATGATCGCCGAGGTCGAACTCGCAAGCGGCGGCGAGCCTTTCAAAGTCGTGCGCGGACCGGTCCAGTTCAACCACGAACCGCTGCAAACCACCAGGGCCCCGCAGGCTTCCGAGCACACCGAGATCGTCCTGATGGAGATCGGGATGGAGTGGGACCGTATCGACGAACTCAAGAACGCAGGAGCGATCGCATAAATTGACCGACGCCTACTACGAACTCGCCGATCCAGACGATCGGATCGGCGAGAGGTTCAGCCCTTCCGATCACGTGATCAGCACGTGGTCACCGACGATGCAAAATGCCGCGCCCGTCTCGGCGCTGCTGGTCCGGGCGCTGGAGCGCTGCGCGCCGCGCGACGACGCACGATTGAGCCGTGTGGTCGTCGATCTTCTCGGTCCGGTTCCGGTGACCGACCAGCTGTGGGTGCGCGCGCACGTCGAGCGTCCGGGTACCAAGATCGAGCTGCTCAACGCCCAGATGCTGGCGCCGGGTCCCGACGGACAGCCGCGGCCGGTCGCCAATGCCATCGCGTGGCGCTTCCAGGCGGGCGACGCCGCCGAGCTGTTCTTCACGCCCGCTGCCCCACTGCGACCGCTCAGCGAGGGACGGCCCCGCAGCCCCGACGACGACACGAACCAGACCTACATTCAGAGCCTGGACTGGCGCTGGCTGAACGACATCGTCAATGACGTGCCCGGCGAGTGCTGGGTCAGACCGATCGTCGATCTGGTCAAGGGCGAATCGATGACACCGTTGCAGCGACTCTTCGCAGTAGCCGACATCGCCAACGGCATGGGCAGCAGACTCAGCGTCGCCGAGTGGCTGTTTCTCAACACCGATCTCACGGTGCACATCCACCGGGTTCCCGAAGGTGAATGGATCGGTGTACAAGCCGAAAACCATTACGGCCGAGACGGAGTCGGCGTCTCGCGCGGCATGCTCTTCGACGAGCACGGGGCCGTTGCCGCACTGCAGCAGGCCCAGCTGGTGCGCCGCCGTTAGTGGATACTGTAATATTTACAGTTGCTTATTCCTCACCCTGATACGGAGGCGCGGATGACGAACGATGTCGCCATCATCGGGGTGGGTCTGCACCCGTTCGGCCGCTTTGAGGGCAAGTCGGCGATGCAGATGGGTGTGGACGCGATCCTCGCCGCCGTCGCCGACGCCGGCGTCGAGTGGAAGGACGTCCAATTCGCCACCGGCGGCAGCTGGACGGTGGCCAACCCGGACGCGATCGTCGGCATGGTCGGCCTGACCGGCATCCCGTTCACCAACGTGTTCAACGCGTGCGCCACCGCGGCCAGCGCGGCGAAGGCCTGCGCCGACGGGATCCGGTTGGGCGACTACGACATCGGCATCGCCGTCGGTCTGGACAAGCACCCGCGCGGGGCGTTCACCGAAGATCCGGCGCTGGTCGGGATGCCCAGGTGGTATGCGGAGAACGGGCAGTACCTGACCACCCAGTTCTTCGGCATGAAGGCCAACCGCTACCTGCATGAGCACAACATTTCTACGCAGACGCTGGCCAAGGTCGCGGCCAAGAATTTTCGCAATGGGGCGTTGAACCCCAACGCCTTTCGCCGCAAGCCGATCCCCGAATCCGACATTCTCAACTCGCCGGTATTGAACTATCCGCTGACCCAGTACATGTTCTGTGCACCCGACGAAGGTGCCGCGGCGGTGGTGATGTGCCGAGCCGGTATCGCGCACCGCTACACGTCGAAGCCGGTGTATCTGCGGGCGGTGGAAGTCCGCACCCGCCGCTACGGTGCCTACGAGGTCAACACCACCTTCGCGCCGGTCGACGAGGACGTCGCGCCAACGGTATACGCCGCTCGTGCCGCATTCGAGAAGGCCGGCGTGGCTCCCGACGACGTCGACGTGATTCAGCTGCAAGACACCGATGCCGGTGCTGAAATCATCCACATGGCCGAGTGCGGGTTCTGTGCGCACGGCGACCAGGAGAAGCTGGTGGCCGACGGCGCCACCGAGATCGGCGGCTCGATGCCGGTCAACACCGACGGCGGGCTGATCGCCAACGGCGAGCCGATCGGTGCCTCCGGCTTGCGACAGATCCACGAAATCGTCCGCCAACTTCGCGGCGAGGCCGGCGATCGCCAAGTGCCCGGCAATCCGAAGGTCGGATTCACCCAGTTATACGGCGCCCCAGGCACCGCCGCGGCAACCATTCTGACGACCTGACGTCGGCGACCTGTTCGCCGAGTGTGAACTGATGGCGACGACACGCCGGAAAACACCGCCTTGATTTCACACTCGACGCCGAATCAGGAGACCCTCGCCACCGGCGCTGAGTAATTGGGCTTGCCCAGCCCAAGCACGTGCTGCGCGATCATGTTGCGGAATACCTCGAGAGTGCCCCCGTAGATTCCGGCCAGCGGGGCGAAGCGGTACGCGTACTCGGCACTGCCGTCATCGGCTGCCCCATCGGCCCCGAACGGCAACATCGATGCGGTGCCGTGTAGGTCCATCAGATCCGGAGAGATGTCCCGCATGGTTTGTGCGATGGCAACCCGGCCAAAGATGCTCGGTGAACTCAGCGCCGCCTCCAACCGGGCGAAGCTGCGTCCCAGGCGATAAGCCACCGATCCGTCGTCGATCGGACGGCGTCCGTCGGGATCCGGCTGGCTGACCCGCGTAACGGCTTTGTCCACCGCCTGGGCCATGAAGCCGGCCTGATGCATCATGATCGACGGGTCCTGCAACCCGTCGGGGGCAGCCTCAACGGCGCCGTGCTCGACGTTAAGCGGCTCACGCAGCACCGTCCAACCCCCGTTGACGTCACCAAGCCGGTACTTGTCGTCAACCCGGACGTCGCTGTAGTAGACGATGTTGGTGCGATCGCCGTCGACCGTGCGGATGCCCTGGATCTCGATGCCCGGCAAGTTCAACGGAACGAGAAACATGGTGAGGCTCTTGTGTTTTCGCGCCTCGGGGTCGGTGTTGGTGATCAGGAAGACATATTGGCAGTTATGTGCGCCGGTGGTGAACATCTTCGAGCCGTTGATCAGCCAGCTGTCACCATCGCGCACGGCTCGTGTCTTGCAGGTGGCGATATCGGAGCCACCCTCGGGTTCGGTGTAACCCAGGCACAACCGGACGTGGCCGCTGAAGACTTTCGGGAGCACCTCCTCGACGAGTTCGGGCTTGGCGAATTTCTCTACCGAGCGCGCCACCATCGCGGTGGTGCCCCAGGTCACCCATGGCACATGCGCCCGGCGCTTCTCCAGCTCCCAGATGCGCCGCCGCACCCGGGTGAATCCGCCGTCGCCCAACGGCTTCCACTCCTTTTCCAGATACCCCTTGGCCCCGAAGGCCAGGTGCACGCCCTCGTCGAAGTTATCCCCGGATTCGCGGTCCCGGCGTTTGACCTCTTCGGTCACCTGCGCGGTCAAAAAGCCTCGGGCGTCGTCGAAAAAGGCCTTGTCCTCGTCGGCGAGCTCGACGCGGGAGAAATCCATGCTGTGCTCCTGTCCTAGGCCCGAACGGCCTGCGCCGCGCCCTCGCGGGCGGTCACGATCTCGGCAACCCGCGTCGCGGTGGCCCCGGGATCGCCAGCAGCCAGCGGCCAGCCCCTGGCGCGTACCAGATATGCGCTCGCGGCGGCTTCGGATGAAACACCAAGCCCGCCTTGAATGTGCACTGCCATCGTGGCCGCCTTGGCGGCCTCTTCCGCCATGAACACGAACGCCGCCGGTGCCAGCTCGGGGCGCTCGTCGGGCTCGTTATCCAGGAACCAGGCGGCGCGGCGCGCCAAGTTGCGTCCACCTTGGACGGTGATGGCCATATTCGCCAGCGGATGGGAAATGCCCTGCAACGTGGAGATGGGTACACCCAGCGTGTAGCGGCTCTTGGCAAACTCCGCAGCGATAGTCATCGTCTCGTCGACCAGGCCCACCAGGGCTGCGGCGGTCAACAATCGCCATTCATCAAGAGCACGTTGGTATTTCGCAAGCGCATCCGACCCTTGAGCGACGACGGTCCGGGTGTCGGCGGCGGCTGGGTCCACCCAGGCCATCGGCAGCCGGCCGATGTTGTCGACCTTGGCGGGCCGGGTGCCAAACGTCAGACGGACAATCTGGTCCCCGTCGCGAACGATGATGTGGTCCGCAATCGATCCGGTGGGAATCAGCCTGGCACCCGACACGCTGTCGATGCGTACGTCCAGTGCGGCGAGCCGCTCTCCGTGGACGACACCCGCGGTGTCGTCACTGAGTGCGCCCAGATTGGCGAGCAGCCGGGCGGCACAGACGTGGTCGATCCACGGAACCGGAGCCAGCGACCGGCCGACCTCCTCGGCCACCAGGGTGAGATCAACCAGTGTTGCGCCGTCGCCCCCGCAGGACTCCGGCAGTGCCATGGTCGTGGCACCCATCGCGCACAGCCGCTCCCACAGGTCCTTGTCGAAACCCGAAGCCTCTGCGGCACGGACCGTTTCGATCGGGCAATGGGTTTTGAAGAACTGCTTGTAGACAGCCTGCAGATCCACGTGGTCTTCGGACAGGCTGTAGTCGATCCTGCGCAGTTCGTAGCGGTCCATCGTCAGTGCTCCTCTTGGGGGTTTTCAGGCGCCGTCTAAGACAAGCGGTCGAAAAAGAATTCCTCTGCATTGTTATAGAGGTAGTTGTCTAACACCTCGGCAGGAAGGTCGAGCGCACGGGCTTCGGGGATCACTCTGCGCATCCGCAGTACTGGCCAATCCGATCCATAGATCACCTTGTTCGGGCCACGGGTCCGCATGTAGTGCAGCAGGCTTTCCGGCAACCGCTTGGGCGACCACGCCGAGGTCATCAAGCGCAGGTTGTTGTATTTGATCAGCAGCCGGATCGCGATGTCCCACCACGGGTCGGCACCGTGAATCATGCACAGCTTGAGCTCGGGAAACCTTACACAGACTCGGTCGAGGTGGATGGGATTCTGCGCCTCCCCGGGGATCGGGGGTCCGGGAAGGCCGGTATTGATGCACAGCGGCAGTTCCAGCTCGGCGCATTTGGTGTAGAGCGGGTAATAGACGGCGTCGCTGGGCGGGTACTGGCCGTCGCCCCAAAAGCTCGGCCCCACAGCCGCATACGCGATCGGCAGATCCTTGACGAGGGCACCGAGTTCCTTCAGCGACGGCATCGGCCGCAGCAGGTTGAAACCGCCGATCGCCAGCGCGAATCGGTCCGGCCTGTCCTCGACGAATTTGCGCGCGGTCACCGACGGCTTGGCAAGGTTGTCCATCAGGATCGCCCTGCGCACGCCTTGCTCGTCCATCTCGTCGAGCAACTCGCCCAAATCGACCTGCGCAAACATGGATTGCGGGCCTTTGAAGTAGTCGTCGCGGACCTTGAGCATCCAGGTGGGTTGTTGATCGGTCTCACCGAAGTGAACATTGACCAGGCAATCGATGACGCGGTCGGCGGGGCTTTCTGTCATTTCGAAATCGGTGCCTTCTCGTGAGCTAGCCGCTTGGCCCAGCGGTAATCCGCCTTACCGTTGCCCAAGCGCTGGACGTGGTCGACAAAAATGAATTCCTTGGGTGCCTTGAACCGCGCCAGCTGCGCCCGGCAAAGTGCGTCCAACTGCTCGTGGCCGGGGTCGGCTCCATCGTGTACCTCGACGAGCGCGACCAGTTCTTCTCCCCAGCGTTCACTCGGGCGGCCCACCACCAACGCGTCGGCGACCGCCGGGTGGGCTCGCAGTACCTCTTCGACCTCTTCGACGAAAACCTTTTCGCCGCCGGTGTTGACCACCAACGAGTCGCGCCCGAATAACCGCAGTGTGCCATCCGATTCCAAGCCGGCGCGGTCGCCCGAAATCACTACCCGCTTACCGGCGACCTCGGGGAAGGTCTTACCGGTGGCATCGGGATCGTTGAAGTATCCGAGCGGGATCCGGCCTTCCCTGGCGACCCAACCCACCTCCCGCTCCCCGGGTGCAAGAAAATGTCCGTAGTCCTCGGAGAGCACCAGTGCACCCTCGCGCAAAGTGAAAGTGTCGGTTCGGGTTTCGCCACTGGATCGCCCGAAGCCCATGTTCCCGGTTTCCGACGAGCCGTATCCGTTGATGAGCGTGATCGCGGGCAGCATTTCCAGCAGCGCTCGTTGATATTCCGGATTCGTCGCGGCCCCACCGGTCCCAATCCCGTACAGCGACGACAAGTCGTACTGACCGCGCCGCAATTCGGCAACCAGCGGCGCGGCGTACGCGTCGCCGACCATCGTCATCAAGCCGACCTTCTCCCGCTCGGCTGTCTGCCACACCGATCGCGGATCAAGCTTCTTACCCGTGTCGTACAGCACCACGGGTGTGCCGGCCAGGATCGCCGAGAACGCCGTCCACATGCCGGCGGCGTGCATTAGTGGCGAGACCGCGAACCACGGCGGTCCGCCGCCGCGCACCTTGTCGTGAATCTCGGCGACAGACTCATGATCGGCGCCCACCATCGACGACACGTAGATGTCGGACTGCCGCCAAAGCACGCCCTTGGGCCGACCGGTGGTGCCGCCGGTGCAGACCATGAGCAGATCATCGGGCGATCCGGTCACGCCCTGATCGGTATCACCTTGTGCCAGTGCATCATCCAGGGCAACCGCACCGGCTAGTTGCGGGTCAGCGCTTCCGTCGTCGACGGACACCAACAGGTCGGCGCTCCCGGGCCCAAGCACATCGGCGAACTTGGTGCCCAGCGAGCGGTGGTAGATGACCACCCGTGGTTGCACGTAGTCGAGCAACTCACCGAGCTCGCGCGGCGTGTAGTTGTAATTGATGTTGACTGGCACGGTACGGGCCTTGAGGCAACCGATAACCATGTCGGCGTACAGATCGTTGTGCATGATCAGCGCGACACGATCCTGTCCGCATTCCCAGCGCTCTAGCGAGTCACGTTCACGATGGGCGCCGAATCCCCTGCCGGCCAGAAAGTTCGAGAGCCGACGGGTGCGATCTGCCGACTCCGCGAAGGTGCTGCGACGATCTCCACATACCGTCATCAACCGGTCGGGCACGACGTCGGCGATGGCATCGAGGACCGCCCCGATGGTCCATTCACTCACGGCACGGGCCGTCCTTTCCAGAAACTAAGCGTCGGTTGGGCGCAGCGAGGGGAACTGCGGCGGACGTTTCTCGAGGAAGCTGGTGATGCCCTCGATCACGTCTGGACGCGGCATCGCCTCTTGAAGCAGAACGCCGGCAAGCGAATTGGCTTCCACGACGTCGCGCGTTGTGTCGCCGTAGACCTGGCGTTTGATCACCGCCATCGACGCCGGAGAGCAGTTGGCGGCCATGTCCTCGGCGTATTCCAGGGCGCGCTTCATCAGCTCATCGGCCGCCACGACCTCTTTGACCAGGCCCAGCTCGGCGGCCTCCTCGGCGAGGAAGGTGCGGGCACTCAGCAACAGATCAAGGGCGACTCCCACGCTGGTCAAGCGAGGAAGGATCCACGAGATGCCGAATTCGGCGATCAGTCCGCGGCGGGCGAATACGGCGGCGAACTTGGCCCCGGCCGCGGCGAACCGGACGTCGCACATCAGCGCCAAAGTGAGCCCGATGCCGACGCAGGGGCCGTTGATGGCGGCGACGATGGGCTTGCGCAGCGTGGTCACAAAATGGGGCGGTCGTTCGCCGACCAAGTCGTCCAGGTTGGCCTTGCCGGCATTCTCCATCGACTCGCCGACCTCGGCCGCCGATCTCGGCGGGCCGAGATATGCACCGGCACAGAATCCTCTGCCCCGACCGGTCAGCACGATCGCCCGAACCGCCGGGTCGTGTTCGGCGCGGTCGATGGCGGCATAGAACCCGGCGGCGATGTCGGGGCCCCACGCATTGAGGCGGTCCGGGCGATTGAACGTCAGGATTGCGACGCCGCTGTCCGTGGCCTGGTAAAGCACCGCGTTATCGGAAGCGCCGTCGCTACCGGACATCGCCCGCGGCACCTCCTCATGCACTACCGGATCCAGTGAGATTTGTACCCATACTGTATACCTATCGGTACCGCGTTCCACAACTGCCGGCGCGGTCCGGTAAACCGCGGCAAAACAGCGAATTTCGGGTGGCTACCTCAAGCGGCGGTCCGCAGGCCGATGACGCCGCCATGACTGCGGAAACCACCACTGGCTGAACGGGATTGGCGATCTCTAGCGAGATACTCGTCCGCGGGTGATGAGCTTGACAACGCCCAATAGAATGACCGCCCCGAGCAGGCAGGTCAGAAACGAGAACAGCAGTCCGCTACCGGCCACATCCACACCGAAACCGCGGAGCAGAAACCCACCGATCAGACCGCCGAAGATGCCGACCGCGATATTGAGCACCACGCCCATTTGGGCGTCGGTTCCCATGATTTTGCTGCCGATCCACCCGGCCAAGCCGCCGATGATGATCCAGCCAATGATGCCCAAGGTAAGCATTCCCGCAGATCCTTTCGAAACCGGCCCGACGCCCAACAGGTAATGCTCACCGTATGCCCCGCTTGGCACCTTGGTAAGCGTTTGGGCAGGCGGTCGCGCGGGTTACCAACACCAGGTGAACTCGACAACCACCCGACTTGTGCAGCGCCTGCGTCAGGCACGCGCCGTGCTGCTGCGGGCCCAAATAGCGCTGACGGGCGCCCAGTTTCTTTTCTGGGTGGCATTGATCGGCGTTGTTCTGACGATCGCTGTGCGGGTGCTGCACCGCCGATCTAGCGAAAAATCCGCAGGCTCCGGCCAAGCATCAGCCATCGGTTCAGGTCCCGGAGCTAACACGGACACTGTGGCGAGCGCCACGTCGCGAACCCGGTTTCCCGGCTCGAACGATCGGGAAGAGGACCTTAAGACACCCAATTCGACGCAGGAAGGAAATGCCAATGGTTGACATCAACAACGGCTTGCTCGAGGCGGTCAGGGGCGTCGTAGAAGGCGTGATCGGCAAGGCCAAGGAAGTGATCGGCGCGCTGACCGGCCGCAACGATCTGTTCAGCGAGGGCCAAGCCCAGCAGGACAAAGCGGAAGCGCAGCGCAACGCCGGGAAGAAGGAAGCGCAGGCCGAAAAGGCGCGCGCTGAGGCCAAGGTGCACGAGGCACGCGAGCAGGCCGAGCAGCACTAGGCAGACATCTCAACAGCAAAGGGCTCGGTCACCGAGGGGGACCGGGCCCTTGTGCTGCAATGCCTTTCGGGGTGAGTTACGCCGAGACGAGGCCGAGCCGACGATAGGCGTTCTCGATCTGCGTCTTGGCCTGCTGTGGAAGCTCGGCTTGCGGCGGCCGCGAATGCGGATACGCACCGATCGGCAAGCCCAGCACCGAGGCCGCGTATTTGAACGCAGCACCCCAGTGGGTGAAGTAGTCCGCCCGCCCGGGATAGCAGGTCCACCACGATCCGATGTCCAGATCGAACTGGTCCATGCCTGACTCGCGCCCGTAATCCATCGCCTCGATCAGCTTGTCGTTCAACACGAGGTCCCAGTACTCGGAGAACTGTCTGCGCTGCGGCGTCTCGAAGAGGTAGCCGGCGGTGCCCAGTTGTGCCGGGCAGACGATTCCGGCACGCAACCACCCGGCGCGGTAGACGGTCCGGTCGCATTCCCAGACCGCCAGGCCGGGCGCCAACTCGTGCAGCCGACGGCTCGCCTCCGGCCGGAAGGCGCCCTCCTTGGTGGCGCATACCGCCGGGACCTCGTCATAGATCCGCGCGCTTTCGTCCGGAGTCAACACGTAGCCCGATGATGGGGAGTTGAACATGCCGAGAGCGACATCGGTGCGCGCAGCGACGTACTTGAAGAACCGCAATACGCCCTCGCCGCCGTGGGCCTCCATCATCGGCGTCTGAATATAGGCAATGTCGGCGCCTGCCTCTTGGGCGTGCAACGTCAACTCCACACAGTCCTTCGCCGACATCGCCGCCGTACAGGCCTGCACCACGACGTGCGGGTTCAGCCCGCGCGCTTCCTCAATTGCCACCTCTAACAGGCGTTTACGCTCATCGATGGTCAACGACCAAAACTCAGCGATGCCGCTGGTGCACCACAACATGGGGTGGCCGAGGTCACCAACGCAGTAGCGCACCAACGTCCGATAGGCCTCCCAATCGATGTCGTCGCCGTCGGTGCCGCAGAACGGCGTGTAGAGGGAGTCGCCGATCCCCCGCAACGCTCCCCGCGCCCAAACGCGCGCCTCGCTAGCCGTCGCCATTGTCGACTCCTTTTGTTGGACAAACGATTTGATCAGGTGAAGTCTGAACCACCGTCAACGTTGATGTTCGCTCCGGTCATGTACGAGTTACGCCGCGACGCCAGGAACGCAGCCACAGGTCCGATCTCTTCAGGCAAGCCGGCCCGGGGCATTTGCGCTGGATGCCCAAAATGCTTGTCGATGGCTTCCATCAGGCGATAGGGATCAGCACCGTCGACACCCACCGATTTCGCCCACCCGACCAGCGACTCGGATGCGATGCTGCCCGGCGACACCACATTGACCATGATCTCGTCCTTGGCCAACAACAACGACAGGTTCTTCGAGACGCTGGTCAGCATCGACTTAGCCGCGGTGTAAGCGGGCAGCATGACGCTTTGTCGTTGCGTCGAGTGCGCCGAAAAGTTGACGACCCGCGCCCATTGCGCCTTGCGCAGCAGCGGAAGTGCCGAACGGACGCAGCGCACCATTCCCAGCACGCCGTCCTGGACGGATTGCAGCCACTGTTCGTCGGTGAGATCTTCGAAGCCGCCGGCCGCGCCCGGACCGACTGTGTTGATGAGCACATTCAGCTCGCCGCCCCACCGCTCCCCGAGGTCGGCGAACGCCTTGTCTACCTGCTTTGCGTCCCCGATGTCGACGACGAGGCCCAGAGTGTCCGGACTGCCGCGATCAGAAAGATCGGCGACCGCGCTATCGAGAGCGGCCTCGGTGCGGCCGATCACCGCTACCCTGGCACCATCCTCCGCGAGGCAGCGGGCCGTCGCCAAACCCATACCGCGGCTACCACCGACGACTACTGCTGCGGCATTCGCCAGCCCTAGATCCATGCCTTGCGTCCGGTCATCTTCGCCCGTCCAGCGTCGTATACCAAAAAGCCTACGATAGGTATTACAGTAGCAGAGGGAAAAGCGCTAGAAAGACGGATTGGCGGTCATCGCCGAGCGGCGACACGCCTACATATACCCAGGTGAGAGCAGATCTGCCGGTAGATTTACGTCAGCCGGTGGCGCGGTTGCAGACCGCATGCACAGGATACATTTTGATGGAGGTTCCCGTAGTGGCAAAGCAGGCAGCCGCCGATAAGCGTCAGCGACGTGAACGCGGGTCCATCAATCCCGATGACATCATCAGCGGCGCATTCGAACTCGCGGAACAAGTATCGATTGACAATTTGAGCATGCCCTTGCTCGGCAAACATCTGGGCGTCGGTGTGACCAGCATCTACTGGTACTTCCGCAAGAAGGACGATCTGCTCGACGCGATGTCCGATCGTGCGTTGAGCAAATACGTATTCGCGACTCCCTATGTCGAGGCGAGCGACTGGCGTGAGACATTGCGCAATCACGCCCGTTTGATGCGTAAGACGTTCATGGGCAACCCAATTCTTTGCGACCTGATTTTGATTCGGGCCGCACTCAGCCCCAAAGCGGCGCGAATGGGCGCTCAGGAAATGGAGTCGGCGATCGCCAATCTGGTCGAGGCCGGACTATCGCCCGAAGATGCCTTTGACACCTATTCCGCGATCTCGGTTCACGTCCGCGGTTCGGTGGTGCTACAGCGGCTCTACGAAAAGAACCAATCGTCTGACGTCGGACCGCGCGCTATCGAGGATGCCGTTGCCATCGACCCGGAAAGCACTCCGCTGCTTGCTCAAGTCACCCGGATCGGTCACCGAATCGGAGCTCCCGATGAGACCAATTTCGAGTACGGCCTCACCTGCATCCTCGACCATGCCAGCCAGTTGATCGACGAAGCATCGAAAGGCGCCAGGTCTGGGCCGTCCCGGCCGCGCAAAGCGACCAAGTCAACCGGTGCGCGGGCAAAGACGACGGCAAATCGCTGACCCGCTGCGCCTCAAGCCCGAATCGATTGTCAGGCTTCGGGTTCCGGCACGTGGAAATGCTCGTCGCGTAGCCGGAAAGCTTCCTTGGTGCCGTGCTGGGCGCGAGTTTTGACGAAGTTGAACTCGTCTGGCCCGAATTGCAGGTTGGTGCCGTAGGCGTGGAAAAGATAGCTCGCGACTTCCTCGCCGTTGTATGCCTGGCTCTGTTCGACAAGCCGGAAAGCCTCCTTGGCGATGACGACGCCATCGGCGGGCATCTTCGCCACCTTCTCAGCCCAGTACCGGGCCCGAGCCGTCACGGAGCCGGGATCGCAAGTGTCGGTGAAGATTCCGAGGTGCTCTAGCTCCCCGGCTTCGATGATGTCACCGGTCAGCAGCAGCCGCCGAGCTAAGACCGGCCCCAACCGGTGAAAGAACATGTGCAGGCTACCGAGCGCGGGCCCAAGGAAGCGGGTGGCCGGCATACCGATCTTGGCGTCGCGCGCGATGACGGAGATGTCGGTCATCAGCGCCATCTCGAAGCCACCGCCCAGGGCGTAGCCCGCGATCTCCCCCACCGTCACTTTCGGGAAGCCCATGAAATTGTGGTAGAAGCTAAACGACTTGCGGTCCACGGTAAGTCGTCTGCGTTGGCTAGGACGGCGTTTGGCCGCCGAGTTATCTTGTCCGGCCGGATCCTTCTCTCCGTACCAGCCGTATGCGTTGTTCATGTCCGCGCCGGTGGAAAAGACACCACCGGCCCCGCGCAGCAGCACCACTGTTATGTCGTCGTCATCGGCCACTTGATCCAGACAGCGTCCCACGGCCTCGCGCATGGCGGCGTCATAGGAGTTGCGCTGCTTGGGATTGTTGAGTGTGATCGTCGCGATGCGCCGGTCGGGATCGAGCTCGAAAAGCACGCGATCATCCGTAGTCATCGATCGGACTCCTTTCGTCGCCTGCCAAATAACGTTGCGGTCAGTTTCTCCGCAGGCGAGGCCAACGTGTTGACCTCGCCGGTGCAGAGCACTTCGTCGTCGAGCAGCAGCCGCGCCGTCGAGGCGTTGCCCCGCTCGACCTGCGACCTAACGATGTCGAAGCGCAACTCGGTCAGCAGCGGCGTGGGTCGGCGGTAGGTGACCGAAAGTCCACGCGTCTTGCCGGACATACCGGTGACGCAGTTGTGGTGCTGGATGACGCAGTCGAAGAAGACGGCCAGAAATCCGCCGTGCACCAGTCCTGGCGGCCCTTCGTAGACCAGCGGGAAGACGACCCGGCCACCGGCGTTCTCGGCGTCGAGGTGATCGAAGTAATACTCCGGAAAGGACGGGTTGTAGGCACCGATGTCGGTTGCGTGGCTGAGGTAGACGCGACGCGGATCGTCATCAACCTCACCGATTCGGGCCGCGCTGTCGGTGGGCGCCGCAGCGGCCAGCTCAGTCTCCCATTCGCCGAACTTCGCCAGCATGGCGTCCACCGTCGGGTGCGGATGTTCGAGGGACAGCAGCAGGGAGCTCAGCCGCCGCATGGCGCCCGCGGCGGCCACGGTCTGGTCGAGTGGGGCCTCGCCGAATTTGGCGTCACCGCTGCGCGACGGTGCGGGTGTGGCCGGCCCCTCGCCCATAGCGCCGCTCCCACTCTCGTTTCACCTGGTGCCGCCCGGTTGTTCCGTCGGTACCGTTTCCTTGGTAACTTATACAGAGTAACAATCGTATTGCCTACTGTATGGGTAACCGTATCCCCGAGAAAGGCCGGATCCGACGGTGAGTCATCAGGCCGACACGGCCGACGTCGAGGGTTCGGTGACAGCGCGCCGCGACGGCGCGATCTTGCGGCTCACGATCGATCGCCCATCGCAGCGTAACTCGTTGAACCGATTGATGATCGAGACACTGGTCGGCGCTCTGACCGATGCTGCCGCCGACGACTCGTTGCGCGCCATTCATCTGCGCGGCGCCGGAGACCACTTCTGCGCGGGCGCCGACTGGATGGCCACCAACAGCGGCGACGGACAACGTCCCCGCACCGGAGACCTGGTACGCAGAATTCCACACGCCGCCCACCGGCTGATCGAGCTGGTACACACCATCCACCTTCCGGTGGTGTGCAGCGTGCAGGGCTGGGCGGTAGGCGTTGGCTGCAATCTCGCGCTGGCCTCCGACTTTGCGGTGGCTGCCGCGGATGCCGTGTTCTGGGAGCCGTTCATCGACCGTGGGTTCAGCCCGGACTCGGGTTCGACGTGGCTGCTGCCCCGGCTGGTCGGCGTGGCACGGGCCAGGCGGATGTTGTTGCTTGGCGAGAAGGTGAGCGCGACCGATGCAGCAGACTGGGGAATGATTCACCAAGCCGTCGACAGGCCAGCACTCGACACAGCCGCCGAGGAACTTCTGCAGCGGCTGGCTTCCGGACCGACGGTCGCGATCGGGCTCGCCAAGCAAGCACTGAGCTTCGGTGCGCATGCGAGCTTGAGTCAGTCCATGACGCAGGAATTGTACAACCTCGAATTATCATGTAGAACAAGCGATTTCAAAGAGGGCCTGGAAGCTTTTCGGCAGCGGCGGGACCCGGATTTTCGTGGTCGTTGACACCGATAGGCTTTCGATCGCGCTGGGCGCTCAACGAAGGGAACACCGATGCCTGCTGATTCGTTCGACACCATCAAATACGAAGTCGACGGGCACACCGCCACCATCACGCTGAACCGGCCCGACGCGCTCAACGCGCTCAGCCCGCACATGGTCGCCGAGCTGCGGGCCGCCTACGACGAGGCCGAAAACGACGACAAGGTGTGGCTGACCGTCGTCACCGGGACCGGTCGCGCCTTCTGCACGGGGGCCGACGTCAAGGCCATTCCCGAGGACGGCAAGGTGATCTACGAGCGGCCGTATCTGTCGACCTATGACCAGTGGGAGGCACCCCAGGAGGGCACGCCCCCGTTTCGCACGTCGGCCAAGCCGGTGGTGACCGCTGTCAACGGATTGTGCTGTGGTGCGGGCATGGATTGGGTCACCACGTCAGACATCGTGATCGCGTCGGAGCAGGCGACGTTCTTCGATCCGCATGTCAGCATCGGGCTGGTGGCCGGACGCGAAATGGTGCGGGTATCGCGGGTGCTGCCCCGGTCGATCGCGCTGCGGATGGCGTTGATGGGCAAGCACGAACGGATGAGCGCACAGCGAGCCTACGAACTCGGGTTGATCAGCGAGGTCGTCGAGCATGACCGCCTTCTGGAGCGAGCGCATGAGATCGCGGACATCGTGAATTCCAATGCGCCACTGGCAGTTCGGGGAACGCGGTTGGCCATTGTCAAGGGCCTGAATGTGCCGCTGCACGAAGCCGAGATCATGGCCGAAACGTTTCGCGAGCGGGTGTTGCGGACGGAGGATTCGGCCGAAGGCCCCAAGGCGTTCGTCGAAAAGCGCAAACCAGATTGGCAGTGCCGATGAATTTCGGAACCATCCTGCTCGACATCGACGCCGCCGACCATGTCGCCACCATCACGCTGAATCGGCCGGAGCGGTTGAATGCGTTCAACCGCACCATGTGTGAGGAGATCGCCCAAGCCTGGCGCATAGTCAAGCTGGATGAATCGGTACACGCGGTGGTGCTGCGGGCCGCCGGAACCCGGGCATTCAGCGCCGGCCTGGATATCAAGACGCCTTACGGACAACCCGAGAACATCTGGAATCACGAGGATCCCGGTGAAGCGCTCAGCCCCAAGTGGCAGAAGATGTGGAAGCCCGTGGTGTGCGCCGTGCAAGGCATGTGCACCGCAGGGGCGTTTTACTTCGTCAACGAATCCGATGTGGTCATCTGCTCCACGGATGCAACGTTTTTCGATTCGCACGTGTCGGCCGGCCTGGTCTGTGCCTTGGAGCCGATCGGCCTGATGCGACGCATCGGCCTGGGCGAAACGTTGCGGATAGCGCTGATGGGTAACGACGAGCGGGTCAGCGCCGACACGGCGCTGCGCATTGGGTTGGTGACCGAGGTGGTCCCGCCCGACCAGCTGTGGACCCGCGCCCATGAAATCGCCGCAACGATCGCGGCCAAACCTCCGTCGGCGACTCAGGGCACCGTCAAAGCGATCTGGGAATCGCTGGACAAGCCCTACCGAGCCGCCTTGGAGCAGGGGCTCATCTACACCCGGCTGGGCAATCCGATCGGCACCGCCGAATTGGCCGCGCAGCAGAACTCCCAGGGCGAGCAACCCAGGAGCGAACCGAAGATCCGGTGATGACCGCACACCCATTGAGCCAACGGATCGCCGGCGTGCTGGATCTGCAGCCCGACGCGCACGCGATCGAATACGACGGTCACTGGTTCTCGTGGGCCCAGGTCGGCAACGCCGCGCACCACATCGCTGCTGTGACAGCCGAATCCGGCGAGGATCCGCAGATCGGGATGCTCTTGCGCAACCGGCCTCCTCAGGTGGCAGCGTTCCTCGGGGTGCTGCTGGGTGGCGCTACGGTGGTCACCATCAACCCGTCTCGCGGCGATGATCGCACCAGAGCCGATATCGACGCGCTGCAACTACCGCTGATCGTCGGCGAACCCGACGACCTGGCGGCACTGGTCCCCCCCGGGACCCCGACCCTGCCGATATCGGGTCTATTGGACGAAGCCGAGCCAGCGCGACGCGGTAGGCGTCCGACGACCCGGCGAGACGTCGCCGTGCGGATGTTGACCAGCGGAACAACCGGTCCACCCAAACGAATCGACCTCAGCTACGACATGCTCGCCCGCAGCGTGATGGGCCCCGAGCCGGGTAGCGCGGCCGCGCCGACCGAACTGCGACGCGGCGTCGCGATCATGAATTCGCCGCTGGTGCATATCGGCGGTGTGTTCCGGGTGCTGCAATGTG
>Ga0208987_1000116_pt1 | contig 18194 bp, 13 predicted proteins | sample MedBloCARef_O2_FD_187845 | JGI IMG/M metagenome (GOLD analysis project Ga0208987, IMG submission 187845) | Forest soil microbial communities from El Dorado National Forest, California, USA - Mediterranean Blodgett CA Ref_O2 (SPAdes) (version 2) | ecosystem: Environmental > Terrestrial > Soil >... | reverse complement strand
GAGTAGACGGGCGGCCGGCCGCCCTGAGAAGTCGGGTACACCGGCTGCCCGGGTGGCCTCGGCGGTTGACCGGGCGGCCGTGGCGGCGGCGGCGGTGGTGCGTTCCAGGCCGGCGCTCGCCCAGGTGGCCCGGGTGGGGCCGCCGGCATGGGCTGACCCGACGCCTGCGAGGACGGCCACCCCGACGGCGCAGCCACCGGGATGCCCATTGACTCGGTCTGCGGCGGGCGTCCGGCCATTCCCTGGTGCCGCCCGACCTCGAAGCTCAGCTGGGGGCCGTCGGGATTGCCGATGTTGATGCTCTGGCCGTCATGGATATCGACGACCGGCACCTTCCGGCCGTTGGCGAAAGTCCCGTTGAGCGAACCGTTGTCGATCGCCAGCCACCTGCCCTGGTCAAACCGCAGCAACAGGTGGGCCCGCGAGATCAGCGGGTGGGTGATGCGCATGTCGGCCCGGAGATCGCGCCCGACCACCACGTCGTGACCAGCCGCGAAGGTACGTTCGGACCCGTCGTGGCGAACGGTGAGCGCCGGCGGGGCTGGTGCAGTCATCGCGACAACTCTAGCTCGTGGACCTCTGGCACTTACCGCATCATTGCGGCACGTCGGATCCGTTATGCGACCGAGTCGGGCGCCCCCGTGACGACGCAGCGGGTGCGGGTGTAAATCGTGGGCATGCACCGATTGCAGTGCGTACAGGCCGAATGCACGGTGTGCGCGGCTCCGTCGGCGGCAATTCTGTTGATCAGGTCGGGTTCGGCCAGCAGCGCGCGGGCCATCGCGACGAACTCGAATCCCTCCGCCATCGCCAGATCCATCGTCTCGCGCTGGGTGATGCCGCCGAGCAGAATCAGCGGCAACGACAGCTCGGCGCGAAACAGCTTGGCCTCGCGCAGTAGATAGGCCTCACGGTAGGGATATTCGCGCAGGAACTTGGTGCCCGTCATGCGCATGCCCCAGCGCAGCGGCGGTTTGAAAGCACCCGCGAACTCCTTGAGCGGTGCGTCGCCGCGGAACAGGTACATCGGATTGACCAGCGAGCTGCCGGCGGTGAGTTCGATCGCGTCCAGTCCGCCGTCTTCCTCCAGCCACTTGGCGGTGATCAGCGACTCGTCGGTGCTGATCCCGCCGCGGACGCCGTCGGCCATGTTGAGCTTGGCGGTGACCGCGATCGGTGTTCCCTCTTTTTCGACGGCCCGGCGCACGGCCATCACCATGCCGCGGGCCAGCTTGGCCCGGTTCTCCAGCGATCCGCCGAACTCGTCGGTGCGGCGGTTGATCAGCGGGGACAGGAAAGCGCTCGCCAAATAGTTGTGGCCCAAATGGATTTCGACGGCATCAAAGCCGGCTTCGATGGCCAGCCGGGCCGCGTTGACGTGCCCGGCGATGACGTCGTCGATGTCGTCGCGGGTCGCCTTTCTGGCGAACCGCATCCCGATGGGGTTGAAAAACCGGACCGGCGCCAGCGCGGTGGCCTTGTTGGACTTGGCGTTGGCCACCGGGCCGGCGTGGCCGATCTGCGCGCTGACCGCCGCGCCCTCCGCGTGGATCGCGTCGGTGAGCCGGCGCAAACCCGGCACCGCCTCGGGGCGCATCCAGAGTCCATTGCCCTCGGTGCGGCCGCCGGGGGAGACCGCGCAATAGGCGACGGTCGTCATGCCGACGCCGCCGGCGGCCGGCAGCCGGTGGTATTCGATCAGGTCGTCGCTCACCAGCGCGCCGACCGTGCGCGCTTCGAACGTGGCCGACTTGATGATCCGGTTACGCAGTGTCACCGGTCCGAGCTTGGCCGGGCTGAACACATCGGGGGGACTGGGCTGGTCAGATGCCATGCGAGGAGCGTAAACCCACGACATGCCAGACTGTGAGGCGTGGGCGCAATCACGCTGGACGGCAAGGCCACCCGTGACGAGATCTTTGTCGACCTGACGCAACGGGTGGCGGCATTGACCGCATCGGGCCGCACGCCCGGGCTGGGCACCATCCTGGTCGGCGACGATCCGGGTTCGCAGGCTTACGTGCGCGGTAAGCACGCCGACTGCGCGAAGGTGGGCATCACCTCGATCCGGCGCGACCTGCCGGCCGACATCAGCGAGGCGACTCTCAACGAGACCATCGACGAGCTGAACGCCAACCCCGAGTGCACCGGCTACATCGTGCAATTGCCGCTGCCCAAGCATCTCGACGAGAACGCGGCACTGCAGCGTGTCGACCCAGGCAAGGATGCCGACGGGCTGCACCCGACCAACCTGGGCCGGCTGGTGCTGATGGACCCGGCCCCGCTGCCGTGCACCCCGCGCGGCATCGTGCATTTGTTGCGGCGCTACGACGTCGAGATCGCCGGGGCGCACGTCGTGGTCATCGGCCGTGGCGTTACGGTCGGTCGCCCGCTGGGCTTGTTGCTGACCCGCCGCTCGGAGAATGCGACAGTGACGTTGTGCCACACCGGAACTCGTGATTTGCCGTCGCTGACCAAGCAGGCGGATATCATCGTCGCCGGCGTGGGGGTGCCACACATGCTGACCGCTGACATGGTGCGTCCCGGTGCCGCGGTCGTCGACGTCGGCGTCAGTCGGGTGGATGGCAAGCTGGCCGGTGATGTGCATCCCGACGTTTGGGATGTCGCTGGCCACGTGTCGCCGAATCCCGGCGGCGTGGGTCCGCTGACCCGGGCATTCCTGCTGACCAATGTTGTTGAGCTGGCCGAGCAGCAGTGACCCTGGCGCGGACCGTGACGAAAGCGCAATGGCCGATTTTGTTGGTCGTGCTGATCTTCGCTGCGGCTTTTGTCTTGGTGGGGGCCAACTTCTGGCGTCGTGGTTCGCTGTTGATCGGCATCGGTGTCGGCGTGGCGGCGGTGTTGCGGTTGCTGCTATCCGAGGACCGGGCAGGTCTTCTGGCGGTGCGCAGCAAGGGCATCGACTTCATGACCACCGCGACGGTCGGCGCTGCGATGGTCTACATCGCGTGGACCATCGACCCGTTGGGTACGGTCTAAACTCCGGGGCCGGTGATCTGCGGTAACCCAGGCGTCGCGTTACCTGGCATGCCCGGCATACCGCCACCCGGCATACCGCCGCCTGGCATTCCGGGCATACCGCCACCCGGCATACCGCGTCCCGGCATTCCGGGCGGGTAGCCGCCGTTTGGCATCATGTTCGAGCCGGGCATCCCAGATGTGTTGCCGCTGGCTAGATTTGCCATCACATCCGGGCAATACGACTGGATGGCAATGGTGGTGAACTTCTGAGCCATCGCCGGTGACATGCCCCGGCGTCTGATGCTGATCACCGCCCCGGCGAAGCTGGCACCGGGCTGCGCAAGCATCGGGCAGACCGATTCACCTACGGCCATCGCATTTCCCGGCTGGCCGAAGTCGATGCCGGCGTGGTTCAACGCGTCGATGAAGTTGTCGTCGGCGTTCGCGTCCGCTTCTGCCGGTGCGGCAAAGGCCGCGGCCACGGTGAGCAGGGCGGCGGCCGCCGCCAACAGTCGAATGGTCAGGGGTTGATGGCGAAACAGCCAGGGCCGACCGTGCATGCGCGCAAGTGTCTTCATGACAGTTTCCCCATCTGTCCCCAGAGTGCTCTAATGGCACTCAAATCACTCTTGAAACCTTGGGCTATGACTGTCACGTTTACAACACGGGCGGATCAAGGTTTGCACACTATGCGTTTCGTGGGCGCGACGGAGCTGAGATATCGGTTATTAGCCCGCAACCCTTTCGGGCAAACTTGCGGCTAATCGACGCCACACTGTGATCTGACACAGGGTCGCCGCGGCGACTTCCGGGTACGAAATGGGTGAGAATCCGGCTCATGACGACGAATCCCCCCCGTCCGTCCGACCATGGAATATCCCGCCAGACCTTTCTTCGCGGCGCCGTTGGCGCGTTGGCGACCGGGGCGATGTTCGGAACGACGCGGGCATCTGCGGACCCCGCCGCCACCGCCGGTTGGAATGGCCTGGCGTCGAACATCAACGGCAGTGTCTTGCTACCCGCCAGCGGCGGCCAGTTCTCGTCCGGCAAGCAAGTCTTCAACTCGTTGTACAACAACTCCAACCCGGCGGCGGTGGTGACGGTCTCGTCGCAGGCCGACGTGCAGAAGGCGGTCGCATTCGCGACGGCCAACAAACTCAAGATCGCTCCGCGCGGTGGTGGGCACTCCTACATCGGCGCATCGAGTGCCAACGGCACGATGGTGATTGATCTGCGCGGGCTTCCCGGCGGAGCGAACCTGGACGGCGGCAACGTAACGGTAACGCCGGGGACGAATCTGTTTGCGGTACATCAGGCTTGCGCTGGTGCCGGCCGCGCGATCCCCACCGGCAGTTGCCCAACTGTCGGCATCGCGGGGCTGACCCTGGGCGGCGGGATCGGGGCCGATTCCCGGCATGCTGGGCTGGCCTGCGACGCGCTGCAGTCGGCAACAGTGGTGTTGCCCAGCGGTGAGGTGGTGACCGCGTCCGGCAGCGATCATCCGGATCTGTTCTGGGCACTTCGCGGTGGCGGCGGCGGCAATTTCGGTGTGACGACGTCGATGACCTTCGCGACGTTCGCCACCGGCGACACCGACGTCGTGCGGATCAACTTCGCACCGTCGTCGGCGGTGCAAGTCCTGATGGGCTGGCAGTCCTGGCTGAACGGGGCCGACCGAAACAGTTGGGCCATGGTTGATCTCGCCGTCGGCTCCGGCCAACCTGACTGCCACATCCTGGCGACGTGCCCCGCGGGTAGTGCCGCAGGAGTGACCGACGCGATCAAGACCGCCGTCGGCCTGCAGCCCACCGCTGTGCAGAACAAGACGATGAACCGGATGGATCTGGTGACGTATCTGGCGGGTGGCAGCTCGACCGCATCACCGCGCGGCTTCGTGGCGGGGTCTGACGTGATCACGACGGTGAATTCCGCTGCGGCTCATGCTATTGCCACCGCCATTGGGCAGTGGCCGGCCAATGGCGGAAAGGCGTCCCTGCTCGTCGACCCGTTGGGCGGCGCCGTCGGTGACGTGGCCCCGGGGGATTCGGCCTTCCCGTGGCGCAAGCAATCCGCGGTGCTGCAGTGGTATGTCGAGCCGGCCGGTACACAGGTTTCGGCCGCGACGCAGTGGCTGAGCTCGGCGCATCGGGCGGTACAACAGTATTCGGTGGGGGGATACGTCAATTACCTGGAGACCAATACGCCGGCGTCACGCTACTTCGGCTCCAACCTGTCGCAGCTGACCAGCGTCCGGCAGAAGTACGATCCCAACCGAGTGATGTTCTCCGGGTTGAACTTCTGAGGTTCAACGGCCGAGCAGGTAATTTCGCTGCTCGACGAATTCCTCGTGGGTCAGCGATCCCTCGTCGCGGAGCTTGGCGATCTCGCGTATCGCCGCTGCGATACCGGTGACCACGATCCGCGGCTTGCGCGCTGACGCGTCGCTTTCATCACCCATCGCTGCGCCCCCGGCGCGCGCCGCCATCTGCGGGCGGGCCACCACCTCGCCGCTTTCGGAATCGCCGCCGGTTTGCGGTGTGCCGGCCATGGCTTGCCCGGCCATGCCCGACAGCCCCATGTCATTGACCATGCTTGCCGGCGCCGCTTCCAACGGCGACGTCGTGGTGAAGGCCTTGAGAGCTAGCGCGGCAGGGCGGGCTTCCGGGGCGCCGGTGGTCCACGACGACGGCACCGACAATGTCCCCACCGTGTTCGCCCCGCCCAGACCAGCCGAGAACGGGGGCCGATTGATGAGCGTTGCCGGCAATTCCTTGACTGGCGCCGGCCCGTTCCCCGGCCAGGACTCTTGCCCGGCCCAGCCGGCGACTATGTCATCTGTGTGCGCACCGTTCAGATAGCCGCCGACGGCGAACGGGAGATCCACCGGCCCCGCCATAATCGCCAGGGGGAGGCTTGCACCCAGGCCGGCGAGGGCGTCCGGCGTGCCGAGAAAAATCGTGATCAGTTCGCTTAGGGCGTTCAGTGAGTCCGACGATGGTCCGAAACCGGGCAGCGCGGCGAGGTTCTGCAGCGCATCGGGTACTGCGGAGAACGTCTGGGAGACAGTCGAAACGGTATTTTGTGCGTTGCCGGCCGAGGTGGTCAGCGCTTGGCTGACGGCGGCGGTTTGGCTGGACGTCCCACCGGGGTCGGTGTTCTGTTCTGGTGAGGCGAACGGTGTCAGTGTTGTCGCGGCTGCCGACGAACCCGCGTAGCCATACATCGCAGCCGCGTCTTGGGCCCACATCTCCGCGTAGGCGGCCTCGGTGGCCGAGATTGCCGACGTGTTCTGCCCCAAGAAGTTGGTCGCCACCAGCGTCATCAGCAGGCTGCGATTAGCCGCGATCTCGGGTGGCGGCACCGTCGCCATGAACGCCGCCTCGTAGGCGGCGGCCGCGGCGTTGGCCTGAGCGGCCGTTTGCGCGGCTTGCGCGGCTGCACTGCTCAGCCAGGCACCATAGGACGACGCCGCCTCCGTCATCGCCGCCGACGACGGGCCCGACCAGGAATCAGTCAAGTCTGCGATAGCCAACTGATGTGCGCCGGCCGCGGTGTACAGCTCGTCAGCCAACCCATCCCAGGCTTGTGCAGCAGCCAGCATGGGTCCCGAGCCGGGACCGGCATACATCCGACCGGAGTTGATCTCCGGCGGCAATATCGCGAAATCCAAAGCTGCACATTCCTCGTTTCAGAAAGCCGGCGCTGCGTTCCCCCGCACGGCGCTAGCAGTTCAGTGCCCGAGTAGGCGACTTTTTTGCTCGGCGTACTCTTCGTCGGTCAGAATTCCCTCGTCGCGCAGCTTGGCGAACTCACGGAGCTCGGCCGCGACACCGGTAACCACGGTCCGGGCCGGGTTCTCAGCCTGGGTCTGAGCCGCTTCGCCTTCCCCGTCGGCCGCCGTCGTGTCAGCCACGGCAGGTGCGCGGGCCGCCACCCGCGCACCTTTACCCGCCGCGCCACCTCGGCCGCCGCGGATCGGCATCGTTCCCGCCATGGCTCGCCCGACCATGCTGCCCAGCGCCATCTGGCTGAGCGTGCCGCCCAGACCGGGTTGCCCGGCGACGGTAGCCGGCAGTGCAGGCAGCGTCACCGCGATCGGGCGGACGGCCGGTGTGGCGACGGTCCAGGTCGCCGGCGCCGACAACATTCCGACCGGGTTCGCTTCGCCCAGACCGGCCGAGAAGCTCGGCGCTGGCACCGTGCCAGGCGCTCGGTTGGTGAGCGGCGCCGGCAACTCTTTGACGGGCGCCGGCCCATCGTTCGGCCAGGGCTGGACGCCGTTCCAGCCACTGACGATGTCGTCGGTGTGCAGACCTGTGCCATAACTTCCGATATCGATGGGAAGGGACACTAGGCCGAGAATGCTCAGCGGTACGTCGACGGCAAGCTCGCCAACGTCGGCCGGCAGGTCCAGGAAGATGGAAATCAGGTCGGCCGCCGTGTCGAGCCCGCTCGACGAGGACGAGGCGGCTGCCGGCGCCGCCAGCGCGTTGGGGACCGCGGAGAACGCCTGCTGAATCGACGACACCGCGCTTTGCGCGTTGCCGGCCGAGGTGCCCGTTGCTTGGCCGACTGCCGTTGATTGGCTGGCCGAGCCGCCCGGGTCGGTGTTTTGCCGCGGCGGGGTGAACGGAGTCAGTGTCGTCGCGGATGCCGCCGAACTTGAGTAGCCGGACATCGCCACGGCGTCCTGGGTCCACATTTCGGCGTACTGCGCTTCGGTGGTTGCGATTGCCGATGTGTTCTGTCCGAAAACGTTGGTCGCCACCAGCCTCGTCAGCAAGCTGCGGTTGGCCGCAACCGCCTGCGGCGGCACCGTCGCCGCAAATGCCGTTTGGTAGGCGTCGGCGGCCACCCGGGCCTGGCTAGCCGTCTGCTCGGCCTGCCTGCCGGTGGCGCTCATCCACGCCGCGTAGGAGGCGGCGGCTGCTGCCATCGTTGCCGATGATGGGCCCTGCCACGGTCCTGCGGTCAGCCCCGAGACCACCGACTGGTACGAGTTGGCCGCCGAATACAGTTCTGCGGCTAGCGTTTGCCAGCTCTCCGCCGCGGCGAGCATCGGCTCCGCCCCGGGGCCCGTATACATGCGAGCGGAATTGACTTCCGGCGGTAGCGTCAAAAAGTCCATTGCACGCCATCCCTATTCGAACGCGATTGAATGGGCGATGCCGGCCGCATTTGCAGACCGCGCCGACTTCCCTGCGGGTACGGACCGTCCGGCAGGCATGGGCTTCCTCCTCAACGATGTCTGGGCATTTGTGCGATATGCGGGGTGGTGACTATCCCGCCACCATTGAAGTACGTTGCGCCGCAACTATTCCGACATCCGCCTTATTCTCAAGCGGAGCTCATCGGTGTCAACGAGCTGTGTTCGCCTAATTGAGCTAGCTGGCGGTCACCTCTGGCAACGCTCGTGCCTGCTCTTTCCAACGCTTCGACTCCTCCGTGAATCATTGATTTGGACTGGCTACTCCAAGAGTGCGGTCGGACGAACCGAACCGAACCCTTTGCACCAGAGTTCACCTCCGGCAAAAAAGCACTGCACTTTGCCGACACTGATATCGCTCGCTACTCCATCAAGATGGAGAAATCTTTACCGATAGTAACAGCCAATGAAACATACTGAGCCACAGCTAAACTCGACGGTAGATATCGGACGTACACCGTGTTAGACCAAAACTACTGCGGTACAGCGGGTTTATTCTCGATCGTGCTCTGGATCCGGGCCAACAGTGGCTAACCGCACTGGCGCCAGGCCAGGTCGGCGGCGAAGTGGCGGAACCCACAAGAGGTCTCGATCACCCGCGTCTCGCCAAGGTAACCGCTGGTCAGGCGATTTTTTTGTTACGCGTCGCGATGTTTCTGTTACAGCGAGATTTCGTCTGAGAATGTCCTGCCAATTCTCCTGGCAACCTGCTGTGCTTTTGATGCCGACCCTATGCTTAGGGTTAGGCTTTGAACAGACGTCACACATCCGGGTGCAAGGAATATGGCTATTGGCAACACCTTTGGCTAGCGAACAGGCGAAGTGGTATTCGTTTTCTCATGTTTGTCAGCGCGGCCTGCTCTGGAAGTAATGAATCCTGTTGCTTTTGCTGTGCTTTCGCCGGTCGGCGCTTGGCCCGCAACATCGGCAGGGGCTGACCCGCTCTTAGTCGCCTAGTGTCGCACGGATGCACACGGTGACGTACGGCATCGCCAAGCCGGTCGAATTCGCCAGCGCCGTATGGGTCGCCAGCAACTCGCGCACCTGATCCAGCGTCCTAGTGCGCACCTCGGCCGGCGACGTGATGCAGTAGCTACGTGAGGCCACCAGGTCGATCAACGCCTGCGGCGTCAGGTAATTGGTCCACTCGACTTGGTGACGCTGCCGCTCCACGAATGGCGCCGGCAGCTCGACGTCAAAGCGTCGCCCGTCGCCATCACTGCCGATGATTTGGCCCAGTTCGCGCACCCAGCCAAGCCGCTCGTCGCGAGTGTTCCACACCAGTCCCAGTCGGCCACCGGGCCGCAGCACCCGCGCCACCTCGGGAATCGCTCGTTCCGGATCCACCCAATGCCACGCCTGGGCGACCAGCACAGCGTCAACGCTGTTGTCCTCCAACGGAATATCTTCGGCGGTGCCCAGCAGCGCACGAGTTTCCGGCAGCGAGGTACGCAGCACTTCGAGCATGTCGGTAATCGGGTCCACGGCCACCACGTCCAGGCCACGTTCCACCAGCCTGGTGGTCAGCTTCCCGGTGCCTGCGCCCAGGTCGAGTACTTTGCGTGCCCCTCTCGGCAACAACCAGTCGATCGCTTCCGGCGGATACGACGGACGCCCACGCTCATAGGCAGCCGCCGCCGAGCCGAATGACAAGGAGGGGTCGTGTTGTGAGCGGATCACCGTCGACACGCACCTTCGTCCTCGGCCAATTGCAATGTCTTGCGGATCAATTCGCCCACCGCCTCGGTTTCCACCAGGAAGCCGTCGTGTCCGCAGATGGAGTCGACGACCTGCAGCCCGGTGCAGCCCGGCAGCAGCTCGGCCAGCTCCTGCTGCAAGCGCAGCGGGTAGAGCCGGTCGGAGGTGATGCCACCGACCACGGCCGGTACCGGGCAGCCGCGTAGCGCCTTGCCGACACCGCCGCGGCCGCGGCCGACGTCGTGACTGTTCAGTGTCTCGGTCAGCGCCACGTAACTGCCGGCGTCGAAACGGGCCAAAAGCTTGTCGCCCTGGTGTTCCAAGTAGCTCTGCACCGCGTACCGTCCGCCGTCCGCCGTCTTCTCGTCGTCCTGGCCGTCGTTGGCGAATCGGTTATCCAGCTCGACCTCACCGCGGTAAGTCAGGTGGGCGAAGCGGCGGGCGATCGCCAGCCCGGCATCGGGCCGCTGCCCGGTGTCGTGATAGTCGCCGCCCTGCCAGTTCGGGTCGGCCTTGATCGCCGCGATCTGGGTGGTCTGGGTGCCGATCTGATCGGCGGTGGCGCGGGCACCGACGGCCAGCAGCAGCCCGGCCCGGACGCGGTCGGGGTGGCCGACCATCCATTCCAAAGCCCGTGCGCCGCCCATGGATCCGCCAACCACCGCGGCAACCTGGTTTATTCCTAGCGCTTCCAGGACGGCGATGTCGGCTTGCACCTGATCCCGCACGGTGATCAACGGAAACCTGGAGCCCCATGGCTTTCCATCCCGGGAAAGTGAACTGGGTCCGGTGGAGCCACGGCAACCACCCAGCACATTGGTGGCCACCGCGCACCAGCGATTGGTGTCGATCGGTGCGCCCGGCCCGGCCACTCCGTCCCACCAGCCGGGCGTGGGATGCCCGGGTCCAGCCGGCCCGGTGATATGCGAATCACCGGTCAGCGCATGCAGTACCACCACCACGTTGTCGCGGGTCGGCGACAGTTCGCCCCAACGCTGGATGGCAATACAGACATCGTCGATGACCGCGCCGCTCTCGGTGGTCACCGAACCGATGTCCACCAGGCCGATTTCACCTTCGGCCGGCAGCGTTTTCGTAGGAACCTCGGAGATCGTCATGTCACAAGTCCTCAGAAGGCCGCCACGGAGTGCGGGTTACCACTGAACTTGCGGGCGGCGGCAAAGCCGAGTTCCAGGTCGGCCAGGATGTCGTCGATGCCCTCGATGCCGACGGCCAGCCGCACCAGGCCCGGGGTGACACCAGTCGCCAGCTGCTCCTCGGGGCTCAGCTGCGCGTGGGTGGTCGACGCCGGGTGAATCACCAGCGAGCGGACGTCGCCGATGTTGGCGACGTGGCTGTGCAGTTTCAGCGCGTTGACGAACGCCTTGCCGGCCTCGATGCCACCGGCCAGCTCGAACGCCAGCACGGCACCGGTCCCCTTGGGCGCCAGCTTGTTTGCCAGCTCGTGCCACGGCGAGCTGGGCAGCCCCGCATAGTTGACCGACAGCACGCCGTCGTGTCCCTCGACGAACTTCGCCACCCGTTGCGCGTTGGCGACGTGGCGCTCGATTCGCAGGCTCAGCGTTTCCAGACCCTGAGCGACCAGGAAGGCGTTGAACGGCGACGCCGCCGAGCCGTAGTCGCGCAGCAGCTGCACGCGTGCCTTGATCGCATATGCCGGCGGCCCCAGCTCGGCGAACACCACGCCGTGGTAGCTCGGGTCGGGCGTGGTGAAACCGGGGAAACGGCCCTGCGTCCAGTCGAACGTGCCGCCATCGACGATGACTCCGGCGATCGCGGAGCCGTGCCCGCCCAGGTATTTGGTGGCGGAGTGCACCACGATGTCGGCGCCCTGCGCGAGCGGCTGGATCAGGTAGGGCGTGGCAATGGTGTTGTCGACGATCAGCGGTACACCGTTGGCGTGCGCGACGCCGGCGACGCCGGGTGTGTCCAGCACGTCGATCTGCGGATTGGAGATGGTCTCGGCGAAAAAGGCCTTGGTGTTCGGTCGTACTGCAGCCTGCCAAGAGTCCAGGTCGTCGGGATTCTCGACGAAGCTGACCTCGATACCGAGCTTGGGCAGCGAGTAGTGGAACAGGTTGTACGTGCCGCCGTAGAGCCGGGGGCTGGAGACAATGTGATCCCCGGCACCCGCGAGGTTCAATATGGCGAATGTCTCAGCGGCTTGCCCGGAGCTCAGAAATAGCGCGGCAACGCCGCCTTCGAGCGCCGCGATGCGCTGCTCGACGACGTCGGTGGTCGGATTGCCGATCCGGGTGTAGATGTTGCCGGGGACCTCGAGCCCGAACAGGGCTGCGGCATGTGAGGTGTCGTTGAAGGTGTACGACGTGGTCTGGTAGATCGGCAGGGCGCGTGCGTTGGTGGCCGGATCCGGTTGCTGGCCGGCGTGCACCTGCTTGGTTTCGAACGACCAATTCGCGGTCGGATCGGTGTCGGTGGCGGTGTTGTCAGAGGTCACTGGGGTGGCTTTCTGCTGGAAGTAGGAGGCAGTCGGGTCTCGTCGCGAGTTAGCGGCGACACACCGGGGTGCACGAAGGGGTTCGCAAAGGGATCAAGTGATGGCTCATCACGGTTCCCTGTCTACTCAGGGGCCCGTCATGGCGGACCCGCGCTTGCCGGATAGCCGATTGTGGCTACTCAACCTGGTCATCACCCGGGGCACCCCACCGCGGTTGGAGGGTTGCCGGCCAGCAAGCCGGGGCTTGATGCTGGCGCTCATGACCAATACAAAGACTATCTTACTGTGCCGAGCCGGTGCCAACGAGCGCGGTTTATGTGCAGGTCGAACCGCTCCCGAACACCCTTGATAACGTGGCAGGCAGAACGCTGAATTCCCCAAATATCTGACTGCTGACGCCGGGAGAGGGACTGTCCGTGTGCGCCGAAAAACCGACCGTCATCTACACGCTGACCGACGAGGCGCCGTTGCTGGCGACCTACGCGTTCCTGCCCATCGTGCGCGCGTTCGCCGAGCCGGCGGGAATCGAGATCAAGACCACTGACCTCTCGGTCGCCGCTCGGATCCTGGCGGAGTTTCCCGAGGATCTGACCGACGAGCAGCGGGTGCCCGACAACCTCGGCGAACTGGGCAAGCTGACGAAGTTGGCCGACACCAACATCATCAAGCTGCCCAACATCAGCGCCTCGGTGCCCCAGCTGATCGCCGCCGTCAAGGAGCTGCAGGGCAAGGGATTCAAGATTCCGGACTATCCGCAGAGTCCGAAAACCGACGAGGACAAGGAAATCCGCGACCGCTATGCCAAATGCCTTGGCAGCGCCGTGAATCCAGTTCTACGGCAGGGAAACTCGGACCGCCGCGCGCCCAACGCAGTCAAGGAGTACGCGCGCAAGCACCCGCACAGCATGGCGGACTGGTCGCAGGCGTCGCGCACCCATGTCGCGACCATGAAGCACGGCGACTTCTACCACGGCGAAAAGTCGATGACGGTGGACCGAGCGCGCAACGTGAAGATGGAGCTGGCGACCAAGGACGGCAAGACGATCGTGCTCAAGCCCATGGTGTCGCTGCGCGACGGCGACATCATCGACAGCATGTTCATGAGCGTGAAGGCCCTCTGCGAGTTCTACGAGGCGGAGATGGAGGATGCCTACGAGACCGGTGTGATGTTCTCACTGCACGTCAAGGCGACGATGATGAAAGTCTCGCACCCGATCGTCTTCGGGCACGCCGTCAAGATCTTCTACCAGGACGCTTTCGCCAAGCACCAGGAGCTGTTCGACGAACTCGGCGTCAACGTCAACAACGGACTGGCTGACCTCTACAACAAGATCGAGTCGCTGCCCGCATCGCTGCACGACGAGATCATCCGCGACCTGCACGCCTGCCACGAACACCGCCCCGAGCTGGCCATGGTCGATTCGGCCAAGGGCATCACCAACTTTCATTCGCCCAGCGACGTGATCGTGGATGCGTCAATGCCGGCGATGATCCGGGCCGGCGGCAAGATGTGGGGCGCCGACGGGCGCCAGAAAGACACCAAGGCCGTCAACCCCGAGTCGACGTTCTCCCGTATCTACCAGGAGATCATCAACTTCTGTAAGACCCACGGACAATTCGATCCGACCACGATGGGCACCGTTCCCAACGTCGGGCTGATGGCGCAGCAGGCCGAGGAGTACGGCTCGCACGACAAGACATTCGAGATCCCCGAGGACGGTGTCGCCAACATCGTCGACCTCGACACCGGCGATGTCCTGCTGGCGCAAAACGTGGAAGCCGGCGACATCTGGCGCATGCCCATCGTCCGGGACGAGCCGATCCGCGACTGGGTCAAGCTGGCCGTCACCCGGGCACGCAACTCGGGCATGCCGGTGGTGTTCTGGCTGGACGTGTGGCGCCCGCACGAAAGCGAATTGCGCAAGAAGGTGCACACCTACCTCGCTGACCACGACACCGAGGGCCTCGACATCCAAATCATGTCGCAGGAACGGGCCATGCGGCACACGATCGAGCGAGCGATGCGCGGGCAGGACACCATTGCCGCCACCGGCAACATCCTGCGTGACTACCTCACCGACCTCTTCCCGATCCTGGAGCTGGGCACCAGCGCCAAGATGCTGTCCATCGTGCCGTTGATGGCCGGCGGCGGAATGTATGAAACCGGAGCGGGCGGTTCGGCGCCGAAACACGTTCACCAGCTTGTCGAGGAGAATCACCTGCGCTGGGATTCCCTCGGTGAATTCCTCGCTCTGGGAGCGTGTTTCGAAGACCTTGGCATCAAGACCGATAACGAGCGCGCCACGATTCTGGCCAAGACGCTGGATGCCGCGATCGGTAAGTTGTTGGACAACAACAAGAGCCCGTCGCGTAAGACCGGTGAACTCGATAACCGGGGCAGCCAGTTCTACCTGGCGCTGTACTGGGCCTCCGAACTTGCCGCGCAATCCGACGATGAAGAGCTGCGCGACCACTTCGCCGCGCTGGCCGACTCGTTGGGCCGCAACGAGGACACCATCGTGGCCGAACTGGGCGAGGCGCAGGGCGACTCGGTCGACATCGGTGGCTACTACTACCCGGACCGCGAGAAGACGACTGCGGTAATGCGGCCTAGCAAGAAGTTCAATGAAGCGTTAGCTGCTTCGCAGGGCTGACGCCGCGAGTAGGGTCGGACTCGATATGTCCAACGAACCCAAGATCAAGGTCAAGGGCCCGGTTGTCGAGCTCGACGGCGACGAGATGACCCGCGTCATCTGGAAGCTGATCAAGGACATGTTGATCCTCCCGCACCTCGACATCAATTTGGACTACTACGACTTGGGTATCGAGCACCGCGACCGCACCGACGACCAGGTGACGATCGACGCGGCCTATGCCATCAAGAAGCACGGCGTGGGCGTCAAGTGCGCGACGATCACCCCCGACGAGGCGCGCGTCCAGGAGTTCAACCTGAAGAAGATGTGGCTCTCGCCGAACGGGACGATCCGAAACATCCTGGGCGGCACAATCTTCCGCGAGCCGATTGTGATCTCCAATGTCCCGCGCCTGGTTCCGGGCTGGACCAAGCCAATCGTCATCGGCCGCCACGCATTCGGCGACCAGTACCGGTCGACCAACTTCAAGGTCGACCAGCAAGGCACCGTCGCAATCACTTTCACGCCCGCCGACGGCAGCGAGCCGATCGTGCACGAGATGGTCACCATCCCCGAGTCCGGTGGCGTCGTGATGGGGATGTACAACTTCAAGCAATCCATCCAGGATTTCGCGAGGGCGACGTTCACCTATGGCCTGAACGCCAAGTGGCCGGTGTATCTGTCGACGAAGAACACCATCCTCAAGGCCTACGACGGCATGTTCAAAGACGAGTTCCAGCGCATCTTCGACGAAGAGTTCTCAGAACAGTTCGAAGCCGAGGGTCTTACCTACGAGCACCGGCTGATCGACGACATGGTGGCCGCCTGCCTCAAGTGGGAGGGCGGTTACGTCTGGGCCTGCAAGAACTACGACGGCGACGTGCAGTCCGATACCGTCGCCCAGGGCTACGGATCACTGGGGCTGATGACGTCGGTGCTGATGACCGCCGACGGCAAGACGGTCGAGGCGGAGGCCGCGCACGGCACCGTCACCCGCCACTATCGGCAGTACCAGGCCGGCAAGCCGACCTCGACCAATCCGATCGCGTCGATCTTCGCCTGGACCCGCGGGCTGGCGCACCGCGGCAAGCTGGATCGCACGCCGGAGGTCGTCGACTTCGCCCAGAAGGTGGAGGAGATCGTCGTCTCGACCGTCGAGAGCGGGAAGATGACCAAGGACCTCGCCATCCTCATCGGTCCCGATCAGGAGTGGCAGCAAAGCGAGGAATTCCTCGGTTCGATTGCTGAGAACCTGACGAAGGCGCTGGCCTAACTGGCTCAGCTGGCCGGAGGGTTGGCGGCCCGCGCCGGCCGGGTGCAGTCGTCGATGAACTCGGAGATGACCTCGGTGACGCGTTCCGGCGCTTCGAACATCGGCACGTGGCCCACTCCGTCGAGCCTGGTCACGCGGGTTCCGGCGGGCAGGAAGTCGGTGAAATGCCGGCCGAATCTGCTGGGCGGGACCACGCGATCTTTGCCGCAGAGCACCACATGTGCCGGGACAGCGGTCTGGGCCAGCTCCAGCAACCCGGGCTGTAGCAGCGCCTTGACCAGCAGTTGGAAGTAGGCCGGGCAGTGTGCGGCGTCGTCGACGATGCCGGACAGTTGGCGCTCGCTGATCCCATAGGGCGATCCGCTCAGCGGCAGGGTCGCCAGCGTGCGGCTGAAGGGCAGCTGCAGCGTCCGCTGGCCGAACAAGCGGGCCAGCGCCAGTATCGGCATGCCCGCGATGAATTTGCCGATGACCTCGAATTTCACCGGGCTGAACCGCGTCCAACCGCCCGCCGCGGCGACGCCGGTGACGCTGCGGGCTCGTCCGCGCCGCTCGAGTTCGAAGGCGACCCAGCCGCCCAGCGAGTTGCCGACGATGTGGGCGGTTTCCCAGCCCAGTTCGTCGAGCTGGCGTTCGACGTGGTCGGCCAGCACCGAGGTGCTGAGCAGCCAGGTTCCGGCGTACGGACCGCCGTTGTGACCCGCCATGGTCGGGGCGAATACCTCGTATCGGCCGGTGTCCGCCAGCTGCTTGGCCACCCCGTCCCATACCGTCTGGGACATCAAAAACGGATGCAGCAGCAGCACCGGCTCTCCAGAACCAAGGTGGATCGGCGCGCGAGTGGTCATGTAGCCGACATTAAAGGTGGTACCGCCGGTACCGCAAGCAAGGGCGCGACCGGGGAACCGGGCGTGAAAAGATCGGGGCATCATGAGCACCGCTTCCAGACCCAGCCGGATTTTCTCCGGCGTACAACCGACGTCTGACTCGCTGCACCTCGGCAACGCGCTGGGCGCCATCACGCAGTGGGTCGCATTGCAAGATGACCACGACGCCTTTTTCTGCGTCGTCGACCTGCACGCCATCACCGTCGCCCAGGATCCTGAGGCGCTGCGACGCCGGACGCTGGTGACTGCCGCCCAGTACCTGGCCTTGGGCATCGATCCCGCCCGCAGCACCGTTTTCGTGCAAAGCCACGTTCCCGCCCACACCCAGCTGGCGTGGGTGCTTGGCTGCTTCACCGGCTTCGGGCAGGCGTCGCGGATGACGCAGTTCAAGGACAAGTCGCTGCGCCAGGGCACCGACTCCACCACCGTCGGGCTGTTTACCTACCCGGTGTTGCAGGCCGCCGACGTGCTGGCCTACGACACCAATCTGGTGCCCGTCGGCGAGGACCAGCGCCAGCACCTCGAGCTGGCCCGCGACATCGCCGAGCGCTTCAACGCCCGCTTCCCGGACACCTTCGTGGTCCCCGACATGCTCATTCCCAAGGCCACCGCCAAGATCTACGATCTGCAAGACCCGACGTCGAAGATGAGCAAATCGGCGGCCACCGATGCCGGGCTGATCAACCTGCTCGACGATCCGGCGTTATCCGCCAAGAAGATTCGCTCAGCTGTGACCGACAGCGAGCGCGAAATCCGGTTCGACACCGACGCCAAGCCCGGTGTCTCGAATCTGTTGACCATCCAGTCGGCGATCACCGGGGTCGACATCGACAAGCTCGTCGAGGGCTACGCCGGGCGCGGGTACGGGGACCTGAAGAAGGAAACCGCCGAGGCGGTCGTCGAGTTCGCCAGGCCGATCAAGGCCCGAGTCGACGAATTGACGGCCGATCTCACCGAATTGGAGGCCGTGCTGGCGACCGCAGCCGAGCGTGCCGACGAGGTGGCCGGGGAAACGGTGCGGCGGGTTTACGATCGG
>Ga0208987_1000115_pt1 | contig 18232 bp, 14 predicted proteins | sample MedBloCARef_O2_FD_187845 | JGI IMG/M metagenome (GOLD analysis project Ga0208987, IMG submission 187845) | Forest soil microbial communities from El Dorado National Forest, California, USA - Mediterranean Blodgett CA Ref_O2 (SPAdes) (version 2) | ecosystem: Environmental > Terrestrial > Soil >... | reverse complement strand
CGCGACTGGGAGTGCTACTGCGGCAAGTACAAGCGCGTGCGCTTCAAGGGCATCATCTGTGAGCGCTGCGGCGTCGAGGTGACTCGCGCCAAGGTGCGCCGCGAGCGGATGGGCCACATCGAGTTGGCCGCACCGGTCACGCACATCTGGTACTTCAAGGGTGTTCCTTCCCGCTTGGGGTACCTGCTGGACCTGGCGCCGAAGGATCTCGAAAAGATCATCTACTTCGCGGCATACGTGATCACGTCGGTCGACACCGAGATGCGGCACAACGAGCTGTCGACGCTCGAGGCCGAAATGGTGGTGGAGCGCAAGGCTGTCGAAGACCAGCGCGACGCCGATCTGGAGGCCCGCGCCCAGAAGCTGGAGGCCGACCTGGCCGAGCTGGAGGCCGAGGGTGCGAAAGCCGATGCGCGCCGCAAGGTTCGCGACGGCGGTGAGCGCGAGATGCGCCAACTCCGTGACCGGGCCCAGCGTGAGCTGGACCGGCTGGATGAGATCTGGACCACCTTCACCAAGCTGGCTCCCAAGCAGCTGATCGTCGACGAGAACCTCTACCGGGAGCTCATCGACCGTTACGGCGAGTACTTCACCGGTGCCATGGGCGCGGAGTCGATCCAGAAGCTCATCGAGACCTTCGACATCGACGCCGAGGCCGACATCCTGCGTGACGTCATCCGAAACGGCAAGGGGCAGAAGAAGCTTCGTGCGCTCAAGCGGCTCAAGGTTGTCGCGGCGTTCCAGACCAACAGGAATTCGCCGATGGGCATGGTGCTCGACGCCGTCCCGGTGATCCCGCCGGAGCTGCGCCCGATGGTGCAGCTCGATGGTGGCCGGTTCGCCACCAGCGACCTCAACGACCTGTACCGCCGCGTGATCAACCGCAACAACCGCCTCAAGAGGCTGATCGACCTCGGGGCTCCCGAGATCATCGTCAACAACGAGAAGCGGATGCTGCAAGAGTCCGTGGACGCGCTGTTCGACAACGGCCGTCGCGGTCGCCCGGTCACCGGGCCGGGTAACCGTCCGCTGAAGTCGCTGTCGGATCTGCTCAAGGGTAAGCAGGGCCGGTTCCGTCAGAACCTGCTCGGTAAGCGTGTCGACTACTCGGGCCGTTCGGTCATCGTGGTCGGCCCGCAGCTCAAGCTGCACCAGTGTGGTCTGCCCAAGCTGATGGCGCTCGAGCTGTTCAAGCCGTTCGTGATGAAGCGGCTCGTCGACCTAAACCACGCGCAGAACATCAAGAGCGCCAAGCGAATGGTGGAACGCCAGCGTCCCCAGGTGTGGGACGTCCTCGAAGAGGTCATCGCCGAGCACCCGGTTCTGCTGAACCGTGCGCCCACCCTGCACCGGCTGGGTATCCAGGCCTTCGAGCCAATGCTGGTGGAAGGCAAGGCCATTCAGCTGCACCCGTTGGTGTGTGAGGCGTTCAACGCAGACTTCGACGGTGACCAGATGGCGGTGCACCTGCCGCTGAGTGCCGAGGCGCAGGCCGAGGCTCGCATTCTGATGCTGTCGAGCAATAACATCCTGTCGCCCGCGTCCGGCCGCCCGCTGGCCATGCCGCGACTCGACATGGTGACCGGGCTGTACTTCCTGACCACCGAGATCGACGGCGCCGACGGTGAATACCGGCCGGCCGCCACGGACATCCCGGAGGTTGGCGTGTACTCCTCGCCGGCCGAAGCGATCATGGCCTCCGACCGTGGCACGCTCTCGGTACGGGCGAAGATCAAGGTGCGGCTGACGCAGCTGCGGCCGCCCGCCGAGATCGAAGCCGAGCTGTTCGGCCAGAACGGTTGGCAGCCAGGCGATGCGTGGTTGGCTTCCACGACACTGGGCCGGGTGCTGTTCAACGAGCTGTTGCCGCTGGGCTATGCGTTCGTGAACAAGCAGATGCACAAGAAGGTGCAGGCCGCCATCATCAACGACCTGGCCGAGCGCTACCCGATGATCGTGGTGGCGCAGACAGTCGACAAGCTCAAGGACGCCGGTTTCTACTGGGCGACCCGAAGCGGTGTCACGGTCTCGATGGCCGACGTGCTGGTTCCGCCGGGCAAGCAGCAGATCCTCGACTTCTACGAGGATCGGGCCGACAAGGTCGAAAAGCAGTTCCAGCGTGGTGCTTTGAACCGCGAGGAACGTAACGAGGCGCTGGTGGAGATCTGGAAGGAAGCCACCGACGAGGTCGGTCATGCGCTGCGGGAGCACTACCCCAGTGACAACCCGATCATCACGATCGTGGAGTCCGGTGCCACCGGTAACTTCACCCAGACCCGGACGCTGGCCGGCATGAAGGGTCTGGTGACAAACCCCAAGGGTGAGTTCATCCCGCGCCCGATCAAGTCGTCGTTCCGCGAGGGCCTGACCGTGCTGGAGTACTTCATCAATACGCACGGCGCTCGAAAGGGTCTGGCGGACACGGCGTTGCGTACTGCGGACTCCGGTTACCTGACCCGTCGTCTGGTGGACGTTAGCCAGGACGTCATTGTCCGGGAGCACGACTGCCAGACCGAGCGCGGCATCCTCGTCGAGCTGGCCGAGCGTCAGCCTGATGGCACGCTGATTCGCGACCCGTACATCGAAACATCGGCGTACGCGCGGACTCTGGGTGCCGACGCGGTCGACGAGGCCGGCAAGGTCGTCGTCGCCCGTGGTGAAGACCTGGGTGACCCGTCGATCGACGCCTTGCTGGCGGCAGGCATCACACAGGTCAAGGTGCGCTCGGTGCTGACCTGCACCACCGGCACCGGCGTGTGTGCGACCTGCTACGGGCGTTCCATGGCCACCGGCAAGCTGGTCGACATCGGTGAGGCCGTCGGTATCGTGGCCGCCCAATCCATCGGTGAGCCCGGTACCCAGCTGACCATGCGTACCTTCCACCAGGGTGGTGTCGGTGAGGACATCACCGGTGGACTGCCGCGTGTGCAGGAGCTGTTCGAGGCGCGGGTGCCGCGAGGCAAGGCGCCGATCGCCGATGTCACCGGGCGGGTTCAGCTCGAGGACGGCGAGCGGTTCTACAAGATCACCGTCATTCCCGACGACGGCAGCGAAGAGGTTGTCTACGACAAGCTCTCCAAGCGGCAGCGGCTGCGGGTGTTCAAGCACGACGACGGTTCCGAAAAGGTGCTGTCCGACGGCGACCACGTCGAGGTGGGCCAGCAGCTGATGGAAGGCTCGGCCGACCCGCACGAGGTGCTGCGCGTGCAGGGCCCCCGCGAGGTGCAGATCCACCTTGTCCGTGAGACCCAGGAGGTCTACCGCGCTCAGGGTGTGTCGATCCACGACAAGCACATCGAGGTGATCGTTCGCCAGATGCTGCGCCGCGTGACCATCATCGACTCGGGCGCGACGGAGTTCCTGCCCGGCTCGCTGATCGAGCGTGCGGGGTTCGAGGCGGAGAACCGTCGGGTGGTGGCCGAAGGCGGCGAGCCCGCCGCCGGCCGTCCGGTGCTGATGGGTATCACGAAGGCGTCGTTGGCCACCGACTCGTGGCTGAGTGCGGCGTCGTTCCAGGAGACCACGCGAGTCTTGACCGACGCGGCGATCAACTGCCGCAGCGACAGGCTCAACGGTCTGAAGGAGAACGTGATCATCGGAAAGCTGATCCCGGCCGGTACCGGTATCAACCGGTACCGCAACATCCAGGTGCAGCCCACCGAAGAAGCCCGCGCTGCGGCGTACACGATCCCGTCCTACGAGGATCAGTACTACAGCCCGGACTTCGGCCAGGCCACCGGAGCCGCGGTTCCGCTGGACGACTACGGCTACAGCGACTACCGCTAGTCAACAACGAAAAAGCCCCGGGCCTCAATACAAAGAGGTCCGGGGCTTTTCGTTCTGCCCGCCGACTGTGCGGCCAGCTTCACGATTGGTGATAATGCTTGACTTCCCATGGTATTTCGTTTGGATCTGACACAAAAAATACGCTGTGTTCGTACTTCGTCCCCTGCCGCCGGACCGCCGAGGGATAAATAATCGTGGAGGCTTGCTCGGCATTCGTATGTATTTCCCGAAACCGCTTGGCCGACACAATCATCCCGAGATGCGGCAGCGGGGCGCCCGTGGGTTCGGCGCCGTGCGGATGCCAGCAGGCTGTGTCGTCGGCCTGATGCAGCACGAGATGATTTCCATCGCTATACAGGTGCGCCGACGCGTCATCGCTGAACGCGGGTTCCCATCCCAGCACATGTTCGTAGAATTCACACGAATCAGATAGGCGTCGCACCCATAGCGCGAAATGGCATCGCACCTGCTGTTCGCTGTCCAGCATGGCATGTTCCCGATTCTCTGTGCCCCGCAGTAGATCCAACCATCATTGCCTCAATGTTGCACTCGGGTGAAGCCGTTGTCGGTCCATTGCTCGCTGCCTACGCCGTGATGGACGAAGAACAGGCCGTCGGGGTCGTATTGCTGTTTGATCGCGGCCAGGCGCGCGTAGTTAGGTCCCCAGAAGGACCGTTGCCATTGCGGTTCGAAGAAATCGCTCTCGGAAAGGTAGGCGGCGGCTCGGGGTGCCACCTTCAACAACTCGGCCATGGCCTGGTTGACGGCGTCGGCCCCGCGGTGGCCGGTGCCGTAATCCGGCTCGTGACCAGGGACACCGGGAAATGCGGGTTCGCTCGCTTGCGCCATCATCACGAGGGCGAACGCGTCTGCCACCGCCGGATTGACCGCGGTGGCGCGGGCCTGCGAACGCACCGCCTCCGGCGCGTTCGCGAGCCCCTTTTGCAGGTGCAACTCGAATGCGCTGTGTCGGCTGGCGGCAACCAAGCTGTCCACCAGCGCCCCCTGCTGGTCGCCGCTGAGAAGTGATGCCGGCAGCCACACCGTGCGGAACCCGTAAAAAAACCAACCAGCCTGTACGGGGGAGCTCCGCCAGGAGACGTTGCCTGGGGGTGCACTCGGCGGTTCGTCGCGCCCGATCGTGTCGGCGCTGTTGGCCGCTAGGCGGTCCGCGTCCCACTCGTGCCTGGCGGGATAAACGTCAATCGCGAACGGTATTTGGTAGCTGTAGTCCTGGGGCGCACTTGCGACCCAATCTGTCAACGGTCGCCAGACATCGTTGGCCTGCTGGGAGGTCAGGCCTTGCACTCCCATCCCGAACCGGACCGTGTTGTCGGAGGAAAGAACGATCGTGTCTCCCCAGTGCGGGTTGAAAAGGCTCTGCTGATAAAAGCTGACGATCCGGGCCACGAGAGCGCGAAAAGCGTTGTCGGAATGCGCTTTCACGGTGCCCGTGACATCGCCGAAGTAGTCGGGCAGATCATGCGTGCGCAGGGTCAGGCGGGTGACGACTCCGAAGGTTCCCCCGCCGCCACCCTTGAGTGCCCAGAAGAGGTCAGGGTTGGTGCACGCGTTGGCGATGCGCACCCTTCCGTCGGCGGTGACGACTTCGGCTTCCAGCAGTCCGGCGGCGGCCAGGCCGTAGTTCCTGGAGTAGCTGCCGAACCCACCGCTTTGGATCAGTCCCGCCACGCCCACCGTGACACAACGCCCACCCTGAACGTAGCGGCCCGCTCGGGTGGTGACCGCGTCGTACACCTCGATCCAGGTTGTGCCGGCACCAACGCTCACCGCCGGTTGTGGCGGACCGGGGCAGCTTGCGGGGGTGAACGCATCGTGCAGGGCGATATCTTTCATCGCGTGCGGCCAAATCAGCAAGGAGTCTGGCGCATTCGAGGTGCCCTGGTAGCTGTGACCGCCGCCTTTGACGACCAGTCGCAGGTTGTGCTCACGGGCGAAGTTGACGCCCGCAACGACGTCGGCCGTCCGTTGTGCCGCGACCGCGTACACGCTGGGTGTCGACGTCCAGGCGTCGAGCAATCCCGATTCCTGGGTCAACGCCGGTTGGCTGCCGACGTAGTACGGGTCTTTGAGCTGATCAAAAAGCTTGTCACACTCGGGGTTTGGCGATGTCGAACGGCAGACATCCAGCGGTGAGTGCAACTCGATCAGCCGCCCGCCGACGTCGTCGGAAAGTTTCGCCCAGGTCGCGGGTGACGGCCAGCCGGGCTGTCCCGGTCGTACTCGTGTCAGCGGTGGCCCGTCGCTGCCGGCGCCGGGCCGCGAGCACGCTGCGAGTGCGGCTCCCGCCACGGCGCCCGTCAGAAATCGCCGCCTGCCTATCGGATTCACCTGGCCGACCTCCCTGCACTGGCGACGCACTGAAAGCTACCCTGGCGCAGCGGCAGGCGCGCGGCTGCGCGGGAGGCGCCCCCTGTTCGGCATCGAATGTGCCGCCAGGTTCACCCGGCAGCGCGCTCCGGGTGCCGGGCCCTGGAACTACACTGGCCGACGTGCTTATCGGTTCACACGTCAGTCCGCAAGACCCACTGGCCGCAGCGGCCGCCGAAGGCGCCGACCTGGTGCAGATTTTCCTCGGCAACCCGCAGAGCTGGAAGGCGCCCAAGCCGCGCGAGGACGCCGCCCTGCTCAAAGCCGCGGCGCTGCCGATCTACGTGCACGCGCCCTACCTGATCAACGTCGCGTCGGCGAACAACAAGGTGCGGATCCCGTCGCGCAAGATCCTGCAGCAGACCTGCGACGCGGCCGCCGACGTCGGCGCAGCGGCGGTCATCGTGCACGGCGGACACGTCGCCGACGACAACGACCTGGACGAGGGTTTCACTCGCTGGCGTAAGGCGCTCGACCAGCTGGAAACAACTGTTCCGGTTTACCTGGAGAACACCGCAGGCGGCGACCACGCGATGGCCCGCCGCTTCGACATCATCGGCCGGCTCTGGGATGTCATCGGCGACACCGGGATTGGCTTCTGCCTGGACACCTGCCACACCTGGGCAGCGGGTGAGGCGCTGATCGATGCGGTGGACCGCGTCAAGGCCATCACCGGGCGCATCGACCTGGTGCACTGCAACGATTCCAAGGACGAGGCGGGTTCGGGCCGCGACCGCCACGCCAACTTGGGCGCCGGCCAGATCGATCCCGAGTTGCTGGTCGCAGCGGTCAAGGCCGCGGGGGCGCCGGTGGTCTGCGAAACCTCCGACGAGGGCCGCAAAGACGACATCGCGTTTCTGCGGGAAAAGACGAACGGCTGATTGCAGGCGGCATGCTCGGCCGGCTCGCAACGCTTTTCGGGATAGTTCTCCTGATTGCGGCATGCTCGTCGGGGCCGACGCTGCCGTCGGGCTTCGTCACCGGCACCAGCGTCCACCACATCAATGCCGGCGGACACGACCGCAACTATCGGCTCTTCAAGCCCGCAAACGTGCCGGTCTCTGCCCCCCTGGTGGTGATGCTGCACGGCTATTCCGGCAGCGCCGCCCAGGCCGAAAGCGCCTACGGTTGGGACGAATTGGCCGATTCGGACAAGTTCGTCGTGGCCTACCCGGATGGTCTCAGCCGGGCCTGGAACGTCGATGGGGAGGGTTGTTGTGGGCGACCGGGCCGAGAAGGTGTCGCTGACGTTGCCTTCATCACCGCCGCCGTCGCCGACATCGCGAAGAACGTCGGCATCAATCCCGCCAAGGTCTATGTCACCGGCATGAGCAACGGCGGCATCATGTCCTACACGCTGGCGTGCAGCACCGACATATTCGCGGCGATCGGTCCAGTCGCCGGCACCCAATTGAATGCGTGCCGGTCTGCGCGTCCGACATCGGTCATGCACATTCACGGCACCGCGGATCGCCTGGTGCCCTATGGTGGCGGCCAGGGTTTCAGCGTCATCAATGGTCCACCCGCGGCAGCGGTGAATGCGTTCTGGCGCAACGTCGATCAATGCGACGCTCCGGCTGTCACGACCGATGGCCCGGTCACCACGTCGTCCGCCGGATGCGCCGACAAACGCCAAGTCACGCTCATCACGATCGACCAGGGTGGCCACGAATGGCCGCCGTTGGCGACCCGGACGCTGTGGGAGTTCTTCGCCGCGCACTCGCGCTAGTATTACACCTCTTGTGCAGCTGTTGAGAAAATGTAATATGGATGGCATGTCAGACACCCATGTCGTCACCAACCAGGTTCCGCCGCTGGAGAACTACAACCCCGCGACGTCTCCGATGCTTGTCGAGGCGCTGATCCGAGAGGGCGGGCAGTGGGGGCTGGATGAGGTCAACGAGGTTGGGGCGCTTTCGGCGAGCCGCGAGGCGCAGCGCTGGGGCGAACTCGCCGACCGCAATCAACCCATCCTGCATACCCATGACAGCACCGGGCACCGGGTGGATGAGGTCGAGTTTGACCCGGCCTACCACGAGCTGATGCGCGCGGCGATCGCGCACGGCATGCACGCCGCCCCGTGGGCCGACGACCGGCCGGGTGCGCATGTGGTGCGGGCCGCCAAGACATCGGCGTGGACCGTGGAACCGGGTCACGTGTGCCCGATCTCGATGACCTACGCCGTAGTCCCGGCGTTGCGCTACAACCCGGAGCTGGCAGCCGTTTACGAACCGCTACTGACCAGTCGCGAGTACGACCCGGAGCTGAAGCTGGCCACCACGAAGGCCGGTATCACCGCGGGTATGTCGATGACCGAGAAGCAGGGCGGTTCCGACGTGCGTGCGGGCACCACCCAGGCGACCCCGAACGCCGACGGCACCTACCTGCTGACCGGACACAAATGGTTCACCTCGGCGCCGATGTGCGACATCTTCCTCGTTCTCGCCCAGGCGCCGGGCGGCCTGTCCTGCTTCATGCTGCCGCGGATCTTGCCCGACGGCAGCCGCAACCGCATGTTCCTGCAGCGCCTCAAGGACAAGCTCGGCAACCACGCCAACGCGTCGAGCGAGGTCGAATACGACGGCGCCACCGCGTGGCTGGTGGGCGAGGAAGGCCGCGGCGTCCCGACCATCATCGAGATGGTCAACCTCACCCGGCTGGACTGCGCGCTGGGCAGCGCCACCAGCATGCGCACCGGCCTGACCCGCGCCATCCACCACGCCCAGCACCGAAAGGCGTTCGGCGCCTATCTGATCGACCAACCGCTGATGCGCAACGTGCTGGCCGACCTGGCTGTGGAGGCCGAGGCCGCGACCATCGTCGCGATGCGGATGGCCGGCGCCACCGACAGCGCGTTGCGCGGAGACCAGACCGAAGCACTGCTGCGGCGTATCGGTTTGGCCGCCAGTAAGTACTGGGTGTGCAAGCGCGCCACACCGCACGCCGCCGAGGCGCTGGAATGCCTGGGCGGCAATGGCTTTGTCGAAGAATCCGGAATGCCGCGGCTCTACCGGGAGGCACCGCTGATGGGCATCTGGGAGGGCTCGGGCAATGTCAGCGCGCTGGACACGCTGCGCGCCATGGCAACTCGCCCCGAATGCGTCGAGGTGCTGTTCGGCGAACTGGACCAGAGCGCCGGTCAGGATCCGCGACTGGGCAGCCACGTCCAACGGCTGCGTCAGGACCTGACCGACCTGGACACTATCGCCTACCGCGCCCGAAAGGTCGCCGAGGACATCTGCCTGGCGTTGCAGGGCTCGCTGCTGGTGCGGCACGGTCATCCCGCCGTCGCCGAGGCGTTTTTGGCGACCAGGCTGGGCGGCCATTGGGGCGGAGCGTTCGGCACCATGCCGACCGGGCTGGACCTGGCGCCGATCCTGGAGCGAGTCCTGGTAAAGGGCTGAGCCGCAATATGACTCACGCGATCAGGCCGGTCGACTTCGACAACCTGAAGACGATGACCTACGAGGTGACTGACCGCGTTGCGCGCATCACCTTCAATCGTCCGGAGAAGGGCAACGCGATCGTCGCGGATACCCCGCTCGAGCTATCGGCGTTGGTAGAGCGCGCCGACCTCGACCCGGCAGTACACGTCATTCTGGTGTCTGGTCGCGGCGAAGGGTTCTGCGCGGGCTTCGACCTGTCTGCCTACGCCGATCGCACCGGCTCGGCCGGCGGCACCGGAGCATATGCGGGCACCGTGCTGGACGGCAGGACCCAGGCCATCAACCACATGCCGGATCAGCCGTGGGACCCGATGATCGACTACCAGATGATGAGCAGGTTCGTCCGCGGTTTCTCCAGCCTGATGCACGCAGACAAGCCCACCGTGGTCAAGATCCACGGCTACTGCGTGGCCGGCGGCACCGACATCGCGCTGCATGCCGATCAGGTGATCGCTGCCGCCGACGCCAAAATCGGGTACCCGCCCACTCGCGTGTGGGGTGTGCCGGCGGCGGGCCTGTGGGCCCACCGGCTCGGCGATCAGCGCGCCAAACGCCTTCTCTTCACTGGTGATTCGATTACCGGCGCGCAGGCCGCAGAATGGGGCCTGGCGGTCGAGGCGCCGGATCCGGAAGACCTCGATGAGCGCACCGAGCGACTGGTGGAGCGGATCGCGGCGGTCCCGGTCAACCAGTTGATCATGGTGAAGCTCGCGCTGAATTCCGCTCTGCTGCAACAGGGTGTGGCCACCAGCAGAATGGTCAGCACCGTGTTCGACGGCGTCGCCCGGCATACGCCCGAGGGTCACGCCTTTGTGGCGGACTCAGTCCAACACGGCTTCCGCGAGGCGGTACGGCATCGCGACGAGCCGTTCGGCGACTACGGCCGACGGGCATCCGAGGTATAGCCATGCCGAACATGACGGCACGGTCCGTGGTGCTCAGTGTCCTGCTCGGTGCCCACCCGGCCTGGGCCAGCGCGAGCGAATTGATCAGGCTGACAGCCGATTTCGGTATCAAGGAAACGACGTTGCGGGTCGCGCTGACTCGCATGGTCAGCGCCGGTGACCTGATCCGGTCCGACGACGGATACCGACTCTCGGATCGGCTGCTGGCCCGCCAGCGCCGGCAGGACGATGCGATGCGCCCGCGGACCACGCCCTGGCACGGAGACTGGCACATCCTGATCGTCACCAGCGTGGGCACCGATGCCCGCACTCGCGCTGCACTGCGAACCAGCATGCACCACAAGCGTTTTGGTGAATTGCGCGAAGGCGTCTGGATGCGGCCCGACAACCTCGAACTGGAGCTGGAGCCCGACGTCGCGCACCGAGTGCGGGTACTGAAGGCGCGCGACGACGCACCAGCGCAGCTGGCCGGTCAGCTGTGGGACCTGCCCGAGTGGTCCAGGTACGGTCACCGTCTCCTGGACGAAATGGCCGAAGCCGCAGATATTCCCGCCCGGTTCCTGGTCGCGGCCGCAACGGTGCGCCACCTGCTCACCGATCCGACGCTGCCCGCCGAACTACTGCCCGCTGGTTGGCCCGGCGCTCGGCTGCGCGCTGCCTACCATGACTTCGCCACTGAATTGGCGCAACGACGCGACCTGACACAACTCCTGGAGGCGACATGAATGAGCCGGTGCAAGTGGAGCGTAAGGGCCCGGTGACCACCGTGATCCTGAACCGCCCGGCCGCGCGTAACGCCGTCAACGGCCCGACGGCCGCCGCACTGTACGCCGCGTTCGAGGAATTCGATCGTGACGACAAGGCGTCGGTCGCCGTGTTATGGGGTGATAACGAAACATTCTGTGCGGGAGCGGATTTAAAGTCCTTCGGCACGCCGGACGCCAACGCCGTACACCGCGAAGGCCCAGGCCCGATGGGCCCCACCCGGATGATGTTGTCTAAACCGGTGATCGCGGCGGTAAGCGGTTACGCGGTGGCCGGCGGCTTGGAGTTGGCCCTTTGGTGTGACCTGCGGGTGGCCGAGGAGGATGCCGTATTCGGCGTGTTCTGCCGCCGCTGGGGAGTACCGCTGATCGACGGCGGCACGGTGCGACTGCCGCGGCTGATAGGCCACAGTCGGGCGATGGACCTGATCCTTACCGGCCGCGCTGTGGCGGCCGATGAAGCGCTGGCAATCGGACTGGCCAACCGGGTGGTGCCCAAAGGCCAAGCCCGGCAAGCCGCTGAGGAACTGGCGGCCGAATTGGCTGCCCTACCGCAGCAGTGCCTGCGCTCGGATCGGCTGTCGGCGCTGCAGCAGTGGGGGCTGTCGGAATCCGACGCCATCGACCGCGAATTCGCCAGCATCTCCAAAGTCGCCGCGGAGGCGGTGGAAGGGGCGGGGCGCTTCGCCGCGGGTGCCGGGCGCCACGGTGCGCCTCTGGGTTAAACCGATCCTCGGCGGTCAGCTTGCTTTGCTGATGGTGTTGCCCGAGCCGAGGTTGTCCACCTTGGGATCGCCGTCTTTGTAGGTGATGGTGTTGCTCAGGCCCAGCACCGTGATGCGGGTTTCGACCTTGTCGAAGGTGATCTTGTTGTTGGTGCCGCCGATGGACGCCGTCGCGCAGGTACCGGTGACGGTCAGGGTGTTGTCCGAACCCGCCACGTTCAGCGATTTGCCGCTGGCGCAGTCAAGCGTGGTCGTCGTACCCATCGATCCGTAGTTCACGGTATTGCCGATTTCGACCGAAGCGGTGGTGCTGGCGCTGCTGCCGGTGGTCGGCGAGGCAGCAGCACTCGTCGTCGCGGTGGTGCTGCTCGACGTGGGCGTGGTGCCTCCCGGCGGATTGGCTGTCGAGCTGCAGCCGGCCAGTGCCAACGTCGCGATAGCCGGGGCCAGCGCGACCGCAGCCAGTCTGGACGAACGGTCAATCATGTAGGCGCGCAACATTCCTCGATTCCCTCGGATGGACGGCAAACAGCGTCGTGGCGCCTCAGCCGGCTACCTGCTGCAGCCGATTGGTCATGCCCAGTTCGCGGCCACGGTCCCAGAGGATTGGCGAGCCGCCTTTATACAACACCGTCTGGTCGTAGCCGTACACGGTGATGTCGTGCGAGATCGAGTCGGCGACGACGGTGTTCGCCGAGCCCATCAATGTCACGGCGTAGCAGTTGCCCAGCGCGGTCACGGTGTTGTTCGAGCCGTTGACGATCAGGGTGGCGTCGTTGCAGTCCAGCACCTGCTCGAGGCCCTGCCCGGTGATGTGGGTGTCGCCGTTCTTGGCCTGTGCGGCCGGCGCTGCGGCGACGGGGACGGCGACGGTGATGACGCAGCTAGCCAGCGACCCGGCGACTGCCGTCCAGTGCATTGCGGGCCCCCTTGCGACGGGTGAAGCTGCTCGATTGAGCCTGGAATGAGAGTACGTGCATTTGGCTGCTCGATGGCAGGCTTTTTTGTCCCGCTCCAACGCTTCGCCACCCCGCGGCTGCCGACGAAGTTTCGCGAGTGTGTCAACTAGAGTCATTAGTTGACCTGCATCCGGGTCACCGCAATCGAAGGGCGATCGCCATGGCAGCTCAGCCGCAACCGCCAGCGGCGGCCGGGCGCCAGCGTGGGGGGAGATCGCCGTCGCGCCCCGCCAAGCTCAGTCGCGCCGGAATAGTCGAGGGCGCGTTGACCTTCCTGGACCGGGAGGGCTGGGATTCGCTGACCATCAACGCGCTGGCGACACAGCTGGGAACCAAAGGGCCGTCGCTGTACAACCACGTGGACAGCCTGGAGGACCTGCGGCGCGCGGTACGGATTCGGGTCATCGACGACATCATCAAGATGCTGAATAGGGTCGGCGAAGGTCGTACTCGCGACGATGCGGTGCTGATGATGGCCGGCGCCTACCGCAGCTACGCCCATCACCACCCCGGGCGGTACTCGGCGTTCACCCGGATGCCGCTGGGCGGCGATGACCCCGAGTACGCCGCCGCCACCCGGGGTGCGGCCGCACCGGTGATCGAGGTGTTGTCGTCTTACGGTCTTGACGGCGAAGAGGCCTTCTACGCGGCGCTGGAATTCTGGTCCGCACTGCACGGGTTCGTGCTGCTGGAGATGACCGGCGTCATGGACGACATCGACACTGATGTGTTGTTCTCCGACATGGTGTTGCGCCTGGCCGCAGGCATGAGCAAGCGCACCGCAGAGCACAGCACCGGCCTCAACTAGTCGCCGGCTGGGCGCACCTGAGATCGAGTCCAGCCGCCGCTTTGACCTGCCCGACCAGCGGCGGGTATTGTGGTGGCTCGTGCCTGGCGGCTTACGGCGCCTGACGTAAGGAAGTGGATGCCGGGCAAATTCGCATGTCTCCGACGCAACGGATGAACCCGGTGCTGGGCGCACGCGACACACCCGGCCGCGGGGTACGGCGGCGGGGCATAACTGCAGTACACAGACTTAAGACCGCGAACAAAGATGTCGAACATAGAAAGCCGGTAGATGCCAACCATTCAGCAGCTGGTCCGCAAGGGTCGCCGCGACAAGGTCGCCAAGGTGAAGACCGCGGCCCTGAAGGGCAGCCCGCAGCGCCGCGGTGTGTGCACTCGCGTGTACACCACCACCCCGAAGAAGCCGAACTCGGCGCTTCGGAAGGTCGCTCGCGTGAAGCTGACGACCGGGGTTGAGGTCACCGCCTACATCCCGGGCGAAGGCCACAACCTGCAGGAGCACTCGATGGTGCTGGTGCGTGGCGGCCGGGTGAAGGACCTGCCCGGTGTGCGCTACAAGATCATCCGCGGCTCGCTTGACACCCAAGGCGTCAAGAGCCGTAAGCAGGCCCGTAGCAAGTACGGCGCCAAGAAGGAGAAGAGCTAATGCCACGCAAGGGGCCCGCGCCGAAGCGCCCGCTGGTCAACGACCCGGTCTACGGGTCGCAGTTGGTGACGCAGCTCGTCAACAAAGTCCTGCTGGACGGGAAGAAATCGCTGGCCGAACGCATTGTTTATGGTGCGCTCGAACAAGCCCGCGACAAGACTGGCACCGATCCGGTTATCACGCTGAAGCGCGCCATGGACAACGTCAAGCCCGCCCTTGAGGTGCGCAGCCGCCGCGTCGGTGGCGCCACCTACCAGGTTCCGGTCGAGGTACGTCCGGAACGCTCGGTGACGCTGGCACTGCGTTGGCTGGTCAGCTTCTCCAAGCAACGCCGGGAGAAGACCATGGTCGAGCGGCTGGCGAACGAGATCCTGGACGCCAGCAATGGCCTGGGTGCCGCCGTCAAGCGACGCGAGGACACCCACAAGATGGCCGAGGCCAACCGCGCCTTTGCGCACTATCGCTGGTAGATAGACGCCAGGCGGCGAAACCGGCACAGCAGCCGGGGCGACAGACAACGCGAACTAACTACGCAATCGAAAGAGTGGGAAGACTTCTGTGGCACAGAAGGACGTGCTGACCGACCTGACCAAGGTCCGCAATATCGGCATCATGGCGCACATCGACGCTGGCAAGACCACGACGACCGAGCGCATCCTCTACTACACCGGTATCAGCTACAAGATCGGTGAGGTGCACGACGGCGCCGCCACCATGGACTGGATGGAGCAGGAGCAGGAGCGGGGGATCACCATCACCTCCGCGGCCACCACCTGCTTCTGGAACGACAACCAGATCAACATCATCGACACCCCTGGGCACGTCGACTTCACCGTCGAGGTGGAGCGCAGTCTTCGCGTGCTCGACGGGGCCGTGGCCGTGTTCGACGGCAAGGAAGGTGTCGAGCCGCAGTCCGAGCAGGTCTGGCGGCAGGCCGACAAGTACGACGTCCCGCGTATCTGCTTCGTCAACAAGATGGACAAGATCGGCGCGGACTTCTATTTCTCGGTGAAGACCATGGAGGATCGCCTGCACGCCAATGTCATCCCGATCCAGCTGCCCGTCGGCTCCGAGGGTGACTTCGAAGGCATCGTCGACCTGGTCGAGATGAAGGCCAAGGTCTGGCGCGGTGAAACCCAGCTCGGCGAGACCTACGAGACCATCGACATCCCGGCGGAGCTTCAGGAGAAGGCCGACGAGTACCGCACCAAGCTGCTCGAGGCGGTCGCCGAGACCGACGAGGCGCTGCTGGAGAAGTACTTCGGGGGCGAGGCACTGTCGGTCGAGGAGATCAAGGGTGCGCTGCGCAAGCTCACCGTCAATTCCGAGGCTTACCTGGTGTTGTGCGGTAGCGCGTTCAAGAACAAAGGCGTGCAGCCCATGCTCGACGCCGTGATCGACTACCTGCCTTCACCGCTTGACGTCCCGCCTGCCGTGGGCCACGCCCCCAACAAGGAGGACGTGGAGGTCATCCGTAAGCCGTCGACCGACGAGCCGTTCTCGGCCCTGGCGTTCAAGGTCGCTACGCACCCGTTCTTCGGCAAGCTCACCTACGTCCGGGTGTATTCGGGCAAGGTCGATTCCGGGTCAGCGGTCATCAACTCCACCAAGGGCAAGAAGGAGCGGCTGGGCAAGCTGTTCCAGATGCACGCCAACAAGGAAAACCCGGTTGAGACGGCCAGCGCCGGCCACATCTACGCGGTGATCGGGTTGAAGGACACCACGACTGGTGACACCTTGAGCGACCCGAACAACCAGGTTGTGCTGGAGTCGATGACCTTCCCCGATCCGGTGATCGAGGTGGCCATCGAGCCCAAGACCAAGAGCGACCAGGAGAAGCTGAGCCTGTCGATCCAGAAGCTCGCCGAAGAGGATCCCACCTTCAAGGTGCACCAGGACAACGAGACCGGCCAGACCGTGATCGGCGGCATGGGCGAGCTGCACCTGGACATCCTGGTGGACCGCATGCGGCGTGAGTTCAAGGTCGAGGCAAATGTCGGCAAGCCCCAGGTGGCCTATAAGGAGACCATCCGTCGCAAGGTCGAGAAGGTCGAGTTCACCCACAAGAAGCAAACGGGTGGTTCGGGCCAGTTCGCGAAGGTGCTCGTTAGTCTCGAGCCCTTCACCGGCGAAGACGGTGCGACCTACGAGTTCGAGAACAAGGTCACCGGTGGGCGCATCCCGCGGGAGTACATCCCCTCGGTGGACGCCGGCGCGCAGGACGCCATGCAGTACGGCGTGCTGGCCGGCTACCCGCTGGTGAACGTGAAACTCACCCTGCTTGACGGCGCCTACCACGAGGTCGACTCGTCGGAAATGGCGTTCAAGATCGCCGGTTCCCAGGTGATGAAAAAGGCGGCCGCGCAGGCACAGCCGGTCATCCTGGAACCGATCATGGCCGTCGAGGTCACTACGCCCGAGGATTACATGGGCGACGTGATCGGCGACCTGAACTCCCGCCGTGGCCAGATCCAGGCCATGGAGGAGCGGAGCGGTGCGCGCGTCGTTCGGGCGCACGTGCCGCTGTCGGAGATGTTCGGCTACGTCGGCGACCTGCGGTCCAAGACTCAAGGCCGGGCGAACTACTCCATGGTGTTCGATTCGTACGCCGAAGTTCCGGCGAACGTGTCGAAGGAGATCATCGCCAAGGCAACGGGCGAGTGAGCTTCGTGAGGCGACGGCGAGTGAGCGCAAGCTCACGAGCGAGGAGCAGAAGCTGACGAGTCCGGAGCCGAGGCATGATCGGCACAACAACAGGGAGTAACCTGACCCGGTTACATCCGCGGCAAAACTGAAAACATCAACATTGCTTGTAGAAGCACCAACTAGTCCAGGAGGACACAGAAGTGGCGAAGGCGAAGTTCGAGCGGACGAAGCCGCACGTCAACATCGGGACCATTGGTCACGTTGACCACGGCAAGACCACACTGACCGCGGCTATCACCAAGGTTCTGCATGACAAGTACCCGACGCTGAACGAGTCGCGTGCATTCGACCAGATCGACAATGCGCCCGAGGAACGTCAGCGTGGTATCACGATCAACATCTCCCACGTGGAGTACCAGACCGAGAAGCGGCACTACGCCCACGTCGACGCCCCCGGTCACGCCGACTACATCAAGAACATGATTACTGGCGCGGCCCAGATGGACGGCGCGATCTTGGTGGTCGCCGCGACCGACGGACCGATGCCGCAGACCCGCGAGCACGTGCTGCTGGCCCGTCAGGTCGGTGTGCCCTACATCCTGGTCGCACTGAACAAGGCCGACGCCGTGGATGACGAGGAACTGCTCGAGCTCGTCGAGCTGGAGGTCCGCGAGCTGCTGGCCGCCCAGGAATTCGACGAGGAGGCCCCGGTTATTCGCGTCTCGGCGCTCAAGGCGCTCGAGGGCGACGCGAAGTGGGTCTCGGCCGTCGAGGAGCTGATGGATGCCGTAGACGAGTCGATTCCGGACCCGGTCCGTGACACGGAGCGGCCGTTCCTGATGCCCGTCGAGGACGTCTTCACCATCACCGGCCGTGGCACCGTGGTGACCGGTCGTGTCGAGCGCGGCATCATCAACGTGAACGAGGAAGTCGAGATCGTCGGTATGAAGCCGACCAGCACCAAGACGACCGTCACCGGTGTGGAGATGTTCCGCAAGCTGCTTGACCAGGGCCAGGCCGGCGACAACGTCGGGCTGCTGCTGCGTGGTATCAAGCGCGAGGACGTCGAGCGCGGTCAGGTCGTCGTGAAGCCCGGCACCACCACGCCGCACACCGACTTCGAGGGCAGCGTCTACATCCTGTCCAAGGACGAGGGC
>Ga0208987_1000114_pt1 | contig 18264 bp, 17 predicted proteins | sample MedBloCARef_O2_FD_187845 | JGI IMG/M metagenome (GOLD analysis project Ga0208987, IMG submission 187845) | Forest soil microbial communities from El Dorado National Forest, California, USA - Mediterranean Blodgett CA Ref_O2 (SPAdes) (version 2) | ecosystem: Environmental > Terrestrial > Soil >... | reverse complement strand
CAGGTATCTGCCGACGACACCTGGTCGACTAGGCAGAACACTGCCGGGTGTCGCAACATTCAGCGCCCGATTCAGGACGTTGGGACTGCGGATAAACTATTTGCTGTATGACTCGCATTATTTTACAAATTAGGCCGATATTTGGCCTGAACTGACTTACAGTTATTGTTGGCAGATCATTTCGGACTGGGTGCCGTGCTGGGTTATTCGCCGACGGGCGATAAATAGGTTTCGCTAAGCTATTTATCGCGACTATGGTTCGTCTTAGTCGCACATCACGACAAATGAAATAACAAGAGATCCGATCTAAATCAGACTTGTAGTGCCATCCCGACATCCCGGTCTTGGGCGGCGCGGGGTGCACGACTGGGTAGCCCGCCGGGTCGCAAGTCCGACACGGACCGAGACGCCGCTGGATCGCGTCGAAGTACTGACGAACCGGTGAACAGCGGTTATGCGCGGCGACAAGCCCGAGAACCTGACCTCGGTCGGTCCGGCCCCAACCCCTGTAAGCGCCGAACCTCATTACGTAGCGCATCTGCGCAACCGCCAAGATCGCCCCTAATAGGTTGGGCGGCTAATCGCTGCTCACGGCGAGGCGGGCGGCCCGTGTTTATTGCGCCGAGCGGCGACGGTGATTCCGTGAACGGGAAAGGCCGCCCGTCATAGTGCGCCTAGTAAACTATCTATCTATATATCGGATTAGATCATTATCCTTTTTTGGATGCATTGCTGAAGAATCTCAAGGGATCTGCCGGGTACTGAACCGCCGTGAGTCACACTTGCTGCTCGACGATTGCTACCTGGTTAACTGGCGGATATAACGTCGCGCGTGTTCACGCGGCATGATCGTGTCGGCGCCAACGAACGATGGACCGGCACTAGCCTTCGACGAGGGTCGCCTCGGTGGCGCGGCGGTCGACTCCAGGAACGCCATCGCCGCCCACCGAGGACCCGTTGGACCGAAGCGACGCGACCCGCGTCCACCCGCATCCCAACTACCGGTGCGCCTTCAGTTGCGAAGAGCCGCTTAACTTACGGCGAACTGAGCACCATGGGACTGCTTGGTGCGATCAGCTGCCACTGCCGGTTGACCGTCAAGTGGCGATCCACCCCAGAACTCCTCCGCCACGAAACAGCTGCCGAACGGCGGTTGGGCGTGTCGTTGTCGCGCCAATCGCATGCCCCGAAGACCGTAGTGTGTGCTGTTGTGGACGCTCGACCCAGGGAAAGTCGCGCGAAATCGGGGGCCGCCGACTCGCCTGTGGACGAGGACGAGGCGCGCGACCGTTTGCTGACCGCAGCCGATGCTTGCTACGCCGAAAAGGGGCCGGTGCGTACTCGCATGGGCGACATCGCCCGGCGCGCTGGTGTGCACCGGTCAACGGTGTACTACCACTTTCCGAACAAGGACGCTCTGCTGGCGGCCTCCTTTGTGCGAGTGCTCAGCGCGACGATGCAAGCCGTTGAGCAATGCTGGCAGACTGACGAACCCTTCCTGACTCAGCTAGTCGCAGCATGCTTACGGGGGGTCGACATCGCCCGCAGCTCACCGATATTGCGATCACTAGTCGAAGACCACCAGGCCCTTGGCGCTGCCTATCATGCCGCCGAAGGCTCCGAGTTGTGGAGAGCCAAACTCGCTGACGCGCTCGTGCGGCGCCTCGAGGCCGCCGCCGCTGCCGGCGAGATTCGCCGCGATCTTCGCGCCGACACCCTCGCGCGCTGGATTGTCCGCATCAGCTTCAGCCTTATTGCTGAACCCGCCACGCCTGAAGACGGTGGTGACCAGGGCGTGCTGGGCAACCTGCTCGTCGCGTCGCTAAAGCCTCGCAGATAGCCGAGTCGGCTACGTCCGACCCACGGCTGCGGCTACCCGTATTGCAGCGCCGCGCCGAACGGCCTTATTCCACAGCATGATTCAGTTATCCTGAGCGCCGTACCGTGCGGGCGGTGGACGCGACTCATTGCGGTGCGATAGATCATTTCGCTAACCATGAAGCTCGCCTGATTGCCATCATTGCCGACGTCTTAGTCGAGCACGTCCCCATCGACCCTGGCCTCACAGTGCTGTTCAACAATGCACCGCGATATCCGGCGACTACCGCACCAAAGTTGAGTACCGTTGTTTCGACCAAGCCAACTCACTCGCACAGTGATGCTCGCAGCGAGCCCGGCACAGGTGGCGAAATGAAGCGAGGTGCGCTCGTGCACAAGCGGTTTAGTAACGCGTCCGCAGCTGTTGTCATAGCGGCGATTATCAGCGCATGCTCGTCGCCGCCAGGCGCCGCACGAGCTCAGCCGGAAACACTGCCCGCCGGCACCGCGCAGGTGACGATCAACGATCAGGCCCTTCCGGTGACCCATGCGGTGACATGCATGCCGGCGGGATCATTAACTACGATCACTATCGGGGACACCGCGTCAGGCACTAACGCGTTGGTATCCAACGCGAATGCGCTCACAACCAAGGCCGTCAACATCAACAATCTGGGCGGCTTCAGCGGCAGTTACACGCACGGCCTCGACGGCAAAGCCGACGTAACCATGAACGGTTACACGTACACCATCCGTGGGAGCGCCGAAGGCTTCGACACCAAAAACCCCAGCCTGAGGGCGGCCGGCACATTCACGATAAAAGTCGCGTGTTAGGGGGCTCTATTCCGGAGGGTGGGCCGGCGGCGGGTACGCACCCCTCAGAATCCAGGGCAGCCAGTTGAGGCCGAACTCAAGTTCGTCGCTGGCGTCATAGTCGGGGCTGGGGTCGAGCGGAATGTTCTGCCCCTCCGTGCTCACCGGCGTTGCCCCCCCAACGCCTTGGGGCTGCCCGTAAACCGCCACCACCACAGTGCGATCCGGACTGTTTTCCGACCAGACCCCCATTTGGCTGTGTGCGCAGTTGGCCATGATGTTGAAATCGGTCGGGTCGTGGTACCACCGGTTGATCAAATCGTTGCCGCTGATTGCGATTGACTGATTGATCGCCACCGTTTCGGCTACCGGACCATGGAAGCCGGCCGCATTGGCACGGTCTTGTGGCGTGGACCCGTCTGAGCCGATATCACCGTCGAGCGCGCGGTTTTTCAGCACATCCTCGGTGTGCCGCTGTGCGGCGCGTTGCAGTTGCGGGCTGATCCTGACGTCGTTGGCGCAGCCCGCTTGATGCTGCACAGTGAAGACGTTGGCGACGACACCGTCGTTGAGCCGCTTGTTGTTCGGTATGAGCGTGTTGTTGTCGCCATCCGCATGTGCAACGGGAGTTCCTAGGAGGACGCTAGCGGCAACCACTAAGGCAGGCAGGGGCAGTGGCCGATAGTGCATGTCCGAACTCCTCATTAACCACGAGGTGGCGGCGCAGGACGGCGGCGGACTTGGTGCGAAGAAAGCGCAGCCTTCGCCGAGACCGCACACTCGGATTTGGCACCGTCGAAACGGCGCTCGGGCGCCGTCCCTACAGCCGATATCATTGCGGCGCAAGATGAGCCCAGCATGGACGTAGGTTACCCACGGCGTTGGGCGGCGTCCAGTGATTTATTAAAATAGTTAGATTATTCAGCGGCGCTCGGCTCGCCGCCCCGAGATCATGATTGCTGCCATCGCCGAACCCCACCGTCGTGATGACACTCCAATGCGGGCGACACCATCCAGGTTGGCGAGCCGCTCTTGAATCCGCCGGCCTCGCTAAGGCAACCAGCCGACCGTGACGGGCACAGCTCAGGCAGGTTCGCGATCGGTGCACCGCAACTCGCTGTACCCGGCAAAATTCCAGTCGCTGCAACAAATGTCCTCGCGCGATCGACCTGAATTGCTTTGGTAGTCAAGATCAGCCGCGCCTACCCCCGAGGGGGTCGATAACCCGCAGCCAAGTTCCGCAACCGCCAGAATTCGGCAGGCAAGATACCAACCACGTACAAGACGAGATATTCGCCGCAAACCCGTCGTTAGGGGTGACGTCACTCTTCACGTCACCCATCACTTGGGCATAGGGGTCGCCTCGGGCGACCACGTCGCGGATTCCCTGGCCGTAGCTGGGCGCGTCATTACGCCATCGGCAGCCAACGCGACGACTAAGGCGAGAGGCAAGCTACAACGTTTCAATGACTGACACGACTAGTTCGGTGGGTATCCCCGCAGTATGGGGGCAAAGGCTTCAACGTGGAGATGGGGCGTCTGGCTGATAGCCACCGACGGTTGTCGCAACACCAACGCCAGAGAACAATGGCGATTCCTGATGAAGAAGAGCAGCGTCAAAGCACGACTCGGCGGCCGGCGCCGCGGCCGGGTGTAGTTGTCGATCAGGAGTTTCGGACTCCGTATCAAACAGGCTGACCTGCTCAAACTCTGTGGAGCTAAGGGGATTCGAACCCCTGACCTACTCGATGCGAACGAGTCGCGCTACCAACTGCGCCATAGCCCCTGATCGCTAGCAGGCTACCAGTTCCGGCAACCCGCCATTACCGCCAGGACTACTGTCCGACGGCGCGCGGCAGGTCCCGGGGCCAGCCGTAGTTCTGCTGCGGCATCGCGTAGTCGAGGTGCTCGAAGATCGGGTCCTCGTCGTCGATCTCCAAGACCACCGCACCCGGGCGCCGCAACCGCGACGGGACCACTTCGTAATCGCGGTCGTGCGCGTTCTCCACACCGAGCCGCGCCCGTTCCATCCGCTGCGACCGGCGGCACCGCACCCTCTCCTCGATGCGGGTCTGCCGGCGCAGATAGCCCAGGTAGAGCAGGGTCACGGTAGTGGCGCTGCCGCACACCCACCAGGCCGTCGGCGTGATTTCGAAGGCCGCGGTCGCGGTACCGACCAGGATGACGGCCATCACCATCAGCACCCGCCTGCGCTGGGCGTATTTCCGGGCGCTGATCGCTACGGCATGTTTGGTGTCGAAGCGCCGACGCCGCGACCTGGCGGCGACCATCGCCCGCGTATCCGCGTCGTCGTACTCGTCCTCGGCCTCGGCCTCCAGACCGGAGGAATCCTCGACGTACTCGTAGCGGTCGGACCGGTCGGTCTCGGCGTCGTCTTCGTCCTCGGTCTCGTCGATGGGCTCGGAGAGCGCGGCGCTGGCTCCGACCGGAAGAGCCCCGGAATCTTCGACAACGTCGACGTCCAAGTAGTCCGGTTCGGTCTGCTCGACCTGCTCGGCCATGGCCACTCTCATCAGGAGCGGGCGTACGGGCTGCGGCTCCTCGGTGTCGCGTTCCTGGTCCTCGTCTGCGTCGTCATGATCCTGGTCAGCATCGTCTTCGAACTCGTCCTCGGCCGAGTCTTCCGCGTGCTCCCAGTCCGGATCACTGCGATGACCGGCAGCGGGGCCGGTGCGCTTGAGCAGCCGTGCGCCCGCGCCGCCGTTGAGAACCCGGCTGGCCAACGCGACGTCGCTGGTGCGCCGTACCGCGTCGCGTTTGCTGATGAGCATCGGAACCAACACGAACAGCCAGAGCACCACTAGCGAGATCCACAACAACGACTGCGGGATGCTTGGCATGATGACCTGCTCCTTCTGGTCTTCAACCCCGGCGAGGTCCATCTGTGGCCTGCGCGGCCGGGTCGAAGTGACCAGGACAATTACACACCTGTAATTTCCCTCTCACAAGCACCAAACGTCACTCGTGTCGCGCTAGCCACATTGCCTTCCGCGAAATGGCCCCCGGCGTGTCGGCAAAGCGTGTCGGAAATGCGGGTCGGCTCGGCGTATCGGCGGAGGTCGCGAGGTGGCCGACGGTCACGCCCAACTCGCGTGTCCGCTTCGGACCAGCGTCGATGCCACCGACCCGTACACCTCTTCGACGGTGATGGCCACCAGCAGGTGGTCTCGCCATGCTCGGTCGACCTCGAGGTAACGACGCAGCAGGCCCTCTTCGCGGAAGCCGACCTTGGCCAATACGGCCCGACTCGCGGCATTCTCCGGGCGCACGGTTGCCTCCACCCGATGCAACATGACCGGCCCGAAGCAGTGGTCGAGGCCCAGCGCCAATGCTCCAGTCGCCACCCCGCCGCCGGTGGCTGAGCTTGCCACCCAGTAGCCGATCCAGGCCGATCGCAATGCCCCACGCGTGACGTTACCGATGGTCAGCTGACCGCAGAACCGCCCGTCGAGCTCGATGACGTAGGGCAGCATCCGGCCATTGCGGGCCTCGGTGCGCAATCCCGAACACAACGCCGGCCATGCCGCGACCGTGTGCCGCATCGCCCAATCGCCGTCGGTGCTGGGCTCCCACGGTTCGAGATGCCCGCGGTCGGCCAGCCGACTACGGCTCCACTGGGTGCCATCGCGCATCCGCACCGCACGCAACCGAATCACTCCCGCCGGAACCCGCAGCGGCCCAACGGTCATGGGCCAACCGGGATGCCGGGAGTTGGAGCGCAGAAGGTTCACGAGGGTGCGCTGTCGTAAGGCTCAGCCGCGCTGAGCCAGGAAGGCAACGTCGACGATCTCACCGGTGCGAATCTGCTCGGCCCCACTGGGAACCACCACCAGACAGTTCGCCTCGGCCAGCGTCGCGAGCAGGTGTGATGAAGCCCCGGGAGCTCCGCCCAGTGCCTGCACCAGATACTCGCCGCTGTCCTGATCACGCATCAACTGGCCGCGCAGGTAGCCCTTGCGGCCGGCCACCGACGTGATCGGTGACAGCGTGCGGGCCTGGACGATGCGCCGCATCGGCTGGCGCTTGCCCAGCGACAGCCGGATCAGCGGCCTGACCATCACCTCGAAGACCACCAGAGCGCTGACCGGATTGGACGGCAACAGAAAAGTCGGAACACCCTCGCGGCCCAGCTGCCCGAAACCCTGGACGGATCCGGGATGCATGCCCACCCGGACGACTTCCATCTCGCCGAGCTTGGAAAGCACCCCCCGCACCGCCTCGGCGGCTGCGCCCCCAACTCCGCCTGCGATCACCAGGATCTCAGCGCGATTGATCTGGCCCTCGACGATTTGTCCGAGCTCTTGAGGGTTATTGGAGACGATGCCGATGCGATTGACCTCTGCGCCGGCATCTCGGCCCGCAGCCGCCAGCGCATAGGAGTTGACGTCGTAGACCTGTCCATTACCCGGGGTTCGCGAGATGTCCACCAGCTCGCCGCCGATGGCCATGACACAAAGCCGCGGGCGCGGATGGACCAGCACCCGCTCCCGGCCGACCGCAGCGAGCAGCCCCACTTGGGCGGCACCGATGATGGTCCCGGCGCGCACCGCGACGTCCCCGGGCTGGACGTCGTCGCCGACGCGCCGCACATACGCACCCGAGGGCGCCCCGCGCAGAATCCGCACCTTCGACGTCCCGCCGTCGGTCCACCGCAACGGCAACACCGCGTCGGCCAGCGTGGGCAGCGGGGCTCCGGTATGGACCCGGGCGGCCTGCCGGGGCTGCAGTCGGCTGGGGGTGCGCGTGCCGGCCTCGATGGTTCCCGTCACCGGCAGCACCAGCCCGTCGCTCGCGTCCTCGTCGGCGATCGGCTCGCCGCCTTCGTCGAGGACGGGGTCGACGCCCACCGCGCCGACGCCCAGCACATCCACACTGCGCACCGCGTAGCCGTCGATCGCGGCCTGGTCGAAGCCGGGCAGTGGCCGTTCGGTCACGACTTCTTCGGCGCACATCAATCCCTGCGCCTCGGCAATGGCAACTCGTATCGGCCGCGGGGCCACCGCGGCGGCCGTTATCCGGGCCTGCTGCTCCTCCACAGAACGCACAACCGCGCCTCTCTGCCGTCCAGCCGTGCCAGGCGAATTGCGCCCGATCGCCGACTCACCCCGTAGCCCGCCTCAGGTCGCCGGGCCCAGCGTTACCGCCCGGCTACTGCTCGGTCAGGCCCAATCGCGCCACCAACCATCGCCGCAAATCCGGCCCATAGTCGTCACGATCCAATGCAAAGTCAACCGCAGCCTTGAGGTAGCCGCCGGGATTTCCTAAGTCGTGTCGAGATCCGTGATGCACGACGACATGGACCGGATGGCCTTCTTTGATCAACAGCGCGATCGCGTCGGTCAGCTGAACTTCGCCGCCGGTCCCGCGTCCGATGCGGCGCAGCGCGCCGAAGATGGCCCGGTCGAGCACATAGCGGCCGGCCGCCGCGAACATCGAAGGAGCGAGTTCGGCCTTGGGCTTCTCGACCATGCCGTTGACCTTCAGCACGTCCGGGTTACCGCCGGGGACTGCCTCGACGTCGAAAACCCCGTAGGCACTGATCTCGTCGCGCGTCACTTCGATGGCGCACAACACGGAACCGCCGTACTGGGCGCGCACCTTTGCCATCGTCTCCAGCACGCCGGTGGGCAGCACCAGGTCATCGGGCAACAGCACCATGACCGCGTCTTCGTCCGGCGCCAGCGTGGGTTCCACACATCCGATGGCGTGTCCCAGCCCGAGCGGCTGGGCCTGCACCACCGACTCGACCTTGATGAGCGCCGGCGCGCGACGCACCTTGGCCAGCATGGCCATCTTGCCGCGCGCTTCGAGCGTGCCCTCCAGCACCAAGTCCTCGACGAAATGCGCGACGACACCGTCTTTGCCTTCAGAGGTGATGATCACCAAGCGCCCGGCGCCGGCCGCGGCGGCCTCGGCCGCCACCAGCTCGATACCCGGAGTGTCGACGACCGGTAGCAGCTCCTTGGGCACCGTCTTGGTCGCCGGCAGAAACCGCGTGCCCAGTCCAGCCGCGGGCACGATCGCCGTGTACGGGATCGGGACTTCAACAGGCCGTGACATCGTTCACACCATAGCGCTCATAGGCTTTGCCGCCGCTGCATGGCAGGCCTAATACCCATGCTGTCATGGTTGACGCATGGCAACGGCGAGCAAAGCCGCATTGCGGGAACAGCTACTTGCGGCGCGCAGTGGCGTTGCCGACGCCGTCCGGGCCAGCGAGGCCGGCATGCTCAATGAGCACTTGGAGCCGACGGTGAGCAGCGGAAGCACCGTATGCGCCTACGTGCCGGTGGGCACCGAGCCAGGCTCTGCCCAGATGCTGGATATGTTGCTGCGGCGGGCGGGGCGGGTGCTGCTGCCGGTTGCGCGCACGGCCGATGACGGCACTGGACTGCCGCTGCGGTGGGGCCAATATCGGCCCGGCGAACTCATCCACGGCCGGTGGGGACTGCTCGAGCCCGCCGAGCCCTGGCTGCCCGAGTCGGCCCTGGCCGAGGCCGCCCTGGTGCTGGTCCCGGCGCTGGCAGTCGACCGTCAGGGGGTGCGGCTGGGTCGAGGCCGCGGCTTTTACGACCGCTCACTGGCCGGCCGAGACCCGCGCGCACGGCTGATCGCCGTGGTGCGCGACGACGAGCTGCTCGACGAGTTACCCGCAGAACCGCACGACGTCGCGATGACGCACGTCGTCACCCCGCGGCATGGGATAATTGCCATACCCTGCGGTCACCTCGGGGAATGAGACCGCTTGCCGGACTGTTTTAGCACTCAGGCACTATAGAGTGCTAATAAGACTTGATTCACGGAGGTTTTTCGTGCCGACCTACAGCTACGCGTGCACTGAGTGCGACGACCGCTTTGACGTTGTGCAGGCCTTTACCGAGGACACGCTGACCACCTGCGAGAAGTGCTCCGGTCGGTTGCGCAAGCTTTTCAACTCAGTCGGTGTGGTGTTCAAGGGCAGCGGGTTTTACCGCACCGACAGCCGCGAGTCGAAGAAGCCGGCGAGTGCCAACGGGTCGTCGACCAAGGATTCGGGATCGAGCGAGAAGTCCGGGTCGAGTGAGAGCTCGGGCTCGGACTCGGGCGAGAAGTCGGGCTCGGGCGAGAAGTCAGGGTCCAGCGAGAAGTCCGGCGACAAGTCGAGCAGCAGCTCCACCGCATCCGCCGCGGCGACGTCGAGCTAGCGGGTTATCCACAGCGCGATTGCTGACCGCCATCCCTGGTGGCGTGCGGCGCTTACCGTTGCGGCGTGGGCGAATCATCGCTGAATCCAACGATATTGAGCCGGGTGTCGACGCTGTTGCGCCCGGACTGGACCCGGACGGTGGCAGCCCGCCGAGCCGCCGCGGGCGGCCTGGTCGTACTGGCCGCCGTCGCCGCGGTGCGCTCCAATCCAGACGATGACCGCGCCGAGGTGGTGGTGGCCACCCATGACCTCACTCCCGGCGCCGCACTGACTTCCGACGATATCCATCTCGAAAAGCGTTCGACGACAATGCTTCCCGACGGCGCACAAGCCGACTTGGCCGCGGTCATCGGTTCGACGCTGGCCGGCCCGACGCGGCGCGGCGAGGTGCTCACTGATGTCCGCTTACTCGGTACCCGACTGGCCGAATCGACTGCCGGGCCCGGCGCCCGGATTGTGCCGCTGCACCTGGCGGACGGTGCGCTGATCGACCTTGTTCGGATCGGCGATGTTGTCGATGTGCTGGCCGCGCCGTCGACCGAGGCACATCCCGGTACACCAGCCACCAGCAAGGTGGTGGCGACCGATGCCGTTGTTGTCCTCGTGTCGGCCAAGCAGAAAGTCCAGGCTGCCGACGGTGACCGCGTAGTGTTAGTCGCGCTGCCGGCTCGCGTGGCGAACACGGTGGCAGGCTCGGTGTTAGGACAAGAGGTAACCCTCACCCTGCACTGAATCCCTGCCCGCTGTTTTCCAACGTGGTCGTCCGCAAACTCTCGCCAGCCTCAGAAAGGATCTTTGAATGCTCAAGGGGTTCAAGGAGTTTCTCTCCCGCGGCAACATCGTCGACTTGTCCGTTGCGGTGGTCATCGGTACCGCATTCACTGCCTTGGTCACCAAGTTCACCGAAAGCATCATCACGCCGCTGATCAATCGGATCGGCGTCAACCAGAAATCCGATGTCGGCGTCCTGCGGATCGACATCGGCGGCGGTAACACGATCGACCTGAACATCGTGCTGTCGGCCGCGATCAACTTCATCCTGGTTGCCGCGGTGGTGTATTTCCTGGTCGTGCTGCCGTACAACAGACTGCGCAAGCAGGGCGAGGTGGAGCAGGCCGACGACGCCCAAATCGTTTTGCTTACCGAGATCCGTGACCTGCTCGCGCAAACCAACGAAGGCACATCCGGACGCCACGGCGGGACGGACAGCACACCCCCGCCCAGCTACGGACCTCGCGCGGACGCCGAGTCGCAGTGACCCGAGCCCGGTCAGATCTCGAGGCTGGATAACTGCCCGATGATCTGGGCGGCGAGCGGATTCAGCGTCGCCATCCCGTCGCGCACCGCGTAACGGGAACCGGCGAGATTAACCACCAACGTGCTACCGGACACTCCGGCCAGCCCGCGTGACAACCCGGCGTCGATGATTCCCGCCGACAGTCCGGAGGCACGGACGGCCTCGGCGATACCGAGGATTTCCCGATCCAGGATGTCGACGGTGGCCTCCGGCGTGACGTCGCGCGGGGTGACCCCGGTGCCCCCAACCGAAACCACCAGGTCTACCCCACCGATCACCGCGGTGTTCAGCGCGTTCCGGATCTCCACCTCGTCAGCCGAGACCGCCACCACACCGTCGACGACGAACCCCGCCTCGGTCAGCAATTCGGTCACCAACGGACCGTTGTGGTCTTCATCCCCGTGAGCGGTGCGATCGTCGACCACCACGACAAGAGCCCGGCCGACAACTAACTCCGCACCCGTTTCCATGGGTGCAACCGTATATCCGAGCTCCGACAACGGCTCATCGACTCTCATTACGAATCCGCCTTGCCCAGGGTGACCTGCACGGTACGGGTTCCGCCGCCGGGATCGGAGAAGGTCAGCGACACCTTGTCGCCGGGAGCTTTGGACCGCACGGCGGCCACCAATGCGTCGGCGCTGTTGATCGGGCGGTCGTCCACCTTGGTGACGACGACGTTCTTGGGCACGCCGGCACTCGCTGCCGCGCCGCCCTGGATGACGTCGACCACCTTGGCGCCCGGCGTGCCTTTGTCACTGGTCACCTGCACCCCGAGCGAAGCGTGCGACGCCTTGCCGGTGCTGATCAGTTCATCGGCGATGCGCTTGGCCTGGTCGACGGGGATCGCGAAGCCCAGGCCGATCGAACCGCTTTGGGCATCGGGCGAATCCGCGCCCAACGTGGCGATCGCCGAGTTGACGCCCACCAGCTGACCGCTCATGTTGACCAACGCGCCGCCGGAGTTACCCGGGTTGATCGCCGCATCGGTCTGAATCGCGTCCAGCACCGTGCTCTGGTTGCCCGACTCGCCCGTGGTGGACACCGGCCGGTTCAACGCACTGACGATGCCCGTGGTCACCGTCCCGGACAAACCCAGCGGCGACCCGATCGCCACCACTGGCTGGCCGACCCGCAGATCCGACGAGGACCCCAGGGAAATGGGGGTGAGCCCGTTGACGCCTTGCACCCGAATCACCGCGATATCACTGGTGGGATCCGCGCCGACGACCGTGAACGGCGCGGTGCGGCCGTCGGAGAAGGTCACCGTCGTTTTCGGTGCCGGACCGCCGGGGCCGCCAGGTCCGCCAGGTCCGCCCGGTGCTGGGGGAGCGCTGGGCGCACCAGGCGCACCAGGCGCACCAGGCGCACCGGGAGCTTTCGGCGGAGCAGCAGCAGCAATGACGTGGTTGTTGGTCAGGATCAGCCCGTCGGTCGACAAAACGATGCCGGAGCCCTCTTCTGACTGACGCCCCATATCGGTCTCCAGCATCACCACGCTGGGCACCACCTTGGATGCGACCTGTTCGACGCTGCCCGGCGGCATGTTCGCGGCCGGAACGCTGGGAGCGGCCCCGATCACCCGGCCACCGGCGCCACCGGCGGCGTGGGTGCCCAGCTCGACGATTGTTGCCGCAGCACCACCGACACCGGCCGACACCACCGCGATTGCCAACGCACCTGCAACCAATACGCCTGCCCGGGAACGCTTTTCGGGCATGACCCGGTGAGGGGGTCCCATCGGTGGGAACATCCCTGGGATCGGACCCGTGCCGGTACCCCCGGGGATCGGCCCCGCCCCGGTGCCACCGGGGATCGGACCCACTCCGGTGCCGCCGGGGATCGGGCCGGTACCGCCGAACGGCTCGTAGGGCCGGCGGTACTGCGTTGTCGGTGTTGACTGCGTCGGCTGCGAGGGCTGATAGCGCCAATCGTATGGCTGGTTGTACGGCTGCTGGTGGCCCTGGCCATAGCCGGGGGGTGCAGGCTGGTTAGGCGCGGCACGGTACCCCGGCTGCTGCGGCGGTGGCGAATACCTTGGGTCATTCGTCATGTCGCTAAGTCGCTCTTCCTCTATTTGGTACTTCGGCGGGTGTTGGCTCGACTCGGCTCGATTTCCAACAGTAACTGCATCTACCTTGCGCGTGCGGACTGAGAGTCCACTGAGATTACGTTCGCCGAATCCCGTGAGTTCGCTCCGTTGCCGCGAGCGGGTACGGCTGGGTCTGTTCTGACGTCGCCCCCGTCTTCGTCAACTGTGGGGTAGGCCGACTCCGGTATCACCCGGCCGGGAAGCAGCACATAGATCGAGGTTCCCGGGGGCTGACCGCCCGAAACGGTGTCTTCGACGCGGAGCAGGCCGCCGTGCTTGAGCACCACCTGCTTGACAATCGCCAGCCCCAGCCCCGAACCCGGCAAGGCCCGTGCCGTGGTGGAGCGGTAGAACCGTTCGAACACCAAACGGCGCTCGTGCAATGGAATCCCCGGGCCATGATCCGCGACCACCAGCTCGGCGTGCGACGGGTCGAGCTGTCGCAGCTTGACCTCGACGTGGCCGCCCGGCGGACTCCACTTGGCCGCATTGTCCATGAGGTTGAGCACCGCACGCGACAGCCCTGCAGCGTCGCCATACACCTGCCAACCGATCACCTCGACGTCGAAGTGAATATCGTTGCGCCGCCGCCGAACTCGCTCCAGACTGCGATCAACGACCTCGGACATATCGATCTGCTCGTGCACGATGGTGCCGGCGTCGTCGCGACTCAGGTCCACCAAATCGCCTACCAGAGTGGACAGTTCCTCGATCTGCGCCAGCACATCGGCACGCAGGCCCACCATCTCCTGATCCGGCAATCGCGGTGCTCCCGGTTCCATCGACGCCATCAACAGTTCGACGTTGGTTCGCAGCGACGTCAGCGGGGTGCGCAATTCGTGTCCGGCGTCGGTGACCAGCCGTGACTGCCGTTCCCGGGACTCGGCCAGCGCCCGCAGCATCAAGTTGAAAGCCTCAGTGAGCCTGGCTAATTCGTCACTACCGAATACCGGAATGGGCCGCAGGTCGTCGGTGCGCGCGACCCGCTCGGCCGCTTCGGTCAGCCGGGCGACCGGCCGCAGCCCGGCCCGGGTGACCATCCCGCCGGCCACCGCGGCGACCGCGACGCCGACACCGCCGACGATGAGCAGCACCCAGCGCAGCCGGGTCATCACCGCTTCGGTCGGCTTCAGACTCTTGGAGATCAAAAGTGAACTGCCGTTGGGCAGATGGATGGCAAGTATGCGTTGATCCGATGCGGTACGCCGCGACATGAACAATTCGCCGCGGATCACGGCCTTTTCGGCCGGCCCCACCGGCAGCGTCTGGCCGGGCTGCTGGGCCGTGTAGATGGAGTGGCCCGGGTTCACCAGCATCGCATTGACATCCGAATAGGCGGTGCCCTCAATGGCCTTTCCTGGATCAGCGGCCAGCGAACCGCTGGCAATCAGCAGCTGCGCCCGGCTCTGCAACTGATTGTCGATGTCGCTGTACAGCGCCGCCGAGATCACCGCGTAGACAGCGAATGCCATCAGGACGACAACCATGGCCACCATCGACATCGCCAGCAGCATCACCCGCCATCGCAGTGACAACGAGCTGGGGGCCCGCAGCGGCGCGCGGCGACGTCGTCGGAACCGGATCATCAAGGAGGCGTCTCCCGAAGGACATAACCCACTCCGCGCACGGTGTGGATCAATCGAATCTCACCGTCGGCTTCGGTTTTGCGACGTAAGTATCCGACGTAAACCTCCAGGGCATTGCCCGAGGTGGGAAAGTCGAATCCCCACACCTCCTCGAGGATGCGGCTGCGGGTGAGGACGCGGCGCGGGTTGGCGATCAGCATTTCCAGCAATGAGAACTCGGTGCGGGTCAGGCTGATCCGGCGTTCCCCCCGGGTGACTTCACGGGTGACCGGGTCCAGCGCCAGATCGGAGAACCGCATCGCCACCGACTCGCCGTCATCGGGCTTGGTGCGGCGCAGCAGCGCCCGCATCCGGGCCAACAGCTCCTCGAGGGCGAACGGCTTCGGCAGATAATCGTCGGCACCGGCGTCCAGGCCGGCAACCCGCTCAGATACCGAATCGCGCGCGGTAAGCACCAGGATCGGCAGGTCGTCACCGGTGCTGCGGAGTTGGCGGCAGACCTCAAGGCCGTCCAGACGCGGCATCATCACGTCCAGCACGAGCGCGTCGGGTCGATCGTGCGAGATCTTTTCGAGAGCCTCGACCCCGTCATGGGCCAACTCGACCGAATAGCCATTGAACGCAAGTGACCTGCGTAGCGACTCGCGCACTGCACGGTCATCATCGACGACAAGAATTCGCACGGCCACTAGTTTCGTCCTAGGGCCTGAGAGCGGCCTGAGAGGCGCGCCGGGTATTTAGCGAGATTAACGCTTGTCCAGGTCGATGAGACCCAGGCGAGCGGCCTTGAGCAGCCTGCGCGGCACCTTGTGCTGCTGGCCTGCCACGTTCACACCGACAAGCTCGGGCTTTTCGGCCTTCCACTGCGAGCGACGGCTACGGGTGTTCGAGCGCGACATTCTGCGCTTGGGTACGGCCATGGTCGGGCCTTCTCCTTGGGGCTTGAAGTTCTTGGGTGTCGCGCGGCGTGACCTGGGCGGCCGAACGGCGACGATTGGCTCCCAGGATAGTCGGTGGCCTGGCTGGTCACCAAAACGGCCTGCGCGACTATGACACCAGCGCCGAGGCAGGCATCCTTGACGTGACACCGGCGGTACCCGCTAACCTACCGGGTGGTTGGTTGGTTGAGCACCGGTGCTTGCTGAATGGAGGACGTTCATGGCCTCTGGTTCTGGCCTCTCCGATCCGGTTCGGATCGCGAACTGCTCGGGGTTTTACGGCGATCGGTTATCGGCGATGCGCGAGATGCTCACCGGCGGCTCAAACGATCCTGTCGACTACCTCACCGGCGATTACCTGGCCGAACTCACCATGCTCATCTTGGGTCGCGACCGGATGAAGCATCCCGACCGCGGCTACGCAAAGACCTTCCTTACCCAGCTCGAGGACTGCCTGGGCGAGGCGCGCGACCGCGGGGTACGCATCGTCACCAACGCCGGCGGCCTCAACCCCGCCGGGCTGGCCGGCGCGATACGCGCGCTGACCGAGCGCTTGGGCATCCCCGCTCGGATTGCCCACGTCGAAGGCGACGACCTGCAGGCGCGCGCCGCGGAACTTGGTCTCGGTGACCCGCTGACCGCGAACGCCTACCTGGGCGCGTGGGGCATTGTCGACTGCCTCAACGACGGGGCCGACGTCGTCGTCACCGGCCGGGTCACCGACGCGTCAGTGATCGTCGGAGCGGCGGCCGCGCACTTCGGCTGGGCCCGCAGCGACTATCACCAACTCGCGGGAGCGGTGGTCGCCGGCCACGTCATCGAATGCGGCGTACAGGCCACCGGCGGCAATTACGCGTTCTTCACCGAAGTCGCCGAACTCTCCTACCCCGGTTTCCCGCTGGCCGAGGTCAGCGCCGACGGCTCATCGGTGATCACCAAGCACCCCGGCACCGGCGGGCTGGTCAGCGTCGACACCGTCACCGCCCAGCTGCTCTACGAGATCACCGGCGCCCGCTACGCCAACCCGGACGTCACGGCCCGGATGGACAGCGTCGAATTGTCGGCCGATGGCCCCGACCGGGTGCGCATCAGCGGTGTGATCGGGGAACCGCCACCGCCCACGCTCAAGGTGTCGCTGAACAGCATCGGCGGCTTTCGCAACGCCATGACGTTCGTGCTCACCGGCCTGGACATCGAGGCCAAGGCCGAGTTGGTACGACGACAACTCGAGGCCGGTTTAGCGGTCAAGCCCGCCGAGCTGGAGTGGACACTCGCACGCACCGATCACGCCGACGCCGACACCGAAGAAGCCGCTAGCGCACTGCTGCGCTGCGTCGTCCGCGACCCCGACCCCGCTAACGTAGGACGCCAATTCTCCTCGGCGGCGGTCGAATTGGCGCTAGCCAGCTATCCTGGCTTCCACGTGACCGCTCCGCCGGCCGACGGCCAGGTCTATGGTGTGTTCACCGCCGGCTACGTCGATGCCACCGAGGTCCCGCACATTGCCGTGCACGCCGACGGCGTTCGCGTCGACATCGGCTGTGCCACCGATACTTTGGAACTCACCGCCGCTGCGGCCCCGCCATTACCGGACCCGTTGCGCAACGGCCCGACCCGCCGGGTGCCGTTGGGCCGCATCGCCGGCGCCCGCAGCGGCGACAAGGGCGGCTCGGCCAACGTCGGAGTATGGGTCCGAACCGAGGAACAATGGCGCTGGCTGGCCAACACCTTGACCGTTGAGCTGGTCAAGGAGCTGCTTCCGGAGGCGGCCGACCTCGACGTCACTCGGCACGTCCTGCCGAACCTGCGGGCGGTGAACTTCGTCATCGACGGCATCCTCGGTCAGGGCGTCGCTTACCAAGCACGATTCGATCCGCAAGCCAAGGGGTTGGGCGAATGGCTGCGCAGCCGCCACGTCGACATCCCGGAGAGCCTGTTATGAGTATCTGGACCACACCAGAGCGTGAGCAGCTGCGAAAAACCGTGCGCGCGTTCACCGAACGCGAAATCTTGCCCAACGTCGAAGAATGGGAGCGTACCGGCGACCTGCCGCGCGCCTTGCACCGGCGCGCCGGAGCGGCGGGCCTACTCGGCGCCGGCCTACCCGAATCAGTGGGCGGCGGAGGCGGAGACGGCGCCGACTCGGTCGTCATCTGCGAAGAGTTGCACCAGACCGGCGCACCGGGCGGGGTCTTTGCGTCGCTATTCACCTGCGGGATCGCGGTGCCACACATGATCGCCTCCGGCGATCCGCGGCTGATCGAGGAGTTCGTGCGGCCGACGTTGGCCGGCGACAAGATCGGCGCGCTCGCCATCACCGAGCCTGACGGAGGTTCGGACGTCGGGCACTTGCGGACGACGGCGGTCCTAGACGGCGATCACTACGTGGTCAACGGCGCCAAGACTTACATCACCTCGGGCGTCCGCGCCGACTACGTCGTCAGCGCGGTCCGTACCGGAGGGCCTGGCGCTGCGGGGGTTTCGCTGCTCGTCGTGGAAAAGGGCACGCCGGG
>Ga0208987_1000113_pt1 | contig 18369 bp, 17 predicted proteins | sample MedBloCARef_O2_FD_187845 | JGI IMG/M metagenome (GOLD analysis project Ga0208987, IMG submission 187845) | Forest soil microbial communities from El Dorado National Forest, California, USA - Mediterranean Blodgett CA Ref_O2 (SPAdes) (version 2) | ecosystem: Environmental > Terrestrial > Soil >... | reverse complement strand
CCGACGTCGTCATCATGGCGCCGGAGGGCCGCGTGTTCGTCACCGGTCCCGACGTGGTGCGCAGCGTCACCGGCGAGGACGTGGATATGGCCTCGCTTGGTGGACCGGAGACTCATCACAAGAAGTCGGGGGTATGCCACATCGTCGCCGATGACGAGCTGGACGCCTATGCACGCGGCCGCCGGCTGGTTGGATTGTTCTGCCAGCAAGGACATTTCGACCGCAGCAAGGCCGAGGCCGGCGACACCGACATCCACGCGCTGCTGCCCGAATCTTCCCGGCGGGCCTACGACGTGCACCCGATCGTCACCGCGATCCTCGACGAGGACGCGCCGTTCGACGAACTCCAGGCCAACTGGGCACCGTCCATGGTGGTCGGGCTGGGCCGGCTCTCCGGCCGTAGCGTCGGTGTGCTGGCCAACAACCCGCTACGCCTGGGCGGTTGCCTGAACTCCGAAAGCGCGGAGAAGGCAGCACGTTTCGTGCGGTTGTGCGACGCGTTCGGCATTCCGCTGATCGTCGTCGTCGACGTTCCCGGTTACCTGCCCGGCGTCGATCAGGAGTGGGGCGGCGTGGTGCGCCGTGGCGCCAAACTGCTGCACGCCTTCGGCGAGGCCACCGTTCCCCGAGTCACGCTGGTCACCCGAAAGACCTACGGCGGCGCCTACATTGCGATGAACTCTCGTTCGCTGGGCGCCACCAAGGTGTTCGCCTGGCCGGACGCCGAGGTCGCCGTCATGGGGGCCAAGGCTGCCGTCGGCATCCTGCACAAAAGGAAGCTGGCCGCCGCGCCGGACGACGAACGCGAGGCGTTGCACGACGAGTTGGCTGCCGAGCACGAGCGGATCGCCGGTGGTGTGGACAGCGCCATTGAGATCGGCGTAGTGGACGAGAAAATCGACCCGTCCCACACCCGCAGCAGGCTCACCGAGGCGCTGGCTCACGCACCGCAACGTCGCGGTCGCCACAAGAACATTCCGCTGTAACGCCCAGCCCCTTTTTTCCGCGAGCAGACGCAGAATCGCACTGCACAGGTTCCCTGCGTGCGATTCTGCGTCTGCTCGCCACAGTTATCCCCAGCGGTGACTCGCAAACACGCGCTAGCTTTTGCATGCTTTCGCGGTGCACGCCGACGCTATGGCAGTTCTGCAGGATGTTGGCGGGTTCGCTACCACCGCGCAACTGCTAGCGGTCATGACCCGTCAGCAACTCGACGTCCAAGTCAAAAACGGTGGCATTGTCCGAGTTTGGTACGGGGTCTATGCGGCCCAGCAGCCAAATCTGTTGGGCCGTTTGGCTGCACTCGACGTATTCATGGGCCGTCAAGCCATCGCGTGCTTGGGCACGGCCGCGGCGCTGCACGGGTTTGACACCGAAAGCACTACCGCGATCCACGTTCTCGATCCGGGTGTGCGAATGCGCCCCACGATGGGTCTCATGGTTCACCAACGCACTGGCGCCCCGCTGCAGCGGATAGCAGGGCGCCTAGCGACTGCGCCGGCCTGGACCGCGGTGGAGGTGGCGAGGCAGTTGCGTCGTCCGCGAGCACTGGCAACGCTCGACGCCGCATTGCACTCCATTCGATGCCCGCGTTCTGACCTGGAAATGGCCGCTGAGGACCAGCGTGGGCGCCGTGGCATTGTCGCGGTGCGTGAGCTTCTTCGCTTATCCGACGGCCGTGCAGAATCGGCGATGGAAAGCGAGGCTCGGCTAGTGATGATCGATCGCGGACTACCTCCTCCGGAGCTCCAATACGCGATCCGCGGCCGGGATGGCGAGCTGTGGCGCGTCGACTTCGCTTGGCCAGAAGCACTAGTGGCCGCCGAATACGAAAGCATCGATTGGCATGCGGGACGGGACGAGATGCTCCGCGACAAAGTGCGGTGGGGAAAGATCCAGGAGCTTGGGTGGACGATCATTCCGATCATCGTCCCTGACGTCAGGCGCGAACCCGACCGCCTCGCCAGGCGAATCGCCGCCCACTTGGACCGCTCACGCATGGCCAGCTAATTCCATCGAGCAGTCGCAGAATCGCACACCTAGGGCTCGCGCCGTGCGATTCTGCGACTGCTCACCAACGCGCTAGCGGCAGAGAATTTCCGAAAGCGCTTGGCGTAGAGCAGCTTCAGGGTCGTCGGGAAGTTCGTCGGCGCGCCAGCCAACGAAATCATCTGGACGGACCAGCAGCGCACCGCCCGGCGCGAGTTCAGTGATCGCCGCCCACTCGTCGCTGTCGATGCGATGAGCCGCCAGCGACGCAGCAGCCGCGGCGGTGCACCATCGCTCATCACGGGTGAGCACGGTAAATCCCGGGCCGAGCAAATCCAGCGTCGAGACCCCGTTGCGGACCCACGCGTGCGGAACGCGGGTGCCCGGTTGTCCGCGCAACTCCGCCACCAGCCCGCCGCTATCCGGCTCATCGCTGAGGACCGCGGCCGAGCGGTACCGGTACCCCACCATCAGCGCGAACATCGAGCACTCTTCTTCGGGCGGCAATAGCGGCCGGTCGTCGTCCAACCGCAGCAACGGGATCGTCGGGCCCGAGAGCGACTGACGGGCGGCAAAGCGCCCGACCGGATGCCGTTCATCGTGAAAGGTGTCAAGCAGCGTTGGCCCCGCCGTTGCATGCAGCACGGCGGCCAACTTCCAGGCCAGGTTGTGCGCGCTCTGGATAGCGGTATTGGCTCCCCCAGCTTTGAACGGCGGCATCGTGTGCGCCGAGTCACCGACGAGAAAGACTCGCCCACACTGAAATTGATCGGCAACCTGTTCGTAAGGCTGCCAAGCGGCGACCTCGACAATATCGAGATCGATGGGTTCGCCGATTGCCTTGATCAGCATTTCGCGGCAACGTTGCGGGGTGAACTCAGCAGCCGTCTCGCCCTTGCCGGGGAAGTACGTGGTGATGAACATGCCGAGGTCGCCCTCAGCCGGAATGAAAATGCCTTGCGCCTCAGCATTTTTGACCTGCACGCCATCGCCTTCGCCCAGCTGCGCAACGAACTTGCGCCAGGGTCCGCGAAAGTAAATGAAGATAACGAAGATGGGGACCGCCCCGTAGCCGGAGGTGGCGATGCCCAGCGCGTTGCGGATCGGACTGTGCACGCCGTCGGCGCCGACGAGATAGTCCGCCCTGATCGTCTCCAGCTCTTCGGTGTCCAGATCGCGTATGACGGCCGTGACGCCGGACTCGTCGGACTCGAACGAGCAGAGTTCGTTCCCATAGCGCACTTCGCTGCCACGTCGTCGAGTTTCGTTGAGCAACAACGGCTCAGATCTACTTTGCGGGCAATACTGCACGGGCGGCTCGGGGCTCAGCGTGTCCAGGCCGGCGAAGATCGCGTCGAGGTCGATAGCCGGCTCTTCTTGTGTGCTGTTCAACGTCGGACGGGCAACCACCGTTGATTCGTGCTGGGCGATTGCGTGGACCTCGTCGCTCAGGCCCAGGCCGCGCAAAATCTCCAAGCTGCGGAAGCTGAGATTTCGGGCTTTCGGATAAATGAATACCTCGCGCCGCTTCTCCACCAGCAGTGAGCGCACTGAATGCTTGGCAAGCAATGCCGAGGTGGCCAATCCGGCGGCGCCGGCACCAACGATGAGCACCGGGATAGGTGTCACGTTCTTGCTCATTTCCCTCCACCGATCCCGTTGTCGGAGCGGGAACCGGTCCCGCCATCAAACGGAACGCGTCAGTTCCGTTCTGATTTCAGACTGGCACGCCCGGCAATCGCGCGCAAGCCCCCACGCGCTACTTGCCGGGGTCGACGGCCGCGAGCGGCAATATCAGTGTTTCGAGGGCGCGGCGAACGTAGACGCGATCGATCGGCCGGCCCGTCATCACTCGCAGGACATTGAGACCCATCAGGGCGTCGGGTACCAGCGTCAGGTCGCGACCGACGGGAATATCGCCGCGAGCCACGGCCTGGTCGAGGACCGCATTGATTATCTGACGGGGCGTGGACAGCGCCAGGTCGTCCAGCGCCGCGGCGAGGACGGGATGGTGCATCGCGGCCGTCGCCACCCCGACGATGACCTTGATCGTGTTGAGGGCGTCCTGATCGAAGTCGGGCACCGCGGCCACCAGTGCGTCGATGTCGCTGCGCAGGCCACCGGTGTTCGGCGGCTCGACGGGTGCCTGTGTTCGTCGCCAATGGGCGATGGCATCCGCGACCACGGCGGCCTTCGACGACCAGCGCCGATAGATCGCAGCCTTGCCCACCCGCGCCCGGGACGCGATGTCGTCCATGCTCATCCGCTCGTAGCCCAGTTCGCCAAGCCCCGCGAGGGCCGCCTCGAGAATGGCGGCATCGAGCGAGGGATCGAAGCGTCCCGACTTTTTCACCGGGGATCTGCGCGCCGCCCGGTCGCTTCGGACGCTTTCCGTAGCCATGGCTGGAGGCCCCCGTTCAACGCGATACGAAGCGGTTCCGATAAAAGCTACCGAGCAGGGACCGTCGCCGCAAGAATTGCCCGCAGTGCGTTCAGCACCGCAACGCCAGGAATTCGTCGGCCACGGCCACCACCCGTTCGCGGTCGCGCGACACCAAGCCGATCCGGGTCCGCCGATCGAGGATGTCGTCCGCGGCCATCGCGCACTCATGGGTCACCGCGTACTCGAATTCCGCCCGGATCACATCGATTCCCTCGGCGACCGGCTCGGTCGGGCGCTCGCAGGTTGCGGCGGCGATGACGCTGGGCGCCTCGGCGCCGTAGCGCTGGACCAGTGACCGCGGTAAACCAGCGTCCGACTCGGCGGCCGTGCCGGGGTTGGCCGGCGCGCCGATCAGCGGCAGGTTGCGGGTCCGACAGCTCGTGGCGTGCAGCCCTCGCAGCGGGATCGCCCGGTCCAGGACGTCCTCCGCCATGTAGCGGTATTCGGTCAGCTTGCCCCCGATCACGCTGATGACGCCCGACGGAGATTCGACGACGGCGTGCTCGCGGGATACATCGGCGGTACTGCCTTCCCCGGTGTCGACGAGCGGCCGCAGGCCGGCATAGGCGCCGACCACATCCGCGGTCGTCAGCGACGTCTGCAACGCGGTGTTCACCGTGTCGAGCAGGAACGAGACCTCGTTAGCCGACGGCTCTGGCACATCGGGAATCGGACCGGGAGCGGATTCATCGGTGATGCCGAGGTAGACGCGACCCAGTTGCTCGGGCATGGCGAATACGAAGCGGTTTAGCTCGCCGGGGACCGGAATCGTCAGCGCCGCAGTCGGATTGCCGAAAGCGCTGGCGTCGAAAACCAGATGGGTCCCGCGGCTGGGCCGCAACCGCAGCGAGTCGTCGATCTCGCCCGCCCATACTCCGGCCGCGTTGATGACCGCGGTGGCCGACACGTCGAACGACTGTCCGGTGCACTGGTCGGTCAACCGCGCCGAGGTGCCGGTGGCCTCGGTCGCGGCGACGTAGGTGAGGATGCGGGCACCGTGCTGGGCGGCGGTGCGCGCAACGGCGACGACCAGTCGTGCGTCGTCGATCAATTGGCCGTCGTAGGCCAACAAGCCGCCGTCGAGGCCGTCGCGACGAACCGTCGGCGCCATGTCGGCGACGCGCTGGGCCCCAATTCTGCGCGAGCGCGGCAGGATTGACGACGACGTACCCGCAAGCGCCCGCAACGCGTCACCGGCAACGAATCCGGCGCGCACCAACGCGCGCTTGGTGTGACTCATCGATGGCAGCAACGGAACCAGCTGTGGCATCGCCCGAACGAGATGGGGGGCGTTGCGCGTCATCAGGATTCCGCGCTCGGCGGCGCTGCGCCGGGCGATCCCGATGTTGCCGGTGGCCAGGTAGCGCAGCCCACCGTGGACCAACTTGGAGCTCCAGCGGCTGGTGCCAAACGCCAGATCGTGCTTTTCCACCAAGGCCACTCGCAGTCCGCGTGAGGCGGCATCCAAGGCGATCCCGGCGCCGGTGATGCCGCCGCCGATGACGAGCACGTCCAACGGTTCGCCCTCGGCCAGGGCGGTCAAGTCGGCGGTGCGGCGTGTGGCATCTAATGCTGCGGTCATCAGGACAGATATCCGTTCAACGAGTACGCGAGCTCGGTGGCCAATGCATCGGCGTCAAGAATTGGCCGGACGATCTGCTCGGATTGAATCGTCGACTGGGCGATCAGCAACACCATGGTGGCCATCTGCAGGGGGTTACCGGCGCGCACGCTGCCATGGCCCTGGGCCGCACGCAGCCGCTCGGCAAGCGCGTCAATCAACATCTGCTGGCTGGCCCCGAGGCGTTCGGTGATGTAGATCGACGCAAGCTGCGAGTGCAGCACCGACATCACCAGCTCGTCGCGGCGCAGCAGATTAGCCACTGTAACCATTTGCCGCACAAGGGATTCCCGGTCAACGCCATGCAACGGCGCCTCGCGCATCACGGCGGTGACATGCTGGGTCAACAGCGCCGCCACGATCGACGGGGTATCGGGCCACCGGCGGTACACGGTCGGCCGGCTCACCCCCGCTCGCCGTGCAATCTCCGCGAGCGTCACCCGATCCACCCCGAAGTCGACGACACAGCTGGCCGCGGCCGCCAGGATCCGCTCCCCGATGTCCAGACTATCGTTACTGATTGACAGCATGTGTAATACTGTAACGCATGACGGACATCGAGGAACTCCTACCGCCGATGAAATGGAACGCCTGGGGAGATGCCGCGGCGGCCAAACCGCTGTCCGACGGGATCCGGTCCTTGCTGAAACAGGCCGTTGGACTGGATAATTCGGCCGAAGCAGAGCTAGACCCGGATGACGTTGCGCTGCGTCCGTCCGCACTTTCGGAAGCGGACCGCAAAGCGCTGGCCGAAATCGTCGGTGCCGAGTACTTTCGCAGCGCCGCTCGCGATCGGTTGCTGCACGCCGGCGGGAAATCCACCATCGATCTGCTGCGCCGCAAGGACACCGGAGCCCAAGACGCGCCGGACGCTGTCTTGTTGCCCGGCGACGACGAGGCCGTCGGCGCGATCCTGCGTTACTGCTCCGAGCACGGCATCGCCGTCATCCCGTTCGGCGGTGGCACCAATGTGGTCGGCGGCCTCAATCCCACCCGCGACAAGTTCACCGCGGTGGTATCACTCGACTTGCACCGCTTCGACCAGCTCGTCGACCTCGATGAGGTGTCCGGCCAGGCCGTTTTCGGAGCCGGGGTCACCGGCCCGGACGCCGAACGGCTGCTCGGCGAGCACGGCTTCTCGCTCGGACATTTCCCGCAAAGCTTTGAATACGCCACCATCGGCGGCTACGCGGCGACCCGCTCCTCCGGCCAGGATTCGGCCGGCTACGGCCGGTTCAACGACATGGTTCGCGGGCTACGGATCATCACCCCGGTAGGCACCTGGGATCTAGGCCGCGCACCGGAATCGGCCGCGGGCCCCGACCTGCGCCAGCTGCTGATCGGGTCGGAGGGCACCCTGGGCGTCATCACCCAGGTGCGGCTGCGCGTACACCCGGCACCCGAAGCAGTCCGCTACGAGGCGTGGTCCTTCCCCGACTTCGCGGCAGGCGCCGCGGCCATGCGCGCCGTCACCCAAAATGCCACCGGCCCCACCGTCATTCGGCTCTCCGACGAGGTCGAGACCGGGGTTAATCTCGCGACTACCGAGGCGATCGGCGAAAGCCAGATCACCGGCGGCTGCTTGGGCATCACCGTGTTCGAGGGCACCAAAGAACACGTCGAAAGCCGGCTTGCCGAAACCAGCGCGCTGCTGGCCACACAAGGCGGCACGTCGCTGGGCGAAGAGCCGGCGCGGGCGTGGGAACGCGGCCGCTTCGGCGCGCCGTATCTGCGTGACTCGCTGCTATCGGCGGGCGCGCTCTGCGAGACGCTGGAAACCGCCAGCAACTGGTCGACCATTCCCGTGCTCAAGGCCGCCGTCACCGAAGCGCTCACCTCCGCCTTGGCCGAATCCGGCACACCGGCGCTGGTGATGTGTCACATTTCGCACGTGTACCCCACCGGCGCTTCGTTGTACTTCACGGTCGTCGCTGGGCAGCGCGGCAATCCGATCGAGCAGTGGCAGGCCGCCAAGAAAGCCGCCTCGGACGCGATCATGGCCGCGGGTGGAACCATCACCCACCACCACGCGGTCGGTGCCGATCATCGGCCGTGGATGCGCGAGGAGATAGGCGATCTGGGCGTGCAAGTGTTGCGCGCGGTCAAAGCGACACTGGATCCGGCCGGAATTCTCAACCCCGGCAAGCTAATTCCGTGACTCGTCATGTCTGAGAATCACCCCGCTTCCGCCGGGCAGCGGCACCGACGCGAAATCGCCAAGGTGACCGTGCTGACCAACCCGGCCTCGGGACACGGCGCAGCCATTCGCGCCGCACAGATCGCCATCGCCCGGCTGCAACACAAGGGCATCGAGGTCGTCGAAATCATCGGCGATAACGCCGAAGACGCACGCCATCTCGCCGGCGCGGCACTCGAACGGGGTACCGACGCATTGGTCGTCACCGGCGGCGACGGCGTCGTCTCCAATGCGCTGCAAGTGTTGGCCGGCACCGGCATTCCGCTCGGCATCATCCCGGCGGGCACCGGGAACGATCATGCCCGTGAATTCGCCATTCCGACAAAGGATCCCGAGGCCGCTGCGAACATTATCGTCGACGGTTGGACAGAAACCATTGACCTGGGCCGAATCCAGAGTGGCAACGGCCGCAACAAGATCGACAAATGGTTCGGCACCGTGGCGGCCACCGGTTTCGATTCCCTGGTGACCGATCGGGCCAACCGGATGAGCTGGCCACACGGACGACTGCGCTACTACACCGCGATGATCGCCGAGCTATCGCAGCTGCGACTGCTGCCCTATCGAATGGTGATCGACGGCAAGGAAATCGATGCCGATATCACCCTTGCGGCCTTCGGTAACACCCGCAGTTATGGCGGCGGGATGCTGGTCTGCCCCCATGCCGATCACACCGACGGCCTGCTCGACATCACCATGCTTACCGAAGCGTCGCGGGCAAAGTTGCTGCGGCTGTTTCCGACAGTATTCAACGGCACCCACGTCGAAACGGACGCGGTGAAGACGGCACGCGCCACATCGATTTACGTCGAATCACCCGGGATCAATGTGTACGCCGACGGCGACTTCGCCTGCCTGCTGCCCGCCGAAATCTCCGCGGTCCCGGCCGCACTGCAGATTCTTCGTCCCGCCCGGTCGAAATAATGTAACAACCGGCGTCCCGAATTCGACATCTTTGCAGATCATCTGCGTCAATCGCAGCGCTGCCCTTCGGGAGGAAAAATGTCGGGACACCGCAGAAATGCGATTGTCGTTGTGGCGGCGACGTCATTGGGTGGCCTGACATGGCTCGCCCCGGCGTCTTTCGCCGCGGATCCGCTGTGGAACGGGGAATACCTGCTGACCTTGTCGGCCAACGCCAAGACCGGCATCAGCATGGCGGCCAGCCAGCCGGAATATGCGCACCGCACCACCGTCTCGATTAGTTCGAAATGCTCGTCGGGCAGCTGCATTGCCACGGTGGACAATCCCCCGCCGCCCAAAAACGACTCGCTGCCGCGCACCATCGAATTCACCTGGAATGGGTCGCAATGGGTGCGAGAGATGACCTGGCAATGGGATTGCCTATTACCCGACGGGACGACCGAACCCGACCCCGCCAAATCCATCACGGTCTATACGCCAGGAGCAAATGGCGTCCTTACCGGTGTCTTCCACACCGATATCAAGAGCGGCGCGTGTAAGGGCAACGTCGACATGCCGGTGACGGCCGCACCGACGCACCCGCCGGTGGTTTGAAATACCGTCGCCCCAGAAGAATCCTCCGAGTTCCCCACGGTCTACTTATGGCTAATGACCGCGCCCGGTGGGAAACCGAAGGAGTCCAGGTGAACAACAACCACAGGCTGTCACGGGTCGCGGCGACGGTGGCGACGCTCGCCGCAGCGGCACTCGGGTGGCCCGCAGCCGCAGGTGCGGACGCACAGATGTGCCCCCGCGTGGACGGGAATCAGATGTGTCACTTCGAGGCGTCGGGACCGTACTCGGACGTCGATGTGGTTTTCCCGGCCAACTATCCCGACCAGCAAGCGATGACCGGCTACTTCAGCAAGGTGGTCGACGACTACTCCAATGCCCGTGGGCCACTGAGCAATTTGACGTCGCCGACCGCGTTGGACGTCACCAGCGACCGCTACAGCTCCGGGCCGCAGCAAGCCGGCACCCAGTCGGTCGTGGCCAAGATCTATCAGAACCTGGGCGGCGCCCACCCCTCGACCTGGTACAAATCCTTCAACTACAACCTGGCCAACCACACGCCGATCACTTACGACGCGTTGTTCCGGCCGGGAACCCAACCGCTACAGGCGATCCTGCCGATCGTGCAGAAGGCTTTGACGGACCGGTACGGGTCCGCGGTGTCTATTCCGGCTGACACCGGACTCGACCCGGCCAACTACCAAAGCTTCGCGATCACCAACGACGCCATCATGTTCTTCTTCGACCAGAACGGGCTGCAGCCGGCGTTGGAGGCCACCCAGGTATCGGTGCCCCGCAGCGCGATCGCGCCCATGATCAGTCCCGGTATCGCCTAGCCGACGCCGCGGCTGAGCCAGGTGAGTTCTGCGGCGTCCCCGCCGTCGCGGTATGCCTCGAGCGCGTCGTCCCACGCCGTCCCGAGCACGGAATCCAGCTCGGCGGCCAGTGTGTCAGCGCCCTGCGCCATCATCGACTTCAGCCGCATCTCCCCGACCATGATGTCGCCGTTGGCGCTCATCGCCCCGCTCCACAAGCCGAGCTGTGGGGTGTGGCTGAAGCGCTGGCCGTCGACTCCGGGGCTCGGGTCCTCAGTGACCTCGAACCGCAGCACGGACCACGAGCGGAGCGCGTTCGCCAGCCGCCCGCCGGTGCCCACCGGGCCGACCCAGTTGGTGACCGCGCGCAGCTGTCCCGGCATTGCCGGCTGCGGCGTCCACACCAAGTTGGCCTTGGATTGCAGGGTCGACGACAACGCCCACTCGACATGTGGGCAAACCGCCGCAGGCGAGGCGTGCACATACACCACACCCGCCGTTACGTCGGCGAACTGATTCGACGTGCGCATCTGCTGCTCCTTCGGTTCCGCGAGGGACGTCTTCCCCAACGACCTGGCGAACCCGATAAGCACGGTGCTACATCAAATTTTGTGTCCTGCGTGTCTAGTGTGCCTTGTGAGACCCCTGTTGCGCTAGTGTGCAGTTCCAATTAGCTGTATTCGGATATCACGGCGTCGCAGATCGCCGGCCACAAATCCAGCGCCCAATCCCCGAAATCGCGGTCCGTCAGGGCCACCATGGCCAGCTCCGCGTCGGGATCTGCCCAGATAAAACCGCCTGCTTGGCCGAAATGACCGTAGGTCCGCACCGAGTTGCGGGCGCCCGTCCAGTGCGGTGACTTCGAATCCCTGATCTCGAATCCCAAGCCCCAATCGTTGGGCCGCTGCACCCCGTATCCGGGCAGCACACCGTCCAGACCGGGAAATTGCACGGTGGTGGCCTCGCGGTGCAGCTCCGCCGACACCGTCGACGGACGCAGCAGGTCACCGGCGAAAGCCGACAGATCCGCCACCGTCGAGGTCCCCCCGAAGCCGGCCTCCGCCGCCCCGCCGTCCAGCCGGGTCGCCGCCATGGACAGGGGCGCACACACCGCCTCGCCGAGATAGCGGCCGAACTCGATCTCCGACTCCCGCTCGATGGTCTGGGCCAGCACGGCAAAGCCGTAGTTCGAATACATCCGCCGGGTGCCGGGCTGGGCCAGCACCCGATCGGAGTTCATCGCCAGCCCCGCTGCGTGCGCCAGCAGGTGACGGATCGTGGAGCCGGGCGGGCCGGCGGCGGTGTCGAGATCGACGACGCCTTCCTCGATGGCGACCTGCGCGGCCCGGGCCACCATCGGCTTGGTCACCGACGCCAGCTGGAACACCCGTTCGGTGTCGCCGTGACTGGCCAGCACGCCGCTGGGTCCGATCACCGCCGCGGCGGCATTGGCCACCGGCCAATCAGCAAGGAGGCCGAGAGCGTCGAGAGCCGCCATTACTTTCTGGCGATGTAGTAGTTGTTGATCGGGTCGGACTCGATCTCGGCCACCCGGACGTCGTCGAAGCCGGCGTCGCCAAGCATCGAGATGGCCAACTGAGTGCCCCAGGCCGTGCCCAGCCCGGCGCCGTCCAGCGCCAGCGACACCGTCATGCAGTGCATCAGCGAGACGGTATAGAGGTAGGTGCTCATCGGGATGTCGACGTTTTCCTCGAGTTGGCTCGATGCCTTGATGTCGGCCATCAAGAACACGCCGCCCGGTCGCAGGGCGCGATGGATGTTCTCCAGCACCCGCGCCGGCTGCGCCTGGTCGTGAATGGCGTCGAACACGGTGATCACGTCGTAGGCGTCCGTCTTGTCCAGCGCGGTCAGATTGTGGCTTTCGAAGGCCGCGTTGGTCAGGCCGAGGCGAGCCGCCTCCTGGATGCCGGTCGAGATGGCCTGATCAGAGAAGTCGATCCCGGTGAACCGGCTGTTCGGAAACGCCTGTGCCATCACATTGATCGCGTGACCGCTGCCGCAGCCGAGATCGGCCACGTCGGCCCCGGCGCGGAGGCGCTCCGGCAGGCCGTCGACCAACGGCAGCACGACGTCGACCAGCGCCAGGTCGAACACCGTCGCGCTCTGTTCGGCCATCAGCGCGTGGAAGCGCGGGAACTCGCTGTACAGCAGCCCGCCGCCCTCACGGAAACATCGGACGATCTTCTGCTCGACTTCACCGAGCTGCGGCAGGAACAGGGCCACCAGCGCCAGGTTGTTGGGCCCGGCCGCTCGGGTCAGCACACCCGCACGGTGCGCGGGCAGCGAGTAGGTGCCGGCCTCGGCGTCGTAGTCGACGACGTGCCCGGTCGTCATGCCGCCCAGCCATTCTCGGACATAGCGCTCGTTGAGGCCCGCGGCGTCGGCGATCTGCGCGCTACTGGCCGCCCCGAGTCCGGCCATCGTGTCCAGCAGGCCGGTCTGGTGTCCAATACTCAGCAGGATTGCGAGGCTTGCGCCATCGATCGCCGCGACCATTCGGCCCGTGAATTCTTCGGTGGTCTCCAAAGCCGTCACGCCCACGGACGCTACACCCAGGTTTATGGGTGGACGGCCGGCCGCGCAGTGTATGGCGTCCGACAGTAGGTTGTAGGCCATGAGTCAGACAGTGCGCGGCGTGATTTCACGCAAAAAGGGCGAACCCGTCGAACTGGTGGACATCGTTGTCCCGGACCCCGGTCCCGGTGAGGCTCTGGTCGACGTGATCGCTTGCGGGGTGTGCCACACCGACCTGACCTACCGCGAGGGCGGCATCAACGACGAGTACCCGTTCCTGCTCGGCCACGAGGCCGCGGGCACGGTTGAAGCCGTCGGACCCGGGGTCACGTCGGTGGCGCCGGGCGACTTCGTGATCCTGAATTGGCGTGCGGTGTGCGGTCAGTGCCGGGCCTGCAAGCGCGGCAAACCCCACCTCTGCTTCGACACGTTCAACGCCGAACAGAAGATGACGCTGACCGACGGCACCGAGCTCACCCCGGCGCTGGGCATCGGGGCGTTCGCGGACAAGACGCTGGTGGCCGCAGGCCAATGCACCAAGGTCAACCCTGAGGCCGACCCGGCAGTCGCCGGGTTGCTCGGCTGCGGCGTGATGGCCGGGCTAGGCGCGGCGATCAACACCGGCGCGGTCAACCGTGACGACACCGTCGCGGTCATCGGCTGCGGCGGCGTGGGCGATGCCGCGGTCGCGGGTGCCGCGCTGGTCGGCGCCAAGCAGATCATCGCGGTAGACACCGACAACGCCAAACTCGACTTGGCCCGCAAGTTCGGCGCCACCCACACCGTCAATGCCCGCGAGTTCGACGTGGTCAAGACCATCCAGGACCTCACCGGCGGCTTCGGCGTCGACGTCATCATCGACGCCGTCGGCCGGCCCGAGACCTGGAAGCAGGCCTTCTACGCCCGCGATCTGGCCGGAACCGTTGTGCTGGTGGGTGTCCCGACGCCCGACATGCGGCTGGACATGCCGCTGGTGGACTTCTTCTCTCGCGGCGGGTCGCTGAAGTCGTCGTGGTACGGCGACTGCCTGCCCGAGCGCGACTTCCCCACGCTGATCGACCTCTACCTGCAGGGCCGGTTGCCGTTGGAGCAGTTCGTCTCCGAACGCATCGGGCTCGGCGACATCGAAGAAGCGTTCCACAAGATGCACGAGGGCAAGGTACTGCGCTCGGTGGTGCTGCTCTGATGGCGGCCATCCAGCACCTCGTCACTCACGGAACCTTCGAACTCGACGGCGGCAGTTGGGAAGTCGACAACAACATCTGGATTGTCGGCGACGACTCCGAGGTGGTGGTGTTCGACGCCGCCCACACCGCCGCGCCGATCCTTGAGGCCGTCGGTGGCCGCAAGGTGGTCGCGGTGATCTGCACCCACGGACACAACGATCACGTCACCGTCGCGCCCGAACTCGGCAAGGCGCTGGAGGCGCCCGTGCTGCTGCACCCCGGCGATGAAGTGCTGTGGCGAATGACCCACCCGGACAAAGACTTTCGTGCCTACTCCGACGGCGACACGCTGACCGTGGCGGGCACTGCGCTGCAGGCGCTGCACACCCCGGGCCACTCCCCCGGATCCGTGTGCTGGTACGCCCCCGAGCTCGGTGTCGTGTTCAGCGGCGACACTCTGTTCTCCGGCGGCCCCGGCGCGACCGGGCGTTCGTACTCCGACTTCCCGACGATCCTGAAGTCGATCTCGGAACGTCTGGGCGCGTTGCCCGGCGACACCGTCGTGCACACCGGCCACGGGGACAACACCACTATCGGTGACGAGATCGTCCACTACGAGGAGTGGGTGGCCCGCGGCCACTGACCCCGGCGCCTGCCTCGGCTCAATACCCGTCGAGGATCCGACGCTTCTCGGCCTCAAACTCCTGCTCGGTCAACGCGCCGGAATCCCGCAGCGCCGCCAGGGTTTTGAGCCGCTCAAGGCGAACGCCTTCGCCGGAGGGCTCCCGAACGGCCGACTCCTGCGGCGCCGACAGCGACACCACCGGCGATACTCCCTGCACGACCGACGCCGCTGCCCTGCGCCGAGTGCGACCCAACCACCACCCTGACACGATCGAAATAGCCAGTCCCGCAACGAATATGGCGACGAAGAGCCAGACCAGATACCCGTAGGAACTCGAATGGCCAAAGGCCAGCCGAGGCTCGATGAATCCGTTGACCTGGCCGTCTGTCGTGATGTTGTAGGTGCCGTCCGCGAGAATCTGCGCCACCCACACCCGCACGTGCGCATCATTGTTGACTGTTGTTGTGCTGCCGATGTTTTCCGTCACCACGGGTTGCGGCATACCCTCGGGCGGGGTGATCGTGACGCCGAGCGGCGGCACCGGCAAGCCGCCACCATTGGAGCCGCCGACCACCAGAGCGTGCAGGCTGACGGTGACTTCGCCGCGGGGTAAATGCAGGGTGCCCGAGCCCGGGATCGACACCTCGCCATAGTCGTTGTACTTGTCCAGAAAGAAGGCGTTGAGCACCAGGGCGACGATGAAACCGGCCACCGACACGATCATCATGACGACGGCTGCAGACAGTGAAATCTTGGCGAGCCGTCTGCTCTTCATCTTCGGAGTGTGTCACTGCGCGTGACCCGGTGCCATAGCAACCACACGGGGAGCACACTGGGAGCGGGTTCAGCGAGCAGAAGGAGTGATATGCATGGCCAATGATCTCGTCGCCACCGTGCCCGACCTGTCGGGCAAGCTGGCAATCGTCACCGGAGCCAACAGCGGCTTGGGGTTCGGCCTAGCCAGGCGGCTCTCCGCGGCCGGCGCCGACGTGGTGATGGCGATCCGTACCAAGGCCAAGGGTGAGAAGGCGATCGAGGAGATCCGCGCGACGGTTCCCGACGCGAAGCTGACGATCAAATCCCTGGACTTGTCGTCGCTGGCCGCGGTCGCGGCACTGGGCGAACAACTCAACGCCGAGGGCCGCCCGGTCGACATCCTTATCAACAACGCCGGTGTGATGACACCGCCGGAACGCGACACCACCGTCGACGGCTTCGAATTACAGTTCGGCAGTAACCATCTCGGTCATTTCGCGCTGACCGGGCATCTGCTGCCGCTGTTGCGCGCGGCCAACGGCGCCCGGGTTGTCTCGCTGAGCAGCCTGGCCGCCCGCCAGAGCGGCAGCATCCACTTCGACGATCTGCAGTTCGAGAAGTCCTATGCGCCCATGTCGGCCTACGGCCAGTCGAAGCTGGCTAACTTGATATTCGCCCTCGAACTGGACCGCCGCAGCCGCGAGGCGGGCTGGGGCATCGTGTCCAGTGCGGCGCACCCCGGGTTGACCAAGACCAATTTGCAGATCTCCGGACCGTCGCGGGGCCGGGAAAAGCCGGCGTTGATGCAGCGGCTGTACACCGCGTCCTGGCGGTTGGCTCCGTTCCTCTGGCAGGAGATCGACGACGGCATCCTGCCAGCGCTCTACGCGGCCGCGACCCCGCACGCCGAAGGCGGCGCGTTCTACGGACCACGCGGCTTCTACGAGGCAGCGGGCGGGGGTGTCGCACCGGCCAAAGTGCCCGCCAACGCGCGCAACGAGGCCGACAACAGGCGGCTGTGGGAGCTGTCCGAACAGCTCACCGGCGTCAGTTATCCGAAGGCGAATTGACCCTCGTTGAGAGGTTCGACACAACGCCGGGCGGGTAACCGAAGGCCATCGAGCTGCAACAAGGGGGTAGACGCATGACTGTGCAGGACGATAAAGAAGCTGGTCAGACCAAGAAGCCAGAGCCTAACGACGAAAACAAGAAGCAAGCCGCCGAGATGATGGAGGCTTACGAAGAAAACCGGGCCACCGTGGTGTTGCCGGGTTCCGGCGGAGCGATCTCGGGAACCGCAGTCAACGATTGGCTCGACGACGACGGCAACCCGAAGTACAACCACGATGACGCCGGGTCCGACGATGAAGGCCAGGGCAACGGTTCCAATAAAGAGCAAATCGACAAGGACAAAGCCTTGAACGACGAGCTCCGAAAGGCCGCGGCCGAGGAGAACAAAGGCGAGAAGCGCCCCGGTTGATCGACTAGCCGGGCTGACCGGACCCCGGCACTGACAGGCTGATTCCCGGGATGTGCGGGATGGGCGGAATCGCCGGAAGCTGTGGGATCGCCGGGATGGCCGGCGGAATCGGTGGAGCCTGCGGCACTGGCGGAGGCGCCTGCGGCACTGGCGGTGGGGCCTGCGGCAGCGGCGGCGGCGCAGGATCCTCAGGCGCGGGCGCCTGTTCAGTAGCTTGCGGAACCGCCGCCGGCGTATCTGCTGCCGGCGGAGGGCCTGCGTCGACCGGCGGTGGCGCCTGCGGAGCCGGAGCGGCGGGCGGTGTCTGGCTCGCCGGGGCGGACGGCGGTACGGCCGGAGCGCCCACGCCCGGCGCCGGGGGGGTGACGGGCTTTTCGTCGGAGAATCCGATCGCCACCGCAATCCCGACCAACAACACCGCCACTGCCGTACCGATGATCACCAATCCCGGCAATCGGTGCCAAGGCAGGACCGGGTTCTTCTTCTCCGGACGCGACCGCTTCTCCGGACGCGACCGCGCGGGTGCTTCGAAGTTCAGCGCCGGTCGCGCCGATGTGTATCCCGAGCCACTGGCGGGCAGGACGCGCGAATCGGTATCCGACCATGCCAGCGCGGGCATCATGCTCGAAACCGGCTCCGACGGCGGAGCCGCGGTCAGAACGTGTCCCTCCTCGGGCGCCGGTAGCACGGGGGCCGACGGCGCGACCACTGGTGCGACCGCCGAAGCCGCGCCCGCTGGCGGTGCGGTCGGGGTCAGCACGGTGGCACTGGTATCGCCTGGCCCGCGCGCCGCCCGTAACGCGCCGCCGATCGCTGCCGCCAATTGCGGACGTGGCATGGTGACGACCGGGACCCGGAAATGTCCTGACAGCTTGGTGGTGACCGCCGGGATGTGCGCCCCGCCGCCCACCGAGACCACCGCGACCAGATCGCGAATCCCGTTGCGCACCAACGCTTCATCCAAGACTGACACGAAGGTGCTCAGTGAGTCACGTATTGCATCGTCGAGTTCGTTTCGAGTGAGCCGGATATCGCCGTCGACGCCGGGCAACTCTTCGGTCAGCGTGGTCACCGTGCTTGAGGAGAGCTGCTCCTTTGCGACTCGGCAGCCAGCCCGCAGCCGGCTCAGCGAGCCGATCGCCGACGTGCCGGACGGATCAAATCCACCTGTGCTCGGCACGTTGGCCATCACGGTGGTCAGCAGGGCCTGATCGATCAGGTCGCCGGAAAAGTCGTGATGCCGCACCGTCGGCGCCAACGGCTGGT
>Ga0208987_1000112_pt1 | contig 18473 bp, 17 predicted proteins | sample MedBloCARef_O2_FD_187845 | JGI IMG/M metagenome (GOLD analysis project Ga0208987, IMG submission 187845) | Forest soil microbial communities from El Dorado National Forest, California, USA - Mediterranean Blodgett CA Ref_O2 (SPAdes) (version 2) | ecosystem: Environmental > Terrestrial > Soil >... | reverse complement strand
GGAACGGCCCAGGCCGCCCCGGGCACGCCCGACCCCCCCAGCAGCGAAGGCACTGTCTACGGCGACCCGGCAACGGCCGCGCCCTACTGGCGCTACCAGTCCTACGATGACGACTGCGTGGAAATGTCGGTCGCCGACGTGGTCGGAGAAATCACCGGCGACCAACCCTCCGAGCACGCCATCGTCAAATTGGCCCAGTCCACTCCGAGTCCGAGTCACCCCGGACCGATCTACTCCAAGCCGGGCAAACGCCATCACGGCGAGGGCACCACATTCGCCGATGAGGTGACGTTGCTGGCCCACTACGGCATCAAATCCGTGAGCACCGACTCAGACACCAGCGAGCCCACCGGCCTCAAGGCACTCGAACAGGACCTGGCCAACGGTCGCAAGGTGATCGTCGGGGTCAACGCCGAACTCATCTGGGGCGATCCGGTCGAGGACAAAGATTCCGACGGCAACCCCGCGTCCAATCACGCCGTGGTGGTGACCGGTGTCAACACCAAGAAAGGCGTCGTACACCTCAACGACCCCGGCAGCGAAGACGGCCAAGACGAGCAGGTCCCCATCGACACCTTCGTTAAATCCTGGAACACCAGCGACGACCAGATGACGGTCACCAAATAGTCCGCGCAGTCATCACTTTCGACTGAACATCAGTCGGTGAACGTCGCGCTGTTCGCAATGATGAACTCCTCGACGGTGGTGGGCTTCTTTCCACCGACCCGTTCGACGATGTCGTTGGTGCCGGCGAAGATGCCGTTGCGGTAGTCGACGGCCACGTGACTCAGGTGCTGTGCCAAGAATGGTGGAAAGCCCTGAGCCTTAATAGCTTCAATCCACGTCGGAATATCGACGGGCTCGTATCGCACCGGCCGGCCCAGCGCCTGGGAGATGGCTTCGGCGATCTCGTAGTGGTTCATCTCGACGGCACCGAACAGTGGATAGATTTGGCCGGCATGCTCGTCGGGATGTTCCAGGATGGCGGCGATGACCCGGCCCTGGTCTTCTGCCGTGATCGGAGCATGGCGTCCGTCACCGAAAGGCAACCGCAGCACGCCCTCGCTGCGGATCGCGCCTCCGAAGATAGTCAACCACTCGGCGAAAAACGTTGGCCGCAAGTGTGTTGCGTTGACCGGTGACCAATCCAGCACGCGCTCGGCCAACCAGTGGGTCCGCGCGGCGTCGCTGGCGCTGCCGCGCCGCGCCGAGATCTGCGACATGTTGACAACCGATCCGACCCCGGCTTCGTGAGCGGCCTGGGCGAAAGTGGTTGTCGCTTCCAGCAATCCCGGCGCGATCGGATACACGAAATACGCCGCGCGCACGTCGGTGGCGGCCTCGCGAACAGCGTCGATGTCATTCAGGTCGCCCACCACGACCTCAGCCCCGCGATCGCGCAGCTGGGCGGCGCGATCGTCGAACCGGTGCACCAGGGCACGTACGCGATGACCGCGCTCGAGCAGCAGCCGGGCGGCATATCCCCCGGTTTTGCCCGCGGCACCGGTAACCAGCAGCGCCGAAGTGCCGGTAGGCGAATTCGATTGCGGCTCAGTAGTCATGCGGATTTCCCTTCTTGCACTTCTCGCATTGCGTCGGCGCCTGTCGGGCGGCGGCCTCCTAACACCATCACTCCTGACTAAATAAAAGTCAAGCCAGAGTCTGGCTAGCCTGGGGTAAAGCCAGAGGGTATGGTGATCGAGTGGACGCAACGTCTGACGTGATGACGCTGGCCGGTCGGCTCGCCGACCGGGACAGCCTGAACATCAGCGACTGGTGCCCTATCGAGCACGCCCTCGAGCTCATCGGGACGCATTCAGCGCTGGTACTGCTCCGCGAGGCCTTTTGGGGTGCGCGTCGATTCGAGGATCTCGCGCGCCGCGCGGGCATCACCGAGCAGATCGCCGCCAAACGTCTCAAGCAATTCGTCGACGCCGGGATCATGACAAAGCAGCCTTACCAGCCGGCCGGGCAGCGCACCCGCCATGAGTACGTGCTCACCGAACGCGGCCGCGCACTGTTCCCTGTGTTGGTGAGCCTGATCGAGTTCGGGCGGGTACTACAGGGAACGTCCAAGGGTTTAGAACTCGTGCACGGCGACGGCTGCGGCGCGCCGGTGGTGTCGCATGTGCAGTGCGCCGAAGGGCATGTTGTGCCGCTGACCGAGACGCACGCACGCATCGCACCCGGCAGGAAAAAGCGCTAAGCCATCCGCCTCCGCCGGCGACGCTGTTTCGTCGCAAGCACGTGGGTTCGCGTTCATCTGACAGACGTCGATTCCGGGCCTGGAGTGCAGGCATCGCTGGCAAGCTGACGACCTGCGCGCCGCCGGTACATCGGTGCGATACTGCCATCATCTCTAGGGAGTAGGACTCACGATGACCGATGTCGAATCGAAAACCTCCGACGGATTGACCGCCGCCAGTTCCCGACCGGCCGATCTGGCCGAGCACTCCCGCACCGGGATGGGCGCCCCCGCGCTGCAGCGGGCGATCACCGATCACCTGCGCTACTCGGTCGGCCGCCCGGCCGCCGCCCTACGTCCGGAGCATTACTACCGGGCGCTGGCGCTGGCTGTGCGCGACCGTATGCAGGACCGCCGGGTGGCGTCGACGCAAACCTCGCTCGATCTGGGAAGCAAGGTGACCTGCTACCTGTCGGCCGAATTCCTGATGGGCCCGCAGTTGGGCAACAACCTACTGAATCTGGGCTTGGAGGGCGCGGCGAAGTCGGCGCTGGCGTCCATGGGCCAGAAGCTTGACGAGGTGCTGGCATGCGAGGAGGAGCCGGGACTGGGCAACGGTGGCCTCGGCAGGCTCGCGGCGTGCTATCTGGACTCGCTGGCCACCCTCGAGCGCCCGGCGATCGGCTATGGCATCCGCTATGAATTCGGCATTTTCGACCAGGAGATCCACGACGGCTGGCAGGTCGAGCAGACCGACAACTGGTTAGATCGCGGAAACCCTTGGGAGATCGCCAAACCCGACGTCAGCTATCTGGTCAAATGGGGTGGGCACGTCGAGCGCTACACCGACGACGCGGGGCGCGAACGCGCCCGTTGGGTGCCCGGGTTGTTGCTCAAAGGCGTCGCGTACGACACGCCGATTCAGGGCTACGGCGTCAACACCTGCAACGTGCTGACGTTGTGGAGCGCGCGGGCGGTCAAGTCGTTTGCGTTGGACGCCTTCAACACCGGCGATTACTACAAGGCGGTCGAGGACGAGGTCACCTCGGAGACGGTCACCAAGGTGCTCTACCCCAACGACGAGCCGGAGGCCGGTAAGCGGCTGCGTCTGCTGCAGCAGCACTTCTTCGTGTCCTGCTCGTTGCAGCACGTGCTGCACATCATGGATGATCTTGCCGACGCGGGCGTCAGGGAGCTTCCTCAGCGGTTTGCCATGCAGCTCAACGACACTCACCCGTCGATCGGGGTTGCCGAGCTGATGCGGTTGCTGCTCGACGAACGACTGCTGGAGTGGGACGAGGCGTGGGACATCACGGTCGCGACCTTCGCCTACACCAACCACACCCTGCTGCCGGAAGCACTCGAGACCTGGCCGCTGGAGCTGTTCGACCAATCGCTGCCCCGCCATCTGGAGATCATCTACGAGATCAACCGGCGGTTCCTCAACGAGGTGCGCACCCGTTTCCTCGGCGACGCGGACCGTGTCCGCCGCATGTCGCTGATTGGCGAGGACGGCGGCAAGAACGTCCGGATGGCGCACCTGGCCACCGTTGGCAGCCACGCCATCAACGGTGTCGCCGCCCTGCACTCGGAGCTACTCAAAGAAAGCGTGCTCAAAGACTTCTACGAGATGTGGCCAGAGCGGTTCAGCAACAAGACCAACGGTGTGACGCCGCGCCGTTTCCTTGCGTTGTCCAACCCCGGGCTGAGGGCGCTGCTGGACCGCACCATCGGGGAGGGCTGGCTGACCGATCTGGGCAGGCTGCGCGGCCTCGAGCAGTTCATCGACGACTCCTCCTTCCGGGAGCAGTGGCGCGACATCAAGCGCAACAACAAAGCGCGGCTGGCCTCGTTCGTCCACGAGTCGACCGGCGTCGAACTGAACCCGCAATGGATTTTCGATATCCAAGTCAAGCGGATTCACGAATACAAACGCCAGCATCTCAACGTGCTGCACATCATCGCGCTGTACTACCGGCTCAAGCAGAACCCCGAGTTCTCAATTCCGCCGCGGGCCTTCATCTTTGGCGGCAAGGCGGCTCCCGGCTATTTTCTGGCCAAACGGATCATCAAGCTGATCAACGCGGTCGGGGAAACCATCAACAACGACCCGGAAGTGAACAAGTCGCTGAAGGTCGCGTTCATCCCGAACTTCAACGTGCAGAACGCGCACCTGATCTATCCTGCGGCGAACGTCTCCGAGCAGATCTCCACCGCCGGCAAGGAAGCGTCGGGCACCGGCAACATGAAGTTCATGATCAATGGCGCCTTGACGGTCGGCACCCTCGACGGGGCCAACGTCGAGATTCGCGAAGAGGCCGGGCCGGAGAACTTCTTCCTCTTCGGCCTGACCGTGAACGAGGTCGAGGCCCTGAAGGCCAGCGGCTACCGCCCGGCGGATTACATCGACAGCAACGACGAGCTGAGCGCGGTGCTGGATCTGATTGCCGGCGGGACATTCTCACATGGCGACACCGAGGTGTTCCGGCCGCTGGTGGACAACCTGCGCTACGACGACCCGTTCCTGGTGTGCGCCGACTACGCGTCCTACGTGGAATGCCAGGCGCGAGTGAGCGCGGCGTGGCAAGACGGGGAGTCGTGGACCAGAATGTCCATCCTGAACACCGCGCGCAGCGGTAAGTTCTCGTCGGACCGTGCCATCGCCGAGTACTGCGAAGACATTTGGAAGGTCTGGCCGGTGACGGTGAAGATCTGAGCCGTCCGGCTACGGCACCCCGTCGGCGCCGCCGCCGGGGTCGGCAGTGCTAGCGGGTCTCTTTTGCGACGAAGACGATGATGTAGCCCATCGGGATGCCCGTGCGGGTGGCGATGCATTCACGCGCCATCGAGTCGACCGCCGCCCGGCGGCTAGCGCGGGCAGTCGCATCGATCTCGGGAATCCGAATGAGCCATCCATCGGTCTCGCGGGTGATTTCGATGTCGAAGCACTGACCGACCCTTGGGAAGGTCACGCGATGAGCGAAATCTGGGGTACGGCCGCTGCGTGGCGATTGCGCCCGCCGCAGTGTGGGCTGAATAAGCATTCGTGTTTCCTGAGTCGACGATGAGCCGCGGGCAAGAATAATGCCAATCGGTGCAAAATGCCTAATCGGCCGAGGCTGGCGGGGCTGGCGGCGGTGCGCAGCCCAGTACCGAGTAAGAGCGAATCACGGGTCGCGCGGCAGCCCCAACAACCGCTCGGCGATGATGTTCAGCTGCACCTCTGAGGTGCCTCCGTAAATGGTGGTGGCGCGGCTGGACAGTAGGTAATTGGCCCACTCGCCTTGCAGCTCAGCGGTGTCGCCGATGGCGCCGTCGACGCCGAACGAAGCCAATCCGAACTCGGCGTAGTCCTGGGCGGTGCGCATCGAGAGCAGCTTGGATATCGCGGCCGACGGCAGCGCGTCGCCACCGGCCAGCGTCAGCAGCGTCGAGCGCATGTTTAGCACCTTGGCCGCATGGCCCTCGGCCATCAGCTGGCCGGCACGGCTTTGCGCGATCTGGTCGGCCGGACCGTCGCGCATGAGGTCGACCAGACGGTCCAGGCTGGCGAGGTTCGGGTTCTCGGCACTGCCGATGGTCACTCGCTCGGCGGTCAGGGTGTTGCGACTGACTTCCCAGCCGCGGTTGACCTCACCGAGCACCAGGCTGTCCGGCACAAACACGTCGTCGATGAACACTTCGTTGAAGAATTCGTTACCGGTGAGCTCGCGCAATGGCCGCACCACGACGCCTTCGCTGGCCATGTCCAGCAGGAAGTAGGTGATGCCGTTGTGTTTTGGAGCGCTCGGCTCCGTTCGGGCCAGCAGCGCACCCCACTGCGCGTACTGCGCGAGAGTGGTCCAGATCTTCTGGCCGGTGATTCGCCAGCCGCCGTCGACCTTGACGGCCTTGGTGGACAAACCGGCCAGGTCTGAGCCGGCGCCGGGCTCGGAAAACAGCTGGCACCACATCATTTCACCGCGCAATGTCGGTGGCAGAAAGCGTTGCTTCTGGTCTTCATTGCCGAACGCGACGATGGATGGGACAAGAAAGCTGGCGATGCCAAGCATCGGGCGCCGGACCCGGCCGGCGCGGAACTCCTGCGCGGTGATGATCTGCTCGACCGGGGTGGCCGAGCGGCCCCACGGTTTGGGCAGATAGGGCATCACCCAGCCACCCTCAACGATCGCGTCCATACGCTGATCGGCCGGAATCTGCTTCAGGGCAGCGACTTCGGCGCGGATCTCGTCGCGCAGCTGCTCGGTCTCGGGGTCCAGATCGAGGTCGAGCTTGCGCACGCCGGTGGTGGTGGCGGCGTCGAGGACCCGCAGGTGGTAGTCGGCGGCGCGGCCGAACGCGGCGGCGAGCCCGAGCGCCCGGCGGTAGTAGACGCCCGTGTCGTGTTCCCAGGTGAAGCCGATGCCGCCGTGGACTTGAATGCAATCCTGGGTGCAGCTCTGGGCGGCGGCCGGAGCTAGCGTCGCCGCCACTGCCGCAGCGAATTGTGCCGCGGATTCCGGCTTTTCGATCCCTTCACCGATGGCGCGGGCGGCGTCCCATACTGCCGCTGTTGCCCGCTCGGTGCGGGCCATCATCTCGGCACACTTGTGCTTGATCGCCTGGAACTGACCGATCGGCCGGCCGAACTGCTCACGGATCTTGGCGTAGGCCGACGCAGTCTCGGTGGCCCAGCGCGCGACGCCGATGGCCTCGGCCGACAGCAGCGTGGACACGATGACCTGCGCGGCGTTGACGCTCAGGTTGCTCAGCACGCGGTCTTCGCCGACCGCGACCTCGCCTACCCGGACATGGGCGACCGGCCGCAGCGGGTCGACGCTTGGGACCTGCTCGATGTCGAGCTGGCCGGCGTCGAGCCCCACCCATACGGTGCCGATATCGGTGGATACCGGCAACACCAGCAACGTCGCCTGCGCGGCCGCGGGCACCGAACGCGCTTCGCCCCGGACCAGGAGCACATCGCGCTGCCGGACGGCCGTCAGCGACGACTCCAATGCGTAAGCGGCGATCACCGCGCCCGACGCCAGGTCACCGAGCAGCTTCGAGTCCGGATCGTGAGCCGAGATCAGCGCGCTGGCGATCGCCGACGGAACGAACGGACCCGGCACGGCGCCGTGGCCGAATTCGGCCAAAACCACCGCCAGCTCGAGGATGCCGAACCCTTGCCCGCCAACGGATTCTGTCAGGTGGACACCCTGGAGTCCCTGATCCGCGGCGGCCCGCCAATACGGTGGCGGCGTGGCCGTCGGCGTTTCCATCGCTTGGTGCAGCACCTCGGACGGCACCATGCGCGCGACGAACGACCGGACCGAGTCGGCCAGGTCCTCGTGTTCAGCAGTGATCGCAATCGGCATGAGGCTGAGGTTACGCGGGGACGTTGCTTTGTAATGCCCGGCTTGGTCATTTCCGTGGGCGACGCCCGGCGGTACGATCCGCGATGGTCCGCTGCTCTCGAGTCGGGAGGACACATGATTATCGACCTCTGGGTGAATGCGCTGTCCAAAGATGCCGCGGCCGCCTTTTTGGGCAAGTCGGGTTTCGGGTCGGTCGAGGGGTTTTTCGGCGTCGATATACGGGAGGGGATGACCCCGCTCGATCTGGTGGCGGAGATGGATCGGGTCGGCGTGGACCGGGCGGTCCTGAGCACCTCGCTGTCCGCGGTCGGCGACGACACCCTGGCGTTCGCCGCCGAGCAACACGACCGGCTGTATCTGGCCGCTTCGGTCGATCGCCCCAACCGGCCCAGGCAGCAGAGTATGGCCGTACGCCGGCGGGCGACCGAGGGAACCGTCGACCTCGTGCGGGTGTCGCCGCTGGTCGACCAGTACCCCCTCAATCACGCCCTCTACTACCCGATCTACGCCACCTGCGAGGAGTTGGGCCTCCCCGTCTCGATCAATGTCGGCATCCCCGGACCGAGGGTCAGGTCTGGCTGCCAGGACCCGGTTCTACTCGAGGACGTGCTGATCGATTTCCCCGAACTCGTCGTCATCGGCGCCCACATGGGCCATCCCTACGAGGATCTGCTCATCGAGTACATGCTCAAATGGCCCAACCTCTACCTTTCGAACTCGGCATTCCTGGCCAAGTACATGCATCCTCCGTTAATCAAGTTCATGGGATCCCGCCGTGGCCAGGGTCGGGTGCTGTTCGCCTCGGACCATCCGTTCCTTCCCATGGAACGAGCACTGCAAGCCGCCCGTGCGGTGGCCCTGGACGACGGGCCGATGGCCGACTTTCTGGGTGGCACCGCCGAACGGCTGCTGGAAAAGCGGCCCCGTGGTTGACCTGCTGCCCGACCAGCTGCGGCTGATGGCAACGGCCTATCCCGACGAGGTGGCATACCGCAACCTCGGCGACGGATCGTCGATCACGTTCGGCCGCTGGGAGGCAGAGTCGAACCGGCTGGCTCATGGTCTGCAGGGCAAGGGCGTCCGGAAGGGCGACCTGGTCGCCATTGATCTCGAGGCTGGGCAGATTCTCGACTTCATCGTCACCTACAGCGCGGTCCACAAGATCGGCGCCGTGTCCGTGCCGATGAACAACCGGCTGTCCCCACCCGAGTTGCGGTCCATCCTCGAGCACGCCGAGGTGACCGCCGTCGTCTGCAGTGGCGCGTTCGAGGACGCCGTCGCCCCGCTGTCCGGAACCCTCCCGTCGTTGGCCGTCGTGGCCACCGTCGGCCCCTCGGAGCACGGTCGGTTCGCCGACCTCGAGGACCTAAAGATCCAGGACACCTCGGCCATCCAGGTCCCCATCGACGAGACCGACCTGGCCGACGTCATGTACACCTCGGGCACCACGGGCATGCCGAAAGGTGTTGCCGTGCGACATGGCAACGTTGCCTTGCTGCCCAACGCACTGCCGCGATGGAACGGATCGAAGTGGCTCAGTGCCACTCCGGTATTCACCTTCGCCGGTCTCGGCTTCATCTACAACCCGATGAAGGCGGGCATGACGGTGCTGTACCTGCCCAAGTTCGACGCCGGGCGGTGGCTCGACATCGTCGAGCGCCAGCGGCCGGTGATCGCCTTCGTGGTGCCGGCCATGGCCAGGCTCCTGATCCACCACCCCCAGTTCGACTCGGCCGACCTCTCCAGCCTGAGGCGGCTCATCTTGGGGAGCGCCCCGCTTTCCCCGGACACCGTGGAGCGCCTGCAGGCCCGACTGCCCAAAGCCGCGGTACTGAACAGCTACGGCATGACCGAAGGTGGGCATGCCACCTTCACGATGGATCCCGACGGAGCCCGCACGCGCCCGGGCGCAGTCGGGCGGCCGACGCCACCCGTGGAAGTCCGCATCGTCGACGACCAGGAAGAGGTCCTGCCCACCGGCGAGATCGGCGAAGTCATCACCCGCAACCCCGGCGGACACCGCGAGTATTACCGCAACCCCGAGGCCACCGCTCGGATGTGGGACGGCGGCTGGTTGCACACCGGTGATCTCGGCTACCTCGACGCCGACGGCTATCTCTTCATCGTCGGACGCAAGAAGGAGATGGTGGTTCGAGGGGGGATGAACGTCTACGCGGACGACGTCGAGGCGGTCCTGCAGGCCCACCCGGCGGTGGTCGAGGCCGCTGTGATCGGCATTCCGCATGAGGTGTTGGGCGAGGACATCGCCGCCTATGTCGTCTTACGGCCCGGGACAACGATGTCGACCGCCGAGCTCCAGGCCTTTGCCGGCGAACGTCTCGCCGACTACAAGGTGCCCCGTCGGGTCCACTACCTTGCGGCGCTGCCGCGCAACCCCGGCGGCAAGGTGCTGAAGTCCCGACTGAACACCACGAACGACAGGAAAGACATTGCAGGACCATAGATTTGATTTCGTCGTCGACGGCACGCCCGAAGAAGTATGGGACGTGATGTGGAAGCAAACCCGGGCCGGTATCGAGACCGACACCGTGAAGATCGAGATCTTGCACCCCGGGGACGAGGACGGCAACGGGCTGGTGCGGCATTGCCACTTTCCCGTCCCAAAGTATTTACTTTCGGGCGGCAGGGCCCAGTCCTGGGAGTGGATCACCGAGGCTCGGCGCCCGGTGTCGTGGCGGTACGACGCGATCGGCAAGCCGCTGTGGTCGAAGGCCTCAGGCTGGACCCGGCTGGAGGATCTTGGTGACGGCAAGACCCGGGTCTACTTCCGCGAGACCTACCAGGTTTTCAACCCATTGATTCGGGCTCTGTTCGAGAAGCGGGTACATGACTTCATCTCCGAGGGCAACGACAAGTTGATCGAAGCCGGATTGGTGCGCTCGCTCAAAAAGCTCCACGAGCGCAGCCAGTAGGGACGAGACTCGCGCCACCGCGGAAGCGCTGCGCTGGTTGTCATTGGTAGCCAGGCAAATCCGGTACTCCGCTGGCGGTCAACCAACCGCCGCCGTCGACAACCAGGACCGCTCCGGTGACGTAGGACGCCGCATCGCTGGCCAGGTAGAGCACCGCTTCGGCGACCTCGGTGGTCGAGCCAGAGCGCCGCAACGGGTTCTGGATGGCGCGGTGTTGAGCATCGCCGGTGATTCTCTTAACCCCCTCGGTTCCCGACATCGCCCCGGGGGCAACAACATTCACCCGCACTCCGTCGGGACCCCATTCGATGGCACTGGCGCGGCTAAACGCATCGATGCCGGCCTTGGCGGAAACGACGTGCGCTTGCAGGGCCATGCCGCGGTACTGGATCGCCGCGCTGATGTTCACCACGGCGCCGCCGTGATCACGCAGCCAAAGGTCGTACGCCGCCTTCGATACGTTGAATGTTCCCAGCAGGTCTATGTCGATGACGGCTTTGAACCCGTTGGGACTCAATTCGCTGATCGGGACCGGGAAGTTTCCGGCGGCGTTGTTGACGACGATGTCGAGTTGGCCGTAGGTCTCCAACACCTGCTCGACGACCGCCGCGACCTCGTCGTGACGGCGGACATCGCAGACGCCGTAGCTGGCCTCGATCCCCTCTGCCCGCAGCGTCTCGACCGCCGCTTGAAGATTGGGTTCCTTGCGGCTGCAGATCGCGACGCGAGCGCCGTGACTGCCCAGGACTCGAGCGACCTGCAGGCCAAGGCCGGTTGCGCCGCCGGTGACCAACGCCACCTTCCCTTGCAGGAGATCGGCCCGGAATGGACTTTCTCGAGTGGAGTCCGGCAATCCCGTCACGGCCTCAACAGAACACGCCGCGATTCATGTTGGCAAGGAGGTCGATGTTCGTGACCTAGGCTTTCGGCCATGCCAATTCTTGGAGACGCAACTACGGTCACAGCGCGATTGACGAAGGCGGCGTCCAACGCGTTGCGGATCCAACTCGCCACTCCCGACGGCACTGAATTGGGGCGCGCCCAGCAAAAGGGCGGTGCGGCCGTACTGTTCGGGTTCAAGAACGGCGGCAAGAGTGAATACACCCTGTCCAGCGTCTCAGGTGATGAGCTCCAGATCGCCGTGGCAGGAACCACGACAGTCACACGGCAGAACACACCGATCGGAAAAATCGTGCCGGCAGACGGTGCGGCACGGCTCGAAACCGGCGGCGGCACCGTCCTGGCAACCCTGCAGCCGCACACCGGATTCAAGGCCGATCGCGCCTGGCATCATCGGATACTGTCCCCCGCCGGTGACGAACTCGGTGTCCTCACCTTGATAACGGTGCACACCGGCTGGCGCGATATCGACTCCGAGGCCATGCAATTGCTATTCGACTACAACATCAACGTCCAGAAAACACCGTCGGCGGGTGCGCTCCTGCAACTCCGCGCGCCAGTCGCTGCAGAGTTTGGGGACGTATTGGCCGCGGCATGCGTTGACTTCTCGGTATTGCCTCGCGGATACGTCGCATAAAAAGCAGACCCCCGCTAGCCGAGCAGTTGGTGGCGCAGGGTGTCAGTCAGCCAATCGCGATAACGAACCTGGCTCCAACCGCGTTCACCGGCCAACGCATGGTGCAGCCCGGGATCGTTGTAGATCCAGATAACGTCACGAGCACTGTCGACCGATAGGCCCCTGCGCAGACCGCGTTTCTTCTTCAACAGGGCGGCGATGGTCGACGCGCCGGTCAGGCGCTGCTCGCTGATTTCCCTCCACAGTTGGTGGACTTCGTCATCCAGACCGGCAGCTGCGCGCACCACCTCATAGATGGCTGACACTCGTTGAGCGGCGTCGCTGATGATGGCGGCGTATTCGGTGACGATCTTGGTGGGGTCACTCATCTCGAAGAGTTTGCGCGCCTGAGGGCGGTCGATCAGCGGCACTTGTTCATCGTCGCCAACGATGGTGCGGTCTAAGGCGGTTTTGAGGAGCCAGGGCTTTCCCCCCGCCGCGGCGAACACCGTCGACCGGCCCACCCCGGCTGTCTCGGCGATCAGGTCGATCGACGTTGCAGCGTATCCCCGTTCGATGAACAAGCGCGTCGCAGCGTCGAGGACCAATTCGCAGGTCGCCGCGGCCTGCTCTGCGCGCAGCGTGGAACGGTATGCAACTTTTTTCTCGGAACGGGAATTCATCAGACCTCCAGTACATTGAACATACTCATAGTCCGCCGAAATCAGCACACCACCAGCCGCAGCCACAGAAGGAAGATTGCCATGAGTACCCGCCCTCTCAAGTTCGGCCTCACATTGCTGGGCCTCAACTCGGTGCCCGAAATGGTCGTGGAGGCACAGCGGGCCGAAGCAGCCGGCTTCGACGTAATCCTGCTGCCCGACCATCTCGGATTCACCGCGCCGTTGACGCCGTTGATAGCGCTCGCCCAGGCTGCCCCAACTGTCAAGGTCAGCAACCTGGTCCTAAACGCGTCGTTCTACCGGCCTGCTCTGCTGGCGCGTGATCTCGCCAGCGTGGATTCAGCGACTGGCGGACGGCTGATCATCTCGCTGGGCACCGGGTACGTGGAGCAGGAGTTCGTCGCCGCGGGCATCCCGTTTCCCAGTCCCGGTGCGCGGGTCAAGATCGTTGCCGAACACATCTCCGAACTCCGCAGGCTGCTTTCGGATCCCAGCCACATCCCGGCACCGGTGCAAACGCCGCCGCCGATCATGGTGGCGGCGCAGGGCGACAAAATGCTCACCCTCGCGGCCCAGCAGGCCGACATAGTGGCGATCGCCTTGATGGGCAACGAGGCCGACCTTGCCGCGCGTGTTGCCTTCGTTAAAGACAAGGCCGGCGATCGGTTCGCCGATATCGAGCTGCAGTTCGGCTTCTTCCAGGTCTCGATGGATGATCCCAGCGACCTTTCGGTCATTCGGTTACTCGAACCCGACGCCCCAGAAGAAGAGGTCCGCAAGCTCACCACCGTTCTGGACGTCCCGGTTTCCGCTGCCGCCGAACGCATCCAACGCCTCCACGAGGAGCTGGGAATCAGCTACTTCAGTCTCAACAAGACGGCGGGCACGTCGTGGGACACCCTCGAAAAGCTCATCTCCGCATTGCGTTGATCGAGCACCAACACCACCAACCGCACAGGAGAAGCCATGGCACGCAAACTCGCAACCCCCTCGGCCCAAGTGAGGGTGGGTGACCGATTTCAGGATCTGCAGCTCACCTCGATCACCGATGAGATCATCGGCATTCCCGATCCCACAGGTGCGCTGACCCATCTGCAGTTCCGCCGCTCGCCGGTTGCCCAATCTGCAACTTGCACCTGCGTTCGATCAGCTCGCGGCTCGACGAGATCACCGCTGCAGGCCTGCGGGAGGTCGTGGTGTCCCACTCCACGACCGCTGAATTGCGTAAATACCAGGACGACATGCCGTTCCCGGTGGTCGGAGACCCCGACAAGCAGCTGTACCGCCGTTTTAGGGTCGAGGCATCGGCGAAGGCAATCCTCAAGCCCGGGGCGTGGCGAGCACTGCCGGCCGGGTGGCGCCAGGCCGTCGCGACTGCAGTTGCCAATCGCCGCGCGCCCCTGCCCGCAAAGCCGAGCAACGGGAACCTAGGCCTGCCCGCCGATTTGCTCATCGGCGCCGACGGCCGCGTTAAAGCCGCCAAGTACGGAAGCCACGCCTACGACCAATGGTCAGTCGACGAACTGCTCTCGATAGCAAAGGATCTGAACCCCGCTCAGTGACGCCAAAGAGCGAACGCATCGGACGGATCTCGTTGTAGCTAGCTATCTTTCATCGGGCTAGCGGCTTGTAGAAGACGATGCCGTTGCCCTTGTTGTCGTACACCACGGCGCGGCGTTCATGTGCGTCGTCGTACGGGCCTTTCACGATGCCGCCACCACTGGCCTCGACAGCCTTGGCCGCGGCGTCGACGTCGGCGGTCTTGATTCCGACGACGACCTGCCCGGGGATGGGATGGTCCACTTCGGTAGCCAGTGCGACGGTGATCGGCCCGCCGTCGAGGGCCGCGAAGTGGGCCCCGTCGCGAAACTTCAGCGACATCCCCAAGGTCTCGCTGTAGAAGCGGATCGATTCGTCCAGATCGTCGGTCGACAAGATGATCATCTTCGCTTCGTGGTCACCCACTGCTGCCTCCTGTGTTTGCGCTACCAGGGCGATTTTGTCCCACGCCGACCAGCAGGGGTAGAGCGGACTGGCATCGGGATCAGACTTGGTTGAATCCGCCGTCGGCGGTGACAGTGGATCCGGTGACGAAGCTGGACAGGTCACTGGCCAAAAACACTGCGGCGTTGGCAATCTCGACGGGATCGGCGAAGCGCCCCAACGGGATGTCGGCGACACGACCCGCGCGGAACTCGTCAACGGAGACGCCGGGATTGGTTTGGGCGGCCAGGGTATCGCTGCCCGGTGTGGCCGTGGATCCAGCGACCACCACATTGACCCGGATGTTGCGGTCGGCGAGTTCGTTGGCCCAGCCGCGAGCCAGCGACCGTACGGCGGCCTTGCTGGCGGCGTAGATGCTCATCCCGGCCCGGCCGCGGTCTGCAGTGGTGGATCCGATCAGGATGACCGAGGCGCCTTCGTTGAGCAGCGGGAGCGCCTTTTGCACCGTGTACACCACACCTTTGACGTTGGTGGTCAGCAGCGCGTCGAGGTCGTCGTCGGTGATATCGCCCAGCCGCGCGACCCGCGTGAAACCGGCGTTGGCCACGACGATATCCAGACCAGTTCCGGCGGCGCCGACTTCGGTGTAGAGCCGGTCGAGATCGGCGGCCACCCCGACATCACCGCGCACGGCGACGGCACGGGGGCCCAGTTCTTTCACGGCGGCGTCGAGTTCGGGTTGCCGACGGCCGCTGATAAACACCCGGGCGGCGCCTTCGACGATGAAGCGCTGGGCGGTAGCGAACCCGATGCCGGAATTCCCCCCGGTGATGACGGCGGTCTTGCGATCGAGCAGTCCCATCACGGTCTCCCCGGGTTGCGGCCGTGCTGTCGCGGCCTTTGTGGAGACATGTCAAGACGCCGTACGGCAGTTACTTTTCGATCAGCCGCGCTCGGCGGCCTGCTGATCACGCTGGCGGGCGAATCTACGGAACGAAGCGACGGCGCCCGAAATACAGACGACCAGAAGGGTGGGGCCGATCGCCACCAGGAGCAGCTGCGAGATATCGACCGGGAGGGTAAAAATCCAGACGAGCGCAGCGACGGGAAACAGGCCGCAAAGCAGTCCGAGCCGTACGCATAGCCGGGTGTGCAGCCTGTGCCAGTCGTGAATGTCCTGCTGAGACCACCCTCGCCGGGACAACGCCTCGTCTGCCAGGCCAGGAACGATCACACCGGTGATCTTTACCGACGTCGGCTTGCCCAGCAGGCCGCTGACCGCGAGAGACCATACGAACACGGACACCGGAATGAGCTCGATGGCCTGGACCACGCGCGGGTTCTTCGTCACCAAGGCGATGGTCAATGAACACGCGGAGCCCAGGATCATCACTGCGTTGAGCGGTTCGAATTTCCGCTTGCGGACCATGGTGAACAGGGCCTGCGCCGCCGCGACGGCTAGCGCGCCTGCTAGCGCCAAGTACGGCGCGACACCGAATGCGCGAATGACGTAGTAGGCGATGAGTGGCGGCACCGTGTTGATCGCGACGTTCGTGACGTATTCGCGCAGGGTTGTCGGTGCGTCGATGGCGGCTTCGGTGGATTGGTCGCGAAGCGCGGACGTCTGCTGCGGCATTAAGCCAACCTAGCTGGGCTTGCTCCGCGGCGCCTGCGGTATGGCTCTCGCGCTTTCAGTGCGACGCACGGACCTCGCCGAGCACCTCTGAGATCACTGTTTCGGGCGTCGCGGCCGGAAACCCGGGTAGTACTCGGTCGATCACTCCGCTACAGCGCTTCGCGAGGGCTTGCGCGACCCGATCAATCGGTGCGACAACCGCGAACTCGCCGAGGATGTCGTCGTCGATGAGGTCGGCCATCGCGTCCCATTCACCAGTTATCGACAGTGCGCGCAATTGCGGTTGCAGATCGCCCCAACCGTGCAGTTCGAGCACTGGGCGGTAGGCAGGCGTGGAGGCGTAGAACGCGATTTGTTTACGGAACGACGCTGCAGCGGTCGCCATCTCGACCTCGTCGCGGCCTGTGACAATGAATACCGGGCTGGACACCTCGAAGTCCGCCCGTTCTCTGCCGCCGCGCGCTAGGCCCCGCAAAAGCGCCGGGGTCGTCACTTCATCCAGGTAGCGCCGAGTGGTGAAGGCGTGCGCAAGCAACCCGTCGGCGACCTCTGCGCACATCTGCGTCATCGCCTCACCCACCGCGGCAATGAAGATCCTTGGCGCGGGGTGTGCCATCGGTTCAGGAGTGAACATCGGCGTCATGAGCTTATGCGTGTAGAACTCACCGTCGAACGTCAGCCGGTCACCCGTGTCCCAGCAGCGCCAGATCTCCTGAAGCGCGGCAACGAATTCCGCCATCCGGCGTACCGGGTGACGCCATGGCATGCTGAAGCGCTTTTCGATGTGGCTGCGGATCTGAGTGCCCAGGCCGAGGATGAATCGACCACCCGAGAAGCACTGTAGATCCCAGCCGAGATTGGCCACGGTCATCGGATTACGCGCGAAGGCCACGGCGATGCTGGTGCCCAGAGTGATCGAGTTCGTATGTTCGGCAGCCAAAAGCAGCGGCAGGAAGGGGTCGTGGTTGATCTCACCCGTCCAACAGCCGTCATAACCGGCCCGCTCATGGGCGCGCGCCTGGTCCGCCACACGATCGAGTTGGCTGGGGATCCCCCGGTCGATCTTCAACTCGCCGTTAACAATCGGACCGGTACGTGGCTCCACCCCGCGACGTTCTGCATGTTCACCCGCTGACAACCGTCCCACTCCACCTCGTAGCGCGGCATGAAGTCCAGCATTTTATCGAGGGCGATGGCGGTTTCCATCCGCGCTAATGCAGCGCCCAGGCAACTGTGAATTCCGTACCCCAAACCCAGGTTCTGCGACTGCGTTCGGTCGCGATCGACGTCGAAGCGGTCCGGATCAGTCCAGGCCAGCGGGTCACGATTCGCCGAACCTGCGACCAGAAACACCGGCTTTTCCGCCGGGATCGTGACGCCGTGCAATGTGATTTCGCGCAGCGAGCACCTGACGTTGTACTGAGCCGGGGCTTCGTAACGAAGCAGTTCCTCGACCGCGGCGCCAATCTTGCTTCGATCGTCGAGCAGCTTTTGCCACTGGTCTGGGTTCTTCGCGAAAACGACTGCGGCGCTGCCTAACAGCTTGGTCACCGTCTCAGCCCCCGCTCCCCCCAAAAGAGTGGCGAATTCGGTGATCTCGATGTTGTCGAGCGGAGTCATCTCTCCGTTGTCGCGCTCCATTTCGGTTTGAATGAGCTTGCTGAGTAGGTCATCGCCCAAGTCATCGCGCCGACGTTTGATGAGTCGAAAGTAATAGATGGCCATGTCGACAGCGGCCTTCAGGCCTTCCTCGCTCATGTCGACCTCGCCGGCCTCTCGGTGCAGGAGCGCGTCGATCCAGAGGCGGACTTGTTGGTGATCTGCGTCGGGCACGCCCTGCATGGTCGTCACCACATCGACGGGGAAGAGGGCCGAGAAATCCTGAACGAAATCGAAGCCGCCGGGGTCGACGGCCGAGAGGTGCTTGTCGATCAGATCGGTCACCAGCTGGCGATACGCCTGAATCGCACGGGGGGTGAAGACCTTGTTCAGCAAGCTGCGCATCCGGCGGTGCGCCGGCGGATCCATGGCGATGATCGAACCGTGTTCGGTGACAACTCCCTTACGCACCTGGCCCAGGTCCACACCGTAAGCCGAAGAGTACGAGTCGTGGTCCTTGTACGCCGCGGCGACATCCTCGTGCCGGGTTAAGGCATAGAAGTCGTAATGCTCGCTGAAGTAGACGGGCGCTTCCTCACGCATCCGCCGGTAAATGTCATATG
>Ga0208987_1000111_pt1 | contig 18537 bp, 20 predicted proteins | sample MedBloCARef_O2_FD_187845 | JGI IMG/M metagenome (GOLD analysis project Ga0208987, IMG submission 187845) | Forest soil microbial communities from El Dorado National Forest, California, USA - Mediterranean Blodgett CA Ref_O2 (SPAdes) (version 2) | ecosystem: Environmental > Terrestrial > Soil >... | reverse complement strand
CAATTCGTGGTCAACGCTGACCAGTCCGATATCAGCTGGGACGCGCGGGCGACGCTGAAACGCAATGTCCTGGACAGCATCGCCTGTGCGATCGGCGCGCTCGACGGCGAACTCATTCCCGCGATCCGGGCACACGCCGAACAGTTCAGCGGCCGCCCGACCGCGACGTTCGTCGGCGGCGGACGCACGTCGGTGGATCAGGCCGCCTTCTTCAACGCGGTGCTGGTGCGCTATCCCGATCTGCTGGACACCTATCTGACGGTGGGCGGACTGTGCCATCCCGCCGATAACTTCGGTGCGATCCTGGCCGTTGCCGAGCATGTCGACGCCAGCGGCGCGGATTTCCTGCTGGCTCTCGCGGTCGCCTACGAGATCCAATGCCGTTTCAGCGCAAGGGTTCCCGTGATGGCGCGGGGGCTCAATCACGCACTGCAACTGGCGATGTCGGTCGCCGCGGGGTCGGCGAAACTGCTGGGCCTGGACGCAGAACGCACGGCTAACGCGATTGCGGCAGCAGCGGCCGACAACGTGTCGCTGGCCGCCGTGCACGCGGAGCCGGTGTCGAACTGGAAAGGGATTTCGCCGGCCATCACCGGGATGCGCGCGGTCTATACGACGATGTTGGCCGGCCGCGGCATCACCGGTCCGATGTCGTTATTCGACGGACCGCAGGGATTGGTGCAACTCTTCGATCAGCCGATCGATTTCAACACCGCCGACCGAGCACTGAGCTCGGTGGAGCAGACCTACCTCAAGCAGTACTGCGCGCTGATTCACGGACAGGTGATCATCGACGCGCTCTTGGCGATTCGTAGCGAAAACGATTTGCGAGGCGAAGACGTTGCGCGGGTGAGCTTGGAGGTCTTCCAGACCGCGTATGACATCGCCGGCGGGGGAGCGTTCGGCGACAAGGATCACCCGCTGACCAAAGAACAAGCCGACTACAACCTCAAATACCTGAGCGCGGTCGCACTACTGGACGGTGGCGTGGGCCCCGAACAGCTTGAGACCGAACGGGTTCTGCGCGGTGACGTCCAGGATCTGCTGGCACGCGTCGATGTCCAGCCGGCGTCCGACCTGACCGCAGACTATCCGCATCGCACCGCGACACGGGTGCAGGTGACTACGCATGACGGGCGGGAATTGCGCCGTGAGCAAAGCGATTACGAGGGCTCGGCCAGTCGTCCGATGTCCTGGGGGCGGGTAGTCGACAAGTTTGACTGGTTGGGCGAACCTTTTTGCGATGCGACGTTGCGTGCCGACATCGTCACCGCGGTCGAACACATCGATGAGATCCCGATTGCCGAGCTCACCGTACTGCTCGGCGCGGCAGGCCCCGTCGCCACGCGGCCGCGGGCCAGGCCGCGATTCTGAACAACGCGCGCACTCTTGCTTTGTTCGCGGCCCGCGTTGAATGATCGGCCATGCGCAAAGATCGCGGCATCAACCGTTGGGAACTAGTCACCTGTGCGGTGCAGGGACACGTCACCTATGCGCCGGAGGAAGAAAAACTCGCTGATCGGCTCAGTGGCACGACCGGGCTAGGGGAAGTGTGGCGATGCCTGCGCTGCGGTGAATTCGCCCTCGGCGAGCCGCACGGCCGTGGCCGTGCCGAGGACGCGCCGATGATCCTGCGCGGCAAGGCTTTACGCCAGGCGATCATCATCCGCGTGCTGGCAGCTGAGCGGCTGTTCCGGGCGGTGGTGATCGGCCTCGCCGCCTACGCAGTGTGGAAGTTCCGCGGCGCCCGGGGATCCATCCAGGACACCCTCGACCGCGATCTCCCGATATTCCGCGCCGCCGGATTTAAGGTCGACCAGATGACGCTCGTGCACGAGCTGGAAAAGGCGCTGGCCGCCAAACCATCCACGTTGGTGCTGCTGACGCTCGCGCTGACCGCATACGCGCTGATCGAGGTGCTGGAAGCAGTCGGGCTGTGGTTGTTGAAACGCTGGGGCGAATACTTCGCGGTGATCGCCACCTCGGTTTTTTTGCCGTTGGAGATTCACGACCTGGCCAAGGGCATCACGACGACGCGCTTGGTGACCTTCGCGATCAATGTCGCGGCAGTGATCTACCTGCTGGTCTCCAAGCGGCTGTTCGGTCTGCGAGGCGGCCGCAAGGCCTACGACGAGGAACGACGCGGTGAGCAGCTGCTCGATGTCGAGCGGGCGGCGATGACGACCTGACTACCGACGGATCAGCGCTTATGAATGAAGACGCCTTCGGCTTCTACCGTCACGCCCTCCTCGTCGGCGAGGTGACCGACGGCGAATGTCTTGACTCCTTCGGTGCGCTCGACGTGAGCCTGAGCGCGCAGTTGCCGCCCAAGGGCGGTCCGGCGCCGATAGCGCAAGGTGAGGGTGCCGGTGTACGCGGGCCTGCCCGCCCGGTGCGCGGTTGCGCCCAACACGTGGTCGAGGATCAGAGCGGACACCCCGCCATGGACATGCTCGGGCGGACCCTCGTACGGTGCGCCCAGCACGAACTCTGACCACACCAATCCATCTGGTTCGTGATGGAGCACCAAAGGTGGTGCGACCGGGTTGCGCAAGCCGACCACAGCGTTGCCCCACGCGATGGTCTGGCCGTCGGGTGTGAGCTGCACGCCAAAAGTTCCCGGCTGTGCTGAAGCTCCCAATTCCGCAGCGGCAGTGTCAATTCTGTCCTTCACTGCTGCTACGGTGATGGGGTCAGCTTCGGTGCGGATGCTGACGTCGACGAGTCGGCGGATCGATTCGGCCAGTGGCCCATACAACGATTCGAGCTGGCTGTAATCAATGCAGAGCTTTTCGTCAGACACCTAGGCAACCTAACAGTCCCTGGCTCGCAGTCAGAGACGCTGGCGTGCCGGTGAGTGACGAGCTCGTCCTGGGCCCCTCGATGTGCCCGACACCACAAAATGGCTTATCGCGGCGTTAACCAAGGTGCTGCACACTTGTAAAACAGCCGAGGTGAAATTTGACCGATCGGCCACCTGGCCGAACAGAGAAAGGTCGGGACCGTGCCAACACTGCAGACCTGGATCAACCAGAGCTCAACCAAAACCAACCTCGATGTCGTCTCCCCGATCAAAGCGCGTGCTTGCGACGCACTGAACGCCATGCTGCGAAACAGGCCACGCCAGTCGGCAACGGACTCCCGGCTGATGCGCAAAGGCATCGAGCGTTGCTGAACCCGGTTGGGAAACACGCCCACTCGCCGAGCTAGGCGCGACCGACACTGCCTGCTGTGGTGGTCTAACGGACTCGGACCACGGGTCGGCCGGTCGATATAATTCCCGGCGGCCGCTAATGCTGGCCGGCGATGGGAGATCGAGTTGCGGCTGGGCGAACCACGGTGACAATCGGCGTCATTTGTGCAATCCCGCAAGAGTGGGCCTATCTGCACAGCGTCTTGGCGGGACCAAGCCGCGAACAGGTTGCACACGTCACCTTCGATAGCGGCGAACTCGGCGGCCGTCGGGTCGTGCTGGCCGCAGCCGGCATGGGCAAGGTCAACGCTGGCCTGGTCGCAACACTGCTGGCCGACCGCTTCGATTGCAGCACAATCGTTTTCACCGGTGTCGCCGGCGGACTGGATCCGCAGCTGCACATCGGTGACATCGTCATCGCCGACCGGATCGTGCAGCATGACTTCGGTCTCATCCACGATGAGCGGCTACAGCCCTACCAGCCCGGATATGTCCCGGTGATCAACCCGACCGAACGCCTCGGCTACCCGGTCGAACCCGAGCTCATCGACCGCGTCAAGCACCGTCTTGAGGAGTTCACCCTCCCGGTACTGCCCGCCGCCGCGGGCGGAGAAGACCGGCCACCGCGGATCATCTACGGCACCGTGCTCACCGGCGACCAATACTTGCACTGCGAGCGCACCCGCACGCGGCTGCACAACGACTTCGGTGGCCTGGCCGTCGAAATGGAAGGTGGCGCGGTTGCTCAAGTCTGCGAAGCCTTCGACATCCCGTGGCTGGTGATCCGTGCGCTCTCCGACCTGGCCGGCGCTAGTTCCGGGCTCGACTTCAACCTGTTCGTCGAACAGGCCGCGATCAGCTCTGCGCGCGTTTTGCTGCACCTGCTGCCGGCGCTGGGCTGACCCCGCCTACGGCTGTGCGTTCGCGGTCCCGTCGGCGAGCCCGGGAAGCGCGCAGATTTTCTGCGTTGCCGCACGTCTTGACGTTGTGCCAGACGCCGCTGTTGTTCTTTGAACGGTCGTAGAACGTCGTGTCGCATCCGTGCTTATGGCATTGCTTGATCCGTCGCCAAGTGCCCGCCTGCTGACTCAACAACATCTCACCCCAAAGCGCCGACGCCAGCCAGCGCCAGCCACTGCCGACGGGTTCCAGCCGCACCTCACCGGTGTCCGACAACGCGAAAGACGCCGTCACAGCAGACATTCGTGACTCGTTCACCGCCTCTCCGCGCACCAGCTGGGCAATCGTGGTTCGTAGGGCGCGCAGCTTCGACAGGTCCGCGTCGTTCAGCGCAGGAGGTTCGGCACGAACGCCGCGTAGCGCCGACCACGCCCGCACCGCGCCGGTCGACCATTCCCGGGCCGCCGCGGCGTCGGCCAGTAAATCGGGGCCGTATCCGTCAATGCCCACCGTGTTCAGGAAATCCTGGATCAACCCGAGGCCGCCAGGAGCCGAGGCGAGTTCGTAGCGGTGTGACGCAGACCATTCAGACATATCCAAATCCTACTTGACTATGTCGCCTCGGTCAAATAACTTGACATACACAAACGAACTTTACTTCAGTCGAAGGAGAATGGATCATGGTCAACATCAATGGGTCAACGGTCGTGGTTACCGGTGGTCAGCGCGGGCTCGGCAGGGCCATCGTCGATGCTTTCCTGCAAGCGGGTGCGGCCAAGGTGTACGCCACGGCGCGGACGCCCAGGCCCAGCAACGACCCCCGCGTGGTGAGCGTTGAGCTCGACGTCACCAAGCCGGAATCGGTTGCAGCGCTGGCTATTACGGCATCAGATGCCGACATCGTCGTCAACAATGCCGGTGTTCTTGGCGCGTCCAACTTGCTCGACAGTGACATTGAGGAAGTCAGGACGGTATTCGAGACCAACTACTTCGGTGCGCTTCGGGTTGCCAAGGCGTTCGCCCCGATCCTGGCCGACAACGGTGGTGGGGCACTGGTGGATATCAGTTCGGTCCTGTCGTGGGTGGGCGGCTTCGGTGGATACGGAGACTCCAAGGCCGCCATCTGGTCGCTGACCAACTCGCTGCGCGTCGAGCTGGAGAAGCAAGGCACGCTGGTCACGTCGGTGCATCTCGGCTACACCGACACCGACATGGCCACCGGGTTCGATGTGCCGAAAAACGACCCGCGGGACGTGGCCCGGCAAATCGTCGACGGCATCAGAGACGGAGCGGCCGAGGTGCTGGCTGACGACATGACCCGCCACTTCAAGGCGGCGCTGTCTGGACCGGCCGAGTTGCTGCGCGCGAGCTGACGCCACCGCGCACGAATGAGCCCGCTCTGGGGGTCGGCAAGATGCCGGCCCCCAGACGTGTACCCGACGTGTTTGGATTGCCCAATGGCCGACACGGAATCTGAACAAATTGTGAGCGCCAGCCGAGCGATCTCTGCCAGCGCTGAGCAGATCTTCGAACTGATCGCCGAGCCGTCCAAGCAGCCGAGCTGGGACGGCAACAACAATCTGGCCTCGGCTGCGCCCGGGCAGCGCGTCCGCCAGGTCGGTGACGTCTTCAAAACGACGCTGACCAACGGTTCGGTGCGGGAGAACCACGTCGTGGAATTCATCGAAAGCAGCAAAATTGCCTGGCTTCCAGCAGAACCTGGAAAAAAGCCGCCGGGCCACCTGTGGCGTTGGGAGCTGCAAGCGATCAACTCGACGCTGACCAACGTGACCCACACCTACGACTGGACCGCCCTGACCGACCGGGTCCGGCTGGAGAAGGCTCGTTCGACGACGCCCGAGATGTTGCGTGAGTCGATCGACAAGCTCGCCAGGCTCGCGCAGTTCCCGGACGCCGGATAGGTAGGGCACGGTATGGCTCTCCCGCCACCAGGTAGCGACCGCGCTGCCATCGTCACCGGCGCGTCGTCGGGTATCGGTGCACAGCTCGCCGGGATACTCGCGCGGCGCGGCTATCAGGTTGTGCTGATAGCCCGCAGCGCCGACCGCCTTGCCGAGCTTGCCAGCGAGCTGGGCCCGCAAGCGCATGCGCTGCCCGCGGACCTGTCCGATCGAGCCGCCCGGGCGAACCTGCCGGACCGGGTCGCGCAGCTCGGGTTGACTCCGGACATCCTGATCAACAACGCCGGCCTCTCCACGCTGGGACTCGTCGCGAAATCGGTTCCGGAGCAAGAAGTCAACCTTGTCGAGGTCGACGTGGCCGCGGTGGTCGACTTGACCAGCAGGTTCCTGCCGCCAATGGTGGACCGGCGTCGCGGCGCCGTGCTGAATGTGGCCTCGGTGGCCGCGTTCGGCCCGCTACCCGGGCAAGCCGCGTACGGCGCCGCGAAGGCCTTCGTCTTGTCCTACACCCACAGCCTGCGCGGTGAGCTGCGCGGCACCGGGGTCAGCGTGACCGCACTGTGTCCAGGACCGGTGGACACCGGATTCGGTGAGGCGGCCGGATTCAAGAAAGAGGAAGCCGAAGCCGCGCTGCCGCGGGTGATGTGGGTTCCCGCCGACAGGGTGGCCCAGGCCGGCATCGACGGTCTAGCGGCAGGCAAGGCGGTGGTGGTCCCTGGCCGCGTCAACCGGATCGCCGCGGCGCTTTTCCGCATCGCCCCGCCCGAGCTGCTGTTGCCACTGCTGACTCGCGGCCACCCGGCTTTCAAACACGACTAGCCGTTCTTCGCGCGCACCCACTGAACGGTGCCGGCGTTCTTGACGCGCACGCTGGCAAAGCCCTTGTCTTCCAAGATGTCGGCGATTTCGTCCTCGCCGAACGCGTGCGCCCCGACGTTGGGCAGCAGCTGCCAAAACTGGGCAGCGCGCCCTGCGGTCGGGACCATGATCACCAGCCGCCCACCCGGTCGCAGCACGCGGGCGATCTCGCCGAGAGCGGCGGCCGGATCCGGAATCAGTTGAAACACGGCCATCGAGGTCACTGCGTCGATGGTGTTGTCGCGCAGCGGAAGTCGTTGTGCGTCGGCCCGCAGGAAGCCGACCTGTGGTCCGGCTTCGTTTCGGACGGCACGTTCCAGCATGGGTTCGGAGATGTCGACGCCCAGGGCCACTCCGCCCGGCTCGCCGGCGCGGGCCAGCGACGCGGTGACGTTGCCCGGACCCGAGCCGACATCCAGCGCGACCCCGCCCGCCGGAATGTTCAGCCACTCGATCGGCAGTTGCCATGCGGACAGCAGCCGGCGCGAGAGGGCTTGGGCGTTGTCGTAGAGCATCGACCCGATCGGTGATGCCCACGCTGCCTGGATCGGGCCGGTGTTCTTGGGCACGGCGTCGGCTGATTTGTCGCCGAGCAGATCGAGATAGCCCTTGCTGACATCCGGGTTCGCCGGCGGATCAGCGAGCAGCTCCAGGGCGCGGCGCAGCGCGGGAGGCAACGAGACGTGCACGTCGGTCATGCGTACTCCTTCGATCAAATGCCAAGCTGTACGCCGAATTCGGAGCGAGAGTTACGACGCTGACAGCCCCCGAAGGCAGCCTACGCGCCGCCGTCGCGCACCTCGACCCGCAGAAAATTGGCCTTCGTTAACGGTTGACGACGGCGTGCTCGCTCACCAGGGCGTACAACTTCCAGCTGCCCGGCACGCCCTTGAGGACACTTTCGCCGCGGTCGGCGAACCGGTGCCGCGACCCGGTGACGATGTCGCGCAGTGTTGACGACACCAAGACCTCGCTGGGGCCGGCATGGGCGGCAACCCGGGCGCCGATATGCACGGCCATGCCGGCGATGTCGTCTTTGACGGCGCCGCCGCGCACCTCCACCTCACCCGCGTGGATTCCGACCCGCACCTCGATTCCCAGCACCCGGACCGCGTCGACGATGGCGTCCGAGCACGCTATCGCCGCGCTCGGGCTGCTGAACGTGGCGACGAATCCGTCTCCGGCCGTATTGACTTCGCGGCCGGAGAACCGCTGCAGTTCGTGGCGCACGATGGTGTCGTGGTTGTCCAGGAGATCGCGCCAGCGGTGGTCGCCGAGCAGGGCGGCGCGCTCGGTCGAACTGACGATGTCGGTGAAGACGATCGTGGTCAGCAGGCGCTCGGCGTCGGAGCCGCCGCGCACGCCAGTGATGAACTCCTCGATCTCGTCGATCATCGGTGCGGTGTCGCCCACCCAGTACAGCGAATCTTCGCCCGGTAGCTCGACGAAGCGCGACCCGGCGATGTGCTCGGCAAGGTAATGGCCGTGCCCGATCGGGCTGAACTCCGCATTGTCGCGGTGCAGGATCAGCGTCGGTGCGGTAACGCGCGGCAGTGCGTCGCGCACGTCGGACTGCCGGATGGTCTCGATGAAGAGGCGAGCCATGCTCGGGGACGCGGCCCGGTTGCCCGCGTGGTCCCACCACGCGCGGAACGCGTTGTCGCCGCCCACGGACGGAGCGATGATGCCGAGCATGTCGAAGCCCTGCTCGACGGCATCCGGTTCGACCCCGACCGTCGTGTACGGTTCCGCGGCGCTCGCGTCGCTGCCGATCGGGTAGTCGGGACCACGAAGCGTCCTTGCCGCACCGTTGAAGATCACCAGGTTGCTTACCCGCTCGGGAAAATCGGCGGCGAGCACCAGTCCGGCCAACGAGGTGAATCCGGGGGCGAAGACCGTCGCCCGCTCGCACCCGACCGCGTCCATCACGGCGACCGCGTCCTGTGCCCAGGAGCTCGGTCCGATCATGTCCAGCGAAGGAAGCCGCGACGACAGGCCGATCCCACGCTGGTCGAACCGAATCACCCGGCAAAAGGACGCCAGCCGACGGTGAAAGCGGTACATCGACGGCTCGCTGTCGACGCAGTCAATCGGAATTAGTGGGCCCGGCAGCACCAGCAAGTCGATCGGGCCATCGCCAAAGACCTGATAGGCGATGTCGATCTCGCCGCAACTGGCGTACCGAGTCCGCGGTACCGTCGCCACATCACCAGGCTAATCCCGGTCACCGACAGGCCACAGTCTGCTAGCGGCCGGTATCGCCGATGATCGGGACCAGATATCGGGCGGCGTAGTCGCGGACGGCGGCCGGATCCGAGACGTCGAGTCGGTCGGTAGGGAACACGATGATGCCCAGCGCGACGCGCAGCAGGATGTCGGCGATGTTGGCCAGGTCGTCCTCGGGCACATCAGCGCCGCATCGGCGCAGGGTATGGGCGATGCCGTCGGCGAATTGGCGGATCGGGAAGACGTCCGATCGGGAGAACATTCCGAACAGCTCGGGTTCGCTTTCCACGATCCGGGAGTACAGCGGCGAATCCTGGACCAGGCGCACGCCCAGCGCGAACGCCTCGATCACGGCCTGCTGCGGAGTGCGACCGGTGGTGGCCTGGTCCAGCGTGGCGAAAAAGAGTTCGGCCTCGCGCCGTACCACCCGTTCGAACAGGTCGTCCTTGGTGGGAAACCGCCGGTAGATGGTGCTGCGACTGACCCCGGCGCGGGCTGCGATGTCTTCGATGTTCGCGCGGCGCACCCCGTAGGTCTCGAAGACCTGGCGCGCGGTGTCCAGGAGGGCGCCATCCGGGTCGGGGCTCGACCCGACGCGGTCGATCGGGATGTCGACCTGCGTGGTCTGCCGCACGAACTCACCTGCTTTGCGAAGGTATTCAACCGGTTGATACTTTGGAACAAAGATACTCTTTTGTGTCAATGCTTCAGGGGAGGTAGGCATGACCGCCCAGAATGACCGGTTGGCTGGGGCGACGGCTGGTGCGCGTTTCGACACCGGTGTTCGCGAAGCGCTCCCTTTGTTAGTTGACGAGCCGATCGACGCCATCGACGATGCCGCGGCACGACTGGGGCCCGACTCCCTGATCTGGAAGTTCTACGGCGACAACCGCACCCAGTTCTTCGGGTTCCAGCGCACCGCCGGCGTGGAAAACTGCATCGAGCAACTCGGCCAGGGCGTGCTCGATCACTCGGTGGTCTTCAGCGACACCCTGGGCAGGGCCAAGCGAACCGGGCCGCCGCTGATGAAGACCGTGTATTCCGACGACCCGCACGAGTGGGGCCGTAACGTCCGGGATTTCCATAAGCCGATCAAGGGCACCATCAGCGACGGTTCCAGGTATCACGCGCTGAACCCGGAGCTGTTCTACTGGGCGCACGCCACCTTCGTCGACCAGGTCATCTACATGACTGACACGTTCATCCGGCGGCTGTCGGACGCCGAGAAGCAGCAGATCTTCGACGAAGGCAAGATCTGGTACCGCCTCTACGGCGTCAGCGATCGCGGCCAGCCGCAGACCTATGCCGACTTCGTGGCGTACTGGGACGACATGCTGGAACGGTTCGTCCCGCACAAAACCGTTCTGTACGGCACCGGATACATCCGCAAGGGGATACCGGGCCCGCGCTGGATTCCTAAGCCGGTCTGGAAGATCCTGTCCGCGCCGCTGAACGCCTACACCCGTCTGGTGCTGGTCGGAACCATGCCCCAACAGATGCGCGACGTATGCCAGCTGGAGTGGAATGACAAGAAAGAGAAGCGTTTTCAGCGGTTCGCCGCCGGCGTCCGCACGTTGAATCCGCTCGTCAATCGCCTTCCACTGTGGCTCATCTATACGCCCTGGGCGGTCACCGCGTGGCGCAGCGCGGGCGTCGACCCGCGCAGGCTGCACAATCGCGCTTCATGACGCCGCGCTCGCGCGGGTGACCTCTCGCAGCCAGCGGCGACTGGGGTCGCTGTCGAGGCGAGGGTGCCAGACCGAGTAGAAGCTCAGCTCCGGTAGCTGGGGCGGGGCCTTGAGAATGCTGATCTCCGACGTATCGGCGAACTTCGGCGCAAGCCGCGCCGGAAACGTCAGAATCAGGTCGGTGCCGATCAGCATCTCGGGCGCGAATGCGTGAAATGGGGTGCTAATAGCGATGTTTCGGGCACCGCCGATGGTGCGTTCGATGAGGTGCTGCGCCCCGCGCTCGATATCGATCCTGATGTGCGGATAGCGCAGGTAGTCCTGCACGGATATGTGGCGCCGGCGGGCCAGCTTGTGGTCGGCGGCGACGGCGCACACGAAGCGGTCAGTGAACAGCAGCTGGCTGGTGAACTGCGCGGGGCCGGGCCTGCCGAGAATCAGAAGATCGATGGTGCCGGTGGACAGGTGATCGAAGGATTCGTCATCGAGCAATTGATACGCCAGCGTCGACCCCGGCGAGTTCGCGCGGATTTCTCGGGCCAGCGCCGCACCGAAGGCCGCCACCGAATAATCGCTCAGCGCCAGCCGGTAGGACTCCTGTGCCGTCATCGGATCAAAGTCCTTGGCGCCGAACAACGCATCGAGTGATGGCAGCACCACCGCCAGTTGGCCACGGAGGCGTTCGGCTCGGGGCGTCAATGTGTAGCCGTTGTGACCGCTGACCAGCAGGGCGTCGTCGAATACTCGCCGCAGTCGTTGCAGGGCGCGGCTCATGGCCGGTTGGCTCAAGCCGACTCGGGTGGCGGCTCGCGAGACATGACGTTCCTCGAGGAGGGCGGCCAGGGCCGGCAACAGGTTCAGGTCGACTCCGGCAATATGCGTTTGCTGCATACCAACGATATTAGGAATTCATTTCACAAATTGCTGCTCTATCAGCAGGCTGGAAGCAACGGTTCGGAGATATCAACGCAAAAGACAGGAAATCACCATGCGGTACATCGCCTTGGAGGAAGCCTTCTTCATCCCGGAACTCGGCGAACGCCAACCGATGCCCAAGGATGGCGTCGCGCGCTTGCCAAGCCGATGGAACACAGACGTTGCCGAGCGGTTCGCGGCCCGGCTGCCCGACTTCACCGAGTACCGGCTGCCCGAGATGGACGACGCCGGCATCGACATGCAGATTCTGTCGCTGACGGTGCCCGGCCTGCAGGTCGACATCGAGCCTGAATTGGCAACGAAGAACGCCCGTTTCGCCAACGACTACACCGCGGAGATGGTGGCCAAGCACCCAGACCGATTCGGCGCCTTCGCGGCTTTACCGCTGCAGGACCCGGCGGCCGCCGCTGCGGAGCTCGAGCGCGCGGTCACCGAACTGGGTCTGCGCGGCGCGCTGGTCAACGACTGCATCTATGGCCCCGGCGGCCGCTATCTCGACGCGCCCGAATACGACGAGGTGTGGTCTGCGCTCGAATCACTCAACGTCCCACTGTATTTGCACCCTGGATCGCCACCGGCCGACCACTGGCAAGTTCTGGGAGGCCGCCCGGAAATGTATGGGGCAACGTGGAGTTGGGCCGCCGAGGTGGGCGGCCATGCGTTGCGCCTCATCTTCGGCGGGGTATTCGACCGGCACCCCGGCGCGACCCTGATCCTGGGACACATGGGCGAGTTCCTGCCGTTCCAACGCAGCAGGCTCGATTCACGGTATAAGACCCAGAGTCCCGAAAAGCGGCTTCCGCGGCTGCCTTCGGACTACCTGGGCACCAACGTCGTGTTCACCAACAGCGGTGTCTTCTCACCGGCGACAGTGCTGGGCGCGGTCTTGGAGGTCGGTGCGGACGCCGTCATGTTTTCCGTCGACTATCCCTACGAATCGTCACACGACGCCGTTGCCGGATTCGAGCGCACGGTACTGTCCGACTCGGACCGGGAAAAAGTGGCGCACGGCAATGCCGAACGTCTACTGAGACTATGACGGAACCGGCTGCGCGCTGAAAACCGGGTCGGGAACCCAGAATTCGCCGCGGCGTGGGCGAACGTTCAGGCTATGTATGCCCGGCAGACCGCCAGCCGATTGCCTGGCCGGACTGGCATGCGACAGGATCGGTGACATGGCCGATATCGATTTCTCGCTGCTGGATGTCCCGAGATCGGCACCCATCGATGACCCCGACGCCTATCTGCGCGCGGCGATCGCCTGGCACTTCGGTGCAGAGACGGGCTCCGCGTTTTGGCTGCGGGCGGCCAAGACGCTGGATTTCAACCCGCTGACCGACATCAGGACCTTCACCGATCTGCGGTTGTTTCCCAATCTGCTCAGCGAGCTGCGCAATGTGCCGGTCGAAGATCTGATACCCCGCGGATACGGCTCACCCCCACCGGTGCCGCAGGTATTCGAATCCGGTGGTACCACCGGGGCACCGAAACGGACTGCACAACTTCCGGATTGGGTCGCGCAAGTCATCCAATGGCAAACCGAGGACTTCGCCGCCGGCGGCTTCGTAGCAGGCCAGGGCTTCCTCTGCCTGATGCCGAGCGGGCCACACGGGGTGGGCTTTTTCTCGCGGCTGGTCTCTGAGCGGCTGGGCGCGGCGTTCCATGCGGTCGACATCGATCCGCGCTGGGTGAAGAAAATCGCCGCGCGCAACGCCGCCGCGGAAGTGGCTGCCTACGTCGACCACGTGCTCGAGCAGGCGGTACATGTTCTGCACACACAGAACGTCGCGAATCTGCACGCCACCCCGCCGCTGCTGGAGGCGATCGCCCGCGACGACCACCTAGTGGACCTGGTGAACGAGAAGATCCGCTATCTATTGCTCAGCGGCGCGCATGTGGACGCCGACACGCTGGATCTGTTGCGCGACATCTTCCCGAAGACGACGATCACCATGGCCTTCGGCAGCACGATGATCCTTTCCCAGGCGGTCACCCGAGTCGCCGACGACGAAACATTTGTCTTCGACCCCCGGACCCCGTATGTCGTGTTCTGGGTGATCGATCCGGACACCGGCGAGCAGGTGCCCTACGGACAGCTCGGCCAGCTGGTGATGAACCACATCAGCAAGGGCATGTTCCTCCCGAACAACCTGGAACGCGACATGGCGATCCGGATGCCCGGGCCCAGAGCACAACTCAGCGACTCGGTCAGCGCGGTACGCCCGGTCACCACCTTCGAGGGCGAGGCAGTCATCGAAGGCGTGTACTGAAGTGCCTTCCGAAATATCGGATGTTGCGGCCGATTTAGTCGACATTGACGCGCTCGGTCTCGATGGTCCGTATCGCACCCGCAACCGCGAAGTCATCCTGAGTACGGCCGGGGTCGCCGTCGCCGCGCTGAGTATGGTTCCGCCGCTGTATGTTTCGCGTGTCATCGCAGCCCAGCGCAAGGTCCGCCCGCTGCCGGTCGCGCAGCGCGAAGCGGCGCTGGCCAAAGCGGCTGAGGCGTTCGCGAATTCGGTGATCGCCGGACTGGACTTCGCCGGCTATGTCGAACTTTCCAGCCGGATTTCGGGGCTGCCGATCGCGGTCACCCGCGCCGGAGCCCGCGGGGTGGCCGACGCCGTTGGCTCGGCGTTCGATGCCGTTCGGCCGGCCCGGCCCAACGGTGCCGCCCTCGACTGGCGCGAGGAGCGCACCCGCGAGGGAAGTGCGGTGTGGGCGCGGCGCGGCGAGGTGTTCGCCGTGCACGCCGCGGGCAACGGTCCGGGCATCCACGGACTGTGGCCCCAAGCGCTCGCGCTGGGGTATCGAGTCGCCGTGCGCCCATCGCGGCGCGAACCACTGACCGGGCACCGGCTGGTCAACGCGTTGCGCCAGGCCGGTTTTCGCAACCAGGATGCGGTGTATCTGCCGACCGACCACGGCGGAGCCGACGAAATCATCCGGGCAGCCGATCTCGCAATGGTGTACGGCGGTCAGGACGTGGTGGACAAATATGCCGTCGATCCAACGGTGACGGTCAACGGGCCGGGACGCACGAAGATCCTGATCACCGCGGACCGGGATTGGCGTCACTACCTCGACCTCGTCGTCGACTCGATCGCGAACCTGGGTGGCATGGCGTGCGTCAACACCACGGCAGTGCTGTATGAGGGCGATGCGGCCCCGCTGGCCGAGGCCATCGCGGAGCGGTTGGCGACGATCGAGCCGTTGCCGGCTGAGGACGAGCGGGCGATCCTGCCCACTCAGCCCGTCGACAAGGCGCGGGCGCTGGCGAACTATCTGGCGATCAAGGCGGCGGGCGCGACTGGACTGCTCGGCGCGGATCAGGTCGTCGCCGCACTGGGTGACGGGTATGCCGCACTGCGTCCGGCCGTGCATCTATTGGCCGAACCCGATGTCGGCAAGCTCAACATCGAACTGCCCTTCCCCTGCGTGTGGGTGTCGCCGTGGTCGCGTGCCGCGGGCCTGGAGCCGCTGCGGAATTCGTTGGTAATCAACGTGATTACCGGTGACGACGATCTGATCGACGACCTGCTGGACGAACCGACGGTCGCTAACGTTTACCGCGGCCACCACCCGACCTACTACGGCGCACCCGAAATCCCGCACGACGGATTCCTGGCGGACGTCCTGATGCGCAATAAGGGTTTCGTCAGGGACTAAGCGGACCTGGCGTAGGGCAACAACGCCATCTCGCGGGCGTTCTTGATGGCTATGGCCACTTGGCGTTGCTGCTGAACCGTTAGGCCGGTGACGCGGCGGGACCGGATCTTGCCGCGCTCAGAGATGAACACCCGCAGCGTGCCGGTGTCTTTGTAGTCGACGGCGTCGAGGCCAAGGCTGGCCAATAGGTTCCTCTTTTTCTCCATCGGCTGCCGTGCTGCGGCACGTACTGGGCGCTTCGATTTACCGGCCATCTACCAGCTCGCTTTGCGGATGCCCGGGAGTTGGCCCTGATGAGCCAGCTCACGCATTCGCACCCGGGACAATCCGAACTTGCGCAGGTGCCCGCGGGGGCGGCCGTCTACCGCGTCCCGGTTGCGCAGCCGCGTCGCACTGGCGTCGCGGGGCTGGCGGGCCAGTGCCTGCTGGGCGGCCACCCGCTGTTCGGGTGTGCTGGCCGGCAACCGGATGATCTCTTTGAGCTCGGCACGGCGCTGCGCATACCGCGCGACGATCGCGCGGCGCTGGTCGTTCTTGGCGATCTTGGATCTTTTGGCCATCAGCGTTCCTCCCGGAATTCGACGTGGCGGCGCACCACCGGGTCGTACTTGCGCAGCGTGAGCCGATCGGGGTCATTGCGCCGGTTCTTGCGGGTGATATAGGTGTAGCCGGTGCCCGCGGTGGAGCGCAGCTTGATTTTTGCGCGAATCGCGTTGCGTGCCATCAGATCCGCTGACCCGCCCCACGCAGCCGGGTGACCACAGCCTCGATGCCATCGCGATCGATGACCTTGATTCCCTTGGCGCTCACCCGCAGGGTGATGCGACGGCGCTGCGACGGCAGGTAATACGTCTTGGTCTGGATGTTGGGTGACCACCGTCGCCGGGTTCGGCGGTGCGAGTGTGACACCGCATTACCGAATCCCACAGTGCGGCCGGTGACTTGGCAACGCGCGGGCATAGCCAGCTCCTCTCAGTGACTGCTCTTATTGAAAATCATTTTCGACAAGGTCTGCGCGGCACTGTACCGTGGCGGAGACACTAATGAAAATCGTTTTCAACAAGGAGTGCGGATGCGGACACCCGTGGTGCTGGTAGCGGGCGACGGCGACACCGACGCCGTGACGGGCGTTCTGCTGCGCCGCCCGGGCACCGTCGTCGTCGAGCACCGATTCGACGGACACGTCGTGCGGCGGACCACGATCGCGTTGCGCGACGGCAAATTAACCACCGCCGAGGACGCGCTGGAGTTGGCGCATGGCTGCGTTGCCTGCACCGTTCGCCGTGACTTACTGGTCCTGCTGCGCGTATTGCATCGCTGCGAGGACGTCGACCGCATCGTGGTCCACCTGGCGCCATCGCTTGAACCCGAACCCATCTGCGTGGCCATCAATCACGTGCACGTCCGGGTCGGTCCTGGCTACGTGGATGGCCCGGCCGCCTTGGACGTGACGATCGCCGGGGTAGTCACCTGCGTCGACTCGCGCAGCTGGCTCACCCAGGCGTTGGGCGACGGTGAGTTGGCAGACGGACGCACGGCAGCCCAGGTGGTGGTCGCCCAAGCCGAGTTCGCCGACGTCGTGGTGCTGACCCGCCCGGAACCCGTAACGCTGGCCGTCTTGCGCCGCCTTGCTCCCCGGGCACGCATCACTGTGGGCTTCGACCGCGTCGAGATGGCGCTGTCGCACTTGGAAGACGACTCCCGGCGCGGCTGCAGCGACCACCCGCACGGCTGGCTGCTGGCCGGGCTGCCGCCGCTAGGTGCCGATGGCATGGTGCGCATCGTCGAGTTCAACGCCCGCCGACCTTTTCATCCGCAACGCTTGCATGCCGCGGTGGATCTGCTGCTGGCCGGCGTGGTGCGTACCCGTGGCCGGCTGTGGCTGGCCAACCGACCTGACCAGGTCATGTGGCTGGAATCCGCGGGTGGGGGCCTGCGGGTCGCCGGTGCGGGAAAGTGGTTGGCGGCCATGACCGCCGCGGAGGTGGCTGAGACCGACTCGGAACGGCGCATCTTCGCCGAGTTGCAGTGGGAGTACCGGTTCGGTGATCGGCACACCGCGATGACCGTGCTGGTCTGCGGCGCTGAACCCGCCGAGATTCTCGACGCGCTGGGCGGCGCGCTGCTCACCGATCAGGAGCTGGCCGCGCCGCAGGAATGGAGCTGCTACCAGGACCCATTCGGTGACTGGCACCAGGATCCCTGCGACGACGCATCCGATTCAGCAGCAGAAGTCTCGTCGGATCGCGACGGTCGCTCAGCGCCGTGACCTGACGTTTGGCCGGGGCCGGGCGTTGGGGCTGTGGACCTGGTCTGGTAGCTGTAGGTTACGAGTCGAGTAGCGTTGGGCAAGCAGCGCGGACCTGACTTTTGCCATACCCGTTCGGTGAATGCGGTGTGAGAGTGAACCTAATAGCACGGGCCATCAAAATGGCCACTGATCGCTTGGCCAACCCGGCGCGGGCATCAGATCCCGACAAGCTACGCACCGCTGTTTGCGGCAAGACCGTACTGGTGACCGGCGCGTCCTACGGGATCGGTGAGGCGACGGCTCGACGCTTGGCCGCGGCGGGAGCCACGGTGCTGGTCGTCGCGCGTTCAGCAGAACGGCTCGACGACCTCGCCGCATCCATCAACGCCGGTGGTGGCCACGCATTCGCCTATCCGACCGATCTGGCCGACGAGGCCGCCGTCCACGTGTTGACCAAGCAGATCACGGAGAACCACGGCCCGCTCGACATCGTCGTCAGCAATGCCGGCAAGTCATTGCGCCGGTCGCTGCACCAGCAGTACGACCGTCCGCACGATTTTCAGCGCACCATCGACATCAACTACCTGGGGCCGATCTGGCTGCTACTCGGGTTGTTGCCGGCCATGCGGGAAAACGGCGGCGGGCACATCGTCAACATTTCCAGTGTCGGCGTGCGGGTGGCGCCTGGTCCGCAATGGGGCGCCTATCAGGCGTCCAAAGGCGCGTTCGATCGCTGGGTGCGCAGTGTGGCGCCCGAGCTGCATGCCGACGGTGTGGACGTCACGTCGGTGTACTTCGCGCTGGTGCGCACCCGGATGATCGCCCCCACTCCGGTCCTGGGCAGGCTTCCCGGTCTGACCGCCGACGAGGCCGCCGACGCAATCGCCAAGGCCG
>Ga0208987_1000110_pt1 | contig 18648 bp, 17 predicted proteins | sample MedBloCARef_O2_FD_187845 | JGI IMG/M metagenome (GOLD analysis project Ga0208987, IMG submission 187845) | Forest soil microbial communities from El Dorado National Forest, California, USA - Mediterranean Blodgett CA Ref_O2 (SPAdes) (version 2) | ecosystem: Environmental > Terrestrial > Soil >... | reverse complement strand
TGAGCGCAGAAGAGTTCGCGGCGCCACGCACCGGCTTCTTCCCATCGCTGCGCGCGACCTTCAATCACATCCTGTGGGTCGACCAATATTACATCGACGCGCTGGCGGGCCTCGATGCGCTCAGGCGCTATAGCGAGCCCAGCCCGGATTTCGCCGATGCGCGGTCGATGCGTTTGGCGCAGACCGCGAGCGACCGACGGCTGATCACCTTCTGCGAGCGGCAGACCGACGATGCGCTGGCCCAGGACTGCATCCTGCCGCGGCCCAACCGCAAGCCGCCGCCAACTCCCGTTGCCGCGGTGCTGGAGCATCTTCTCCAGCACCAGATCCACCATCGCGGCCAGGCGCACGCGATGCTGTCGAGCACATTGCGCTTGAGCATCGCCCGCGAACGCCCGGCCAAATCCGACGGCTGCGCTCCGACGACGAAGCTGCCAAGATCCTCCACCACGTAGCGCTTACCCATGACTGCTCGCCCTTCCGCCGCTACCTCCCACTCAAGCGCGGCAAGGATCTGCCGTCCAGGGCTCGGGGCGTGCGTTAGACCACGCGATGCCCCGCATCCGGCTCGGCCTGAGACTCGCTGATTGCCCTCGTTTGTTCGGTCAGCTTTGCCCCGATGTCCCGGATCTGGCGCGCGTTCAGCGCCGAAAGCGGATGCACCGCAACCATCAGCGCGGCCTGTTGGCGATTGTCGAAAACCGGCGCAGCAATGGTCACAACGGGCTGCTTGCGCCGACCGGGGTTGTCATCGGAGAGGAAGCCGATGGTGGTGAACTCGACCAGCAACTGATCCATGATGTGGCGCACCGGAGTCGGCATTTCGTTGCCGTCCAACGTGGCGACCACCTGGACGGCCTGCGCCAGTGCCGGCGTTGTCCAGTCGACATCGAACCCACGCTCGCGGGTGTGCTGCAAAACCTGCTCCAGGCGCTGCGTGCGATCGGGATTGTCGCCCGCGCCACGCCGGATCCATGCTCGTTGTTCCGCTTCGCTATCCCACGCCGCCAGCGCGACGCCGAACGGCGGCGCATACGGGATGCGGTCGCCCGGTATGCCCGACGGCTGGGTGGCGGAGTCGCCCTCGAAAGCGGTCACCACCAGCGAATCACCGAATCGTTCGACGACCGAACCCGCATAGCCGACCTCGCGCGAGAGCCGCAGCGCCGCCGAACGGGCCGCGTGCGCGAGTGGTCGAGCGGTATCCGTCCGCGCGGCCACCACGGCGAGGGCGGGGCCCAGAGTGAAGGTCTTCGCCACCGGGTCGCGACTGGCCCACCCGCGGTCACACAGCGTTTTCAGGATCGCGTGCACCGTCGCCTGGGTGAGTTCGAGTTCACGCACGATGTCGGAGAACCGCAGCTGGGTGTTGCCGGACCGGGTCAGCAGCTCGACGATGTCGAGCACCCGGGCGGTCGGTGCCGACGGAGACCCTCGGATGGCTTGACTCCTCTACGACGAGATTCCTACAGTTGTACCGAACATTCGATATCTTAACTCGATTATTCGAGAAATTGGAGCGGACGCATTGCGCGCTGTAGTACTCAGAGACGGCCATCTGCAGGTCCGCGAGACACCGGATCCCCACCCCGGACCGGGTGAGTTGTTACTACGCACACTGAGCACCGCGATCTGCGCGTCTGACGTTCATTTCATGGATCATCCCGAGCTCGCGATCGACGACCCGACCGGCCGCTCGCTGTATGACACGGATCGCGACATCGTCCTCGGCCACGAATTCGTCGGAGAGGTGATCGACCACGGACCCGGCTGCACCGATCAGTTCGCGATCGGCTCCCGCGTGACGGCGATGCCGATACGCCTCTTGGACGGCGGCGCCGGTGGCGTGCGGATCATTGGTCAGCACCCCGAGGCGCCAGGGAGTTTCGGTGAGCTGCTGGTGGTTTCGGAAGTCGCGGCAAAACCCGTCGCCGCCGGCGTCTCGTGCGATGCTGTCGCGCTCACCGACGCGTTCGCGGTCGGCGAATTTTACGTGCGCTCGGCGAAGGTCCAACCGGGCGAGGTCGCCATTGTCGTCGGCGCCGGGGCGATCGGGCTCTCGGCCGTCGCCGCCCTGGCCAGCCGCGGTATCGAGCCGATCATCGTGGCGGATTACAAAGCCGAACGACGTGAGCTGGCGCGTGAGCGGTTCGGCGCGCATGTCGTCGTCGATCCCGCCGTAAAGTCACCGTTCGATGCGTTCCAGGAGGTGCGAGCCGAGCGTGGAGTACCAGGGCCGGCCGTCGTATTCGAATGCGTGGGCGCTGCCGGACTGATCCAGAACCTCGTCGAATCCGCCGAAATGGCCACTCGGATCTATTGTGCGGGCGGCTGGTACACCGGCGACACGCTGGACATCACCACCGCCACCCGGCAAGGCGTCACCATCCAATTCGGCGGTGGACCGCACCCCCAGGACTGGTACGGGACGCTTGACGCGATCGCCGCAGGACGGCTGGACCCACTGCCCAGCGTCGGCAAGATCATCGGCCTCGACGACGTACCCGACGCGCTCGACCTGGCGCGTAAATCGGATGGACCACCTCGAATCATTGTGCACCCCAACGGAGATATTGAATGACCGAACGTGATGACCGCCAAGACATTTCCGAACTGCTGGTGCGCTACGCCACCGGGATCGATCGCCGTGACTGGCCACTATTCCGCACCGTATTCACCGACGACTGCGAACTCGACTACGGCGAGATCGGCACCTGGCAGGGCGTGGATGCCGTCACCGACTTCATGGACCAGACACACGCGATGGCGGGTCACACCCTGCATCGCTTGACCAACCAGGCCGTCACCATCGAAGGCGACAAGGCTTCAGCGCGGACCTATATCGATGCGGTAATCATGATGGGCGACAACCAATCCGGCGTCAACGCGTGGGGTTTCTACGACGATGACGTGGTTCGGACCGCCGATGGCTGGCGCATTGCCCGACGGCGGTTCACCCAGGTGCGCATCACGGCGTTCGGCCCAATGACGGAGCAGGAGTAGTCACATGACATTCGCGACCAAATACGGTCCGTGGGCACTCGTCGCCGGAGCCTCCGACGGCGTCGGCGCCGCATTCGCCGCCGGACTCGCCGAACGCGGCGTCAACGTCGTGCTGCTAGCTCGCCGCCAGGCCGTGCTCGACCAGGTCGCCGCTGATATCGGCTCGCGGACCTCCGTCCAAACCCGCACTCTCGCTGTCGATCTCGCCCAGCCGGATGCCGCATCGGTGATCGCCGCGGCCACCAAAGATCTGGAAATCGGGTTCTTGGTGTACTGCGCGGGTGCCGATCCGAATTACCAGCCCTTCCTTGGCAATCCAATCGCGGCCGCCGAGGCGATGGTGCAACGCAATTGCATGGTGCCGATGCAGCTGTGTCACCACTACGCCCCCGCGATGGTCGATCGGGGCAGCGGCGGCATCGTCATCTTCGGATCGGGCGCCGGATTGGCCGGCGGAGCTAACATGGTCGCCTACGGCGCCTCCAAAGCCTTCGACATGGTGTTCGCCGAGGCACTTTGGGCCGAACTACACGACAAAGGCGTCGATGTTCTCGGACTCATCCTGGGCAAGACGAACACACCCGCCCTGCGGCAACTCGAATACAGCCGCGGCCAGATCGGTTCACCCGACGCGATGCCTGACGGGGCCGCCACCGTGAACGAGGTCATCGCCGAGGCATTCGAGAACCTGACCAATGGCCCGACCTGCATGGCGGGCGACATGATGCGCGGCGCCGAGCAAATGATGGCCACGTTGACGCGCAATCAGGCCGTCCAATTGTTTGCCCAGGCCCAGGCCGCGACGATGGGTCCGGACCACTGACGACACCCGCACTGCGCCGGTAAATCACCTCAAGAGGTTTGCCAAAATTTCAAGTTAGTCGGCCCTAACTTTTTAACTTGCGGCGCCTGGCCAGCAAAGACGGGCCGATGGGCGTCATCGCTTGGCGCGTCCATAACGTTGCTGGGATAGGGGTCAGCGGGTACCGTATGCAGGCAGGTCAAGCCAACGGCCGCGAGCCGAAGAATCGATTAACGATCGGCACCCATCGATTGAGTTGAAGGATGACGATGCTCGCCACCGATCGGCCCGCAATTTCCGTCTCGACAACGGCGCGCGCACCATGGCGCACCCTGACCCGTTCGCTGGTGATCACCGCCGTCTTCATCGTGCCCGCAGTGACGATCCGGATTACCGGCTTACATCCAGACCCGGTTGCCGCCCTGCTGATTTACGGCGGCGCGGTGGTGGCTGCCAGCTTCCTCTTGGCGTGGGGAGCCGAAGCCGCCCAGATTGATGTCTCTGGCGGGCTGGCAATCGCAGCCCTGGCACTGGTCGCGGTACTGCCCGAGTACGCCGTCGACCTCTACTACGCCTACGTATCGGGCCACAATCCTGATTACACGCAGTACGCGGCGGCCAACATGACCGGCTCCAATCGGCTGTTGATGGGATTGGGCTGGCCGGTGGTGGTGTTGGTCAGCATCCTGGTGGCGCGAAAGACTGGCGCAGCCAAATCCACCGGCCTGGTGCTGGAGCCCGCCAATCGCGTCGAGCTCGGGTTCCTGTTGATCGCCGGGGTGGTCGCGTTCGTCATACCAGCGAGCGGCGAAATCCACCTGGTACTGGGGTTGGCGCTGCTGGCCTGGTTCGGTTTCTACCTGTACAAAGTCAGCCACGGCGACGTGGAGGAGCCCGACCTGGTCGGTACCGCCGCCGCACTTGGCGAGCTGTCGGACAACGCGCGGCGCATCATCGTCGGCAGCCTGTTCGTGGTGTCCGGCGCGGTAATCCTGCTGTGCGCGAAGCCATTTGCGGACAACCTGGTCGCGGCGGGTACCGAGCTGGGCATCGATCGGTTCCTGCTGGTGCAGTGGCTCGCTCCGTTAGCCTCGGAGGCCCCCGAATTCATCATCGCGACCATCTTCGCCGCGCGCGGTAAGGGCACCGCTGCCATTGCGACGCTGATCTCATCCAAGGTCAATCAGTGGACGCTGCTGATCGGATCGTTGCCGCTGGCACATCTGTTGGGCGGCGGCGGACCTGCTCTGGTGCTCGACTCACGCCAGGTCGAGGAAGTCTTGCTCACGGCTAGCCAGACATTGATGGGCGTTGCGTTGATCCTCGCGTTGCGCTTCAACCGGGGTGCCGCTTTGCTGCTGCTGGGGTTGTTCGTTGTGCAGTTCCCGCTCACCTCGACGACCGGGCGGCTGGTCCTCTGCGGTATCTACGGCGTCATCACCCTCGGCGGGTTGATCATCAACCGCCGAAACCTGGCCGCCACCCTGCGGGCGCCGTTCCTCGGGACAGCCATCCGCCATAGCGGCCACCCGCACTCGTCGGAGGATCACGCACTCCCGGGATAGCGCGCGCGACGGCGATGTCGAATTCACTTGGCTTCGACGGACATATCGCCTGGGCAGCCGCCATGGAGTGACCCGCCACGAGATCTGAAGTCACCGTGCGTATACGGTCCAGATATGAATCAAGTGTCGGTGATCACAGGTGGCGGGGGCGGCATGGGTCTGGCCACCGCGAAAATCGTTGGCCGCGACCACGCGCTGGTCCTCGCCGATGTCAGGCAGGATCGGCTGGATGCCGCGGCCGCAACGCTGAAAGACCTCGGGATCGATGCGATGGCCGTCAACTGCGACGTCACCGACCGTGGCGCGGTCACAGACCTGTTCGACACCGCAACACGCCTCGGCACACTCGCCTCGGTCGTCCACACCGCGGGAGTGAGCCCGAGCATGGGCGCCGCCGACTACGTCATGCGAACCAATGCTGTTGGCACCATCAACGTCAACGAGGAGTTCCACGCGAAGGCCGGCGAAGGTGCCGCGATTGTCAACGTCGCGTCGATGGCCGCCTACCTGATACCCGAGGAATTTGTTCCGACAGGCCAGTTTCCGCTGGCGCTGAGCGACGCTGACGCCTTCTTCGACGCAATGGTGTTGGCGTGCAACGTCATACCCGAGGAAGCGCGCTCGGGCTACGCTTACGCCGCAAGCAAGAACTTCGTGAGGTGGTACAGCGAGTCCCAGGCGGAGCGATTCAACGCACGCGGATTGCGCATCGTCTCGATCTCGCCAGGGTCCGTCGACACCGAGATGGGCCTGCTCGAGGAGCAGGCCGGGGCCGGCGCGATGGTTGCCGACGCCGCCGTCCCGCGCTGGGGCAAGGCGGAGGAGATGGCCGAGCTACTCGCCTTCTGCGTCAGCGACAAAGCCGGTTATCTCACCGGCACCGACATCCTCAATGACGGCGGCGTGGTCGCGTCGGTGCGCGAGCGCGCCCGGGCGGCCGGGGCCAACGGCTGACCTCAGACCAAGTAGTAAAGGTCGGTGTGCGGGGCGATTTCGGGTGTGGACGTGAACGGCGGCTTCAGCTCCAGCTCGGCCAGTTTGTTATGGGCATAACGCACCGCTTTGAGCGTCGCTGAATATTCCTCGTCTTCTTCGGCGAAGACATGCTCTGCGTCGAACCAACTTTGAAATCCGACGTTGGTCAGCAGTTGCAGCGTGTCCGGGCGTACCCCGGCAAGCAACACGGCGACGCCGCGTTCAGTCTCTTCACGCAGGAAGTGTTCGATGCGTTCGATGCAGACCACATCGGGGTTGCGTACCCGCTTGACCCGCAATACCAGGAACTTGATGTCATCGTCGGCGATCCGTTGGCTGAGCTCCGAGAGATAGCGGTCCAACTCCGGTGCGGCGCCGAAGAACAACTCGCCTTCGAGATCATAGATGATGATCGATTGGTCCGTCGTGTCGCCCGAAATGCGTTCACGGACAACGCGTTCGGGGGTAACAATGAGTTCCTTGGCTTTCAGCTTGGCCGCTCGTGGCACGAACAACAGGATCGACAGAATCACCCCGAGCAGCACCGATTTGTCGAGATCGATCGCCACGCCGGTGAATGCGGTGATGATCACCAGGCCCGCGTCATAGCGGGATGCCTTGAGCGTATAGATCAGCCGCTTGAAATCGACCAGCCGTGCCGCCGTGACGAGCAGCAGTCCGGCCAGTGCCGCCTGCGGCACATAGCGCAGCAGCGGCGCGAACAAGAGCAGCGCCGCGGCGACGGTAGCGGCTGAGACGATCCCGGAGAATCGCGTTTTGGCGCCGGCCTGGAAGTTGATCGCCGACCGCGACAGTGAGCCCGAGCCGGGCAGGCTCTGGAAGAAGCCGCCGGCGAGGTTGGCCAGGCCCTCGGCCATGATCTGCCGGTTGTAGTCGATCTTCTGTTGGGTTTGGTAGGCAATGGCTTTGGCGATCGATAGCGCCTCGATGATGCCGACGAAGGCAATCGCCAGCGCACCCGTCGACAGATGCGGTAACCACTCGGTGTGCACCTCGGGCACATGCGGGCTGGGCAGGCTCCGGGGAATCTTGGCGGCCACCGACACCGCGGTGTGCCCGTTGGCGCCCGGAACCGACCATCCGGCGAGATAGGCCACCAGCGCGGTAATGATCAGCACGGCCAGCATGTCGATCTGCGGTAATCCAAACCGCTGCACCAGCTTGCGCAGCACGACAGCGAGGATCACTGCGGCGGCACTGAGGCTCAGGGCGCGGTAGTTGATCGCGTCGCCGTGCGTCAAGGTGAGCCATACCCGGCGCAACACCTGCATGTGACCGTTGCCTTTATCGCGTACGCCCAGCGCATTGCCCAGCTGACCCAGGGCAAGCAGCAGCGAAGCGGCCGCCATGAAACCGACGATGACCGATTCGGAGATGTAGCGAGTCAGGTTGCCCAGCTTGAACAAGCTGATCACGATCTGAAATACGCCAACCAAGACCGCCAACATAAACAGACCCTCGAAGAGCTCCTTGCTGTTCTCCGAATCGATGAAGGCCAGTGCGGTGAACACCAGTAGCGAGATGGCGCTCGTCGGCCCGTTGATCAGATGCGACGACGATCCGAAGATGGAGGCGACCACGGTGACGACGATTGCCGAGTACACACCGAACCGGGGATCCACTCCGGCAATCAGCGCGTACGCCATGGCCTGCGGAAAGGAAATGGCGGCCACAGTGAGACCGGCGATCACATCATGCCGGCCCTTCAACAGGTCGTAATTCAGAGCAAGGCCCACCTGGTCTGCGTCCTTCGCTAGGTTCCCGACACCGCTCCCGGCGGGGCGGCCGAGATCGTGTCCAGGATTCCGTTGGTGCCGAAGAACTGCTCGCGCGCGTCGCTCCAGTCCTTAGCAACGGCGGTAACCGGAAACAGCGCCAGCGGCGGCAGCCGATCGGCGTGTTTGGCCAGGATGTCCGCCTTGTACGGCCGGTAGCCGTATTGCGCTGCCTGTTCTTGTGCGGCATCGGTGAACAGGTAGTCCAGGTATGCCTTGGCGTAGGTCGCCGTCTTGGGGTCGGTGACGTTGGCATCAACCCAGGCGACCGCCGGCTCGGCCAGGATGCTGACCGGCGGGTAGACGAGTTCGAGCTCGTCCTTGTTGGCGGCGACCTCGCGAAGCGCCTCGTTCTCCCAGGTCAGCTGCACATCGCCGATCTTGGACAGGGTGAAGCTGTCGCCCGCGCCACGGGCACCCGCATCGGACACCGCGACGTGGTGCAACAGCGCCTTCACGTAGTCGGATGCTTGGGCCGGGCTGCCGCCGCGAGTGGTCACCGAGCCCCAGGCCGCCAGCACGCTCAACTGGCCGTTGCCAGAGGTGCGCGGATTGGGCGTCACCACGGACACGCCGGAATTGATCAGGTCGGGCCAGTCATGGATGGCTTTGGGATTGCCCTTGCGAACCACGAACACAATGGTCGATGTGTACGGAACCGAATTGTTCGGCAGACGCTGTCGCCAGTTGGCGGCGATCAATCCGCGTTTGCTCAACGTCTCGACGTCGCCGATCGTCGCCAGCGACACCACGCTGGCCTTCTGGGTGCCGTCCAGGACACTGCGCAGCTGACGCCCCGAGCCGCCGTGAGACTCCTTGATGTCCAACGTGATTCCAGAGTGGGCGCGATATTGCGGGATGAACTCCTTGTCGATCGCGGCATACAACTCACGCGTCGGGTCATAGGAGACGTTGAGGATCTGGTTGGCCCCGGCCGCCGGAAAGTTCTTCACCACGAGCGCCGTCGTGGCCAAGACCACGGCGACCACGCCGAGAATGTTGAGCCAGGGAATGCGGCGCCCAATGCGGGTGCGCTTTACCTGCGGAGGCGTTTCTACCATCGGCAGGCGTCCCCTCACAGCGATTTGCAGGCTCGGAATCCGGCTCCCGGCATTTCCGCTGATATTAACCATAAGGCCACTTTTAGACAGCCCTGAGAATCACTCTGACGTAAATGCACGCGCGGTAACTATGCTGTTCAAATGCCGCAACGGGTGTTGCGTGACCGCCTGATCGACCTCGAGGTTCCGGGTGAGGATGTGGCCCGCGGTCGCGCACTGCGCAAGACCGCGCCACGGCGTTCCCTCGCCCAGCTGACCCCGTCCGCGCGTTCCGCGACAGAAATTCTCGTCGACCAAAATGCCGGGCGGCTCAGCGAACTCGTCCCGCTCCGGTTTGCCCGGATGCTCGCCGACCCGTTTTCTTTCTACCGAGGCTCCGCGGCGGTCATGGCCGCCGACCTCGCCGGCAGCCCGTCAAGCGGGATCGAAATCATGTGCTGCGGTGACGCTCACGTCTCGAATTTCGGCCTGTACGCCGCCCCGCACCGGTCGATTGTCTTCGATCTGAACGACTTCGATGAAGCCGCGGTCGCGCCCTCCGAGTGGGACGTCAAACGCCTGATCACCAGCGCGATCATCGGGGGCCGCCATGCCGGGTACCCGACCAAGGCCATCCGGCGATGTGTCGAAGAGGCATTGGCGGGCTATCAAACCAGCCTTGAGGCCATGCTCGAGGAGATGAATGTGCTGGACCGCTACTACCTGCGGGTGGAGCCCGAGCACTACACCGGCAAGGTGTCCAAGGGCCTACAGACAGTGATTCAGAAGACGATATCCCGGGCACGCACTCGCACGTCAGCGCGAGTCTTCAAGCAGATCACCGAGATTGGACCGGACGGAACCCCGCGGCTGCGCGAAGCGCCCCCCGTTCTGCAGCACGTCGACGAGGACATCGAAGCCCCGTTGATTGAGTCCATTCAGGAGTACCTGTCCGCAGTCCCGGCTGACGTGGCGTTGCTGCTGTCGCACTTTCGCGTCACCGATGTCGCGCTGCGGGTCGTCGGCGTCGGCAGCGTCGGAACCCGCTGTTACTTGGTCATCCTGGTCGGTCCCAACGGGACGCCGCTGATCCTGCAGATCAAGGAGGCCACTCGATCGGTGCTCGAACAATACGGCGGTTGGCCCCAGCCGGACACGCTGACCGCATCCGTTGCGGCCAACGGCCAGGGCGTGCGGGTCACCGACGGCCAGCAGATCCTGCAAGCCGTGTCCGATGTGTTCCTCGGCACGACACGCAAGGACGGCCGCGACTACTACGTCCGCCAGTTCCACGACATGAAGGGCACCGTCGACACCGAAGGCATGTCGCCTTCGACATTCAGCGAATACGTGGTCGCTTGTGCGGTGCTGCTGGCCCGAGCGCACTCGCAAAGCGCCAATGCGTCGATCTTGCGCGGTTACGTCGGTACCAGTGATGCCGTGCATCGCGCCGTCGCCGAGTGGTCGTACGCGTACGCCGACAAATCGCTCGACGATTTTCACCAACTGCGTGCGGCGGCCGAGGCCGGGCAGATCGAGGTCGCCGACGATCCCGTCCGATAGCGCGGCTAGCTGCCGGCCAGCTGGTTCGTGGTGTCCTCGATTTCGGCATCGGCCAATTTCGTTGCGCAGGCTGCGGTCACGCCGGGCTGGTGCAGCCAATCTCGTCGGCGCAGCCGCCAGGTCCGACGAGCGTAGTCCAGCTCGGTGTAAGGCCATTGGGTGACGATGCGGCCGCTGGGTGAACGGAAGTAGCTGTCACACTGCGTCCAGATGGTGCGCTCCAGATCGCGGGAAAGCTGCTTGTTGTAACGGCTTTCCGCATCGGGGCGCACGTCGAGGTATCCGCCCCGCCGGGCTAGCCGGGTCAGCGCGCTGGCCACTAGGCGCGCTCCTGCCTCCAGGATGTAGACGATCGAGTTGCCGCCCTGATTGGTGTTCGGGCCGTAGAGCATGAAGAAGTTGGGGAAGCCGCTGATGGCCACACCCAAGTAGGCACTGGGATCGTCGCCCCAGCGATCGTGCAGCAGCCGTCCTCCGTCCCCGGCAATGTCGATGCCCGACAGGTAGCGCGATGTCTCAAATCCGGTGGCCAGCACGATCACATCGGCGTCGACGGTCCTGCCGCCCGTGGTGGCCACCGACGTCTCGGTGATCCGGTCGATGGGGTCGGTGACCAGCTCGACATTGTCTTGCTGCAGTGCGCGGTAGTACTCGTCGCCGAGCAGCACCCGCTTACACCGGAATGGATAATCCGGTGTCAACGAGCCTCGAAGGTCCCCATCGGGCACCGTGCGCTCCAGAAACGACGTCGCGAACTGGCTGCGCGCGGCAACGACCGGGTCGTCGGCAAAGGTCGCGGTGTTGTCGTGCTGAAACTTCCAGATCTGCCAACGCGTCCGCGGCACGGCCAACGGATTGCGCCGGAATTTCGCCAATTCTGTTGCACTGTAAGGTCGGTCGTCTTTGGGGACCATCCATGGTGGAGTCCGCTGAAATACCGTCACCCGCTCGGCGATCTTGGCCAATTCGGGAACAACCTGCACCCCGCTGGCACCGGTTCCTATCACCGCCACCTTTTTGCCCGCCAGATCGAGGCGGTGATCCCATTTCGCGGTGTGCATGAGCACGCCCTTGAAGTCGGCCAGTCCGGCGATATCGGGCAACTTCAACGACCCGAACAGCCCGACCGCGCAGACCACCACGTCCACTGTCAGCGTGCTGGTCTCACCGGCTCGCTCTAACTCGCACTCCCAGCGGCGCGTGTCCGCATCCCAGCGCATGGCGCGCACCCTGGTGTCCAGCACGAGGTGACGGCGTAGATCGAAGTCATCTGCCACCGACTCCAGATAGGCCAGAATCTCTGGCTGACGAGCGTAGGTCCGGCTCCAGGATTTGTTGGGCGCGAACGAAAACGAGTACAGATGACTCTGGATGTCACAGGCGGCGCCCGGGTACGTGTTGCGCCGCCAAGTGCCCCCGACGCCGTCATCGGCCTCGATGATGACCAGATCGTCGATGCCCGCGCGAAGCAATGCCACCGCCGTGCCGAGCCCACCGAAACCCGCACCGATGATCGCTACCTTCGGTGACCCACGACGCCGCGTCATCGCGCGCACTCGCCCAACGGCATACCCCAGCCGGGCTTGCCGGCTGCTCACGGCCCGGCCTTCGCATCACGGATCTCCAGCCCGGCTAAATCCCCTGTCGCCCGCCACGTTTCCAGGATGTCGGCGTACTCGGTGGGTGTGCCGAAGAAGAAGCTGCCCTGCCGCGTTTTCGCGTCCGCCTTGCCCTCCCGGTTGTAGTACCCGGGCGTGCAGGTCGCGGCTCGCTCCGCGGTGGCCGTCGACCTCGCTATCACCGTGTCTACCCAAGCGGCCTCGGCACCGGCTGACGCCTCGACTTCAGCGGCGTCATGATCGAGGGCCCACGCGATAATCCAGGCCGCGTGCGTGGCTTGCACGTCCAGCAAGTACGGAAAGTTCACCGTCAATCCGGCCTGGGCGATGCTTTCGATAAAGCAGTTGGGGAAACCGTTGGCGCACAGGCCCTGAAAGGTGCGTACACCGTCGGCCCAGCACTCGGTCAAGCTGACTCCGTCCCGGCCGATCAGCTCGAACCCGGTGCGACGGCAGTAGTCGGTGCCCACCTCGAAACCCGTGGCGAAGATCAGGCAATCCAGCTCGTAGGCCACGCCGTCAACGGCCACGCCGGACTCGGTGATGCGCTCCACTCCGCGACCACGGGTATCAACCAACGTCACATTGTCTCGGTTGAACGCCTGCAGATACTCGTCGTGGAAGCAGGGTCGCTTGCAGAAGTACCCATACCAGGGTTTGAGCGCCTCGGCGGTGGCGCGGTCGGCCACGATCTCGTCGACCCGGGCCCGGATTTCCGCCATCTTGGCGAAGTCCGCGATCTCGGCGTCGCGGGACCGCTGCCCGGGATCCACCGAACCGTCGCTGTCGTGACGCATCACCGGAAGCTTGCGGGTGATGCTCGTCCAGGCATCGGCGACCAGATCTTCGGATGCCTGACCGCCAGCCGTGAGGATCTGGAAATTCTGGATACGCCTGCGCTGCCATCCAGGCTGTAATGCGTTGGCCCACTGCAGGTCTGTGGGCGCATTGGCGCGCACGTCCACCGACGACGGGGTGCGCTGAAAGACGTAGAGGTGTGCTCCCGCCGCGGCCAGATGTGGCACGCATTGGATCGCGGTCGCACCGGTACCAATGATGCCGACACGCTTGCCCGCCAGGTTCTCCAGCTTCGCGCCGGTGTAGCCATAGTCCCATCGGCTGGTGTGGAAGGTGTGGCCGCGAAACGATCCGAGACCGGAGATGCCGGGCAGCTTGGGTTTGGCTTGATACCCGTTTGCCATCGAGATGAACTTGGCCCGCATCTCATCTCCCCGGTTCGTCCGGATGATCCAACGGGAAGTTGCTTTTTCCCAACGGATCTCACGGACGTCGGTTTGCAGACACGCGTCGCGGTACAGATCGTAGTGCTCGGCGATACGCCGGCAATGTTCGAAGATCTCGGCCCCTTTCGCATATTTCTCCGTGGGGACGTAGCCGAGCTCCTCCAATAATGGGATGTACACGTAGGACTCGACGTCGCAGGCGATCCCCGGATACCGATTCCAGTACCACGTACCGCCGACGTCAGCCGCCCGGTCGATCAACCGCACACTCTCGACGCCGAGCTCGCGCAACCGCGCACCCGTCAGCAGCCCGCCGAAGCCGGCGCCAATGATCGCCACGTCGACCTCGTCGGTGAGAGGTTCACGTGCAAACGTTCCGTCTACCCAGGGGTCCTCGCCGAACCGCGAGAACTCTCCGGCGATCTCGACATACTGAGCGATCCCGTCGGGACGGATCCGGCGTGCGCGCTCCTCGGCATATTTCTGCCGCAGCGCTTCCACCTCGAATGTCAGGCCAGCAGTCTCGGTCAAGATCTCGACTCCACTCTTCGTGAGCCCGACTCTATAATTAATCGCTTGATCGTATCAAGAGATTTTTGCGAATAACGTTCCTCTGACCAGCACCTTGGCCGAGTTCAGCGCGGCCTGGTAGTCCGCTGGCGCCATCGTGGCTGCCAGTTCGGTCAGGCCGTAGACAAGCGCGTAGATGGCCTCCACCACGGCCCGCGGGTCGGGATGATCTGCGAGTTCGCCGCGCCGGTGCGCCTTGGCAACGGCGTTCTCGATGATCTCGCGGAACGTCTCGAACCCGCCGGTGCCGTGGCGGTCGGGGGCGATCACGTTCTCCGCCCGGATCGCCCATTCGAACGCGGCCAGGTCGGGGTACTCACGCATCAACGCGCCGCATTCGTCGAGCACCGCTTCAATCCGGTCGACGATGTCGCCGGCGCCTTCGGCCGCCCTGCGCAGCCGTGGCATAGCCGCCTCGGCCCGGGCCGCGATGGTCGCCTTGATCAGTTCGGACTTGTTCGGAAAGTAGTTGTACAGACTGGCGCTGGTCACGTTCGCCAAGCGGGCGATCTCCCGGATCGTCGTCCGCGAATAACCAACCCGAGCAACAGATCTCATGGTCGCGACAATGATCCGCTGCCGGGTCTCTTCGCCGCTGGCGCCGACGGGGCGGCCCAGCTGTGTCCGGGTCATGGGTCGGTCGTGTCCTCACTCGCACTTTGATCTGCAGGCACCGTAGCTGCCATGGTCGAATATATTCGATCGATGAGTGACCTACCGTGAACATCACTTTGGCGGAATTCACCCGCACCATCGACCTGGCCGGCGTGTTCGTGAATGCGCTGTTGGGTGGCGCAGTGGCCCGCGAATTCCGCATGGACCCGGTGGGATTCATCGCGCTGGCAATCCTGTCCGGACTGGGCGGCGGCCTGATCCGCGATACCTTGCTGCAGCACGGCCCACCGGTGGCGTTGACCGACACGCTCTACGTGATCATCGCCGTTGCGGGCGCGGCGGTGGCTTTCCTGATCCCGATGCGCGGGCGGATGTGGTCTCTGACGTATCCGATGGTCGACGCATTGGCATTGGGTACTTGGGCGGTGGTCGGCGCCGAGAAGACGTTGAGCGTCGGGTTGACGTGGCTGCCCGCGATTTTGCTCGGCACCATCAGCGCGGTCGGCGGTGGGGCGCTACGCGATCTAGCGGTTGGCCGCACCCCCGCGATCTTTGGCGGCAACACGCTCTACGCGACCTGCGCGGTTGCCGCGAGCGGCACCGTCGTGGTCTTCAGCCGGTTCGGCTTGGCTTCTCAGGGCACATTGGTGGGCGTTGTCATCGGAGCAGGCCTATGCCTGTTGGCCAGATGGCGCGGCTGGCAACTCAGCCCGAGCCTGAAGTGGGACTACCGCGTGCGCAAGATGCAAAGACGGAAGCGCGACTGACCGTCCGCCGACACACTTGTAGCCCGGAACGGTCGAATATATTTGCGGGATGACCGCCATACCGTCTCAACTCGGTCGGCCGGTGGGCGCGAATGCTGAGCAGACTCGCCGTCGCATCCTCACCGCGGCAATGCGTTGTGTGGCCGAAGTCGGCTACTCCCAGACGACGATCCGGGAGATCGCCCGTGCCGCCGACATGACCAGCGGCACCCTGTATCACTACTTTCCGAATAAGAACGAACTACTCAAAGCCACCGACGACGAGATCGAGGCAATCGTGGCACCCCGACTGCGTGCCGCCGCCGCAGCATCCGACGACGTTGTGGACCGACTGGACGCGGTGCTCGACGAGTCGCAGCGGTTGATCCGCGACTATCCCTACCTGGCCGCCTTCTTGCGAGCGGTCCGCGCGGGAAGCACAGGGCCGTCGCGGCGGGAAAGCCCCCGGCATCCGGAATCCAAGGCGCTGCGCGACGCCGTCACCGAGATCGTCGCCGACGCCCGTAGGCACGGAGCACTGTCCCCGGATACCGAACCGGCGGCCGTGGTGGAAGCCATCTGCGCGCTGACCCGCGGCTTGTCGGAGCGGGCCACCAGTCTGTCGCCGGCAGCCTACGAAGTCACGCTCGACTCGGCCAAGAAGCTCATCAGGGGATCACTGTTCGCCCGCCCCACGTGACCGTTCAAATCCCCTGTGGTGCAACGCCTCCAGCGATTCACCAAGAGACCACAGCGCCACACCGATCAGCACCAGATCCTTGAGTAGGAATTGGCCCGGCAGCGCCGACAGCACGGGCAGGCCCACCGCGTGAGTCGAGACCACCCCGGGCGTGGTGAATAAAAAGCTGATCGTCCCCAGGAACAACAGCACGGCTAACGCACTGCCGACTGCGGATACTCGCGGCCACACCGGCCGCAGCGCAATGAGCAGCGCGGCGACGATTTCCATCGTCCCGAGCCCGCGCGCGACCGTCGTGACACTGAATACGTCGTAGATCCAGCTCATCAGCGGACTGTGCTCGATGAGTACGCGGGATTCCATCTTCACGTACTTGCCGAAGCCGATCCACGCCAACACAACCACCAGACCGTAACGGCTGACGAGCTGACCCGATCGAGTCAACAACGGCGCGGTGCGGTTCAGAGTATCTTCGATCATCAATCAGAATCCTTAAGTCGCTCTTTACCTTTCACGCACGCGCCGACATCGCGCACACTAGTTCTGCTACTTAAGGTAGACGAACATCATCAGTGTTCGGTTCAATACGTAGCCTGAAATTGCTCAAGCCCGGCGACGATGAGCTGCAATCCGAATGCGAACTCTTCCTCCAACGGGACGGGGAGATCGTCTGCGACGGCTACGGTTGCGGGATAGCGAGACGGATCAAGCTCATGAAACGCAGCCGATAGTTCGGCGTCCTGCTGGCCGCTCGCCACAGCCGACCCAGCCAGTTGGATCGCGAAGCCGAGTACGTAACGGGCCAACGTGGCGTATGCGTGGGCGGCGACCGCGGGCGGAAAGCCATTGCCGAGGAGGACCGACAGGCACAGCTCGCGGTTGACTAACGCATTGGGCCCCATCGGCGTGTAGTCGATCAACAGGGAAGCAACATTGCCGTGTCGACTGAGCGCGTCAAACATGTGCTGCGCGTGCGACGTACAGGCTTGTTGCCAGCTCAGACCGGCAACGGCCTGAGCATCGAAGTCGACTTCCCCGAGTATGTGGTCGATCACCGCGGATACCAATTCGGATCGATTGGCGAAGTGACGGTAAAGCGTGGCGGTGCCAGATGCCAGGCGTTGCGCCAGCGATCGCATCGATAGTGCTTGGGCTCCCTGCTCGTCGAGAAGCTCAACCGCCGCCGCGAGCATCCGCGCCACTGGCAGGGCCGGGCGCCCGCGGGAGCGGCTCGGCGACGGCTGGTTGACGTCGATCACTTCGCCCAATGTGCGTCCGTCCTGGCCTTGACACCGTAATAAATAACGGCCACACTGTATCCATTAATGGGCCTCCGGGTCAACCCCCTTGATAGCGAGGATGTTTCGTCATGCTTCTGCCCCTGGCTTCGGAGCCCTACCTGGCTCCAACCGACCGCGACATGCTTCCGTCCGAGCGGCGTGAATTCGTTCGTACGCACCGCACCTGTGTGTTCGGCTACCGTCGCCGCAATGACGGACCGGCCATGTCGGTCGTCTATTACATCCCCACCGATACCGACGAACTACTGGTGTCCACGATGGCCAGCCGAGGCAAAGCCCGCATCATCGAACGCGACGGCAAGGTCAGCCTGTGCGTCCTCGACGAGCGGTGGCCCTTTGCCTATCTCCAGGTCTATGCCGACGCGACTCTCGAACACGACCGTGATCTTGCGGTCGACGTGATGATGGCGGTCGCCGGTCGCATGTCCGGTGAGCCGCTCGGCGAGGAGGCACGTCCTTACATAACAGAGATGTGTGAGCGAGAAAACCGAGTCGTCATTCGCTGCCGCCCGTATGGCACCTACGCAACACCGCCGCGGCATCTGCACCGCAACGACCAAGTTGAAGAACTGACCCATTGGGCCTCTGGAGTCGTCGCGTGGGACATGGCCGACCTGTCATGACCTACTTCGCGGCGTAGCGGTCCCGCAGCTGCGTCAACGTCGCCTCAATGCCGGACGCATTGGCTTTCCGGAATCCCATCAGCTCGTAGTACTTCAGCGTGTTCTTGATCGCGCCCGCGTCGCGGTAGCAGAACGTCTCGGTGACCCTGGTCTGCGTCGGTGAGAGCGCCTCGAATTCCCATCGCCAGCTGTGGCCCACCGGATGGCGCCATACAACCAATTCGTTTGGTCGCAGCACGGTCATCGTGCTGGTGACGCGGTACGGCACGCCGAACATCTTCATGCTCGTCGAGAACTTGGCACCCTCAACGAGTTCCGGCGGCATTTTGATGTTTTCGCGAACTGTTCCCGATCCGTCCAATTCGGGGTGACGGCGGGGATCGGCAGCCATCGCATAGAGTTCCGCGGCAGGCGCGGCCACCTCCACCGATCGGCTGACTCGCCGGGGTCCCGCATCGACAATGGTGACAGTCATGATCTGGCCTT
>Ga0208987_1000109_pt1 | contig 18727 bp, 17 predicted proteins | sample MedBloCARef_O2_FD_187845 | JGI IMG/M metagenome (GOLD analysis project Ga0208987, IMG submission 187845) | Forest soil microbial communities from El Dorado National Forest, California, USA - Mediterranean Blodgett CA Ref_O2 (SPAdes) (version 2) | ecosystem: Environmental > Terrestrial > Soil >... | reverse complement strand
TCAAGGGTGTTGACGGCCGGCATAGCCGGCCGCAGTGAGCGCGTCGAGAACTTCTAGCGGGCTGGTGCCGAGGTCCCAGCGGGACAAGATCACCAGCGCCCCCTCGGTCGTTTCGAGCTCAAGCATCCGGACCGCGCGCCCGTAGCGGCGGAATTCGCTAATCCGAATGATCTTGATATCGGCGTGCTGGAATACCTGCGTTCGGAACCAGCCCCGGAGCACCAGTCCAGCGGGTGTAATTGCCAGCTTTGGACGCGCGCGCCACGTCGCGCCCGCAAACAAGATCAGACCCACTGCGGCAATCTCGGTGAGCACCCGCCCGGGGGTGTCTGTGACGACGGTCACACTAGCGATAGCCATCAACACGCCGCCAACCCCACAACCAGCGATTCCCGCTGCGGGCGGCTCCCACTGTGTTTGCTGCACGCGGTTCTTAGCCCCTCCCACCACTGCCGATGAAGTTATCCACATCAGCTATCAACAGTGGGGATAAATCACACGTGTGTGATTGGGTCCGCACAAGGTTGCTGGATTAACCGCGGATCGACCCCGAAATGAATTCATTCGCCAGCTGATCTGGTTAGTGCCAGCGCATCGTGAGCAACAAACCGGTGATCATGAAAGCGAACGCGATCGCATAGTTCCACGGGCCCAGTTGGGCCATCCAGTTCAGAGCCGCCGGCGCCTGGCTTCCGACAGCAGCCAACTGGAACACCATCAACCACACGAGGCCGATCAGCATGAGACCAACAAACAGCGCGACGAACCACACGCTTGATGGCCCCACCTTCACCTTCACCGGTGTACGGCTGACCGTGGTGACGGTGAAGTCGCTCTTTTTACGGACCTTGGACTTGGGCATGATTACCTCGGACTTACCTCAACAACGCGGTCAGTAGGACGGGGTGCAACGATTATTGCCGCACGTAAAGCTCGGCTACGAGCCTAACTCACCTGGCAGCATCACCAGGAAATGGAGAGTCGATGAGTGACACGCGCCGCTCACCATGGCGCTTCGGGGTCCCGCTGGTGTGTCTGATGGCCGGCCTGCTGTTGGCCGCCACCCACGGGGTGTCCGGCGGCGCCGAGATCCGTCGCAGTGACGCGCCGCGGTTGGTCGACTTGGTCCGCGAGGCGCAGTCGTCGGTGGATCGCCTCAAGGCGCAACGCGAGGAGTTGGCCGCCAAGATCGACTCGACGCACCTGCGTTCCCCGGACGCCGCCCTGGCCGCCATGCTGCGGCGGTCCGCGGAGCTGGCCGGGGAGGCCGACATGGACCCGGTTCACGGGCCCGGCCTGGTGGTGACCCTCGAGGACGCCAAACGTGATGCCAACGGGCGCTTCCCGCGCGATGCCTCCCCCGACGACCTGGTGGTGCACCAGCAAGACATTCAGGCCGTCCTCAACGCCCTGTGGAGTGCGGGTGCCGAAGCGATCCAGATGCAGGACCAGCGGATCATCGCCACTTCGGTGCCACGCTGCGTCGGAAACACGCTATTGCTCAACGGCCGTACCTACAGCCCGCCGTACACGATTACCGCGATCGGCAATGCCGACGCCATGGAAGCGGCCCTTTCCGCCGCTCCCCTGGTGATCCTCTATAAGCAATACGTGGTGCGGTTCGGCCTGGGCTACAGCGAAGACGTCAAGACCGATGTGCGCATCGCCGGCCATAGCGAGCCAGTCCGGATGCACTTCGCCCAGCCGATCGGCCCGGTGAGCTACTGAGGGCCTGGCGCAGCGGCGTCCCGGGTAGCGCTGGACGGTAACCTGACACGATGCGGATCCTGGTCGTCGACAACTACGACAGCTTCGTGTTCAACCTGGTGCAGTACCTGGGACAGCTCGGCGTCGAGGCCGAGGTGTGGCGCAACGACGACGCCCGGCTGGCCGACGCACCAGACCACACCGCCATTGCGACGCAATTCGACGGTGTTCTGCTCAGCCCGGGCCCGGGCACGCCCGAACGTGCGGGCGCGTCGATCAGCCTGGTGCGTGCCTGCGCTGCCGAGCACACGCCGCTGCTGGGGGTGTGCTTGGGGCACCAGGCCATCGGAGTCGCATTCGGGGCGACCGTCGACCGCGCCCCGGAGTTGCTGCATGGTAAGACCAGCAACGTATTCCACACCAACGTCGGTGTGCTGCAAGGACTTCCGGACCCATTCACGGCGACGCGGTACCACTCATTGACCATCCTGCCGGAGTCGCTTCCGGCGGCCCTGGAGGTCACGGCTCATACCCGAAGCGGGGTGATCATGGGCGTGCGTCACACCGAATTGCCGATCCACGGTGTCCAGTTCCACCCGGAGTCGATCCTGACCGAGGGCGGCCACCGAATGCTGGCCAACTGGCTGGACTACTGCGGATGGTCGCGCGACGACACCCTGGTGCGCCGACTGGAGAACGAAGTGCGTGCCGCGGTGCGGCCGCATTTTCCGCCCGATCCTGCGGCTACTGGCCGAACTTCAGCGTGATGATGCCGTCCCGGTTGACCCCGGCGCCGGCCGGTGGGTTCTGGTAGACCACCCGGTGGGACTGGGAGCCGCCGGAGTCGACGTCCGGGCCCTTGTCCAGCACCCCCATCCAGCCCAGGGCGCGTAGCCGCGGCTCGGCGTCGGTCCAGAACATGCCGGTCAAGTCTGGCATCGCGAACTGATTGCCCTTGGACACTTGCAGTTCGACGATCGAGTCGATCGGAACCGTCTGACCCTTGGGCGGATTTGTCCCGATCACCTCACCAGCCGGCCGCGTGCTGTCGACCTGTGTCTGGGTCAGCTTGGTGAAGCCATAGACGGTCAGGTTCTTCTGTGCGAGGTCGACATTCTGGCCCGCGACGTCAGGAATCTGCTTGGTCTCCGGCCCGGAACCGACGACTACGGTGATCATGTTGGTGATCGCCGATGTCTGGTTGGCCGGCGGATTGGTCCCGATCACTTTGCCCGACAGTTCGGGGGTGGACGGCGAGTTTGCCTGCTTGAACTTGCTGAATCCCGCGGCTTTCAGCTTGGTGACCGCGTCGGAGTAGCTCAGCGATGACACGTCGGGCACCTCGCGTTGTTCCGGGCCGGTGGAGACGCTGATGGTGATCTCGTCGCCCGCGCCCACCGACGCGTTGGCGCCGGGATCGGTGCTGATGACATGGTCGGGCGGGATTGACGAGTCAGGCTTCTGCAGGGTGCGCGTCTTGAAACCCCGGTTTTGCAGCGCGGCGATGGCGTCGGCGGACACTTCGCCACGCATGTCTGGCACCTGGACGTCGCGGGCGCCACCACCGAAGGTGTTGAACGCGATGACGACGACGATTGTCAGGACCGCCAGCACCGCGACCGCGACGACCCACCGACCGACGGACCCACCGGTGTCATCGCGGTCGACACGGTCGAGGTTCTGGCGCGGTAGCGGATCGGTGCGCGGACCTCCGACGCCGGGACCCGTCGACGCCAGCAGTGAGGTTCGTTCGGCATCGGTGAACACTTTGGGTGCGTCGGGTGCCTCGCCGTTGTGTACCCGGACCAGATCCGTCCGCATGTCCGCCGCGGTCTGATACCGGTTTTCCGGATTCTTGGCCAACGCTTTCAGCACGACGGCGTCCAGATCCGCGGAAATGCCCTCGTGCCGTTTCGACGGTGGGATCGGGTCTTCGCGCACATGCTGGTAGGCGACCGCGACCGGCGAGTCACCGGTGAAAGGTGGCTCACCGGTGAGGATTTCGTAGAGAACACAGCCCAATGAATAGACATCGGAGCGAGCGTCGACGGTTTCACCGCGAGCCTGCTCGGGCGATAGATACTGGGCGGTGCCGATCACGGCCGCAGTCTGGGTAACGCTGTTGCCGCTGTCGGCGAGCGCACGCGCAATCCCGAAGTCCATCACCTTGACCGCGTTGGTCGTGCTGATCATGATGTTCGCCGGTTTGACGTCGCGATGGATGATGCCGGCGCGATGACTGAAGTTCAGCGCCTGGCAGGCGTCGGCGATGATCTCGATTGCCCGGCGGGGCGGTAACGGCCCGTCGTTGTGCACGATGTCGCGCAGGGTGACGCCGTCGACGTACTCCATGACGATGTAAGGCAGTGGGCCGCTGGGCGTTTCGGCTTCTCCGGTGTCGTACACCGCCACGATGGACGGGTGATTCAGCGCGGCCGCATTTTGCGCCTCGCGACGGAAGCGCAGATAAAAGCTGGGGTCGCGGGCCAGATCAGCGCGCAGCACCTTGACCGCAACGTCGCGGTGCAAGCGGACGTCGCGGGCTAGATGAACCTCCGACATGCCGCCGAAACCGAGGATGTCGCCTAGTTCGTAACGGTCGGACAGGTGCTGCGGGGTGGTCATTGTCGTGTCTCGAGTCCGGCTCCCGACAGGGTGGGCGTCAAGGGGTTAACCCAGCTCAATTCGGGCGGCCTGCGCTGAAGACCAGAATTACCTACGGTCGGGCCATCCGTCCAGTTAAGTCGAAGGCCGGGTCCCGAACCGCTGGGCGTCTTGGACGCCGGCGGCGGGCCGCTGGCGGGCGGGGTGCCGGTGTCGGTGACCGTCGGGGGTGGCGACTGGTCGTTTTGCCCATGGGAATTGATGACGATGAGCACCGCGATGATGATGGCGAGCGCGCCGAGAACCCCTGCGGCCCAAAGCAGTGCGCGCTGGCCCGAGGAGAACGTGCGGCGAGCCTGCGCCTGGCGGCGGCCGCCCGTCGACGGCTGGGATCGACGGGGCGGCGGCGTCCGGGGGCCGGCGACGGCCCTGGCCTGTGGGCTGGACGGAATAGATGCCGGGGAGGCCCGTCCCGGCGGCGGCGATTGACTGGGTCGCGGGGGGCGACGGCCGGCCCGCACCGCGGCGACGGCGTCGGCGAACGGTCCCCCGCTGCGATAACGCATGCCGGGGTTCTTCACCAGGGTGATCTCGATGAGTTCGCGCACGTTGGGGGGAAGCTCGGGAGGCAGCGGCGGCGGGGGCTCCTTGATGTGCTTCATCGCCACCGTTAGGGCGCCGTCTCCGGTGAACGGCCGCTTGCCCGAAACCACTTCGTAGCCAACAACACCCAGCGAGTAGACATCGCTGGACGGGGTCGCGTCGTGGCCTAGGGCCTGCTCGGGCGCGATGTATTGGGCGGTGCCCATCACCATGCCGGTCTGGGTCACCGGGGCGGCGTCGACGGCCTTGGCGATACCGAAGTCGGTGATCTTCACCTGTCCGGTGGGGGTGATCAAGATATTGCCCGGTTTGACGTCGCGGTGCACCAGCCCGGCAGCATGCGCGATTTGCAGGGCACGACCGGTCTGCTCGAGCAAGTCCAGCGCGTGCCGTAGCGAGAGCCGACCGGTGCGTTTGAGCACCGAGTTCAACGGCTCGCCGTTGACCAATTCCATCACCAGATAGGCGGTCCGCCCTTCCCCGTCCATCTGGCTTTCGCCGTAGTCGTGCACGGCGGCGATCCCGGGATGGTTGAGCATCGCGGTAGTGCGCGCCTCAGCGCGGAACCGCTCGATGAACTCGGAGTCCTGGGAGAACTCCGCTTTGAGGACCTTGACCGCAACGCGGCGGCCCAGTCGGCTATCCACCGCCTCCCAGACCTGGCCCATGCCACCAGTGGCGATCAAGCGCTGCAGCCGATACCGGCCCGACAGCGTCACCCCAACACGCGGGCTCATGGGCCCCCCTGTAGCGCGGCCTCGATGACGGCCCGTCCGATCGGCGCAGCCAGCGCCCCTCCCGTCGCCGACAGTCGGTCGGCGCCGTTCTCCACTAGCACCGCAACGGCGACCTTCGGCGCTTGTGCGGGGGCGAATGCGATGTACCACGCGTGCGGCGGCGTGTGGCGCGGGTCTGAGCCATGTTCTGCAGTACCAGTCTTCGATGCGATCTGCACGCCGGGAATGGCCCCTTTCTGCTGTGCGTCCTTCTCGGCGCCGATCATCAGCTCTGTTAGCTTAGCGGCGACCTGCGGCGAGACCGCGCGGCGCTGCTGGTAGGGCGCGGTAGTGCTGATGACGGCTAGGTCTGGCCCCTTGAGGCTGTCGATCAGGTACGGCTGCATCGTGACCCCGCCGTTCGCGATGGTAGCCGCGATCTCGGCGTTCTCCAGCGGCGTCAGGGCGACGTCTTTCTGGCCGATGCTCGACATTCCCAGGGCCGCGGCGTCCGGAATGATGCCGATGGTCGATTCCGCGACCTGCAGCGGAATGACGCTCGGGGTGTTGTCCAGGCCGAACGAACGCGCCATGCTGCGCAGCGCGTCGGCGCCGGTGAGCAGGCCGAGCTGGACGAACGCGGTGTTGCACGACAGGGCGAAGGCCTTACTCAGGGACACGGTCGGTTCGCTGCCACACGACGTGCCGCCGTAGTTCTCCAGGGTGGCGGTGCTGCCGGGCAGCGGAATAGTGGGCGCCGCCGTCAACTGTTGGGCATCGGTGGCGCCGCCCTGCAGCGCCGCCGCGGTGGTGATCACCTTGAACGTCGAACCAGGCGGGTAGGTCTCCGAGATGGCCCGATTGACCAACGGGTTGCCCGGGTCGTCGCGCAGGCGCTGCCACGCTTGCGCTTGCACCTGGGGATCGTGCGACGCCAACAAGTTGGGGTCATACGACGGCGAGGACACCATGGCCAGAATCTTGCCGGTGGATGGTTCCAGGGCAACGACGGCTCCCTTGCAGGGCGGTCCGCCGCAACCCTGCTGCATTGCATCCCAGCCGGCCTGCTGAACCCGCGGGTTGATCGTGGTGACAGCGTTGCCGCCGCGCGGATCGCGACCGGTGAAGAAGTCGGCCAACCTGCTCCCGAACAGCCGCTCGTCGGAGCCGTTCAAAAGCGGATCCTCGGCGCGCTCCAGGCCCGAACTGGAATACCGCAACGAGTAGAAGCCGGTGATTGGCGCGTACACCGCGGGGTTCGGATATACCCGCAGGAAACGGAAGCGGCTGTCGGTGGCGACCGAATAGGCCAACAGTTGGCCGCCCGCGATGATCTGGCCGCGTTGACGCGAGTATTCGTCGAGCAGGACGCGCTGATTGCGCGGGTCGGAGCGCAGGCTGTCAGCGGCGAAGACCTGAGTCATGGTGGCGTTGAGCAACAACAGCACGATCAACGCCATCACGGTTACCGAGATCCGGCGGAGAGAGGTGTTCATACCCGCTCAATCACCTCGGTGCCGGCCGCCGCGATCGGCGACGTGTCGTGGGCGCGGGTTCGCAACGGGCGCCGCGCGCTGTGCGAGATACGTGCCAGGATGGCCAGCAGCACATAGTTCGCCAGCAATGACGACCCGCCGTAGGACATCCACGGCGTGGTCAATCCGGTCAGCGGGATGAGCTGGGTTACTCCGCCGACGACGATGAACAGCTGGATGGCCAGCGTCGATGCCAGACCCGCTGCCAACAGCTTGCCGAAGCTGTCGCGGGTGGCGATCGCGGTGCGTAAGCCGCGCACGATGATGATCGTGTAGAGCATCAAAATGCTTGCCAGTCCGACTAATCCGAGCTCTTCGCCGAACGCGGCGATGATGAAATCGGTGGATGCGGCCGGCACCGTGTCGGGCTGGCCGTTGCCCAGGCCGGTACCGAAGATCCCGCCGGTCGCAAAGCTGAACAGGGACTGCACAATTTGATAGCCGTGGCCGTCGGGGTCTGCGAACGGGTCCCACCACATCTGCACGCGAACGCGGACATGCTCGAAAATGAAATACGCGACAACGCTGCCCGCAGAAAACAGCACCAGCCCGAGGACAACCCAGCTGAATCGTTGTGTCGCAAGGTAAACCACCACCAGGAACGATGCGTAGAGCAGCAGCGAGGTGCCGAGGTCTTTTTCGAAGACCATCACGCCCACCGAGATCACCCAGGCTGCGAGCAGCGGCGCAAGGTCACGCGGGCGAGGCAGGGTCATCCCCATCAGGTGTTTGCCGGCGCTGGTGAACAGGCCGCGTTTGGCGACCAAGGCCGCCGAGAAGAAGATCAGCAACAAAATTTTGGAGAACTCTGCGGGCTGAATTGAGAAGCCCGGGAATCGAATCCAGATCTTGGCGCCGTTCTGCTCGGACAGCGACGACGGCAGCAGCGCGGGGATCGCCAAGAAAATCAGGCCCGCCAGTCCGTAGATGTAGCTGTAGCGCCCGAGCTGCCGGTGGTCTTTCAAAAACGTGAGTACGAGTGCGAACACGGCAACACCGACCAGAGTCCACAGCATCTGCTGGGATGCACTGGCGTGGCGGCGACCGCTGAGCTCGTTGTTGACGAGATCGAGTCGATGGATCATCACTAAACCAAGTCCGTTGAGCAGCGCCACAATTGGCAGCAACAACGGGTCCGTGTAGGGGGCGAAGCGGCGGATGGTCAGATGCGCGCTGCCGAACACGAGCAGGAAGATCAACCCGTAGCCGATCAGGTCCCAGCGCACGCCGCGCTCCTGGTTCGCCTCGACGATGAGCAACGCGGCGACGGTGATCAGTGCGGCGAAGCACAGCAGCGCCAGCTCGGCGTTACGCCGAGTGGGCAGCGGCGGCGTGACCGCGACGGGCGGCGGGATTTGTGTGGTCATGCCACCGCCCGGCAGTCGATGCCCGGCTGAGGTGGGGGTGCTGGCAGCGCAGTCACCGTCTGGGTGGTGGTGGACGGGGGCGACGGGGGCGCGGGCGCTGCGGGGGTGGTGCTTGCGGGAGGGCTAGCGGGATTCGCGCTGCTCGATGGTCCGCTGGAAGGGGGCGTCGGTTCAGTGACGCTTGGCTGGGGTGGCGCGCTGGTCAACGGGGCCGGTGATCCAGGCGGTGAGGTGGCGCGCGGCGGCGGACACGGCGGCAGTAGGGAGTTCGCGGACAATTCCCGTAGCTGCGCTTCGGCGTCGTCCAGCGTTCCGGCGGGAAGCCCGGCCTGAACCTGTGCGCGCTCGGCGGGGCGCAGATCCTGCAGCTGCATCACGCGGCAGTCGAGGTGACTGCCGTATTGGCTATAGCTGATGACGGATAACTCGTTGCGCGCGTTGAGGCAGCCGACAAGATAAGGCTCGTGCAGGGACATGCCAAGCAGCGATCCTTGGATTCCCCGCACGATCGACACCATGCCGTTGTAGTCGGCGACGTAGTAGTTGCTGCGGATGATGGCCCGCCCAATGGCCAGGCCCGCGAGCACCAGCAGGATGGCCAGTGTCGCGACGATAAACATCCGGCGCCGCGGCCATCGCGGCCGTTGCGCCGATTCTTCTTGCAGCGGAACGGGTTTGGCAACCTCTTTGCGCGCGCCGATGGCAGAAGCCCGACCGGCGGAGGTGTTGGGCAGAGTGGTCAGCTGGTCATCCTCACCGGATACCGCGCCGGCCAGAATCGGCTGCGTCTGACCGTAGTCGTAGTCAACAACGTCGGCCACCACGACGGTCACGTTGTCCGGGCCCCCACCGCGTAATGCCAATTCGATCAGGCGGTAAGCACTCTCGGCAACATCGGGGATTTGCAGAGCCTCGTGGATGGTTTCGTCGCTGACCGGGTCGGACAAGCCGTCCGAGCAGAGCAAGTACCGATCCCCGGCACGCGCTTCGCGCATGGTCAGGGTGGGCTCGACCTCGTGGCCGGTCAGTGCCCGCATGATCAACGATCGCTGGGGGTGGCTGTGGGCCTCCTCGCGGGTGATCCGACCCTCGTCAACCAGGGTTTGGACGAACGTGTCGTCCTTGGTGATCTGAGTGAGCTCGCCGTCGCGCATCATGTAGCCACGTGAGTCACCAATGTGGACCAACCCAAGACGGTTGCCCGCGAAAAGGATTGCGGTAAGTGTGGTTCCCATCCCTTCGAGGTCGGGCTCCATCTCGACCTGTGCGGCGATGGCCCCGTTGCCGGAACGTACCGCCGCATCGAGCTTGGCGAGCAGATCGCCACCGGGTTCGTCGTCGTCGAGATGGGCCAGCGCGGCGATCACCAACTGAGAGGCCACTTCGCCGGCGGCGTGGCCACCCATGCCGTCGGCGAGGGCCAGTAATCGCGCACCGGCGTACACCGAGTCTTCGTTGTTGGTGCGTACCAGACCGCGATCGCTGCGCGCGGCGTATCGCAGGACCAGGCTCACGGGCGCAACTCGATTGACGTCTTGCCGATCTGAACCGGCGTTCCGATCGGAACTCGTGCCGCAGTCGTCACCTTCGCCCTGTCAAGGTAAGTGCCGTTGGTCGATCCTAGATCCTCGACGTACCATTCCGTGCCGCGTTGGGATAGCCGCGCGTGCCGTGTCGAGGCGTAGTCATCGGTCAGCACCAGAGTGGAGTCGTCGGCGCGACCGATCAACACCGGCTGACCGCTGAGAGTGATGCGCGCACCCGCCAGCGCGCCCTCGGTGACCACCAGGTAGCGGGCCGCCGAGTGGCCACGTTGGCGCGAGGGCAGCAGTGTCCCGCGCAGCGCCAAACCGCGCCGCACCATGACGGCGCCAGTGGGCGCGTAGATGTCAGTTTTCAAGATTCGCAGGACAGACCAGATGAAGACCCATAACAGCATTAAAAATCCGGCACGCGTCAGTTGCAGTACTAGTCCCTGCATCTGGCGTCCTTTCCGTCCTGGCACCGCACCCTCGAACCCGTGACACCGAGCACATCAGCAACGTCACGATACTTGGACGGCGGTCGACGCGGGGCGAAGCACGGCAGCTTTTAGCCCGGCGCGATCAGTGAATCCGAACGATGATCTCTGAGTGACCCAGACGGATGACGTCACCATCGGCCAACTGCCACTCCTGAATCGGCGAATTGTTGACGGTGGTGCCGTTCGTGGAGTTGAGGTCGGAGAGCAGCGCGACCTGCCCGTCCCAGCGAATCTCCAGGTGGCGGCGTGAGACGCCGGTGTCGGGCAACCGGAACTGCGCGTCTTGTCCGCGACCCACGATGTTGGAACCTTCGCGCAGCTGATAAGTCCGCCCGCTGCCATCGTCGAGCTGGAGAGTGACATTGGCGCCGGCGGAACCATAACCGCCGTAGCCGCCGTAGCCGCCCCCCGCTTGCTGGCCGTAGTCGCCGGCCTGGCCGTACTCAGTAGCCTGGCCGTACTCAGGCGCCTGCCCGCCGAATTCGTAGTCGCGGTGTGCGGTCTCGGGGAATCCACCGCCTTGTGGGCCGTAGCCTCCGCCGGGAACGCTTTCGGCGTACTGGGTGTAGTCGCCGGCCTGGCCGTAGTCCTGCTGGCCATATCCCGGGGCGCCTTGCTGGTAGCCCTGGTCGTAGCCGGCGCCTTGCTCGTATGCGCCGCCCTGTTCGGGGTAGGCGGGCCGAGGCTGTTCGGGTGCTCCGGGGGGCGCATAACCGCCCTCCTCCGGGCGAGCAGGACCGCGACCGTATTCGCTGTAGCCGGGCTGTCCGCCGCCGGGTTGACCGCCAGCGGGAGGTGGGTAGCCGCCGCCCGGACGGTAACCCTGGTCGTAGCCTTGACCGGGGTAGCCGCCGGGAGCCTGATAGCCGCCTTGGGGCGGGTAGCCACCTTGTTCGGGGTAGCCACCCTGCTGCTGATCGGGATAGCCGCGACCTTGCTCCGGATATCCACCCGGGGCCTGGTACCCGCCTTGGGGTGGGTAGGGGCCGCGCTGCTCTGGATAGCCACCTTGTTCGGGGTAACCGCCGCGCTGCTCTGGATAGCCGCCCTGTTCGGGGTAACCGCCCTGCTCGGGACCCCGAGGCGGCGGGTAGCCGCCTTGGGGTGGGTATCCGCCTTGCTCGGGTGGGTAGCCACCACGAGCGTCCGGCCCACCCGGTGGGTCCTGGCCAGCTCGCGGATCGTCTTGCGGACGCGCGTAACGCTCGTCGTAGTACTCATCGCCGGGCCGCCCCTGCCCCTGACCGCCGCGGTAGCTCGAGTTGTCAGTCATCGGTGGTACTCCTGGTTCTGCGGTGAACGCCTGATTTGATTGTCGCCGGGCGGGATCGCTGACCGTCGGGCGGGGCTCCACATCGGGGTTGACAGCACCGCGGGCGCGGAACTGGCCGGTGTGCAGGTTCGGCAACTGCTCGAATCTGACGACCACATCACCATACGTTTGCCACCCCCGTTCATCGATATAGTCAGTCAAGTACCTCGCGAGCGCGCCCGACGTGAGGTCTGGATCGGTGCCCACCTTCTCAAAGTCGTGCACACCGAGGGTAATGATGTATTCGTTGGGCGCCAAAAGGTGATCTCCCTGCAGCGGCCGCACACCGTCTTCGGCTTCCCGACGCAGTAGGGCTTCAACCTCTTGAGCGACGATCGATCCGCCGAACAGTCGGGCAAACGCGTCGCCGACGGTCGCCTCGAGCTTGCGCTCGATCCGCGCAGCGAGCCCCTTTTGGCTACCCATGCGTCAGCGCTCACCCGCACTTGCCGCGGTATATCGCGGGCACCAGGCAAACGAGCCGCCCGCGTGTCGTATCACCCAATCATGGTATCGGGATACCGTGACGCCGCGTCACCGGGAGAATTCTGAGAATCGCATCGCCGCAGCTCAACGCGGCGCCCGGCCGGGCCGTCAGGTACCTGAACGCCGGTTGGGCCGGCGCAGCGGTTGGGGCGGGCGGGCTCTAAAGTGATATGGTCCATCGGTTGTTTTCCCCGGGCGAGTGGCGGAATGGCAGACGCGCTGGCTTCAGGTGCCAGTGTCCTTCGGGACGTGGGGGTTCAAGTCCCCCTTCGCCCACCAAGCGGTTCGATGAACCGCCCGCGTGGCCGCGGCCGGGCCCCGGTCGTCAATGAATCCAGCGTCGAGTGATTAACTGCGACCGTGCGCAGGGAACCTGGGCTGGCGCGACGCTTCTTCGATCGCTATGAGCCGATTCACGCCGTGACGTACTTCGCGCCGGAGGCGCGGGCCGCACTGGACGGGCTGGGCTATCGAGGTTTCTGGATGGGCTACTTCGCCGCCCGATCGGCGCCGCTGGGCCTCGCGCCGACGGAAGTAGTGACCGCGATCTTCTACAACTTCGCCCCCGAGCGTGTCGCCAAGGCGTTGCCGGCGGCGTGGCAGATCGCGGGCCCCGACGCCGCGTTACGCGCCCGGCAGGATTCCGCCGTGGCGGCGCTGCGCCGTTACGGCCTTAGCGCAGATGAAAAGGTCAGTGTCGCAGCGGAATTGGCGGGAAAGGCGGCGCACCAGGCGCCCCTGGACGGACGAGCGCTGTTCGCCGCTAACCGGGCGCTGCCGTGGCCGGACGATCCGCTGGCCGCGCTCTGGCATGCCGCGACGTTGCTGCGCGAGCAGCGCGGCGACGCACATGTCGCGGTGTTGGCTGCCGAAGGTGTTTCGGGTCGAGAATCCAACGTGCTGCACGCCGCGGCGGGCCGAGTCCCACGCGACTACATCGCCCGCACCCGCGATTACGACGACGCGGCCTGGCGTCAGCACGAACAACGGCTGGCCGAGCGCGGACTGCTGAACGACGATGGCTCACTGACGGCGGCCGGCCAGCAGCTCAAAGACCGCGTCGAATCGACAACCGACGCGCTTGCGCTCTCGGCGCTCGACGCGCTGCGCGACGACGAGGTGGAGACGCTATTTCAGGCGCTGACCCCGATCACCCGGGCGGTGGTCGCCGGCGGCGATATCGTGTCTGTCAATCCGATGAGTTTGCGTCGCGACGAATTGCATGACGGCAGTGCGCATTTGGAGTAGACGGGGTCGCTCACACTATTGCGGAAGCAGGCGCCGCTTCTGCTCGGTGAACTCCTCCTCGGTCAGGATCCCCGCGTCGCGCAGCGAGAACAGTTCGCGCAGCTCCGCAGAGATACCCGTGATCGGGCCGCCCGCCGCGACTTCTGGGGTTTCGTCCGAATCACCCTGCGCTGATTTCGTGGGCTTACCGGTCGCCGCCCCCATCCGCTCCCGGAAACCCGGGCCTGCGGTGCCGGTCGTGCCGGCCATGGCGCGCCCGGCCATGCTGGCCAGGGCCATCTGGCTGAACAAGCTGCCGGTGCCACCAGCCACCGAAGCTTCCGCGGCGGCGGCGATGTTGGCTGCCGGCAATGCCACCGCGCTGAGGCGGAACTCGGGTGCCGCCGCGGCCCACGTCGCAGGCACCGACAACCTGCCGACCGACGTCGCATCGGCCAGATTCGCCGAGACCGGCGCGGCCAAATTGGTGATGACCGGGAACGGTGACGGTGGTGCGGGCGCATAGCTCGGCCAGGACTGAATTCCCGCCCAGCCACTGACGATGTCATCGGTGTGGAAACCGGTGAGGGCACCGACAATGTCGTAGGGAAGAGACACTGTGCTGAGGGCGGCTCCCGTCGGGTCGACGAAAACTGAGCTCAGGTCCGCCACGAAGTTCAGGCCTGCCATGGGGTCGGCTGCCGCTGCGGGGGCCGCGAGGTTGGGTGCAAACGAAGAGAGGGCGTTCTGCGCGTTGCCGGCGGAGGTGCCGCTCGCCCGGGACACAGCGGCTGCCTGCTCCGTCTGCGCGCCGTCGTCGGTGCTCGAGGAGGGTGAGCTGAACCGCTGCAGCTTTGTGGCCGTCGCCGACGCCCACGCGTAGCCCTGCATGGCGCCGGTGTCTTGGGCCCACATCTCGGCGTACTGCGTTTCGGTAGTCGCTATCGCCGAGGTGTTCTGCCCGAAGATGTTCGACGCCACCAACGCCGCCAGCAAACTGCGGTTGGCCGCGATTACTGGCGGCGGCACTGTCTCCGCGAAGGCGGCCTCGTACGCGGCGGCCGCGGCAATCGCCTGGTTGGCAGTCTGCTCGGCCTGCGCGGCGGCCGTTTGCATCCACGTCACGTAGGGAGCGGCCGCAGCAGCCATCGTTGCCGATGACGGGCCCAGCCACGCCCCAGCGGTCAGGCTCGTGATCGCTGATTGATAGGAGCTGGCTGCCGAATGCAGGTCGGCGGCCAGTCCATCCCAGGCCGACGCGGCGGCCAACATCGGACCCGCGCCAGCACCGGCATACATTCGGGCAGAGTTGACCTCTGGCGGCAGAACTGCGAAGTCCATGTCTCTCCCTCCGATCGAGCATCCCCGTGCGCGGTCTTCAGTAAACGGCAAACAAACGTGGAGTTACCTCGAGTGCGGGCGCGCCCTACCGACCATTTTTGCTCACCGTGAGCGGGGAACCGTTGCGACTCCCGGCGAACTGGTCCGCACCGCCAGTACCGGCGGGCAGAAAAGGGCCGCCAATCGGGGCTGCTAGCTGGTGTTTTGCCGCACCGCGCGGTAGCGCAGGCGGGTCCTCACCAGAGGGCGTTCGGGGGTGCAGCGAGGCCGAGCGCCGCGTATCTAGGCGGGTTGCTGAAAGGCGCGGTGTCTTGTATCGGGCGACGGCTGCTCCGTCCTGGCAGCGATCGCCGTCTGCCGCGCCCGTGCTCGAGCGCATCCTCAACTACTCAGCTGGCTATGTGCCCAGCTGGCGATCTCATGGGTTACCGGGTCGGTGATGTCGTCGAATTCGGGATGCTTTTTAAGGACCGTGTCGACCATGGAGCACACCGGGACGATCCGTTTGCCGGCCTCCCGAGCGGAATCCAGCGCTTCTTCGAGAAGGATGGTTGCCAGACCACGTCCACCGAACTCCGGATCGACGACGGTATGGTAGAAAACCCGCTGCTCGCCACGGTCGGCGAAGTCGGCGTGGCCGACGGTTTTGCCGTCGACGGTGATGGTGTACGTCTGATGCCCCGCGGTGACGGTGGTTGGAGCGCCGGTCTTGTCAGTGGTCATGCGTATTCCCTTTCTACGGGTGGTTGGGTTGTGCTCGGGGACGCAGCCGGGTGGTTGGTAGCGGCGGCGCGGACAATCGGCTGACCGAGCCCTGATATCCCGCAACTGCGCCGAAGAGCTCGTCGGCGTCCTGCCACAGTTGGCGATAACGCACGATCTCGTCGTGGCTGCGTCCCACGAAGTTCCACCACATCAACAACGCTTCGGTGAACGGAGTTCCTCCCAGCAGCAGTACCCGGGCTGGCCGATCCTCCATATTGCGCAGGTGAAGTGCGGGGCTGCCGGCACCTTGGTACCCCAGATCGGCGGCGGACAGGATCGTCGGGCCCATCTGCACCGTGCCCAGATCGCACAGCACGCCGTGTTCGAACGTCGGGTCGACATCGATGTTCACGGCGGCCTTTCCGTCGAGATCGAGCTGGGCGCCCAGCAGCGGGGTGAACGTGTGCACCGGTGACCGAGTGCCGGCCAGCTGCCCGAGAAACACCCGTGCCGCCGCACCCGGAAGCGATATCGGACTCGGCACGTAACGGGCGAAGTCGCGTCCGGTGCCGCGATCAGATTCGGAGAGGGCGACCCACAGCTGCACGCCATGCAACACAGCAGCCGACTCGATCGACACTTCGGAGTGACATATCCCTGCGCCCGCGGTCATCAGGTTGAGCTCGCCGGGCCGGACCATGGCTTGCACACCGGCACTGTCGCGGTGCTCCAGTGCCCCGCTGAACAGCCAGCTGACTGTCTGTAATCCCGTGTGCGGATGGGGCGGTACGTCCATGCGGGCGGCGACGGGCCCGTAGTGATCGATAAAGCACCACGCTCCGATCAGCGAGCGTTGCCGCTGCGGCAAGGTGCGCTGGACCCGAAGTGCCCGCGGGCCGCCCAGCGGAACCTCGCGCGGGTGCAGCACATCGACGCCGGCGGACTCTGTTGCGCTACGGGTGAGTTCGCCGGGCGCGGTTTCGAGATTGCTCATCGTCCACCCTTTGGTGCGGGCTCCATGCGCCGATACCGCGACACTACCGGGGCATGGCAACCGGTAGTGCAATCAACGCGCGCTACCTGCCCGGTGGCCGTATCACCTGCATGGCGACGCGCATGATGGGCGCCGGGATTTGGTCTTTCAGCGAAAGTGCGGCATCCGCGGCGCGGGAGCGCAGCGGGGCGCCCCGCCCAAAGATCCGGTTCAACGGCCCACCGGACGGCTCGAGCACCACATGCAGCGGCGGGGTGTCCACGGCCGCGCCCAACGCATTCGAGATAACCATCCGCTGGATTTCGCTGGTTCCCTCAAAGATGGTGTACAGCTTGGCATCTCGATACCACTTCTCGACCGGATGATCGGTGATGTAGCCCCAGCCGCCCATGGTCTGAATGGCGCGTTCGGTGGCCTTGATGGCGACCTCGCTGGCGGCGAGTTTTGCCATCGAGCCCTCCGCCCGTTCGAAGGCGACGTTGTTGGCCGCCATCCACGAAGCACGCCAGGTAAGCAGCCGGGCGGCGTCGATCTGGGTCGCCAGGTCGGCCAGCGGGAACCCGATGCCTTGGTTATTGATGATGGGTCCACCAAACGCCTCCCGCTCGGTGGCATACGCCGTCGCATACTCCAATGCCGCGCGTGCGATACCAATCGCTTGGGCGGCGACCATCGGACGGGTCTGCTCAAAGGTGCCCAAGGTCGCCGAGCCGGCGTGCCGTCCGCCCGCGACCAGCTCGCGGGCCTTGGCGAGCTTGTGCTCTAGCTTCTCTTGTCCCCCAAGCAGATTGGCTCCCGGCACCCGGACGCCGTTGAACCGCAACTCCGCGGTGTGAGATGCCCGGCAGCCCAGCTTGTCGAGCTTGCGCACCAGTTCCAGCCCGGGTGTGCCGCCCGGCACCACGAACAGTGCCTGACCTCGGTGACCCAACTCTTCGTCGACAACTGCGTTGACCACATGCACGTTGGCGATGCCGCCGTTGCCTATCCACATTTTGTGGCCGTCGATGATCCAGTCGTCACCGTCACGGTGGGCGCGAGTGCGCAGATTGCGAACGTCGCTGCCGCCTTCGGGTTCGGAGATCGCCAGCGCCGCGAGCTTGAGATCGCCGGGGGTTCCGAAGCATTCGGGCGCCCACTCGAGCATCTGTTCCGGAGACGCGGCTTGGCCGATCGCCGACAGCGCAAGTGCGGGCATGACGATCGCCAAACCGATGCCGGCGCAGCCCCAGAACAGCTCTTCCATGAACATCGGCAGCGATATACCGGTCGGGTCGCCGATCAGGTCGCGGTAGAACAAGGGACTGTAGAAACCGCGTTGGGCCGCTTCCTCCAAGACCGGCCAGGGAAACTCCTGGCGCTGGTCGTAGTCGAGAGCGACGGGGCGTATCACCGATTCGGAGAACTCGTGCGTGCGCCGGGCAAGGTCGTGCTGAGCCGCCGTCGGAGTCAGGTCGAACGTCATTGCTGCGCCTTCGGGTTAACGGTCGCGGTCCTTGCCGACCACGACTACCCCGTCAGCTGAGTGAACAAACGTTCACCTGCGCGCCGGAGCGTGCTATCAGGCGGCCGAACGTGGTCCAACCTGCGCGATCGGCAGGTGCAACACCAGTGCCGGCACTGGCATGGCGTCGTGTTCGCGGCGCGCCAGCAAGGCTGCGTTCTCGGGTAGCTGGCGAGAATTGATCTCGCCGGCAGCGATGCGGCGCAGCATGTCGTGGGCGTGGGAAAGCTGGTCGCGCTTGCGGTATTGGCCCCCGGGCAGTTTCACGCCGGCCCAGACGCCGTACTCCTCGCCGTGTGCGATGGCGTGTGCGGCGCATCTGCGTTGCTGCGCCAATGGGCAGCGGCGCAGGCACTGGATGCGGGCCTCGGTTGCGGACCGCTCATAGGCACGTGCTTTTGCCGCGCCGTCGCCGCCATCGTCATCGGGGTAGCCGAACCACAGTTCCGGGTCGGTTGCGCAAGGGTTTCCCATCTCGATCTCCTAGTCCGCACTGAAACGTAGACAGAAGCGTATACATAGTCGGCCTGCTATCGCAAGAGAAACGTGACAAAAACGTATATACGTTAAGGGGTCGCCCAGGCTGTGTAATATCCGGCCTGT